>Ga0163111_10000097_pt1 | contig 48347 bp, 36 predicted proteins | sample CRUFie1St18metaG_FD_109645 | JGI IMG/M metagenome (GOLD analysis project Ga0163111, IMG submission 109645) | Marine microbial communities from the Costa Rica Dome - CRUD Field 142mm St18 metaG | ecosystem: Environmental > Aquatic > Marine > Oceanic > Photic zone | place: Costa Rica: the Eastern...
CCCCCTGAAATAGCAAAGCTACAAAAACTGACATACCTGGATTTGAGTGGAAATCAGCTGAGTAGTTTGCCCCCTGAAATAGCAAAGCTACAAAAACTGACTAAGCTGAGTTTGCACAAAAATCAGCTGAGTAATTTGCCCCCTGAAATAGGGAAGCTACAAAATTTGACTACGCTGTATTTGGATCATAATCAGCTGAATAATTTGCCCCATGAAATTGGAAAGCTACAAAGCTTGAAAGCATTACATTTGCATCATAATCAACTCAATAGCTTACCTGAAACAGTACAAAACCTCAAGAACTTATATAGCAACCAAGATGAAGATGATGACAAGAAAGGACTAGCACTTCGAGGAAATAAATTCGACTTTCCTGAAGAAGTATATCAAAAGGAGCCTCAAGACCTCATACAATATATCCTTAATTGGCAGAAGGAAAAGAACAAGAAACCTATACATGAAGCCAAGGTAATCTTACTAGGGCATGGAGAAATGGGGAAGACTTCGCTGGTGAATCGGATTATAGAAGATCGTTTTAATCCACACGAGGAGCAGACAAAAGGGATAGAGGTGAGGGATTGGTTTGTGCAAAGAAGCGAGGATAAGATTAGCTTACATATGTGGGACTTTGGAGGGCAAGAATTGATGCATGCTACCCATAAGTTCTTTATGACCAAGCGCTCACTCTATCTATTGGTAACCAATCCTAGACGAGATGATAAGTATGGGGAGTCGGATATTGATTATTGGATGCGCTTGATTCAATCCTATGCAGGTAAGGAAGTGCCTGTTATTGTGGTAATTAATAAGTGTGAAGAGAAGAGTTCGATGAGAAAGAGGGGGGTATTGAATGATTACCCGCAGATTATCGACATAGTAGAGACTTCTTGTAAGACAAGGAGAGGGATAGATGAACTAATTGGGAGGATACAGGAAGTTATTCAAGAAGGCAAATTGCCCCATATTGATGATCGGATTACAGAAGCGGAGTATCATATTAAGCAGGCATTGGAAGCGGAAAAGCGAAAGGGGACATCCTATCTCTCTTATTTTGAGTATACACGGATTTGTTGGAAGGCCGATGAGGATATAAGGGAGAGTATGACGGAGAACCTCTTGGGCTTATTGCATGATTTAGGAGTGATGCTAAACTTTTGTCATAAGAACCAGACGAGGGCTGAGACACAGGTATTGAATCCTGAGTGGGTGACGGAGGGGGTATATGCCATTGTGAATGCGCAGTATTTGGTGGAGACAGGGGGGAAATTATGTGTGAGTATGCTAGGAGAATTGTTGGATAAGGAGCGGTATCCTGGCAAGAAGGAGCATCAGTTGATTATGGGGGTGATGAAGGAGTTTGAGTTGGCGTATCAGATAGGAGAGAGTACAGAGTATTTGGTGCCTGGCTCATTGCCTGAGGATACGCCTAGATACTTGGCTTGGGAGCCAGATGGTGGGGCGCAATTGAAGTTTCGTTATACCTATGAAATATTGCCTAAGAGTATTATGTCGCGCTTTATTGTGAAGATGCATCAGTCGCAGAAGGAGGGCGAAGGAACGCTCTGGCGGTCGGGTATTGTTTTGGAGGGTAGAGGATGTGAAGCTTTGGTACAGGCACATCCCAATCAGGGGTGTATCGATATTACTTTACAGGGTAAAGGGAATCGCGTACGCTTATTGGCTAAGATACAGACGCATTTTGAGGAGATTCATCGGAGCTTTGAAGCCATTGGGGTAGAGGCTTTTGTGTGGGTGGAGTTAAGGGTCAAGGGGAGGTTGCGGAAAGACTGGGTTCCTTATGAGGCGTTACTAAATGCAGAGGCAGATGGAGAACGAGAGCTATATTGGTATTCATTGAGGGGGAAAATTAATGTACAGGAGGTACTAAGTGGGTATCGTTGGAAGCGGGGGGTATTAGATGGCCTAGCTGCTGCTGAGGAGGTACGGGTGTTGATGTTTGCTTCTAGTCCCACAGATGAGGATGCTTTACAGGTGGAAAAGGAGGAGTTAGGGATCAGAAGGGGCTTGAATCGGACACCTTATGGAAGGAAGTTTCATATTGAGGCCATTGCCCATGCTACAAAAGCAGATTTGGGACGTGTATTGAAGGAGATGCCCCATATGGTGCATTTTGCAGGCCACGGCGGACAAGAGTCGCATTCATTAGGAGGCTCTCTAGCGGTCGTTAAGCGATTTGGGCTTATTTTTGAGAATGCTCGAAAGGGAAGCGAATACCTATGGGAGGAGGAAAGCCAGCGGCTTTTTGAGCCATTCCGTGAGCAGATCGAATGTGTATTCTTAAATGCCTGCCATTCAGATGGCGTACTCCAATCCCTTAAGGATAAGGTACAGTATCTAGTCGGGGTAATCGGAACCGTCAAAGACGATAAAGCGGTATTGTTTGCACCTGCTTTTTATGAAGCTTTGGGGCAGGGGCTAGGAGTTGAGCAAGCATTTAAAGCAGCAAGGAGTCGTTTGGAGCTTTTGGGGCGCGGTACGACGGTCTTCCGCTTATATGTGGAAGGGAAGGAGGTTGATTAAGGGGGCTTGCACTTCTTTCGCCTTGACTATCTCACAACAACATTGACTTTCCTACTCTTTTAACACATATTACCTCCCTAGTCAGCATAAAGACAAACCACAAATGGACGAGGCATACAAAAGGGCATTAGAGAAAATTGAACGTGCTTATAAAACGGGAGCGACAGAACTGTATTTGGGGGAAAATAAGCTGAGTAGTTTGCCCCCTGAAATAGGAAAGCTCCAAAAACTGACTAAGTTGTATTTGCGTTGGAATCAGCTGAGTAGTTTGCCCCCTGAAATAGGAAAGCTACAAAAACTGACAAGGCTGGATTTGCAAGGGAATCGGCTGAGTAGTTTGCCCCCTGAAATTGGTAAGCTACAAAAACTGACAGTACTGAACTTATACAAGAATCAGTTGCGTAGTTTGCTCCCTGAAATAGGGAACCTACAGAACCTGACTACGCTGTCTTTGAGGGAAAATCAGCTAAGTAGTTTGCCGCCTGCAATAGGAAAGCTACAAAAACTGACAGAGCTGAGTTTGAGTAGAAATCAGCTGAGTAGTTTGCCCCCTGAAATAGCAAAGCTACAAAACCTGACAGAGCTGGATTTGCGTTCCAATCAGCTGAGTAGTTTGCCCCCTGAAATAGCAAAGCTACAAAACCTGACAGAGCTGGATTTGCGTTCCAATCAGCTGAGTAGTTTGCCCCCTGAAATAGGTAAGCTACAAAACCTGACAGAGCTGTATTTGAGTTCCAATCAGCTGAGTAGTTTGCCCCCTGAAATAGGTAAGCTACAAAAACTGACAGAGCTGTATTTGAGTTTTAATCAGCTGAGTAGTTTGCCCCCTGAAATAGCAAAGCTACAAAACCTGACATCGCTGTATTTGAGTTCCAATCAGCTGAGTAGTTTGCCCCCTGAAATAGGTAAGCTACAAAACCTGACATCGCTGTATTTGGATCATAATCAGCTGAATAATTTACCCCATGAAATAGGCAAACTACAAAGCTTGAAAGAATTACATTTGCATCATAATCAACTCAATAGCTTACCTGAAACAGTACAAAACCTCAAGAACTTAGGTAGCAACCAAGATGAAGATGATGACGAGAAAGGACTAGCACTTCGAGGAAATAAATTCGACTTTCCTGAAGAAATATATGAAAAGGAGCCTCAAGAACTCATACAATACATCCTTAATTGGCAGGAGGAAAAGAACAAGAAGCCCATACATGAAGCCAAAGTTATTTTTCTAGGACATGGAGAAATGGGGAAGACTTCGTTGGTTAATCGAATTATAGAGGATCGTTTTAACCCAAATGAGGAGCAGACTAAGGGGATAGAGGTGAGGGATTGGTTTGTGCAAAGAGGTGAGGATAAGATTAGCTTACATATGTGGGACTTTGGGGGACAGGAATTGATGCATGCTACCCATAAGTTCTTTATGACCAAACGCTCACTCTATCTATTGGTGACCAATCCTAGACGAGATGATAAGTATGGAGAATCGGATATTGATTATTGGATGCGCTTGATTCAGTCCTATGCGGGGGAAAAAGTGCCTGTTATTGTGGTGATTAATAAATGTGAAGAGAAAAGTTCGATGAGAAAGAGGGGGGTATTGGATGAGTATCCTCAGATTATGGATATCATAGAGACTTCTTGTAAGACAAGGAGAGGGATAGATGAACTGATTGCGAGGATACAGGAGGTTATTCAAGAACATAAATTGCCTCATATTGATGATCGGATTACGGAGGCTGAGTATCATATTAAACAGGCATTGGAAGCGGAAAAGCGAAAGGGGACATCCTATCTGTCTTACTTTGAGTATACACGGATTTGTTGGAAGGCCGATGAGGATATAAAGGAAAGCATGACAGAGAATTTATTGGGCTTGTTGCATGATTTAGGGGTGATGCTAAACTTTTGCCATAAGGAGCAGACGAGGGCAGAGACACAGGTATTGAACCCTGAGTGGGTGACGGAGGGGGTATATGCCATTGTGAATGCCCAACATTTGGTGGATACAGGCGGGAAATTATGTGTGAGTACGCTAGGAGAGTTATTGGATAAGGAGCGGTATCCTGGCAAGAAGGAGCATCAGTTGATTATGGGGGTGATGAAGGAGTTTGAACTGGCCTATCAAATAGGAGAGAGTACAGAGTATTTAGTGCCTGGTTCATTGCCTGAGGATACGCCTAGATATTTGGCTTGGGAGCCAGATGGTGGGGCGCAATTGAAGTTTCGTTATACCTATGAAATCTTGCCTAAGAGTATCATGTCGCGCTTTATTGTGAAGATGCATCAGTCGCAGAAGGAAGGAGAAGGAACGCTCTGGCGGTCGGGTATTGTTTTGGAGGATAGAGGATGTGAGGCATTGGTACAAGCACATCCTAATCAGGGCTGTATTGATATTATTTTGCAGGGTAAGGGGAATCGAGTGCGTTTATTGGCTAAGATACAGACGCATTTTGAGGAGATTCATCGGAGTTTTGAGGCCATTGGGGTGGAGGCTTTTGTGTGGGTGGAGTTAAGGGTGAAGGGGAGGTTGAGGGAGGCGTGGGTTCCTTATGAGGCGTTGTTGCGGGCGGAAGAGGATGGGAGACGAAGCATCTATTGGTTTGAGCTAAGAGGGGATATTAATGTGCAGGAGGTGTTGAGTGGGTATCGTTGGCAGGGAGGAGTATTGGATAGGATTGGAAAGTACGTTAGTAAGGTAAAGATGTTGTTCTATGCTTCTAGTCCGACAAATGAGGCGAAGCTACAGGTAAAGGAAGAGCAGATTGAGGTTTCAGCTGCTCTACGGGATAGCCAGTATGGGCATATTTTTCATATGAAGTCGTATCAGCATGCCCGCGTGTCTGGCCTAAGGGAAGTATTGAACTTTATGCCACAGATTGTGCATTTTTCGGGGCATGGGGAGATGACGCATCATCAGTTGAGTAGCACCCTAAGTATTCCTGTGGAGAAAACGAGTTTGGTGTTTGAGAATGACCAAGGAGGGAATGCCTATCTCTCTGGAGAGGATGTACAAGCTTTCTTTGATCCCTTTGATGAGGTGGTAGAATGTATCTTCTTGAATGCATGTCACTCGAATGGGATATTGGAGTTGTTGAAGGATAAGGTGCGGTATCTGGTAGGGGTCATTGGGAAGCTCCCTGATATGAAGGCCATTACGTTTGCGCCTGCTTTTTATAAGGCATTGGGGCAGGGCATGGGGGTTGAGCGGGCGTTTAAGGTGGCGAAGAATGAGTTGATGCTGGGGAGGATGGGTAGCGGGCTGTTTCGGTTGTATGTGGATGGGAAGAGGGTTGGGTAGGATAGTCTCCCGCCTATTCTAGGAGAGGCTGGTATGAGAGATGAATCTTTTATATTTTGACCCATTATCATGAATAACACATTCTGATTCGCTATATACTATCCCATCAAGATGAATGATACCTATCGACATATCCTTCGAGAAATTGAGCAAGCCTATAAAAAGGGGATGCAGCATCTCTATTTGGGTGGGCGCGACCTTAGTGTATTGCCTCCTGAGATCGGGAAGCTGACACAATTGCGAGAGTTGCGTATAAGTGGTACGAAACTGAGGGCTCTCCCCCCTGAGATTGGACAGCTTACAGGCTTGCGCTCATTGGACATAAGTCTGAATACCTTGGAGACCTTGCCTGATGAGATAGGCCAATTGAAGTCATTGGAGTATCTGGATGTGTATGGCAATTCGCTTCGGAGGCTCCCGCCCACGATTAAGGGGCTTACGCAATTGATGCACTTGAACCTAAGTGGAAATAAGCTCGTGCACTTACCTGATGAGATAGGCGAATTGGAACGGTTGGAGTTCCTCAATATACGGGTCAATCAATTGGAGGCATTGCCCCTATCCATCGGAAGGCTCTCCCAATTGCAGAAGTTGTTTATGGGATTGAACAAACTTCGTAGCCTACCCAATACCCTCTCCCAACTCAAGGCATTGACCGAGGTATATACAGGAGCCAATCCCTTTGGCCATTTGCCTAGGGTACTTACGAAGCTTCCTGCCTTGGCCTCCCTCGACCTGACCTCCACGGGCTTAACTCGTTTCCCCCTTGAACTGAGTCGGCTACCTCATTTGCGTATCCTCAACCTTCGGAACAATCCTATAGGGTCAGTCCCTCCTGAAATTGTTCGCTTCAATCAATTGGAGGGGTTCAATGTGAGTTCGTGTAGTCTCACGCAATTGCCCAAAGCGTTGAGTAGGCTCTCGAAATTGAAGTGGTTTCGCGCTGCTGACAATCAACTGACGCATATCCCTCCTGAAATGGGACAGCTCACCCGATTGGAATTGCTCAACCTTAGTGGGAACCTTATTGCGGATGTGCCTTTAACGCTTTGCTCGCTCCAGCGGTTGAAGAGCCTGAACTTATCGAAGAATCAACTTACGTACTTCGCTGAGGAATTTGTGCACCTGCCTTCTATTCAGCATATAAATATATTGGCCAATCCTATTGAAGCATTGCCTAAAGGGGTACTTGAGGCGAGATTTGTGCATAAGGATAGGAAGGACTGAAAGGCAAAGACGAAAGCTATTGGCTTACTTACTATCCTTAAAGAAGCCACTCATAATCCAGAGTAGGATGGAGAGTCCGAGGTGCCACCCTACCCCTTGGTTCCACCACCAATCGCGTACGATGGTTCCGAAGCCCATTTCCCATATGCTTGTGGTATTGGTGAAGCCGTAGTTGAAGAGGGTGAAGATATTGGCGAGGAATTCGAGGATGGCTGCCGTAACTGCGCCCGTGATGGTTGCGCCTAGGGCTAGGAGGGCGAAGGGAGTACGGATGAAGGTTGAGAAGAATCCGAGGGTTGTTTGTACGGTTTCTTCCTCCACGGTTTCTGTGGGTTCTTGGGCAAGAACGGTACTAGTCGATTCGAATATGAGGGTTGCGGCCACCCATAAAACGAGTATATATAGGATGATACGAAAGGTCTGCTTTGACATGATTAGGTGATGCGTTAAAAGAACTTATGACAATCAAGCCTTTGGCTTAGTTGCTGTGATTCAATATACCGATGTATCCTCAAACATCCTACTCATCATGTTCAAATTCGCAATCTTGTCCTATCCTTCCTATATATTCTTACGTATTGTCCTATACACCTATCATATGATTGAACCTTTTGCCCAAAATCACGTCAACAGGTATAGACATTGTCCTTTTGGGCAGTATATTTTTATCTTATCTTTGTTATATGAAGCGATATATCATCCTTTTCGTACTGTGTTTGCAGCAGCTCATTGGTTTAGGACAACAAAGAAAGGACATTGATGTCTGGCAACTTTCTGGTATGGTCCTCAATATGCGCACAGAAGAGCCTGTTCCCTATGTCCGTGTACAAATCAACCATGGCAAACGAGGAATCCTCTCAAATGAGTCAGGTTTCTATAGTATCCCTGTGGTTAAAGGAGATACGGTATACTTTTACTCTTTGGGGTATAGCCCCAGTAAGTTGATTGTTGATGATTATTTAGCAGAATATCAGGGAGATACGAAGTCGTATTATCTCTATTCTATTAACTATGTCAAGGAAGATACCTTTTCCCTTCCTGTGGTAGATATTCGTCCGTATGCAACTGCGAAAGAGCTTGAGTTGGCGATTCTGAATATGGATACCGACCCCAATAGTCCTGAAGCCTATGCACGGGAGAACCTCAATCCTGAGATTATTGATGCGATTATGGCCGAAATCCCTGCGGATGCAGATGAACGTCTATTGATTGCCCGACAAGTCTACTATAATCAGTTCCAATCGCGCTACCTTATGCCTACCGCATCCCTCAATCCTATTGCGGCTATGCGTATGTTGCGCTACCTCTCAGAACGTACTAAGAGGAAGAAGAATAAGGATTTGAACTATTGGGAGGAGTAAAACCCCTCATCATGGATTTAGGACTTGATTACAAATTCGCCTTTGGCCTCTAGGTAGAGGTATACTTGCAATAGTCCGCATACATTGGTAATAAGCTTGAGCGCGTCTGGGATCGACACAATACAGGTCTGGATGCGCTCATGCTCGTATTGTACTCCCATGTCCTTCTTATCGTACGACATGATTTCCTCCTTGGTCAATTCGATCTCGCAGGCATAAAAGTAGATAGCCTCATCGCAGGTTCCTGAGGACGGGTAATAGGGTTCCTTATTCAGAGGGATTAATTGGTCGATGGTCAATTTCATGCCCGATTCCTCCTCCGCTTCCCGAATGGCCACCTCTAGGGGATTGTCATCGCGGTCTACCATTCCTGCCACATGTTCGTAGATATAGCCCCCATTGCAGATTCGTCTTTGCTTGACCAATAGGAGGTAGCGTTCCTTGGTTTCCTTGTCTATCAGGCAAATCAATACACATACAACCTCTCCCTTTAGGAAGCATACGGGCGGGATTCTGTTGCCTTCGGGGGTTGTGGCATCTAGTAAGAGGAGGGAGAACAATACCTCTCCATTGTACCGTCTTACGGTATAGACCTCCTCTACTCCCTTCACAGTTAGGCCATTGTCGATGAGCTTGCGTTTCCAGTTGTTAAATTTGTAGGACTGCGTCAGTTCTTCTCTTTGCATATAAAAGCGTATTTTTTGCCAAGATACGAACTTTAGCCCTTCTTAGGAAACCATGGAATAATGGGCGATACCCGTTGCATATACTCCTTATAGTGGGGGCGTTTTTTGAGCATACGTCTGTCCATCATCCCCACACTGATAAAGCCGAATAGAATGGTGATACCGATTGCACCTGCAATTGTCCAGAGGTAGGCAGGGTTGGCAGCATAGCCTAGGAGGAAGATACCCCACCAAAAGCTCAATTCGCCGAAGTAATTAGGATGGCGAGAGTAGGCCCATACCCCTGTTTGGAGGAAATCCTCGGGTTTACGTTTGGTTTGGAGGTAGGCGTATAGTTGTTCGTCGGCTATGGTTTCGATGAGGATGGCGCCAAATGTCAGGGCTGCTCCTACCCACGCCAACCAGCCGAATCCATTGACGGGGTCAATCATTGCTGGATACAAAGGCGTAATGGCGAGGTATACCCATAGGGTTGGCATGACATGAATCCCTAGGAAGCTCACCACCCAATACATAATCCCTGTTTTATCCTTAATGTCTTGATAGCGAAAGTCCTCATGCGAGAGATCTGTCCATCGGCGCATACAATTGAAGGTTAGGCGGATGGCCCAAAGGTTCACGAGGATAAGCATCGCCCAATCAAATAGGTCGAGTGAGGCATTCGATTGGGAGAGGAGTAGGTAGAGGACAATCACCATAGGCCCTACACTCCAATAGGGATCATACATACTCGAATTGTTTACCAATAGGCTAGACACGAAGATAACCGTAGTAGCGGCTAGGTCTGCCCCCAGAATTACCCATAGCGGATGATAGCCTTCTAGGCAATAGCCTGTCAATACAGCCACTGCAATCGCAATGCTATATGCAGCAATATTGAGTAAGTAGAGTTTGGTTTTGGGATGCATAATGGGGGTGTCCTCAATGTTAGGTATAGGTCAAACGAATATAAGTTACAATAAGTAGAGGGAGTCGCCAAATTCGGTGAATGGGAATGTGCTTTTTATTCGAAGATGCCTATGTTTGTGTGTTTAAACAATCCTTCTCCCATAAAGTTGGGAGAGATAGGTTAATGATCCTTAATGAATCGCATATACACATGAAATTGCCCCAATTGACCCTCTTATTCACACTCCTTTTCCTCGTCCTTTTCTCCTCTTCTTCCGCTCAAGTCCCGATATCGTCCCATTTCTTTGGTATGAATGCTTGGCTGCTAGATAGCGTTAATGCCAACCGTTATTATGGCAAGATTGACCAATATTGGGGGGAAATAGGCGAATCCTCTCCCAAGATTGTACGGATTGGGGGGATTGCCGCAGACCATTACTTCTTTACCGATACCCAACTCCTTCGATTGATTGATAGCATACGGAGTATAGGGGCAGAGCCCTTGGTACAATTGCCCCTATGGGCAGGAGCGTATTCGGCGGCCAATGCTGCGGCAATTGTGAGCCGTGTCAATGGACAATATGGTCGAAATGTGCGCTATTGGTCGATAGGCAATGAGCCGTCCTTGGTCTACAATGAGTCAACCTATGGCTTTTCGGCCAATAACTATAGTGCCAGTGATTATGCGCAAGATGTACGGGCATTCTCTACGGCTATTCGCAATATAGACCCTAGCCTCATTATCATTGCGGCAGATTTAGCATGGTATCGGCCTTCATGGGTCAATGCGCTGCTCACGCCTAATGGAGCTGATGACATTAGTGGTCAAGATGGTCAGGGGAGGGATTATATTGACATCTTTTCGCTTCATCAATATGCCCTAGATGGTACCCAAACCACCCAAACGCAGGTACGAAATGCGGTCAATGCATTAGAGGTGAATGTTGCCGACCTACGATCTAAGTGTGACATTGTCAATGCGACTCATTCCCGAAATCAACCCTTAGGCTTTGCCCTTACAGAGACCAATGTCACCTTGTACAATCCCATCCCTGATGGCTCCCGAGGCAAAGGAACCCGCAGCATGGTGGGCGGCCAATGGTGGGCCGAATGCCTAGGGGTAGGGATGAAGTATGGAGCCGAATTCATTATCCCGTGGAGTGTAGCCGAAGGGAATGACGGCCAAAGCAATGATAGAGGATATTTATCCTATGATACAGGCTTGAAGAAGCCTACCTATTATCATTATCAATTGATTGCCAGTTATATGGAGGGCGAATACTTGTCGGTTGGTTCGAATGTTTCGGAGGTGACTTCTTTTGGGAGTTATGATGCGGAGAAGGGGTTTGTCCTTGCCCTGTTCAATTATGACACCCTCAATGCCTATGATTTTACCCTGCGATTGGATTCGGGTAGCATTGCCCAAACTGCAAGTCTGCATTTGCTATTAGACAAAGAGATTCCAAGGGAGGTGCATGATACCTTGCCCGCCTACTCTACCCTTCTACTGTTCCTCTCGCCAAATGGGCATTATATCGGCAAGATGGTCTATACTATTCAGGAAGCTGATAATGACCAATCGCCCTACTATGTGCCTTATATTGCGCCGCGCGCTAAGAAGGCATTGGCACATTATCTCCCTTGGTACAATACAGATCATCCTGATGGCCCTACTCGGGCAGGTTGGTGCTATGCCCATAATTGTGCGACGGATACGACTGTGCAACACTATACGTATACACCCCTCATAGGCGAATATTCCCTCCTTGAGGAGGAGGTTTTGCAGTATCATATTGGGCTTGCCGCTGCTGCGCATATGGATGGCTTCATCATCAATATCAATCCCGTTTCTGACTTCCAGTGGCGCATTGCCCATAAGCTTGCCCAAGCCGTTTTGGATTGGCAGGCTGCCAGTAATTCGACCGACTTTAAGTTGATGATTTCCTATGATAACAATAGCGCAGATTCGCTCAATATATTGACCTACCTAACTATGGTTCGGGATAGTTTTATACAGAATCCCGCCTATGCTTCGCTCCTGTTTCGGGATGATGCCACGGATAAGCCTATGCTGATGTTTTGGTCGGAAGCGGATCTAAGGCTTTATCAAAAAACTGTGCATCAGCTTTTTGGCTATGATGAAGTCTTTACGCTTATCCGCAATGCGCGAGAGTTTGACAAGGGAGATGCGAGTTTTGAGTGGATTGGTTATACGACCAATGATACGCTGAATACGACGAATGTAGGGACGCAGTATTTCGTCGACTTTGATTGGATAATGGCAAGGCAAGAATCGTTTGGGTTAGAGGATATAAGGGATGCCAATACAGTTATGATGGGGGCAACTTATCCAGGTTTCGACGATAGAAGAGCTCCCGCTTTTTGGAACTCAGGCAACAACCGCTATATCGCTCGGCAGGTAACAGATGGGGAAACGATGGCACTTACATGGGATTACCAGATTGGGCATACACCCCTACGGTATGGAGGGGAAATTCCTGTTGATAATCCGTGGATGCAACTTTGTACATGGAATGACTTCCCTGAGGGTTCGAATATTGAGCCGTCTGTTCTGGCAGAGGAAGGCTATAAGGCCTTGGAGACTTGTCGGGAGAAGATTATTGAATGGAAGGGGCTTTCGGTCAATGCGGAAGATACCCTCGGATTGTACCTACCCTTTGCCATTTACCAAGCGCATATATCAGGCAATGAAACTATTTCGGATAGTGCCTTCTCGGCTTTTGCCCTCGGGCAATATGCAACGGCTGATACCATTCTCCAACCTCCCAATTGTGGGCGCGATGTATTCGAGCCCAATGATAATTTGGCTGATGCAAGTCCGCTCCCAATGATAGGTGCGCAACTTGATGCGGGGATTTGTCCTGCGAACGATCGGGATTGGTATCAGTTTTCGGTATTGGCAGCTGCTCCGCATATTCGGTTACGGCTCAGCAATCCCCAATTCGACCTAGACCTAAAGGTATATGATGCCAACGGGAACCTCATTGGACAATCGGCTGATAGTAGTATGTTTGTAGAGGTGCTTACGCTGAATGGTTTGAGTGCAGGAACGTATTATGTAGAGGTATTGAGTATGCTTGACCATTGGAACGAAGGCAATTATGCCCTCTTCCTACAAAGACGCAATGTGCCTTTTGGAGCCATTCGAATGGGGGATATAGGCAGAGACACATCTCCTTCTCAACTCCAGGTATTTGTCAATCCTGATGAATCCCTCTCCCTATTTTTGCCCGAAACCGAAGTCCAAAATGTCCAAGTAGCACTCTTTTCTACCCAAGGCCAACGGGTGTATCAAACAAACATTGATTGGCATGGCATGAATGCTCCCCTTGCGATTCCCTTGCCCTCACTTACAACAGGCATGTATAGTTGTCGGATCACGACAGAGACAGGGGTATTCATCCGACGGTTGTTTTTGAGACACTAGGTTTGAGGATACATATGCGCAAAATCGACCTCTATTTCCCCTTTATTATAAGGGCAAAAAGGAAGAGTTAATAGGTCAATTTACCCTATCATAAAGGCGTACAGGTAAAATAGACAAGGTGAGACCCTCATGTGCCCACTTTGCCATGTAAAATGGGCACATGAGGATCCTCACCTATACACTTTGCACGGTAAAATGGGCACATGAGGGTCTCCACCTATACACTTTGCATGGTAAAATGGGCACATGGAGGTCTCTACCTATACACTTTGCACGGTAAAATGGGCACATGAGGATCCTCACCTATACAGTTTGCATGGTAAAATGGGTACATGAGGGTCTCCACCTATACAGTTTGCACGGCAAAATGGGTACATGAGGGTCTCCACCTATACATTTTACATGGTAAAGAAAAATAGGGGGTATAGAAACCGAAAATGCTGCACAAAAGAAAATTCTTTCGTGCAGCATTTTGCGTATATGTTCCTAGCCAAAGAGGAAGCTTATTTACTGATTATCAGTTTTTCTAGCCACTTTTGGTTGGAGGTTCTGACTTGCAAGAAGTAGGTTCCTGTGGTTACTTCTTCTAGGTCGAGCGTGAGTTGGTGGTTTCCTGCGCTTACTTCTTGTACATCTTTCAAGACTACACGCCCCCGAATATCATGCAATTCGATAGAAACTGCATCGTTTTGTGGTGCATATAGCTCTAGGTATACGTGACTGGAAGCAGGATTTGGATAGAGGGCAAAGGCATTCGGATTGTCTTCCTCCACACTTTCCTCTGGTGTCTTAACAGACAAAGTAGCAAAGCTTGTTGCCTTTGTTTGTACATGTAAGGAGTATCCTTGGCTGTTAGGTCCTGCGGCTCCTTCTGCATATACATGGAGGTAGTAGTTGCCTGCTGTAAGTCCATTGTGGATGAGCTCTTCCGAGGCCGAATCGATATGAGCCGAAGTCGTGATGAGGGTTCCCATATCATCATACAATCCCATCTTGTAATCATCAGGGAGGTTGGAGAGGACAGCCTTTACATTTGGCTCAGAGGCCATCACATTGAAGGCGTACCAATCTTCATCACCTGTATTACAGAGAGTTGCATTGCGGTTGATTCCTATTTGTGGGAGGCTAGCCGCAGACGATTGGAGGTTGTTCGGTTCGAATATATCTCGGCCACAATCCTCATGTAGGGTAATGGTGAAGCTCTCCATACAACCCGCAGAATCCGTTACGGTTCCCCAATAGTCGCCACCGAGTAAGTTCACGGCCATTTCGAGGGTATCAGGGGTATTCCACATGACATTGTAAGGCATTTGGAGAGAATAGTGGATACGCCCAGAGAATGCACGGTTGTTATTCGAGTTGGCTCCGAATAGCCCATCTTCTCCGCCTGTATTCTTTGCTCGTCCAATGTATGTAATCAGATTGGAGTCGTAGCTCAGGGTATCTCCTGCATTACCAAGGCCGCTAATGGAACGCATTCGGCTAGAGTTGTAGCGGCCTACGTTTCCGATGAAGAAGGCATAGCGTTGGTTTGCTCGGAGCAATAGGCCATCGTTCAATTCTACATAAGTCGGCAAATCATCGCCTGTAGCCAATACGATATAGTCGCCAAGATGTGTCCATGCAAGGCTATCGTTTTGGTATCCATCATATGAATCCTCTTTGTAGTACACAGAAATGGTATCATTGACCGAAGATGTACGCAAATTGAGGTCGAAGCTTAATACTTCCATATCATTCAATGGCAATACATCAAACATACTTCCTTTTTTGCTTTCGGTAGATGTCCAAGAAGTTTGGAGGGAGTCCTTTGGTTGGAAGAAAGGAGCACCACCTGATATATTGAGCATGATTGATCCATCTGCTCCTCCACCTGCTGTGGGTTGCATGATATCTGGGTCAAATGTAATCGGCGCAGGGTCATTGACCACAAAGCTAGTTTGGGTCATATTGCTGTCTGCATCATAAACCGTGAGGTAATAGGTTCCGCCTGCCAAGTTTTGAATGAGAGGCGTTGTTTCTCCTGTAGACCATAGGTAGGTATAAGGAGCAAATCCGCTGAGAACAGTCAATTCGATGCTACCATTGCCTCCACAGATGCTGGTATTGTCTAGGATGGTTGCGGTTACAAGTGAATCCACCAAGGCAGGAGGGTTCACTACATAGGTAGCTGTCTCCGAACAACCCAAAGCATCTGTTACCATCACCCCATAATTGCCCATTGGCACATCATAAATGTCTTGTAAGGTATCTCCATTTGTCCATTGATAGGTATATGGCAATTGGAGGGTATAACGCAGGGCTCCACTGAAGCTACTATGGCTAATCCCAACATCAAATACCCCTTGCCCTGGAGAACGGCTCCCTCGACCTCGTCCATGATAGACAATCATATTTGCATCGGAAACATAAGGCGTACCTGTTATGCTAGACGCATTGTTGGCACTTGTACGTAGACGATTGTTTCCAATTTGAGAAGTCACGACGGCAAAGAAGGCGTATCGTTTACCTGCTTCAAGGAACAAAGGCTCTATGAGGTCGATACTTGTGTTGGTATCTTGCCCAGCAGAATAGAAGGGGAATACACCCAGCTTTGTCCACATAGTCGAATCGTATAAGGCAGGATCATAGCTTCCTTCTCGATAGTAGATTTCGAGGGTATCTTGATCGGTTTCGTCTCGGATATTCAGCTCTAAACCTGTCATCATCAGGTGGTTTTGTATGTCCACATCGAACATCACTCCACTACGTGAATTACCACTCAACCAATCTCCAGCCAATGTATCGGCAGGTTGGTCAATCTGGGTTCCACCTGTGACGGTTAGATCAATTGCCCCATCACCTGCACCGATATAGCTGACCTCTGTTTCAACAGCAGATAGCATCAATGGATCAGGGCCGTCAATGTCTATGTCAATGATGTCTTGGAAGCCCAATTGATCGGTGAAGAGAACAGAGTAGTTTCCTTCGGGCAAATTGGAGAGGTCTTCTGTAGAATCCCCATTGCTCCAGATAAAGGTGAAGGGAGGGGTACCTCCTGCAATCGTCAAATCGACGGTTCCATTTGGGCTACAATAGCTGGTATTGTCTACGCCTGCAAGCGATAGAGAAGCGGGTGTGACCCGTGCGACGAACATCTCTGTATTGGGAGCGGTTAATTCTGTATCGCCAAAGTAAGCCTCCTTAAGGAATTCTCCTGTCAATACAAGGCTGCCATCAGGGGCTAGGGCTGTTGCCCATGCCTGTTGGGTATATGCGCCCGATCCTTGGATTGCACCGAGAATGCCTCCATTCGTATCATACTTCAAGGCAAATACATCGAAGTAGGGTACGTTTTCGGTGAGGGGATTGAAGAAGGTATAGGTTGGATCTACTACGAGGGTATCAGAGTCGAAGCTACCGAGTACATAGAAATTACCGACCGCATCTACCGCAGCACTTTGGGCTGTTTCTACGATGCCTGGGCCTGTAATCCCGTTTAGCCATTCGACCGAACCTGTATTATCGACTTTGGCGACGAAGATGTCTCGGCTGATGGCATCGAGGAAATTCCATGCCGTATCATTGCCCGCAATGAATTGATTGCTTTCAAATCCTCCTACCACGAATACATTTCCATTGGCATCTACGGCAATGTCTTGGCATTCATCATTTCTCGTACCTCCCATCATGGTAGCCCATAGAGGAGCCCCAATCTGTGTATATTGTGCAACGAAGATGTCTTTCTCTCCTCGGTTGTATAAAGTGGTTCCGCCCAAGGTTAGGGTATCCGTGGTGGTAATCCCCGCAAGGGTTACATTCCCATTGGCATCAAAGCCCATTCCTCTAAGGTGTTCATACCCAGATCCTCCACCGCCGAATACACCGAGAGCGTTTCCGTTATTGTCCAATGCAAATACGTAGATATCTGAACGCCCCTGGTTATAAACGATAGTTGAGCCTACCATCAAGGAATCCTCATAGTATGCGCCAGCTGTATACACATTTCCATTGGGTGCGAGTGCAACGCGAATCCCTCCATAGGGAGAAGCCCATTGATTGACGCCATTTTCATCGAACTTAGCGACGAAGCGAGAGCGGCCATCATTCATCAAAGCCGTTGTTCCGCCAAAGTCAATGCTATCTCCCTTAAAGCTACCTGTAATATAGATATTATTTGCAGGGTCAATGACGATATCACAGCCATAGTCTGCATATTCAGTCCCGAAGGATTGTGCCCATATCACTGTTCCGAAAGCATCATACTTCACGAGGAAGATATCATCTCCTCCTTCAGTAGTGATGGTTTGGGAGTCAAAGGTAACAGTATCCCTAAATGACCCTAATACATAGGCATATCCCGCAGCGTCTACAGCCGTTGCCCGCCCTCTAGCAGGCGAGCTACCACTTTCTGCTTGTACGCCCCATCTCCAGAACAGGCTTTGTTGTGCCTGTGCAGGTATGCTCATTATCAGGCAAAGTGCTGATAAGATATAAATTCTAAGATTCATGATTCATAAAAGTGTTTCGAATACAATAAACTTAGTCATGACATGGACAGGCATCTCCCATCCCTAGAGAATATTTTTGATGAATGATATTCAACGTTTGGTCGGCATAGTCTCCGAAGGTTGTACTCTCCAATGTACCGATATCGGCTCCCATCCAGTCTCTCAAGATGTCTGTGAAGACTTGACGATAGTCTGTTTCAAAGAGGAGGTTACCACTTGAGTCAAAGTTTGTGAGGCTTGGGTTGTCCCCTACTACGACTGGGTTTACGCCCTTACCGATTACAATCATAGGAGCTGCTTTACCGTGATCGGTTCCATAGCTACCATTGTCATAAGGTCGTCGTCCAAACTCTGAGAAGGTAACCGTAAGCACTCGATCCTCAAGGCCTTGGTTTGCGAGGTCATCTTGGAATGCTTTGAGGGCTTCAGCCAGATGGTTCATCAAGGCCGCATGGGTTCCTCCAGTGGTATCATTTACATCTACTTGAAGGCTATGGGTATCGAATCCGCCCAATCGGACGAGGTAGATACGGGTTTGGCATCCTCCACTGATCAATCTTGCAACTGTTTGAAGTTGAGGAGATAGGGAGTTATTTACTTTGTTTACTGGGATGACCGCTGTACCTGTATAGGTTGCGGGATAGGCTACAGTATTGCTTCCTGCGAGGAATACCTCCTCTAAGCGGGTTGCGTACTTATTGGAGGAGCGTTCGATACCAATGAGGTATTCCAATTCGCTTCCAAAGCGGTCATTGGGGATCGTATCAGGGGGGAGTCCTCCTACACCTGAGACCAATTCGTTGAAATCTTCGGGATTGTCCACAGCGATAGCAGCAGGTAGGCCGTTTCCACGGTGGAAGCCTAAGGATACCCGTGTTCCTAGCTCTAATCCTAGAGGATCAAGCATAAAGGCATTGGGGTAGTTATCGGGGTAGTTAGGGAAAGTAGTGTCTAGGAATCGACCCATCCAACCTGAGCTAAAGTAATCGCTGAATCCTCCGCCCATAAACCAGATGTCACGGCTACGGAAGTGCGATTGATTGAGGTTGTCATATCCTACAGATTGGATGATAGCCACCTTTTCCATATCCCAAAGCACCTTTAGTTGTGCTAAGTCGGGGTGTAAGCCAATTTGTTTTTCAGAAGGGAGGTTGGCATCTAATTGTATGGTGGAGCGACTACCACCAGAGATAGACATATTGGGGTCGGGCATAGCCGTTAGGCTACGAAGGCTGGTGTAATCACTAAATTGATCGAGCGGAACAAAGGTATTGATGCCGTCATTCCCCCCATGCAATTGAACCATTACAAGGATTCTCCCCTCGGCGGCAAGTTGGCTATTATGGAGCATGTTCATCATTTCTCCATTAGCCATCCCACGAATGGGCATACTATTCAACATCAGCGAGCCTAGAGAGGCTGCTGTCATATTTTTTAGAAAAGATCTTCTTTTCATGCTAAAAAAGGATTAAAGAAACACGAAAGTAATACGCATTAACTTAGTTGGTATTCAGGTGCTTGTAGGATCCCATTGAGAAGAATCTCAAGGGTTGGGCGCACAGCAGAATCGTCTTGGGTACTTGTATAGCTTACCCAGGCATTCGTCCAATTATACAACTGCAAACCATCAAGCAAGACATCATAGATGAAGTAGTCTCGTCTTTCTTGCGATACAACTATGGGGAATAGGGCATCTAGCAGCTCATTTACCAATACGACTCCATCATGAGGGGCAGATATATTGTTCGCGACAAAGTCTACGATATCTAGCTTATAGTACAGGACAGAGTCTACCGTACGCCCTTTCTGAAGGGTTGGGATGAGGGCATACCGTTCTGCTAGGGTATTTGAGCTAATCCAGTTCCGAGGAAAGCTTGGGCCTTGATGGTAGGCAGGATATCCAGCCACCTCTGGAGGATTCAGAATCTCCAGCCCTTGTGCTTTGAGTAAGCCGTTTAAGCTATTTCGGAATGAATGATCAAAATACGCTTCTAGTTCCGCTTGTGTTGATACGTCCCAAGGTGGGAGGGTTACATTGAAGTATTTTAGCGATCCAATGAGTAGTTCGAGAGGAGACTTAATGAGGGAGCCCAATATATTATCGGATGTATCAGGCGTGTCTTCATCGAAGAAGTGCTCACTGCTGAATAGCTGTTCGTATACAGGTTGCAGGTTGAAGTTATTGGCAACCAATGTATTGGCCAGCACATCAATGATGTTCGTTTCAACATCAGGACTAATATTATAGTATACGAAGAAGCGGTATATCTTCCGACAAATGTTCTGAGCCGTTTCGAACTTAGCGAATATCATATCAATCAAGTCCGTTAGTTCAGCCCTCATCGCTGCTTCTGTTGCGTAGCCATATGCATCCAATGCAGCGGGTTCAATTGTGTGCCCATTGTATGTAGTTGAAAACACCTTGGGATCAAAATCGTGGTGATTCGTACTGTTATTCGAGTTTATACGAACGGAAGCAGATGGGAAACCTGTATCAGCATCAATATAGGTTTCACTTTTCTGATAGCCTGTGAGAACCCGTGCTGCTGCACGTACGTCATCTTCGGTATAGGTTGTATAATCACCTGGGCCAACCTCTGACCCCTTTCCTATGGTATAGAGTTCGAATAGCTCACGAGCGTAGTTCTCGTTAGGGCTTGTTCGTTTGTTCGACGCTCCATCAAGGAAGCTCATCATAGCATTGTCTAGGCTAATTTTCTCTGTCAGCTCTTTGAAATTGCCAAAGCAATACATTCTTAGTAGCTGATTTTGGTAATATAGCTCAATAGAGTTTCCAGCAACTCCCGATTGTACGGTAAAGTTTGTATGGAGGAAGAAGACACATTTTTCTGTGGCATTTGCACCTGCGTCCATCATTTGGGCAAACCACCAAGCACGAATGTAGTTACGTAGACGGCCTGACGAACTGTTTACTCCATCCACATAGCCGCTAATTACCCATTCAGATTGGGTGGCGGTATCTTTAGGCGGAGGGGGCAAAGGACGCGCTTGGAACAAGTCTGATATTGCTTGTGCAATCGTCTTATTAGCAAAGGAATCAATTTCGGCTTTTGACGAGCCAAAAGTGAGCCTTCTCAATAAATGTGCTGCACGAGTAGTACCAAGTGTACCCGTGATCGGATTTAGTGAGAGCATGTTTCGCGAATATTATAAGATGTAAATGAATTCATTTATGTATGCGGGGATATGGATTAGGTATCCTCAAAACCAGATAAAAGGCAATGCGATTATGAAAGGTTTAGGCGACAAATATAGAGGGATTCCTTCAAAGAATCAGATTTTCCCTATATCTATCATAAGGATAATGTCAAAAGTCAGTTAAGAATTCCAAAGAGATTGGCTTAGCTCACTTTTTTCTTCCTATATATACCTCAACCTCGTGGATGAGGGGCTTATTGCATAGCCCGCTTTTACACATGAATATAATGAGATTCATCATACTATTGGCGTTAAGAGAATGCACATCTTATGACACATTAGCTTAGTTGATACTCAGGTGCTTGCAAAATCCCATTGAGAAGAATCTCAAGGGTTGGGCGCACAGCAGAGTCGTCTTGGGTACTTGTATAGCTTACCCAGGCATTTGTCCAATTATACAACTGCAAACCATCAAGCAAGACATCATATATAAAGTAGTCTCGTCTTTCTTGCGATACTACTACAGGAAATAGAGCATCTAGCAGCTCATTTACCAATACGACTCCATCATGAGGAGCAGATATATTGTTTGTGACAAAGTCTACAATATCTAGTTTATAGATAAGGATTGAGTTAACGGTACGCCCGTTTTGGAGGAAGGGGATCATGGCATATCGTTCGGCCAAGGTATTCGCGCTAATCCAGTTACGGGTATAGCTTGGACCTTGGTGGTATGCAGGATAGCCCGCAACCTCAGGAGGGTCGAGGATCGTAAGCCCTTGTCGTTCCATAGGGTATCTCAGGCTATTACGAAATGTTTCATCATAATATGCAACTAGTTCTGTTTGGGTATTGACATCCCAAGGATAGAGAGTCACATCAAAGTAGCGCAAGGTACCTATCATCAACTCAAGAGGAGACTTAATCAATGAGCCTAATACATTGTCAGTTGTATCAGGGGTATCTTCATCAAAGAAATGCACGCTACTGAATAGCTGCTCATATACAGGCTGCAGGTTGAAGTTATTGGCAACAAGGGTATTGGCCAATACATCAATGATATTGGTCTCTACATCTGGCGTAATATCATAATACACAAAGAAGCGATAGATTTTACGGCAAATATTTTGAGCTGTTTCAAACTTAGCGAATATCATATCGATTAAGGCTGTTAGTTCAGCCCTCATTGCGGGCTCCGTTGCGAAGCCATAGGTATCGAATGCAGAAGGTTCAATGGTATGCCCATTGTATGCAGTTGAAAATACCTTGGGATCAAAATCGTGATGATTCGCGCTATTGTTCGCATTTAAACGAACAGAGGCCGCGGGGAAACCTGTATCAGAATCAATATGCGTTCCGCTTCTCTCGTAGCCTGTGAGAACCCGTGCTGCTGCACGTACGTCATCTTCGGTATAGGTTGTATAATCACCTGGGCCAACCTCTGGCCCTTTGCCTATGGTGTAGAGTTCGAATAGCTCACGCGCGTAGTTCTCATTGGGGCTGGAACGAAGATTCGAGGTACCATCAAGGAAGGTCATCATGGCATTGTCTAAGCTAATTTTCTCTGTCAGCTCTTTGAAATTGCCGAAGCAATACATTCTCAGTAGCTGATTTTGATAGTATAGCTCAATAGAATTGCTTACGACTCCCGATTGTACGGTGAAGTTTGTATGGAGGAAGAAGACACATTTTTCTGTAGCATTTGCGCCTGCATCCATCATTTGGGCAAACCACCATGCACGAAGGTAATTTCGTAGGCGGCCTTGCGAGTTGTTTACTCCATCCACATAGCCGCTAATTACCCATTCGGATTGGGTGGCGGTGTCTTTAGGCGGAGGGGGTAGAGCTCGCGCTTGAAACAGGTCTGATATTGCTTGTGCAATCGTCTTATTTGCAAAGGAGTCAATTTCGGCTTTTGATGGGCCAAAAGTGAGCCTTCTCAATAAATGTGCTGCACGAGTAGTACCGAGTGTACCCGTGATCGGATTTAGTGAGAGCATGTTTCGCGAATATTATAAAATGTACATGAATTCATTTATAGTAGTGCGGGGATATGAATTAGGTATCCTCAAAATCAGATAAAGGACAATGCGATTATGAAAGGTTTAGGTAACCAATATAGAGGGGATTCTTTCAAAGAATCGGATTAGCCCTATATATCTATTGTAGTAGTGATGCCAAAGGTCAGTTAAGAATTTCAAAGCGATTGGGGCAGTTCACTCCAATCTTTCTTTGTTATGCTCCAACCTCATGGATGAGGGGCTTATTGCATAGTCCGCTTTCACACAGGCATATAATGAGATTCATCATACTATTGGCGTTAAGAGAATGCACACATTATTCCAGCCTATCCAGTCTAACTTAATTGATACTCAGGTGATTGGAGGAGCCCATTGATGAGAATCTCAAGTGAGGGTCGTATGGCCGAATCATCCTGTGAACTTGTGTATTGTACCCAAGCATTTGTCCAATTATACAATTGGAGTCCATCTAGCAAGACATCGTATAGGAAGTAGTCCCTTCTCTCCTGAGACACAAGGACGGGGAAAACATAGGCAATGAGTTCATCGACCAATACCTCTGCATCGAAGGGATTAGAGATATGATTTTCGACAAAGTCTACGATATCTAGCTTATAATATAAGGTTGAATTGGCTGTATACCCTTCAACGAGTAACGGAATGAGGTTGTATCGTTCGGCTAGGGTATTGGAGCTAATCCAGTTTCGGGGGTAGCTTGGGCCTTGGTGGTAAGCAGGGTATCCTGCCACCTCGGGAGGATTGAGGAGGCTCATTCCTTGTGCTTCCATATACTTGCGGAGGGATAGGCGGAAGGTTTCTTCGTAATAGGCATACAATTCCGCTTGGGTATTGACATCCCAAGGAAGGAGATCGACATTGAAGAAGCGTAGGGTTCCTATCGTGACCTCCGCAGGAGATTTGATTAAGGCACCGAGTACATTGTCGGATAGGTCTGGGGTATCTTCATCGAAGAAATGCTCACTGCTGAAGAGGAGTTCGTATACGGGTTGGAGGTTGAAGTTATTGGCTACTAAGGTATTGGCCAATACATCAATGATGTTCGTTTCGACATCTGCTGTGATATCATAGTATACGAAGAAGCGGTAAATCTTTCTACAAATGTTCTGAGCCGTTTCGAACTTGGCAAAGATCATATGGATAAGATCTGTAAGCTCGTCTCTCATTGCAGCTTCTGTTGCGAAGCCGTAGGCATCGAACGCAGCAGGCTGGATAGTGTGGCCATTATAGGCTGTAGAGAACACTTTGGGGTCGTAGTCGTGTTCGTTTGTACTGCCATTTTGATTTGTTCGTATCCTAGCGGTGGGGAATCCCGTGTCTGGGTCAATATTCGTGATGTCTTTGGCGTAGCCTGTCAAAACGCGGGCAGCTGCTTGCACATCATCTTCCGTATAGGTTGTGTAATCACCAGGCCCTGCTTCGATGCCTTTTCCGATGGTATACAATTCGAAGAGCTCCCGAGCGTAGTTTTCATTGGGGCTTGTACGTTTATTTGTATTTCCATCTAGGAAGACAATCATTGCACTGTCTAGGCTAATCTTTTCTGTCAATTCCCTGATATCTCCGAAGCAATAGGTTCGCAATAATTGGTTTTGGTAGTATAAATCAACTGAATTGTTTACGATGCTCGATTGTACGGTAAAGTTTGTATGCAGGAAAAAGACGCACTTTTCGGTGGCATTCGCCCCCGCATCCATCATTTGGGCGAACCACCATGCACGAATATAATGCTTTAGGTGATTCGAGATGCTATTTACTCCTGTAGTGGCACCTGTAGTGACCCATTCGGATCCTGTAAGGTGGTCTTTGGGAGGGGGGGGGATTGGACGGGGTTGGAATAGGTCTGTAATCGCTTGGGCGATTGTTTTTGTCGCAAAGGCATCAATTTCGGCTTTGGTTGGGCCAAAGGTCAGCCTTCTCAATAAATGAGCCGCACGGGTTGCTCCGAGTGTACCCGTGATAGGACTTAATGAGAGCATGATACGCGAATATTATAAATTATGATTGAATGCATATTATCATACTGCAAGGCGGAGGCGGATTAGGTATTCAAAAAATCATGAGTAAGCGTATAGCTTTACAAAGAAAGGGTTTTTCCTTATAGAGTTGTAGGACAAATAAGCTGCAAATCTTTCAATAGATTGAGAATTCTCTATATGTTATATATTTATAGGTGTGTGATTCTTATTTTTTGCTATCGGTAGGGTTAGGTTTTAGGAAGGGAATTGGAGGTTATAAGGCCGTAAGGTTTGGGAGCTGGAATGGAGGGGGGCGTTGATGGAGGTTGATTTTTGGGAATTTAATGGATAAAAAGCTGCAAACCAATCTGTTACCCACACTCGGCTCCTCCCGAGGAGGGAAGACTATCCGCAAAGGCCTCTTTTAGAATGTATTGAGGCTCTAGGGGTTAGGCTTCGGGGGCACAAAAATAAACGCAAAAGGGGTTTGAGGTTAGCATAATTAATATGTAAATTTGCAGGCCGATAGCATAAGCTACGCTTATGAAAAAGACAACAGAACGGAAGTATTCTTTGAATATCTCTCGGATGAAGGAGGGTTTTCACAAAGAATCATTTCCATTGGAGAAGGATTTTTTCGAGTACTTTGATTATTCGCCCGTACAATCGGATGATTTGCGTGTAGACTTGGAGATTCAGCGTTATTCTCGTCATATAGACATTCAGTTTTATATTCTGGGTAATGCTACATTACAATGTGATCGTTGTTTATCTCCCTACACTACTGAGTTATCCTATCATGATCGCATCATCTATTCATTTGATGAGTCGATGCGTTCAGGAGAGCATGAGGTTGTATTTTTGCAGGCGGCGAATCCCTTTTTGGTTTTGCTACAGGAGTTTTATGACTTTTTGAACCTTGCAGTTCCTATTCGGAAAGTTCCTGATTCAAAAATCCATATCTGTCCGCCCGAAGTATTGGCTCTTTTAGGGTTGGATGAAGAAGGCGCACCCGTTTCCTCTAAGGAGGAATCAAGTGAAGAAGTAGACCCACGTTGGGCCGCATTGAAGAAGTTAAAATTTGACAAATAGACGAGTTAAAAATAAGAGTAGTCATGGCGCATCCTAAACGAAAGATCTCTAAGCAGAGACAACGCAAAAGAAGAACACATATTAAGCTAGGTACCCGTCCATTTTACATTGATCCAGTTTCTGGTGAGGCGACTTTGTATCACCGTGTAAACTTATCAAGTGGACAATACCGCGGCCGTCAGGTCATAGAAGCCCAAGACGACGATCTGTAACGATTGAGCGTATAGCTCTCTCGTTCGGTTTAGCGTCTAAGCCCGAATCACGTTGTGGTTCGGGTTTATGTGCATTATAAGGGTTGGATTTGGGTGATTAAGCCTAGACTTAATTGAAAAATCCTTATAAATTAGCAGGGGGAAAATCGGGATCGATTTTTCAACTGTGAGTGTATGAGACTGATACATAGTTTTTTGTGGATGCTCCTTGCTAGTTGCATGCTACTACTAGGATGCAATCGAACCCTAGTGTATGAAATTGGGCCTCTCTATGTGTATGAGAATACTTCTCCTAAGCGGCATTTGAAGAGCCCTAAGGCCTTTATATCTATTGCCTATTCTGATTTGAAGGGGGTGAGTATTTCCAATCGGGAGTTGGACAAATTGTCTAGTATTTATGAGGGGATTGGGGATAAGAAGTTGGGTGAGAGTTTGATTATCCAATTGTTGTTGGGAGAGGTTCAGGATAGTAAGTTTGATTTAGGTTTATGGAGCTTTCCTCCCCAAGATGTTTTTATATCCGATGAAGGGTATGGGCATCCTTTGGAGATGCTGTATGTGATTGCGAGTGTATTCGTGGTCGATAATTTGGGGAATGAAGGCATAACTGCCTTTAAAGCATGGTGTGAGCAGGAGGCTTCGCATGCTTTATTGGCTCATCCTACTCCGCAATCTTTGGATATTCAACAGGAGCGGGTGGCGTTGGGGGAATGGCGCGAGCGTTATCCTGATGAATATGAGGCCGTTCAGGTGTATTTTTCCAATGTGCTTGAACGTTGGAAGACGATGAGTTCGACAGGTTTTGTGGGATTGAAGGAGCGGATGGCAGTAGAGATGGATTGGAGAAGTAGTATTTTGCAGCCTCAGGGTTCGGCGAATCCTTTGATATTGCCTGAGTCTTTTGAGGAGGTAGAAGGGGATTTTGGCAGCTTTATTGGGACTGTATATCAGACCTTTTACCATCGGAAGCCCACTGAGTTTGAGGAGTGGTATGTAGAGAAGTACATACGAGAGACCCCAGATTTGAGTCCGTTGGGGTTGTATTATTCAATGATGACATCAGATGAGTATCGATACTATTAGGCGGGAATCGCTTATGAAAGGATTTGTATTATGAATCGGCGTACGTTTATTCGAACCCTTGGCCTAGCAGCAGGAAGTTTATTAGCAAGCCCAACCCTATTGCCTGCGGGGAGTTTATTTGCTCCTACGGGTAGCAGACGGGTGAATCATGTGGTTCTTTGTTTGTTTGCGGGTGGTATTCGCAATTTGGAGTCTGTGCATAAGAAGGATGGGAACCTTATGCCTTATAGTTTGTATGGGGATGAGGGGATTAGTCGGGATATTTTGCCTGGGATGGATATGTTGCCCAAGGCGTTGGGGAAGCCTTTGCAGGCCTCGGGAACGCTTTTTCGGGAGTTTCGGTTTAAGAGCCATCGGACGATTCACTATAGTGCCCATACGGATATTATTACGGGGGTGTATTCGAAGGAGATGAAGCTGATGAAGCCTCTGGATTATCCGACTATATTTGAATATTATCGTAAGCATAGTCCTTCGTATAAGAGTGGGCTGTATGCTTGGTGGATATCGGATCAGGCGGGGCCTTTCCCCTACCTCAATTATAGTAGCCATCCTAGTTATGGGCCTTTGTATGGGGCGAATGTTTTGCAGCCGTCTTCGTTGTTGGGATTGAATATTGGGAGTGGTCCTCGGAACTTTCATAAAGAGGAGATGTTGGCGATTGACAAGCTTCAGCAGTTTTTGAATCATCAATTTCAATCGAAAAGCTTACATGGGGGTAGCGTTGAAAATACGGCGGAGGATACGGCGCGTATCAAGGATTTTGTGATTCAATTGATTAGTAAGCATGAGTCGGGGGAGTGGAAGGATCCTTGGGAGTTGGGGGCTGCAATGAATGAGGATATTATGAATGTGTTTGTGGCTTCGCAGGTGATTCGGGCTTTTCAGCCTGAGTTGTTGGTGGTGAATATGCAGGATAGTGATATTGGTCATGCTATTTTTACGCAGTATTGTAATAATATTCGTAAGGCGGATTTTGCGTTGGCGAAGCTTTGGGAGACGATTCAGAGTACGCCTGGTATGGCGGATGATACGATCTTGATTGCGATGCCTGAGTTTGGGCGGAACCTGAAGCCTAATACGCTTGTGGATCAGTATGGTCGGGCGGCGATTGATCATACGGGGGATCCTACTTCTCAGGAGATTTTTTGTTTGGTGTTGGGGCCTGAGGGGGTGGTGAATCAGCAGCAGGTGTTTAAGGAGGAGAGGGGTGAGACGATTGATATTGTTCCGACGATAGCGGATATTTTGGGTTTTGGGGAGTATTTGCCGAAGGATTTGCTGGGGGGACGGGTGTTGGAGGAGGTTTTTGTTTAGGGGGCATGGTAAAAATAAATCGCCCAGCTTATGTGGATAAGCTGGGCGATTTTGTGTAGCAAATTAGGCTGGTTTTGCTATTGTATGTAAAGGCTAATCTTCGAATTCTTCGATTTTGAACTCTTCAATTTCAAAGGAATCTTCTTCTTGGTCGTTTGTTACCAATGCGAGTTCTTCTGTTGTTGGGGTTTCGTTTTCGAGTTCGATGTTTGTGTTTTCGGTAGAGACTGGGCCTCCTCCTTCAAAGAATTCCTTTTGGTAGTCTTCCAAGATGTTGGAGATGATTGGTCGGAATTCTACGGGATAGCGCTTCACATAATACTGATATTTTCTGAACTTGTACCGCTTTTTATCTTTGGTGAGTCGAGTGAAGGTTTCGGTCACCTTGATAGCTGGAATGTTCTGAATACCTGTAATTTGCTTATATATTTTTGCTACTCGGAGTCCTACTCGCATAACGTGCTCCTTAGAGATGGTTAGGAGGCAACCATTATGCTTCATATTTGTCCAGTAATCGCTATTGGTGATTTCTCCGTATACTGTAGCAACTCTTTCTTTGTTCTCGTTGTAGTTACGTTCGGCACCTGTTCTTCTCTTTCTGAGTACGCGCTTTCTTGGCGAATTGTTGTCATACCGATTTTGTCCATACCCTCCCCCTCGGTTGTTGTTATTTCCGTATCGGTTGTTGCTATAGTTATTCCGATTTTGTCCATAACCTCCACCTCTGTTGTTGTTGTTATTTCCGTATCGGTTGTTGCTATAGTTTCTTTTTTCGCCGTAGCTATTGTTGTTGTTATAGCTATTGTTTCGTCCGTAAGAGTTTCGGTTTTCGCCGTAGTTATTACGGTTACGGTCGTTATTTCTTTCGTATGGCTTTTTATCGCCATAGTTTCGGCTGTTGTTGTTATAGCTATTTCGGTTATTGTTTCCGTAGGAGTTGTTGTTATAGCCCCTGTTGTTGTTATAGCTATTGTTCCGTCCGTAATTTCGGTTATTGTTATAGCCACCTCTGTCATTGTTCCGTTCATATGGTTTTTTATCGCCATAGTTTCGGTTGTTGTTGTAGCTATTGCGGTTCCGGTCATTATTGCCATATGAGTTATAGTTCCCATATTGGCGTTTTTTATAGTCTCCTCGGTTGTTGTTATAGGAGTTGTTATTATTATTGCTCCCATACTCACGCTTCGGGTATCGTCTGTACTCTCTTTTTTCTTCGGGATTTTCTTTCCCTTCTTTGTTATTGTACTCAGTGTTTTCTGATTCTTCGTTGTTCTTGGAGTACTCTTGTTCTTCGTTGAAATTCTCTCGGTTTAGATTTCTTCCGTAAGAAGATCTGTTACGAGGATTATTGCGCGGGAATTTATCTGATCCGGGGGTCCTCATGGTTGCGTCTCTTAATTTTTAACGGTGATTTTAAATGAAACAGTCATAAATATAAACGGGTAAAACGTAATATAGATTTGTCAAATACTTAGTCCAACAGTCTGTGTGTTTGGAACAAAACCTAAGTGGGTCGTATAGAACGTATGCGTTCTCAGTTTTCTGCTACTACTTATCAAGTGGTCCGAAAAGTGATGTGGAAACATTCGCTTCTGCTTGAGATTTCACTCTTTCTAGGACATAATTATTCTGATGATGATTCTTGGTCGTTTGTCTGATATGCAGTTAGTCTAGTTGTAGCCATATAATCTTATTGCATAGCAAGTCTCCTTCATTCCATGATTACATTGTAATATAATTGTATTTACCTCCTGTCTACTTTTACTAACGAGTAATCTTACCATTTTGGTTTGAGGTTCAGCAAATATTTTTGGGCTAAATGCTACGGTCTAAGATTAAAACAGCCTGCTTATTGATTACTCGTGCTAAAAAACTATTCCCTGTCTAGAAATGTTACGAACAAATATTTAAGGGTTAATGGTATATGAGAAATTGTAGTCTAAAATCAAGTATAATAGTAGTGATCTCTGCGCTTAAATATACAATTCCTTTCTTTTACAAACAAAAAGTATTAAGACTTCTTTTCAAATTTCTAGGGCAAATATACGTATGAAAATTCGTGGGAAAAAGTCAAAAAGTTTGGTTTGCTTAACAAGGCTTTTCTGTTTGTGGAAGGAAGTGCATTTTTTTTGGTATTGGGTTTTTGTGGGATTTAGGATTTTGGGTGATGTTTTATATTTAAGACTTTATGTAAAAGGTTTGGGTGATGCCCTATATCCAGTACCTTACCCACCCCCACCCCCGCCCCCTCCCGAGGAGGGGAGACATCGCGCTGGCCTCTCCCTTTGTGTATGTTTGGGAGTTTGGATGCGCGTCTGAGACTTGGTGTTGGGTTCTCCCTTTGTGTGCGTTTATGTTTGTTGGGTGTGAACAAGGGGCGTTTTTCTAATAGACGGATATTTAGGGGAAATGTTGCGTGGGTGTTAGGGATTGGGTGGTTTTGTGGGGAAAGTTGGGGGATTGGGTAAGAGGTTTTGTTTGGGTTTGTTTTTCTAACATGATATTTGGATTTTGGGGTTGATGTGTCATTTATAATTGGGGGATTTATGGATAAGGCGTATACATTGGCTTTGGAGAAGATTCGGGAGGCTAAGGAGAGTGGGGCGGTTAGGTTGGATTTGTCTGGTATGGGGCTTAAGGAGTTGCCTGGGGAGCTTTGGGAACTTAGGGGATTGGAGATCCTACTTTTGCAAGAAAATGAGTTGAGGAATTTGCCAAAGGAAATTGGGGAGCTAAAACAACTGACACAGTTAGGGTTATATCAAAACCAATTAACAGAAATTCCGAAGGAAATTGGACAGTTAGTTGAGCTACAAGGGTTATGGTTGTATCAAAACAAATTAACGAACATTCTGAAGGAAATTGGGCGGTTAGAAAAATTGCAAAAATTATGGTTACATCAAAACCAATTAACGAACATTCCGAAGGAAATTGGGCGGTTAGAAAAATTGCAAAAGTTAGGGTTGCATCAAAACCAATTAACGAACATTCCAAAGGAAATTGGACAGTTAGTTGGTCTACAAGAGTTATGGTTGTATCAAAACCAATTAACGAACATTCCGAAGGAAATTGGGCGGTTAGAAAAATTGCAAAAGCTATGGTTGAATCAAAACCAATTAACGGACATTCCGAAGGAAATTGGACAGTTAGTTGGTCTACAAGAGCTATCGTTGCATCAAAACCAATTAACGAACATTCCAAAGGAAATTGGACAGTTAGTTGGTCTACAAAAGCTATGGTTGGATCAAAACCAATTAACGGACATTCCGAAGGAAATTGGACAGTTAGTTGGTCTACAAAAGCTATGGTTGGATCAAAACCAATTAACGGACATTCCGAAGGAAATTGGACAGTTAAAACAACTGATTACGTTATGGTTGTCTCAAAACCAATTAACAGATATTCCAGAGGAAATTGGACAATTAACATCGTTGAAAACCTTAGTATTAGGAGAAAATCCTTTAAGAGAAATTCCTAAAGAGGTATTAGTTATGAATCAATTGGAAGAATTGGCTTTACATAAGCTTAATCTTAATTCACTTCCTATTGAAGTTACCCAGATGGTCAATCTTAGGGAATTGCATTTGCAGGGAAATAAGCTGAGTCGTCTTCCAAAGGAGATTGCTCGACTTACGGAACTTACGACCAATCAAGTAGGGCGTGAATGGAATAAGGGGTTGCGGTTGGAGGGAAATTTATTTGATGTACCTGAGGAGGTTTTTGAGCGAGAGCCTGCGGAGATTATTCAGTATATATTGGATTGGCAGGAGAGTCTGGAGGGAGCGTTTTTGCATGAGGCGAAGGTGATTGTGATTGGGCAGGGGGGAGTGGGGAAGACTTCGCTGGTTAAGATGCTTACGAAGGGGGCGTATGACGAAAAGGAGTTGAAGACGGAGGGAATTGAGATTACGGATTGGGGGGTGAAGCGGGGGGAGGATGATATTAAGTTGCATATATGGGATTTTGGGGGACAGGAGATTATGCATGCGACGCATAAGTTTTTTATGACGAAGCGGACGGTATATGTGTTGGTGACGAACCCTAGGACGGATGATCGGTATGGGGAGTCGGATGTGGATTATTGGATGGATTTGATTCGGTCTTATGCGGGGAAGGAGGTTCCTGTGGTGGTGGCGGTTAATAAGTGCCATAGTCATAAGGCGGATATAGGGGAGAGGAGTTTGCGGGGGGCTTATCCGCAGATTGTGGATATTGTTCAGACGGATTGTGAGGATGGGACGGGGATAGGGGATTTGAAGGAGTTGATTCAGGAAGGGGTGGGTAAGTTGAAGTATTTGGATGATCGATTGCCTACGACTTATTTTGAGATTAAGGAGAAGGTTACAGCTATAGAGGAGGATTATATTACTTATTTTGCTTATATGCGCTTGTGCTTAAAAACTGATAATCAGTTTAATGAGGTACAGATGCGGACGCTGCTTGGGTTGTTGCATGATTTGGGATTGATGCTGAATTTTCGGGAGGAGGGACGGGATATTGCTCAGACGCAGGTGTTGAATCCTCAGTGGGTGACTCAGGGGGTGTATGCGTTAGTTAATGCTCCAAGATTGGTGAGGCAAGGGGGGAAGCTTACGCTTGGGGATGTTGGGGAAATTTTGACTGGGGGGGCTTATCCGACAAAGAAGGAATGGGGGCTTATTTTGGGGGTGATGAAGCGGTTTGAGTTGTGCTATGAGGTGGAAGGGAGTAAGGAAGCGACTTATTTGGTGGCGGGAGCATTGCCTAAGGATTCGCCTGAGGGTTTGGTATGGAAGGTGGAAGGGAAGCGGGCGTTGCGGTTTCGGTATCGGTATAAGACGATGCCGAGTAGTATCATGTCGCGCTTTATTGTGCGGATGCATCATTGTCAGAAGAAGGGGGAAACGGTTTGGCGGAATGGGATTGTATTAGCGAAGGGTAATTGTGAGGCGTTGGTGGAGGCTTTTCCTGCTCAGAAGGAGATTGTGGTTACGGTACAGGGTGCTGGGCATCAACGGAGTTTGTTGGTGAGGATACGGGAGCATTTTGATGTGATTCATGAGAGTTTGGAGGCGATTGGGATGAAGGAGGCAGTGCATGTGGGAATGGAGGTTGAGGGGGAATGGCGAGAGGCTTGGATTTCCTATAAGCGGTTGGAGGCAGCTGAGCGGAAGCATCGGACGGAAATATTTTGTGAGGATTTGGAGGAGGATGTGAATGTGCAGCAGGTGTTGAATGGGGTGCGGCAGAAGCGGACTAGGTTGGATAGTTTGGGGCGTTTTCGGGGGGAGGAGATAGGGGTGTTGGTTTTGTCGGCTAATCCTGAGCGGAAGGGTGCTATTGAGACGGAGGAGATGGGTAGGGTTATTTGTCAGTCGCTAGAGCGGGCTTCTTATGGGAGTCGGTTTCGGATTCGGAATTTGGGGGCTAGTCGGACGAAGGATTTTCGGTATGAGATGGTGGGTCGTGCGCCTCAGTTGCTTCATTTTATTGGGGAGGGAGGGGAAGATGGGTTGGTGTTTCATGGGGAGGATCATGAGGGGAAGTTTGTGGAACGAGAGGCGTTTGGGGGTTTTGTGGAGTTGTTTGATGAGGAGGTGGAATGTGTGGTGCTGCAGGCGTGTGGGACTGCTGAAATGAGTAGGTGGTTGGGGAGGCGGATTCGGTATGTGATTGGGGTGAATGGAAGGGTTGAGGGGAAGGTAGCGAAGGCTTTTTTGGAGGCGTTTTATGAGGCGTTGGGAGGGGGGCGTGGAGTGAAGCGGGCGTATGAGATTGCAAGGGGGAGTTTGGGGTTGGAGGGGTTAAAGCAGGATGCGTTTCGTTTGTTTGAGGATGGGGAGTAGACGCCTTGGGCTGAAGCCACAAGGCTACAGTAAATCTTGTCGCTTTCAGCGACTGTTTTGGGGTTATATTTGGTAGAAATTGGGGGCTAGGCCTGGAGGATTGATGACGTGGTTTGAAGGTATGATGGCTAGGTCTGAAGGTAAAGCGGCTAGGTGCGAAAGTACGACGGCTAGGGCTGAAGGTAAAGCTGCTAGGTGCGAAAGTACGATGGCTAGGTCTGAAGGTAAAGCGACTAGGTGCGAAGGTATGACGGCTAGGTCTGAAAGTAAGGCTGCTAGGTGCGAAGGTATGATGGCTAGGTCTGAAGGTAAAGCGGCTAGGTGCGAAGGTATGATGGCTAGATCTGAAGGTAAAGCGGCTAGGTGCGAAGGTATGATGGCTAGATCTGAAGGTAAGGCGGCTAGGTGCGAAAGTACGACGGCTAGGTCTGAAAGTAAAGCGGCTAGGTGCGAAGGTACGACGGCTAGGTCTGAAGGTAAAGCGACTAGGTGCGAAGATATGACGGCTAGGTCTGAAGGTAAAGCGACTAGGTGCGAAGATATGACGGCTAGGTCTGAAGGTAAAGCGACTAGGTGCGAAAGTATGATTGTGTGATGTGAGGGATTGATTGTCATTGATGGAAGGGGAAGGGGGTAAAATCTACTCTTTTCATAACATCTATGTAAAAGAATCCGTATATTTAATAGTATTCTACGAGCAATACGGAATATTTATTGAGAAGATAGAAGCGACAATTTATTTTTACATCCTCTAAAAACAGGAATTCAACAAAAACTTTATTTATTTTATTGTTTTTGCTAAAATCAAGGTTATGATAAACTTAACAGAAATGAGACTTCCCCTAATTGTATTGCTTTTTGTTTGTTTAGCCGTTCAACCCCTTATGGCGCAGAAACGAATGCCCGATTTTTCTTTTCAGGATTTGAGTGGAAAGGCTTTTACGCAGGAGAATGTGAAGAAGAATATGGCGACTATTGTTTTCTTTTTTGATCCTTATTGCGATCATTGTCAGCAGCAGGCTGAGTGGATCAATGATATGTCGAGAGATTTCAAGAATATACAGCTCATTTGGGTTAGTACTGAGACCCCTGAGTCTATTGGAGAATTTCAGAAGAAGCATTTGAATGCAAAATCATTGGCTCTGAATACCCATTTTTTGGTTGATACAGAGTTTATGTTTGATTCATATTTTGGATATAGCGAAGCTCCTTCTATGTACTTGTATGACAAGTCTGGTAAGCGAGTGAAGAGTTTCACGAAGGAAACTCCTGCAAAGATATTATTAAGGTATTTGTAAACAGTTATGACACTAAAAAACAAGATTAATCAGGCCATGAAGGTGGCGATGAAGGCTAAAGACAAAGCTACATTGCGGGCTTTGCGTTCTATTAAGTCGATGATTTTATTGGCGGAGACTGCAGAGGGCGCGGATGGGAATGGCCTCACGGAGAAAGAAGAAATCAAGCTACTGTCTAAAGCAGCTAAGCAGCGAAAGGAATCTTACGAGCAGTACATGAAAAATGGTCGGGAGGATTTGGCGAAGATTGAGAAGGAGGAGCTAGATGTCATCCAGCAATATTTGCCTAAGCAAATGAGTGAAGCGGAATTGACAGAGGCGTTGAAGGAGATTGTTGCGAAAGTAGGCGCGACTTCTATGCGAGACATGGGTAAGGTGATGGGCATGGCGACCAAGCAATTCGCTGGCAAAGCAGATGGTAAGACGATTGCAAAGATTGTTAGAAGCTTATTAGGATAAATACAGTATGTTCTTACTGGCGACTTCAATTGATTCGATAACTCTGATGGATATCCTCATTATTGGGGTGATTGGCCTTGGTATGTACCGTGGCTATAATCAGGGGATTATCAAGGAGGCAGTAGGTGGGGTTGCAATTGTGGCTGCCGTAATATGTGCATTCGGGTTTAGAGATCCATTCGAGAAGTTTTTCCTGACTCATTTTGGTTGGGGGGCGGTTACGACTTCAGTTGTTAGCTTTGTTTTGGTGTTTATCCTGACATTGGTAACGGTTCAATTTCTCATCAAGTTTTTGGATGATTTATTGAATAAGTTGTATCTCGGCGGGATCAATAAGGGCTTTGGGGCTCTATTTGGAGGGCTTAAGTATACATTAGGGCTCAGTATTGTGCTATTTCTACTTAGCCTTATCAATATTCCTTCTCAACAAAGTGTGAAGGATTCGATTACTTATCCTTATGTAAAGGTGTTTGCGGTTAAGACGTTGGAATATGCCCAGACGATTATTCCTTTTGTGCAAAAGGGAGCGAATGGTTTTGGGGATTATATTAAGCGTAATACGGAAAGCACTAGCAATGATTATTCTGAAGATCCTCCACCAAATAGTGGGGAAGATCCGAAGGATGCTCCTCATAAGCCGAAGCCGATTCGATAGGACACAGGTTATATAGTATATCCATAAAGAAGTGCATCAGGTGGCAATGCAGATGTTTAGGCATCTACACGCCGCTTGATGTTTTTTTTATGTTGTGAGAAAGGTATTTGTTGATCGTTATATTGCAGGATAGATTGGTCGTATACATAAGGGATTTTCATGATATTGATGATTGATAATTATGATTCTTTTACCTACAATGTGGTTGACTATGTGAAAAGGTTTGAGGAGGTTGTGGTGTACCGCAATGATGAGGTGGAATCTGGTATTGTTTCTCGGCTTAAGCCTCGTGGGATTCTCATTTCTCCTGGGCCTGGTCGGCCTAGTGATAGTGGGGTATCCTATGAGATTGTTGAGCGCTATTATAAGGATTATCCTATCCTTGGGATTTGCTTGGGGCATCAGCTCATTGGGGAATTATTTGGGGGGAATATTGTTCGGGCGGATCGTCCTATGCATGGTAAGACTTCCCTTGTATATCATCAATCAACTTCTCTGTTTTCAGGCCTACCCAATCCGATTCGGGTCATGCGTTATCATTCCCTCTTAATTCAAGCAGGCAGTTTGCCCAAAGAATTTGAGGTTACCGCTCAGACTATCGGGGGAGAAATCATGGGTATTCAGCATAAAATGTATAATTTAGCAGGCGTTCAGTTTCACCCAGAGTCCATCCTATCTGATTATGGCGAAGTTATGATTCGTCATTGGATAAATTCATTATCAAGATAACAATACCTAGCGAAATGGGTCTTTACTTTAGACGAGGCGTTGTCATTGTTCACATAATTTTTCTAAATAAAGGCTACTTATCATCATAAGGTCATCATTTATGAACATTAAGATTCACCACTCAAATGGCTTTCATTATGTAGAAGAGGGGGAAGGGCCCATACTATTGCTCCTACATGGTCTTTTTGGTGCCTTAAGTAATTGGGCAGATGTTTTACGTGCCTTTTCTCCTTCTTATAAGGTCATTATCCCTCTTATGCCTATTTATGAAAAGACGAAGGTAGGTACCTCTATTGAAGGGCTAACACAATTTGTTGAGTCTTTTGTGGCGTATAAGCAACTGCAACATTTCAGTTTGATAGGTAATTCTTTAGGGGGGCATATTGCCTTGACTTATACTCTACGGAATCAATCTAAGGTTGATAGTCTTGTTTTGACAGGTAGTTCGGGTTTATTCGAATCAGGTATGGGAACGGGCTTTCCTCGTAGGAGTTCTTATTCTTATATCAAAGAACGGGTTGAGTATACTTTTTATGCACCTGAGGTAGCCACCCCAGATTTGATCGAGGAGGTATTTGATATTGTCAATGATAATTTCAAGGCTTTACGTATCCTTCGCATTGCACGTTCTGCGCAGCGGCATAATTTGCGCAATGACCTCCACGAAATTCATGTACCTACTCTTTTGATTTGGGGATTGAATGATAATATTACTCCTTCTTTTGTAGGACATGCTTTTGAGTCTCTTATTCCTAATGCAGAATTGCACTTCATTGATAAGTGCGGTCATGCTCCTATGATGGAACAAGCCGAACAGTTTAATAAAATTCTTCACAGCTTCCTATTAAAGCATATATACGTTTTGAATACATGATTGCCATAGAACTCATTTCAGATACCGTCCCATCGCTCAAGCTAACAGACACTGTCCAACGTGCTCTAGACTGGATGCAGGAATTTAAGCTTAGTCAACTGCCTATTGTAGAAGAGGGGGAGTATGAGGGATTGGTAACGGAAGATGAGATGCTGGATTCTGCTGATGCTAGTGCTCAGATTAAGGCCATTCGTTATAATCACTCAGAGAAACCTTTTATACACAACAATCGCCATATATATGAGGTCATTCAGGTAATGAGCAATAGAAGATTGGAGCTATTGCCTGTTATTGATGCGGAGAATATGTATATGGGTTCTATTACCTTAAAAGATTTAGCCAATTATTTCAGTGAATTGTTTGCGACGAGTGAACCAGGGGGGATTATTGTTTTAGAAATACCTCGTCATAGTTATTCTCTATCTGAGATTGGTCGTATTGTAGAGTCTACTGATTCTAAGGTACTTAGTCTTTATCTTTCCTCTGTTCCAGGTTCTTCTTGTTTGTATGTCACGATGAAGTTAAACGTTCAAAATATTTCTCGTGTCATTTCTGCCTTTGAGCGCTTTAGTTATCAGGTTGTTATGACGTATTTTGAGGCCGATTTTGAATCAGATCTCAAGCGCAATATGGATGCTTTTTGGCGGTACCTGAATGTATAAAATAGCAATTTCATGATGCGTGTATGGCTTCAATACTTCCTTGTATTTGTCTGCTTTCTTATCTTTTCCTCTTATACGCATTCGGCACTGGCTCAAGAGAAGGTATATGTTCAAGACATATATATCATTGGAACTAAGAAGACCCGTAATTCTACCATTCTTCGTGAGTTAAGTTTTCAAGTTGGGGATTCTCTATTGGTTGGAAACCTTGATCCGATTTTGGAACGTAATCGGCTGAATGTTTTCAACCTTGAGCTTTTTAATACGGTTAGTATTGAAGCCAATGAGGTAGCTCAAGGTGTTATTGTTGTCATTCGCGTAAAAGAGCGTTGGTATATATTTCCTCTTCCTGGGATTGAAATAGAGGAGCGCAATGCTTATGACTTTTTTAAGAACCCTAATTTTAGAAGGGTATCTTATTCTCTTCAATTGAGAGCGAGAAATCTCACAGGGCGTAATGAGACTTTGCGTTGTTTTGCCCAAGCAGGTTTTTCTAAGATTTTGGCTGTTTACTTTAAACGCCCTTCCCTATTCCCCAAAAGGCTTATTGATTTCGAGGCTTATGCTCGTTATGTGAACAGGAAGGAAATCATTACGCATGCGGATTCGGGTCGGGTACAATGGAATAGGCTTGAGACTGAACCTCTTCGCCAAACCTATGAGGGAAGAATTGGTTTCACGAAGCGATTTTCACTCTATACGAATCTTTATATGGGTGCTGGCTATCAACATTATCGATTTGCTGATAGCATTCATGTTTTTTCGGAGGCTCACCTTACTTCTGAAGGTACTACTGAAAGCTTTCCGTTTATCCGAATTGATTTTTGGCATGACACACGCGACTATCGCTCTTTTCCTATGTCGGGTTTTAAGTATCAGGCACTGCTTCGTCTTACGGGTATTCCGAATGTATCTACTAGTAGTTTTGCCAAACTCGGTCTCTCATTTGCCCATCATCTTCCTCTTTCTAAAAGGTGGAACTTTTCTTATGGAACACAACATTTGTTTGCTTTTGGTAAATATATTCCCTATTTCGAAAAGCACTTTGTAGGGATTGGTTGGAGAGGATATGACAATACAACCGATAACATTCGTGGTTATGAGCAGTATGTGATCGATGGTTCTTATATCGGGATGGCTAAAACTGAATTAAAGTTTGCTGTTTTTCCTCTCCAGAATATTCATATCAAGTGGATTCCTTTTAAGAAGTTTAGGGATTTCCCATTGGGGATTTACCTTTCAACTTATTTTGATATGGGTTATGTAGATGATAATACCTTTAGTGCAAAATATAACCCGTGGCTCAAAAATACCTATCTCTATGGATATGGACTTGGTGTGAATCTCATTGGGTTATATGATATTATGGTTCGAGTGGAATATAGCCGCAATCATTTAGGGCAAGGTGGGTTTTATTTCAGTGGTAGCATTCCAATAAAATGAAAATCGCAATATTTGGCCGGCTTACAGAGAATACAGATATTGGTATTCTACGCACTTTCTTCGCGTATCTTCAAGAACGTCGGATTTCTTATGCTGTATATGCTCCTTATGCTCGTCAATTGTATAAGGTTGCGGAGGTATTAAGGTCTTATTTAACATCTGGTTTGTTTGAGGAGGTTAGTGCTGTCAAAGCAGCTAAGTTTGTATATAGTTTTGGAGGAGATGGAACCATGCTTGAAACCATTCGTATGATTGGGCGATTGGGGAAACCTATCCTAGGGGTTAATTTCGGTCGGCTTGGCTATCTTACTACGACTACTCAACGTGAACTTATTCCTGTTACCAATTCCCTGCTGAAAGATGCGTATATGATAGATGAGCGTTCTTTACTGTCTGTGGTATCTGAGCCTAGTGGTTTATTTGGTTCTGAGAATTATGGAGTAAATGATCTCACGGTTCATAAAAGTAAGACCAACGAAATGATTACCATTCATACTTATATCAATGGAGAGTTTTTAAATTCTTATTGGGGAGATGGTTTAATTGTTTCCACGCCGACGGGTTCAACGGCCTATAATTTATCTTGTGGAGGGCCGATTATGTTTCCTAATTCTTCCACCTTTGTAATTACCCCTGTTGCCCCTCATTCATTGACTGTTCGCCCTGTCATCATTCCAGACGATTGGGTTGTCACTTTTGTGGTTGAGTCTCGTTCTGGGGAAGCAATGGTTGCTCTTGATACCCGTACTGAGTTGGTAAAAGCGACAACAGCGATAGCAGTCAAGCGTGCAGATTTTAAGGTTCGTCTTCTAAGAATGCCTACAACAAAATATGTAGAGAACCTCCGACGTTCTTTAATGTGGGGGGAAGATAGTCGTAATTAAATGGGTGCATTTCGCAAGATCGAGGAAATAAATTGAAATTCTCATGGATATCAAGCCTTATATTAGGGGGTTTTATCATGTGGAAAAGTCTATCTTAAATTCAAGAAATAATGCTAAAGGCCATTATTTATCAAAAGATCAAAATTTATTTGCCCTCTTGTTCAATAAAATCTCATTAAAATCGTAAAAAAATTACAGGGAGATGTGAAAGCTTGTATATCTTTGTATCAATGTGGACAATGCAATAGGACAAAAGATGACAAGCAAACATAGAATCAAACAAAAATGCCAATGATGTAAGTATACAATTCAAGGGATCTATTTCAGTATCTTTTCTTTCTATATTTGATATACACCCCATCAAACCTTTTGCTTATCTCAATGTGTGTATGTCAAATTGAGTAAGGTTCACATATTTGTTTCTGGTATGGTATAAGGACTACACTCTCTCATCCTTTGCCATAATATGATAGTTGGTTTAGCTATTATACATATCAAGTTGTGTACGAAAATTCTGAACCACTCAAAGTCTACTCAAAAAGTAAGGTTTTTGATTTTCAGAATCATATAATTAATTTGGGATTACAAACGTTTAAATAAGGAAATTGCGTGTAATTAAGCAGCCTATCAAAACCGTTAAGCACATGAAGTTATTGAGAAGCTATGTCGTATTTCTGATCCTACTCTTTGTTTCTGCTCAAGTATCTGCCCAATTTCGATACGGATACTTCTCAGTAGGAATTGCTGTAGGTGCTACTAACTACCTTGGAGATCTAGACGATGACTTTACGCCTAAATTCTCTAGACCTGGGGTTGCAATAGTAGGTAATTATAAATTTCACCCTCATATGCAGGCTCGCCTCCAATTTTTCCATGGTTGGGCGAGTGCATCAGACTCAAAGAATAAACCTGGAACAGGGCGATTTGAAAGAAATCTCCACTTCAGAACGCCTATCCGCGAGGCCAGTTTTGTCTTAGTGTATGATTTTATCGCGACTAAAAGAAAATATAAATATCGCCCGAAATTCAATCCCTATGTATTTGCTGGGGTAGGAGTCTTCTCCTTTAACCCTCAGGCGGAGTTGAATGGGAATTGGATTGATTTGCAGCCTTTGGGTACAGAGGGACAATTTCTTCCAGATCCTGATAATCTTTATCCAGATCCTTATAATCTGACTCAGGTTAACTTCCCTATGGGAGGAGGGCTTCGGATTATGTTGGCGAGAAATTGGGATTTGGAGATTGAGATTGGTTGGCGTAAGCTTCTTACAGACTACCTAGATGATGTAAGTGGTGAGTATCCAGATCTTGACGCACTTCGGGCACAAAACCCAACTGCCTTTCTTCTTTCGGACAGAGGTCGGGAGTTTGATCCTGTAATGTTTCCGAATGGGGTTTCAGCAACGACTTATGGTTGGATTCGAGGGGATAAGACTCAAGATGACTGGTATATCTTTAGTAATGTAAAGGTCACCTACATTTTGGATTGGGTTAAATGTCCTTCCTTCCGTTAAGAATTTTCCACTCTCTTTTCTCAGAAAGCGAATATATAAGCCAGCTCTGGTTTATATATTCGCTTTTTGTATTGAAAATGGCTTTTTGCCTGATAAAATTATTAACTTTGTGTGCCGTTTTTCATGCCAAGATGAAAATGGCTCATTGATGAGCCACAAATGAAACACGAAATAGGGGGAAACTTTCTCCTATTATTCTATTTATGAAACCGATAGCTTTGCAAAAAGAATCTTTTTGCAAAACATATATCCTCAATTTTGCAAAGTAGAGATGAGCCTGCAGGAAAAAATTGATAAGACACGCCTACCAGAGCATATTGCAATCATTATGGATGGGAATGGGCGTTGGGCGAAAGCTCGGGGTAACATCAGGGTTTTTGGTCATCGTTCGGCCATTCAAGCAGTTAGGGATACCACAGAAGCAGCAGCTGAACTGGGTATCAAATACTTAACGCTTTTTGCCTTCTCTACCGAGAACTGGAAGAGGCCCCGATTTGAAGTGAATGCGCTCATGCAATTGCTTGTAAATACGATTCACAAGGAAACGCCAACCTTGACGAAAAACAATATCAAATTGCAAGCGATAGGTAATCTCTCAGATCTTCCAGCAAGATGCCTGAAGACGCTCAATGCTACAATTGAGAAAACGAAAGGCAATAATCGGATGACCTTAACACTAGCCCTGAGTTATGGTGCGAGATCGGATATGGTTCAAGCTATTCAAAAGATTGCATCCCAAGTACAAGATGGCAAGCTTTCCGTTGATAACATCAACGAAGAACTCTTAAGCAGAACACTAAGTACGCATTATATGCCTGATCCCGAATTGCTTATTCGTACCTCAGGCGAATACAGGATAAGTAACTTTCTTTTATGGGAGATTGCTTATTCGGAAATCTTCATAACTTCTAAATTTTGGCCAGACTTCCGTAGAGAAGATCTATTTCAGGCGCTGATCAATTTTCAGAATCGAGAGCGCCGTTTTGGTAAGACAGGTGAACAAATCCGCACTTCATGAAAAAATATTGCTTATTATTTATCATCCTTCTCAGTTGGATGGGGGCGTTTTGTCAGACAGAAGCATCAATTAAAACATATACACTTTCTGGGGTAAGAGTAGAAGGTGCCGAATTTTCGGATGAAAATGGGATTATCAAGTTGAGTGGGTTGGGAGTTGGGGAGCCAATTGAGATTCCAGGAGAAGCAGTTGGTGATGCGATTCGGCGACTATGGAAAGAAAGTATCTTCTCTGATATCTCTATAGAAGTCGATCAGATTGTAGGAGATAAACTGTTCCTCGTTATCAAGGTAAAGGAAAGACCCCGAATATCCGCCTTCTCATTTGAAGGGATAAAAAAAGCCCAAGCTGATGATTTAAAGGAGAAAATCAACTTCATACGAGGAAGTATCCTTACCAAATCTAAGGAGCAATCTGCCAAAAGAGTTATTCGTAACTTCTATGTAGAAAAAGGGTTCTTTAACGCTTATGCAGATATCACAACTACGGAAGATCCTGTCCTTAAAAATGCTGTGATTGTTAATATTAAGGTCAATAAAGGAAGACGCATTAAGATTAAGGAGATTCAAATGGAGGGTCTTCAAGCCTTCACAGATAAAAAACTTAAGCGCAAACTCAAAGAGGTAAAAGAGAAGAAATTTTGGAGAGTGTGGAAGAAGTCTAAGTATATCCCGAAAGAATTTGAGAAAGGAAAGCAAGAAATCATTAGCTTTTATAATGACGAAGGGTATCGAGACGCAATTATAGAATATGATACGGTGTATGGAAATGATGATCGCACGGTCATTGTTAATATGCGTATGTATGAAGGGAAGCAATACTACCACCGCAATATTCGATGGGTAGGCAACTATAAATACAACTCAGAAACCTTGGGCAAGGTGCTCAATGTGAGGAAGGGAGATATTTATAGTTCGACGAAACTCCAGAGTCGTTTATTTGGAGATCCTAATGGCTCAGATGTCAGTTCATTGTACCTAGATGATGGTTACTTATTCTTCAACGTAGACCCTGTAGAGGTAGCGATTGAGGGGGATTCTATTGACCTTGAGATGCGTATATTCGAAGGCCCTCAAGCTACTATTCGAAAGATTATCTTGGAGGGTAATACCAAAACAAGTGACTATGTTGTTTTACGAGAGCTGCGGACACGCCCAGGCGATAAATTCAGTCGTTCGGATGTAATTCGAAGCCAAAGAGAGATTATAAACCTTGGGTATTTCGACCAAGAGAACCTGCAGGTTTTGCCTATACCAGATCCTGCAAGTGGGACTGTAGATATTAAGTATACAGTAGAAGAACGGCCATCAGATCAGCTCCAACTTCAAGGAGGATGGGGAGGCCGTGTAAGAGATGTGAATGGCAATATCATTGCGGGAGGGTTTGTAGGTACAGTTCAGTTAGCCTTTAACAATTTCTCGACTAAGAAACTCTTCAAAAAAGGTGCGTGGAATCCTGTTCCATCAGGAGACGGGCAGAAACTCAGTCTTGCATTTCAGATGAATGGAGTAGGATATCAAAACTTCTCTGTTTCGTTTCAAGAGCCATGGTTAGGTGGGAAAAAGCCTAATTTACTTGGAATTGGTTCTTCTTATATTGTCTTAAAAAATGTGACATCTGGATTCCGTAATAGTATTTTCTCTTTCTCTGTTGAGAATGGACGAAGAATGAAGTTTCCTGATGACTTCTTCCAATCAAATACGAGTCTCACATATAAATATTATGATGTATCAAATCCTCAATCTGTATTCGCAGGGTTTGAAGATTCTGATAGAGCCTATATCAATATTTTATCTCTGCGTCAAACAATCTCTCGATCAAGTGTAGACGCTTTGATTTTCCCACGTAGTGGTTCTATGATGAACTTCTCAGTAGAAGCGACGCCCCCCTATTCTCTCTTCATGAAGGACAAGGATTTCGCTAATATGCCTTCTGCTCAGAAGTTTAATTTGCTGGAGTTCCATAAGTGGAAGTTCTCGAGTAATTGGTTCTTCAATTTATTTGCAGATCTTGTATTGAGCGCAAAAATAGAAGCTGCTTTCTTGGGTAGTTACAACAAGGAAATTGGGATTTCTCCTTTCGAAAGATTTTATCTTGGAGGAGCTGGGCTTGTTGGGTTTAATGGTTTTGATGGACGGGAAATTATTTCCCTTAGAGGATATCAAGATAATGTAATTGGAAATTATTCGACCTCCACTAACCAAAACCAAGGAGCAACTATTTATAATAAGTTCTCTATGGAGTTCCGTTATCCTATTACTCTTACGGAAGCAGCCCCTATGTGGTTATTGGCCTTTGTTGAAGGAGGAAATGGGTATGGAAACTTTAAAGAATATAACCCTCTAAACCTCAAACGATCTGCTGGAGTAGGGGTTAGAATCATGCTTCCAATGGTAGGTCTTCTTGGTGTTGACTGGGGATATGGATTTGATGATGTATACGATTCTAGAGGAAATGTCCTACAGGACATGAACGGAAGTCGGTTCCATTTTGTATTCGGACAACAATTTTAATAGAAATTACACGCATATTCATTCATATGTAGGTTCTCTGAAGCAGCAACTGCATTAGCACACCTTTTGCACCTCACTTTTGTACAAGAGAATTGAAAGACTTTTAACAGTGAAAAGAATGAGAAAACTATTTGCAATTACCTTAGTATTAGTATTCTCCCTACAATTGGGGTTGGCTCAAAAAATTGCCTATGTGAATACAGAAGAGATTATGTCTCAAATCGATGAATACAACTCGATTCAATCTGAGATTGACCGAATCTCCCAAAGTTGGCAGAAAGAGCTTGAAGATAAATACCAAGAAATAGAAAAGTTGTACAAAGATTTTGTTGCGAATGAAGTCCTTTGGCCAAAAGATGTAAAGGATCAGAAGCAAGAAGAGATTTTCCAGAAGGAAAGAGAAGCCAAAGAATTCAGAGAGAAAAAATTTGGGTACAATGGGGAGCTTTTCCAATTACAGGAAAATCGCGTGAAACCCCTCCAAGACCGAGTGTTCAGAGCTGTCGAAACAGTAGCTAAAAAGAAACGCTTTGACTTTGTTTTCGATAAAGCAGGCGAGGTGACATGGTTGTATACCAATGCGACTTATGACCTCACCCAAGATGTATTGGAAGAAATGGGTGTCAATAAACAATAAACCTTTACTCGAAAGTAGAAGGAAAGGGAGGAAGATATGAAACCCTATCCTGAAGTCGTTACACTTATAGAAACGAGATTTTAATCTATCTAATCAAAAAAAATCATGAGATTACGGTCGCTATTTATTATGTGCTTATTGACAGCTTGTGTATTTACCACAGCTTCAGCACAAAAAATAGGATATGCCAGTGTAGAATTGATTTTGGCCTATATGCCAGAGACTAAAGCAATGAACCAAAAGCTGGAAACCTATCAAAAGAAACTTCAAGAGCAGCTCCAAGTAAAGCAAGGGACTTTTGAACAAAAGTATCGAGACTATCTACAGATTCAAGAAAAGCTTAGTGAAAGTGAAAGAAAAACCAGAGAATCCGAACTTCTAAAGATGGACGAAGAACTGCGAAGCCTCGCTGTAGATTTGGAAAAGAAGTTGATGTCAAGAAGACAAGAATTAGTTGAGCCTATCATCACAAAGTTGCAAAACACTATTGATGAAGTGGCTAAGGCAGAAGGATATACTTGGGTATTCAATACAGTAGATGGAACAGGCGTATCAATCGTACTTCATGCACCAGAATCAGATGATCTTACCAAAAAGATCTTAAAGAAAATGGGTGTTACTGTAAACTAAGTCCTTATACTTCAGCCCTAGTTTAATAGGTTCCACAACATATGCAAAAAGCTTGATGATATTTAATCATCAAGCTTTTTCATTTTCCAATACCTTTATTTGCAATAATATCTTCACGAATTTCCAGAACCTAAACATGAATTGTATATTGAGAATTATACCAATGCTTACTGAGATTTAGTATTATCATTAAGTACTGTTTGTGGCAATACCCAGCTGGGAATATGGTACTTAAGCGCTTGACCTTCGAATACCCAGCTGGGAATATGGTACTTAAGCGCTTGACCTTCGAATACCCAGCTGGGAATACGGTACTTAAGCGCTTGACCTTCGAATACCCAGCTGGGAATATGGTACTTAAGTGCTTGACCTTCGAATACCCAGCTGGGAATACGGTACTCAAG
>Ga0163111_10000098_pt1 | contig 48089 bp, 54 predicted proteins | sample CRUFie1St18metaG_FD_109645 | JGI IMG/M metagenome (GOLD analysis project Ga0163111, IMG submission 109645) | Marine microbial communities from the Costa Rica Dome - CRUD Field 142mm St18 metaG | ecosystem: Environmental > Aquatic > Marine > Oceanic > Photic zone | place: Costa Rica: the Eastern...
AGCTCATCTAACAGCATTTTTTGGGCATCTACCATGTCACCAATTGTAATAAATGGAAAGTTTTGCCCGTAAGGTTTTTTAGTTTTAGGGTTAATAGTTTTAGGCCCAAAACTACCCATGCAGCCACCAATAACATTGCTACAAATCACAAAGTATTTATCAGTATCAATAATTTTACCCTTACCAACAATTTTATGCCACCAGCCAGGTTTACCTGTAACAGGGTGTTTGCCAGTTACGTATTGATCACCAGTAAGTGCATGACAAATTAATATAACATTAGATTTTGTTTTATTAAGTTTACCCCAAGTTTTATAGGCAATATCAAAATCTTTAATCTCTTGGCCAGATTGTAGTTTTAGAGGTTTTGTTATGGTAACTATTTTACTCATTTACATGCTTGTATCATTTTAGCGATTGCTTGTTCAAGGCCAACAAATATAGCCTCACCCATTAAAAAATGGCCTATATTTAAATCTTCAATTTGTTTTATAGTGGCTATAGGGCCAACATTATCATAATTTAGGCCATGGCCAGCATGTACAATTAGGCCTTTATTATTTGCATGTTTGGCAGCTTTAGCAATTTTATCTAACTCACCATTTTTACCATTTGCATATGCACCTGTGTGTATTTCAATTACATCTGCACCTATTTTGGCACTAGCATCAATTTGGTTAAAATCTGCATCTATAAATAGTGATACCCTTATGCCGGCAGATTTTAATTGATCTACATATGGTTTTATTTGATCGTAGCCTTGTACTACATCTAACCCGCCCTCAGTAGTAAGCTCCTCGCGGCGCTCTGGCACTATGCACACTGCGAATGGTTTGTGCATTAAGGCAATATTTAGCATCTCTTGAGTTGTGGCCATCTCCATATTAAGTGGGATATTAGCTGCCACTATATCTGCTATATCACTATCTTTTATATGGCGGCGATCCTCCCTTAAATGGGCCGTAATATAGCTAGCACCGGCTTGCATTGAAGCTTGCGCAGCACGTAATACGCTAGGGTGGGTAATACCGCGTGCATTACGAATAGTTGCAACATGATCTATATTAATACCAAGCTTCATGGCATGGTTATATTACAATTACTGTAAAATGTAATCTCTTAAACTTTTTGATACTTCTACATCTTTATCAAACCAATATTTAAAGCCTGGTACTGCTTGGTGCAATAACATACCTATACCATCTACAGTTTTATTGCCGCACTCTTGCGCTTGTTTTAGTAGGTTAGTTTGTAGTGGGTTATACACAATATCAGTAACTGCAGCACTGTTTGGTAGGGTGGATAAATCAATCTCTAGCTCTGGTTTGCCTAACATACCTAGGCTAGTTGTATTTACCAATAAATCTGTGTTTTTTAATATATTTGAGCGCTCATCCCAGTCTTTTACAATAACATTATCATAATTTACTGCTAATTCTTGTGCTCGATTAATATTACGGTTGCAGATTACTATATCCGTATAGCCTTTATCTATAACTGCCTGTATTACGGCCTTAGCAGCGCCGCCTGCGCCTAATATTACTGCTTTTTTACCAGCCCAATTAGTATTAGCCTCTAGGTTATTATAAAAGCCATAAATATCTGTATTATCACCATGTATGATATTGCCATCAAAGTATATAGTATTAACAGCTTGCACTTGTTTTGCTTTGTTAGTTAGCTGGCCATGTGATTTTATAAACTCATACACAGCCTCTTTATGAGGTATTGTTACATTACCGCCTGCATATCCATCAGCTTGTAGTTGTTGTATTTTATCTATTAAATCTTCAGGCGATACATCTATAGCCTCATAGCTGGCTTGTATGTTTTGTTGCTGTATCCAAAAACCGTGCAAACGTGGTGATAGACTATGTGCTACAGGGTGGCCTAGTAAAAATGCTTTTTTCATGTTTATGTATAGATTACAGCTTTTATCATACTGTAAGCATATAAAGCTATTTTTATCCTTGTACTAATTTATTAAGTAGTGCTATTTGCTCATACTGCCGCTATGAGATTGCCCTGCTGCAGCGTAAGCTTTATTGCCTGCATCTATAAGTAAATCAACCGTTGATTCTATCTCAGAAATTGGAATTTCTCCTCCTACAGGGCCAGGGACAGTTAGATTATCTACTTCAATCTCAAATTCTTTAGTCTTAGCCGCAAGTTGTTTATATAGTTTAAGTGTTTCTTCAGCTATAGTCTTTTGTCTTTTAGCGGCAACTTGAGGATTCTTTGGGCCGAAGTCAGATGCATCATAGGCGCCAGTATGTAATGCCATACATGATTGAAATAAAGGTTCTAGAGTATTAAAGGATTCAAAACCTCTCCTTTTACTAAGCTCACCAGATAAATGATCATATAACTTAGCAAAAGCTGCTCTAGTAAGCTGGCCTGCTTGGTAATAAAACCGTGAAGATTTTATATATACAAATTGTTCATCATCCATGAATATACCTTAAAAAGAAGGTGTTAACATTATGTTAAATACAACTATTTTTTAATTTTATGCATCTCGTAATGTTTAATTATCAGTGCGGCTGTTTCCTCTACACTGCGGCGGGTTACGTCTATTACCTTCCAGCCTTGTTGGTTAAAAAAGCGGCGGGCTTGTTTAAGCTCCTCGGTAACTTTATCTATATCTGTATAGCCTTCAGTTTTATTGCCATCCATGCCATCCATGCGACTTTGGCGGATTTGCACTAAGCGCTCTGGGCTTATAGTTAGGCCCACTATAAGTGGGTTGGTAAATTTGCTAAAATCACATGGCAAATCACAACCTGGTATGTAAACCACATTACCAGTGCGCAAACCACGATATGCCAGATACATACAAGTAGGTGATTTAGATGTCCGCGATACTCCAACAACAACAACGTCTGCCTCATTAAGCTCCCAAGCGGATTTGCCATCATCATGAGCTAGAGCAAAGTTTATGGCTTCTATACGCTCAAAATATTCCTCTGTTAGTTCATATTGTAAGCCGGTTTGGTTGGTAGCCTCTTGATCAAAATATTTACTTAGTGCTTGCACTGCACGGTTTAGCACGGGCACAACTGGTACATCTAGTTTTTTGCATCCCTCACGTAATTGTTTTTCCAGCTCATCATCAGAGATAGTATAAAATACCATGCCAGGGTTTTTAGCTATGCCGTCTAGCGCTTTTTCCACCCCGGTAGAGGTGCGCACTAATGGCCAAAAATGCTCTATTACATCTACATCCTCAAACTGTACTAGGCTAGCACGCGCTATACTACCTACTGTTTCGCCAGTGCTATCGGATACTTGATGTAGATGAAATGATGACATTATTATTTTTAACTAATCTAGCATATACTCTATGTTAAGTTAGTAAATAGACACAAGATAAATATTGCTTTGCAGTAGATGGGCTTATAATATATTGTCCATGGAATTATTAAGAGATCACTTAGATCAGTTGGTAGCAAGTTCATCAGTTATTAAGTTGTGGAGGTGTGATATAGATAGCGAAGATCCTTTTACAGGTGTAATTCTAGATTATGATGGATCATTCTTTGTTTTTGGTTTTGTAAATGACGATGATGGTACTACAGATGGTATATCAGTTATGCGTACAGGAGACGTCACTAGCATAGAGTCGGGTGGCAATATGTTATCATCTATAGAAAAATTAATGGCAGATGAAAAAGCGGCTTTTAACAAAAAAGAGATAGACTTAAGCTCTATAAAAAATGCTATAAAGTCAGTGCAAGATAACTATGGTTATGTAGCTATTCATTCTGAATACAGTAGTGAAGGTTACTTTATAGGTACTGTTGATAAAATAGATGACCAATATGTATTATTAAATAAATATGGCTCAATGAGTGCTTTAGATAGAGGCAAAGTATTATTACCCTTGCAGGATATCAGCAGGGTTGACGCTGATGCTAGGTATGAAAAGAGTATAGTTAAGCTAGTGACAACTCATAATAAATAATATGAAACTACAAGAGCTACGCACTGCATTTTTAGAGTATTTTGGTAAAGCTGGGCATGAGATTGTTAAATCTGCTCCGTTAGTACCAAATAATGATCCTACACTCATGTTTGTAAATGCAGGTATGGTGCCGTTTAAAAATGTATTTACAGGGTTGGAAAAACGCCCATATGTTAAGGCTACCTCTAGCCAAAAATGTGTACGTGCTGGTGGTAAGCATAATGATTTAGATAATGTAGGCTATACCGCCCGTCATCATACTTTTTTTGAGATGCTAGGTAATTTTAGCTTTGGTGATTACTTTAAGGAGCAAGCTATTAACCATGCTTGGCAGTTTTTAACAGATACCTTGGGTCTACCTGCCGATAAACTATACATAACTGTATACCATACCGATGATGAGGCGTTTGATATATGGCAAAAGGTTACAGGCTTTGCTGATGATAAAATTATCCGTATAGATACTAACGACAATTTTTGGGCAATGGGTGATACCGGCCCATGCGGCCCATGTAGTGAGATATTTTATGATCACGGCAGCCATATACAAGGCGGCCTACCGGGCACGCCAGAGGAAGACGGCGATAGATTTATAGAAATTTGGAACTTAGTATTTATGCAATATGATCGCCAGCCAAATGGCGAGCTTAAGCCATTACCTAAACCATGTGTAGATACTGGTATGGGGCTAGAGCGCATGGCTGCAGTAATGCAGGGTGTGCATGATAATTACGAGGTGGATTTATTTAAAAACCTTATCAACGTAATTGCTGATAAAACAGGTGTAGCCGCCAATGCTAGCCATAAAGTAATTGCAGATCATCTACGTAGTAGCTGCTTTTTAATTGCTGATGGCGTTATGCCAAGTAATGAGGGGCGCGGTTACGTGCTACGCCGTATTATGCGCCGTGCTATGCGCCATGCTTATAATTTAGGGTGTAAACAGCCGCTTATGCATCAGCTAGTAGGTAATTTGGTTACTGAAATGGGCCAAGCTTTTGATGAGCTGCCGCGTGCCCAGAGTATGATTGAGCAAGTACTGCTAAATGAGGAGGAGCGCTTTAGGCAAACCCTTGGCCGTGGCCTTAAGCTATTAGATGAGGAGCTTGTAAATATTAAGGATAGTCAGCTATCAGGCGATATAGCGTTTAAGCTATACGATACTTATGGGTTTCCGCTAGATTTAACGCAGGACATACTGCGTGGTCAAAGCTTAACAGTAGATGTAACAGGTTTTGATAAATGCATGGATGAGCAACGCCAACGTGCTAAAGCCGCGTGGAAGGGTAGTGGCGCACAAGCAGATGATGCAATCTGGTTTGATATATTAGAGCAACATGGCGCTACCGAATTTTTAGGTTACGATAATACTAAAGCCTTAGGCCTTGTACAAAGCTTTATAGATGGTGATGAGCAAGTTATAATAACCAATCAAACCCCATTTTATGCCGAGAGCGGCGGGCAAATTGGTGATACTGGTACAATCAGCAATGATAATTTTGAGTTTAAGGTTACTGATACAAAAAAAATGCTAGGTAAGCTGCATGCCCATATTGGTAAAGTTGTTAAAGGGGGTGTTAAAAAGGGCGATAATGTTAATTTAAGTATTGATATTGAGCGCCGCGACAACATAAAAGCTAACCATAGTGCTACCCATATTTTACATGCAGTTTTAAAAGATGTACTGGGTGAGCATATAGCCCAAAAAGGCTCGTTAGTAGCTGCTGATAGGTTACGTTTTGATATATCCCATAACCAAGCCATAACAGCTGATGAGCTAGCTATTATTGAGCAAAAAACCAATGCAATTATTGCTAGCAATACCCCAGTAACAACACAGTTAATGGAGGTAGAGGCAGCTATAAAATCTGGTGCTACAGCCCTATTTGGGGAGAAGTACGATGATGAAGTACGTGTACTAAGCATGGGTTTAGATGATTACTCCATAGAGCTATGTGGTGGTACGCATGTAGCTAATACAGGTGATATTGGCCTATTTAAAATAGTGGTAGAAGAGGCAATATCTGCTGGTGTACGCCGTATAGAGGCGGTTACAGGTGAGGCCGCTATAAAACATATACAAGCTAGTGATAAGCTAGTGACTGAGTTAGCTACTGAGTTAAAAGCTAATAAAGAGCAGATTTTAGATAAAGTGCTAGAGCTTAAAGAAGCTAAAAAACAAAGTGAAAAGCAAATAGCGGATTTACGTAAAAAACTAGCTACTGGCGGTGCAAGTGGTGATTTTGAAGGTAATAAATTAGGTGAGTATGAGCTACTAACAAAAACCTTTGATGGCCTACCAGCAAAAGATTTACGCGATGTGGTAAATGATAAGCAAAACCAAAATGACAATGCAGCTATACTAGCCTTTGCTACTAATGAGGGCAAAGTAAGCGTAATTTTATCATTTGGTAAAAATGTTAAGCTAAATGCTAATGATTACATAAAAGATATTGCCATTAAGCTAGGCGGGCAGGGCGGTGGTGGTAAACCAAACTTTGCCCAAGCCGGTGGTGCAGATGCTAGTAAAATAGATGAAGCTATAAAGTGTTTTAAAGAGCAGCTGTAACTATTTGTAACTAGACGAAGACCACAATTTAAAATATCAACCCCACTATGTGTGGAATTGTAGGTATATTAAGCAAAAATAATGTGGTGGAGGATATATATAGCTCCCTACAGCGTTTGGAGTACCGTGGATATGATTCCGCCGGTATTGCAACTATTGATAATGATCAAATTACCCGTTGCCGTGCTGAGGGTAAGTTAAAAAACTTACAAACGGCATTACAAAGCCAGCCGATAAAAGGTAATATTGGCATAGGACATACTCGTTGGGCAACTCATGGTGCACCTAATGAGGTAAATGCCCACCCACATGCTACTGAGCAAGTTGCTGTTGTACATAATGGCATTATTGAAAACTATATAGAGTTAAAAGATAATCTACAAAATCAAGGCTACAGCTTTAAAACCCAAACAGATACTGAGGTAATACCTGTATTAATAACAAGTTTATTAGAGCAAGGCATGCAGCCCGCCCAAGCTTTTACTCAGGCTATTAAGCAACTAAAAGGCGCCTTTGCTTTATGTGTGGTTTTTGCTAATCAGCCAAATTTTATAGCTGTTGCTAAAAAGGGCTCCCCCCTTGCTATTGGTTATGGCGAGGGCGAGATGTATATAGCAAGTGATGCCATAGCATTAGCCCCACTGAGTAAACAAGTATGCTACTTGGAGGAGGGGGATTACGCATTTATTGCCTTAGATAAAACGCAAATTTTTGATGCGCAGGATAATCAAGTACAGCGCGCAATAAAGCAAAGTAATATAAGTGGTGAGGTAGTGGGTAAAGGTAATTACCGCCACTACATGCATAAAGAGATCCACGAGCAACCAGTAAGCATAGCTGATACTTTGCATAGCTATGTAAATTTTAACAATAATACAATTGAGCTACCTAAAACTGATTATGATTTTAGTAAGCTTGATAAGGTAACTATTATTGCATGTGGTACATCATACTATGCTGGTATTACCGCTAAATATTGGATAGAGCAATTTGCCAAAGTGCCAGTAGAGGTAGAGATAGCATCTGAGTATCGCTATCGCAGGCCTGTATTTACAAAAAATGGGCTGGTACTACTAATATCGCAATCAGGTGAAACTGCCGATACTTTAGCGTGCTTGCGTTTAGCAAAACAAAATAAGCAATTTATAGCGAGTATTGTTAACGTAGTGGAGAGCTCTATAGCACGTGAGAGCGATTTTATAATACCAACCCTATGCGGGCCAGAGATAGGCGTAGCCAGCACCAAAGCCTTTACTAGCCAGTTAGCATGTTTAGCATGTATGGCTTTGTACATTGCTAAAGATAAATACCCACACAAGGTAAAAGAGCTGGGTGAAATACCGGCAATTATTCAGCAGATACTAAAAGATGAGCAGCAATATCTACAAATTGCTAATGATATACAAAAAGCACGCTCAGTTTTATATCTTGGGCGTGGCACTAGTTTTGCCATAGCAATGGAGGGTGCACTTAAGCTAAAGGAGATATCATATATCCATGCAGAGGGTTACGCAGGTGGTGAGCTAAAGCATGGCCCAATTGCACTTATAGATGAGCAAATGCCTATAATTGCCATAATGCCTGAGGATAAATATTACGATAAAATGCTCAGTAATATACAAGAGGTAGCAGTGCGTGGCGGTAAAATTATATTATTAAGCACAGCTAAAGGCTGCAAGGAGCTTGCTGATATTTGTTACCATACCATTGAGTTGCCACATATGGATGAGTTTATAACGCCGTTTATATATAGTATACCTGTACAGTTACTAGCGTATCATACCGCTGTAGTTAAAGGTACAGATGTGGATCAGCCGCGTAATTTGGCAAAGTCAGTAACTGTTGAGTAAAGCTTGATATAGATAGTAATTATTGGTATCTTGACCACCCATCTTTTTATGGCCGGCTAGCAAAGTGGTAATGCAGGGGATTGCAAATCCTCGATCGCCAGTTCGATTCTGGCGCCGGCCTCCATGTTTTAAGGTAAGATCTAAATACTCCAATCCATGTTTTTCTTTTCTACATGGATACCGCATTCAGTTTTTTGTTGGCCGTATAGGTTTATGGTATGCGCCCATCTACCATCACGCTCATCTTGGCCCTCTTTAACTGGGCTAGTACATGGGGCACAACCAATGGATTTATAACCTTGCTTTAGTAACGGGTGGGTAGGTAAATCACGTTTTTTTATCTCATCCCATATTTGTTTAGAGTTCCAGGTAGATAGTGGATTTACTCTAAATACTCCGTCCTCATCTATTTGAAACACAGATAAACTGCTGCGATCTGCAGTTTGGTATGATTTACGCCCTGTTATTAAGGCTTTTACACCCATCTGTTTAACGGCACGTTGCAGAGGCTCCACTTTGCGTAGCCAGCAGCAACGGTTAGGTTGGTTTTGCCATAGCTGGCCATTACTATCTATATTATTTACTAATTTTGGGTCAGGCTTGATAAAGCGTATATCAGTAAGATCATAACGTTTACGTAGGGTTTCTACATAATCGTAAGTTTCGCTAAAATGTTTTTGAGTATCCAAAAATAATATTGGTAGGTTTTTATCTATCTTGGCAATCATATCTATTAGCAAAACTGATTGTGCACCAAAGCTGCTAAATAAAAATATATCACCTGCAAACTCACGGGTTATGCTAGCAGTTAGTATATCCTCAGCACTGGATTCGCCGTAATATACATCAAGACGGCTGATAGATTTTTCTTTATTATCGTAATCTACAATACTAGTTGGGCAGGAGTTCACGCGCGCGAGTATATAGTATTTAAAACTCTATCACAACCTTTAGCCCGCCTAGGTGCTCGGACGATGAAAGCTTTATCTTTGCTTTGTGCTCATCTAATATTTCTTTAACTATTGCAAGGCCTAAGCCTTTACCACCAGTTACACTATTGCGAGAGCTATCTACCATATAAAATGGGTCAAGCACTTTGCCTTGCTCTTCCGTTGATATACCCTTGCCATTATCCTCTATAATTAATTGGGTAGATTTATTATTAGGTTGCAAATTTACATATATTTTACTGCCATATTTACAGGCATTATCTAAAATATTGTTAATAACCCGCTTTATAGCATTAGGTTTACTGTTAATATTGTGTACTCCTTTATAGCTATAATCAATTATCATATCTGGTTTAGTTTTTTTGTATTGATTAACAGTAGTTTCTAGCATCTCATTTAGGTTTACTAATTGCGTTTCTTCTTCTTCTTCACCGCGTAGATAATCCAGGTAAGCATCAATCATATGATGCATTTCATTTATGTCACCCTTCATGTCTTTTATATCTAGCTTATCACGTAAGTTTTTGGGTAACATAGTGAGTTGTAATTTCATACGAGTTAGCGGTGTGCGTAAATCATGTGATATACCAGCTAGCATTTGGTTACGTTGCATAATTTGACGATTAATGCGGTTACGCATTTTTATAAACGCTTGGCCGGCTTGGCGTACCTCTTTAGCCCCTTCTGGTTTAAACTCTTGTGTACTTTTGCCAATACCAAAATCAGCAGTGGATTTAGCTAAGCGCGAGATAGGCCTAATTTGGTTTTTTAAAAATAAAATAGCTACTAATATTAATGCTAGAGCAGACCCTACAAGCCAAAATATAAATATATAAGTAGTTGAGTTTAATAAGCGTTTTTCTGGTGCGGTGATTTTAATAATTTTATGCTGGTAGTGTTTTTTAGTGCTGTTACGTGGTGTAGAGGAGACAAAAATATCTACTATATCACCATCGGGGTTATGCCTAACGCTATGTGTGTAGTGTATTTTGTTATTTAAGGAGTTGATAAAAAACTCCATATAATCAGGCGGAGTAGGGGTGTTAAGCGGTTGGGTTTGCACCCAATGTTTTACCTGCAAGTTAAGATCGTGCCTAATAGCACTAGTAAACTGATTTAGGCTTTTGCCAGATTTAGCATTAAAAATAGTATTGCTTATCATGCTTATCTCACCAGCTAGGGAGCCCGCCAAGTGGCGTTGGACACTACTCCAGTGTTTAAAATAAAACTGATAGGCTGCAATAGCCTGAATAATAATTATAGGTACTAATAATATTAGTAATGTGCGCCCAAAAAGCGTTTTAGGTAGGAGTTTTTTTAGTAAACGCAGCATATTAGCTGATTTTTAACACATAGCCATGGTTACGTATAGTATGTATATATTGTGGCTGTTTAGGGTTAGGCTCTATCTTTTTACGTAGACGCGTTATTTGTACATCTACACTGCGCTCACTAATATGGTTATTAGCTTTAGATAAATATTCCCGGCTGATGGGTTTATTTATATTTTCAGCTAATATGTATAAAATATGATTTTCAGTGGAGGTGAGATGCACTTGCTCCTCACCTTTATCAACAAGAATTTGTGAGTTTAAATTAAATTTAAACTCACCAATTTTAACAATATTAGTTTTAGCTTTAATAGGCATACTACGGCGTAATATGGCATTTATACGTAATAGTAGCTCCTCTGGTTCAAACGGTTTTGTTAGGTAATCATCCGCGCCTTGTTTTAAGCCTTTTATTTTATCGTTAGCCTCACCTAGTGCGGTTAGCAGTAAAATAGGGGTGTTGTTACCTTGTGTGCGTAGCTCTTGCAGTAGCTCTATACCAGATTTTTCTGGCATCATTATATCTAACACTACTAAATCATAAGATTTATGTGCAAGTTCGGATGCGGCTTCAATAGCATTGCTATTAGAAAACACCTTAAAGCCATTATCACGCAAAAAGCTGGTTATTAGTTTGCGTAGGCGATCGTCATCATCAACAACTAAAATTTTATTGGGCATTTTTTAGGGTGTTAATTACAGGTAAAATAGTATCGTTAATATCTTGTTTAGTTAGTATACCACGATGGCTGGCTACTACACGTAAATCTGGGCCTATAATATATGTCTCAGGTGCTGCAATAAAACCCAGTTTGGTTATGGTAGAACCAGATTCATCCACTGTAACAATATCATATGGGTTACCAGAGCTTTGTAAAAAACGCTTAGCTTCATCCTCAGTATCTTGCCAGTTAATGCCAATTATTTGGATACCATCAATATTATTAAGTGCAAATAAATGCTTATGCTCCACAAGGCAGCCAGTACACCAACTGCCAAATATATTAACCACACTAATTTTACCTTGTAAGTTATTTTGGGTAATTAGGTTATTAGGGTTATATAAATCAGTTAGTTTTACTTTGCTTAACATTATATCACTAGCAGTTGTGCCATTTGGCTTACCCGATATTGCTAGCATAAAAAAGATTATTACACAAAGCCATAAAGGCCAAAAGTCTCTAACTTTCATTGCTAGGCTGTAGGGCTTTGCTTTTTACCTTATAGCCGGCATTTTCATTTTCTAATGCTTTAACTTGGCGCTGTAGTTTGGATTTTTCAAAATATCCTTTAACGCATTTTTTTAGGTTATAAATATATGCAATGCCAACTCCAGCTAGCATTATAAAAAACACTAAAAAATATAGCGGCAACTCAAACTCGTAAGGGATAGGATCCAAATATATAGTTACGTTATGCTGATTGGAATTAGCAAATACAGCCACGCATAATGCGCTAAAAGCAATGGCAGTAATTTTAAATACTGTTTTTAATTTCATATTAAAGCACTATATCTATGTTTGATGGATGTCAATTATATGCAATACGCGTTGCGTTTAGGGAGGCGCAATTTAGGGCAAACAGATGCAAACCCTAGTGTGGGCTGTGTTATTGTGCATGGTGATGCAGTAGTGGGTATTGGCACTACCAGCATAGGCGGCCGCCCACATGCTGAGGTTAATGCTATTAACATGGCTGGTAGCTTTGCACATGGTGCCGATATGTATGTAACGCTAGAGCCATGCAGCCATACTGGCAAAACCCCGCCATGTACTGATGCCATAATTACAGCAGGTATAAAGCGAGTTTTTATAGGCGCAATAGATACTAACCCTAAAGTAAATGGCCAAGGTATTGCTATGCTAAAGGCTGCAGGTATTGAGGTTGTAAGTGGTATATTAGAGCAGCAAGCAAGGCAGAAAATGGCTGGTTTTTTTAGCTGTATAGAGCACAGCCGGCCATATGTAACACTTAAAATAGCAACTGATGTTAATAATGACATAGCCAAAGGTAATGGCCAGCCAGTATGGGTAACTAGTAAATTGGCTAGGGCATATGCACATAAGTTACGTAGCCAGCATGATTGTTTATTAACTAGTGCTAAAACAGTTGTAGAGGATAACCCCAAGCTAAATGTACGTTTGCCAGGGCTAGAGGGTAAATCACCAGATATAGCTATTATTGGCGGTGAGGATTATAACACTACATCAGAATATCATGATATTCTGATGTATAAATACTTTTATAAAAAACAGTGTTTTATGGAGGTGTTGGCTGATTTAAAGCTTAAAAACTATACTAATATTTTGGTAGAGGCAGGGCTAAGCTTGGCAACTAGTTTTATCAAGCAAGGTTTGGTTGATAAATTGATCTGGATAAAATCTAAGCATGTTAGTAATGCTAGCAATAAAGTAAAATTTGTACCAGATCTGTACCGGTTTAAACTGTGTAACACTATGCAACTACCAGAGGATATTATATATACTTACTCTAATGCATATAGATAACTTCAACTTTAATCTACCATCAGAGCTAATAGCTACCCATCCGGCTGAGCCACGTGACAGCAGTAGGCTGTTGCATGTGAGTAAGCAGCTAACAGATAAACAATTTGCCGATTTGCCTAACTTATTAAAACCTAATGATCTGCTAGTTTTTAATAATAGTAAGGTTATCCCAGCACGTCTATTTGTTAAAAAAGGTGATAGCAAGATTGAGATATTATTACACAAACTAGTAAAGGCAGAATCTGCTAACACGCAAATATGGGAGGTATTTGCTAAGCCTGCCAAAAAGCTAAAAATTAATGATATAGTTGAGCTAGGGCCGGGGTTTGCTGCCATAGTGCAAGATAAACTGCCTACGGGTAATGTAGTGCTACAATTACAGGCAGAGCAAGTTGTGGAGCAAGCTATTAATAAATATGGTGCTATGCCTTTGCCATCATATATTAAGCGTGATGCAAGTAGTAATGATGATACTACTTACCAAACCATATATGCTAAAAATGCTGGCTCAGTAGCTGCACCTACAGCTGGTTTACACTTTACTGATAGGGTTTTTAAAAAACTGGCAGAGCAGAGAGTTAACACCACCTTTTTAACCTTACATGTTGGTGCTGGTACGTTTCAACCTGTAAAAACTGAGGATATTAATAACCATACTTTACATAGCGAGTATATTGAGGTTAACCAGGCTAATGTAGATGCAATAAATAAAGCCAAACAAGCTGGTGGACGCATTATAGCCGTAGGTACAACTAGCCTACGTAGTTTGGAGAGCGCAGCTAAAGCTAAAGGTAATATACAGCAATATACTGGTGAGACTGATATTTTTATAAAACCAGGTTATGAGTTTAAAATTATCGATGGCTTGCTTACTAACTTTCATCTACCTAAATCTAGCTTGTTTATATTAATAGCAGCACTTGCAGGGCTAGATAAAGTACAAGCAGCCTATGCGCATGCTATAAAAAACAAATACAGGTTTTATAGTTATGGTGATTGCTGTTTGTTTTTGTAGTTAGTTCTGTTTATATTTTAAGAATGGATGTTTTATCTTTGATAAAGGAGAGTAATCCGAATTTATGTAAAAAGATTCAAAGCTGCTCTTTTATGAGTGATCAAGACTATCAAGATTTAGAGTGTATTTTAGACAAAATTATACATGAACAGATAAAAAACTTGGATCATGTTAGCGCTCTTAAAGCTATAGTGTATATGACGCATATGCGTTGCTTTCAACGTTATTCTGAAAGCTTTAGGGAGTTAGATATTAATACACAATTAAGAAAAGCAGTTTTTGAAGAAGAGCATGAAATAACACAAGATAAATATTGGGTTAATCAAAGCTTTAGATTTGATGGAACGACTATAAAAGAAAAAGAATTAACAGCAGATGAGCTGGGAGGGTTTTTAGCGCTTCAACATTATGATAATAGAAATAATAGTAAAGGATTGGCAGAGTCATTAATGACAGTTAGGCTATATGGGAGAGGGATAGATTTTTTAATTACATTAATGGAACACTATTTGCAGCATGGCCTGTGCCAGCCATATCAAGATTTACAGATATTATTTGTTTCACCCGATGAAGATTGTTTTATCGACAGTAGTGAACTTAAATTGTTTTCATTTCTTGCGCAGGTGTCTATTGCTTCAACATATATATATGCAGAGAACACACGCTTTGGTAGTAAAAACAAAGTTGACTTAGGTTTAGAAGGAGATCAAAAATTCGACTACTTAGTTGCAGGTAATATTGTTAATGATCCAGAGGTGTCATGTATACGTGATTTTATGGAAGCTTGTGCAAATTTAACCAAAAAAGGAGGAGCTAGCATTCACCCATCAGATTACCCAGGTCCGGAGGGGTGGCAAGATACGGCTTTAGACACAAAATTGCATAAAGCAATAGGGCAAAGAAGAGAACAAATAGGGGGAGGTCAACAAGCACTTGTTATGACGCAAATAGTAGATATAAACAGGCATTTGGGTAGGGTGATTACCTAAACCTTCTCCACATAATCGGCCATAATGTTTTTATGTCCGGCATGTTTAAAGTTTATATTTAGGTTTTTGCCGTCTGCGCCATTTACAAATCCGTAGCCAAATTTTTGGTGAAACACTCTATCACCTATATTAATTTTATTTGGGTCTTTCGGTGCGGGGTTTGCATTAGCGTTGCTATCAGTAAATTTACTTTTACCAAAGCAGCTAAAGCTGTATTTATCTTTATCAAAGCCAGTGTTAGCACCACTATTAAACCCGCCACCAAAATTACTACTACCTTTAAAGGTTATATCATTTGGTAGTTGCTCAATGTTATCTTTCGGTATCTCATCAATAAAGCGCGATGGAGTACTATTTTGCCATTGGTTATATATTTTACGGTTGCCAGCATGGGTAATTAGCAAATTACGTTTAGCACGCGTAATACCTACATATGCTAGGCGGCGCTCCTCCTCTAGGCCTTTTTTGCCCTTTTCATCAATAGTTTTTTGGCTAGGGAATAAGCCATCCTCCCACCCTGGTAAAAACACCTGCTCAAACTCTAAGCCTTTGGCGGCGTGTAGAGTCATTATATTTACCTGATCATTAGTAGAGTTATTATCACTATCCATTACTAGGCTGATATGCTCTAAAAATTCATCTAGTCCCTCAAACTCTTCTAGGGCTTTTATAAGCTCTTTTAGGTTTTCTATGCGGCCTTCTGCCTCTAGTGAGCGCTCTTTTTTTACAATATCGCGCCACATATCTATATAGCCGGATTCCTCTAGCATTTGCTCTACCACTTCAGCATGTGGTTTGGCGCTTTGCAAGCCACGCCAATAGGTAAATTGATCCAGCAATTTGCGTATAGCGCCACCAGCTTTGCCTGTTATCTCACCATTTGCACTGCGGATATCACATGCTTTATAGAGGGTGATATTATTTTGGCGAGAGTAATTATATAGCCCATCAATACTGGCCTTACCTATGCCGCGTTTGGGTAAGTTAATTATACGCTCTAGTGCTAAATCATTATCTGGTTGGGTTAGCACGCGTATATACGCTATGGCGTCGCGTATTTCGGCGCGCTCATAAAACTTAAGTGAGCCTACTACCTTATACGGTATGTTTAGGGCAACAAAGCGCTCCTCAAAGGCGCGTGTCATAAAACCGGCACGTACTAGTACTGCTATCTGGTTATATGGTATGCTTTGGCGTATGTTAGGTTGCTTGATGGTTTCTATCTCGTCGGCAATAAACTTGGCTTCTTCCTCACCATTCCATAAAAATTTTAGTTTAATCTTATTGCCGATATTATCATCACCAGTAAATAGGGTTTTACCTAGACGCTTTTCATTTTTTGCAATTAGGCCGCTGGCTGCTTGTAGTATATGGGCAGTACTACGATAATTGCGTTCTAGGCGGATTATCTCAGCATTTGGATATTCTTTTTCAAAGCGTAAAATATTGCCAACTTCGGCCCCGCGCCAACCATATATGGATTGATCATCATCACCCACACAGCATATATTACCCGTACCTTGTGCTAGTAAGCGCAGCCATAGATATTGTGCTACGTTAGTATCTTGGTACTCATCCACCAGCAAATATTTAAACCGCTGGTGGAATTGCGCTAGCACATCTGGATGCCTTTGGAATAAATTAATATTTTGCAGTATTAAATCACCAAAATCCATACTATTAATGGTTTTTAAGCGAGTTTGGTAGGCGTCGTATAAACCAGCTAGTTTGCCGTTGGCAAAATCCATCTCACCTATTTTATCATCACCTGGGTTAATGGCCTTATCCTTTAGGGTATTAATAAGTGCACGTAGCAGGGTAGCTGGATTGCGTTTCTCATCAATGCCATTTTCGGCTAATAGCTTTTTTAACAAACGCAGTTGGTCATCTGGGTCTATAATTGTAAAGTTGCTATCAAAACCTAATACACTACCATGCTGGCGGAGTATTTTAGCGCATATGCTATGAAACGTACCAACCATCATGCCACCCAAGCTTTGGCCTATTAGGCTTTCCACTCTTTCACGCATTTCAGCTGCAGCTTTATTAGTAAAAGTAACCGATAATATCTGCCCAGGGTAGGCCAGACCACTATGGATAATATTGGCAATACGGCTGGTTAATACACTAGTTTTACCTGTACCAGCACCTGCTAGTACTAATAATGGCCCCTCTGTGGTTATAACTGCTTGTTTTTGCTTGTCATTAAGCCGATCTATATAATTTTGGTGCTGTTCTATCACATTTGCCTGCATTTTCTCACTTTAAAGCAGATATTTTTTGCGGGGAAGTAATAATTTGTAAACTTTTGCTATGCGATAATAGACACTATCAATCAATAATAATTTTAGTCTAACAGGAGTGCAAAATGAGACGAAAATCAATAAATAAGATAACAAGTTGGTGCAATAATTTGCGTGCCATCTTGCTAACTGCTTTTATATTTATAAGTATTAGCAGTGTAGCCAACGCTGGTACATGGGACCTAGAAGACCCTATCCCAAGTGGAGGTAGTGCTACACTAACAATTACAGTGACAGTGGACCCAGGTACTGGTGGTAGTAGTATAACTAACATTGTTACCAAAACTCAGGATCAAACTGATACTGATGCCACGGCTGATGATATGACGGAAACTATTACTGTTAATAATGACGCAGATATCGTGGTAGGTAAAACAGTTAATGATAATACCCCAGATGAAGGCGATACTATTACATTTACTGTAACAGTAACTAATAGTGGGCCCGCACAGGTGGAAAACCTAACAGTTACCGATGCATTGCCAAGTGGTTTAACCCTAGTAAGTGCCGTACCAAGCGTAGGTACCTGGACAGATCCAAACTGGACAATTACTACATTGGCAGATGGTGCAAGTGCTACTTTAACAGTAACTGCAACTGTCGATGCCGGTACGAGTGGTGACATCATTACTAACGAAGTTACCCATATGCAGGATCAATTAGATAGCGATACAACTGCGGATGATTTAACTGAGGCTATAACGGTTAATAATGATGCAGATATTGTAATCACTAAAACAGTTGATAACTCGACACCTAGTGAGGGCGATACCATTACATTTACTGTAGGTATAACTAATAGCGGGCCTGCTCAGGCTACTAACTTAGTAGTAACTGATGCAGTACCAGCAGGTTTAACAGTAACTGGTGCAACTCCAACTGTAGGTACTTGGGCTGATCCAACTTGGACAATCGGTACGCTAAATAATGGTGCAAGCGCTAGCCTAACCATTACAGCAACGGTTGACGCTAATACAGGTGGCCAGACTATTACTAACGAAGTTACCCATACTCAGGATCAATTAGATAGTGATACTACAGCTGATGACCCTAGCGAAGCAGTAACAGTAAGTAATGATACCGACTTAGTTGTTACCAAAACTGTTGATAACAGTACCCCTAATGAGGGTGATACTGTAACGTATACAATTACGATTCAGAACAATGGTCCGACTCAGGTTAATAACCTAGAAATTGAGGACATATTACCTCCGGGTGTAACACTTGTTGACCCTGTCAACGATGTTAACCCAAGTCAAGGTACGTTCACTCCGTAATTGGTGGGTAGAGAGGGGTAGCCTGTACAGGCTACCCCTTATAACTTTATAAAAAAAAGGAGATTACCTAAGTGATACGTTTACTAACCATACTAACTTTAATTTGGCAGCTAGTGCTTACTACAAGCATAGGTAACGCTGCCGTGTGGGATGTTGGTACAGTAAATAGTGGCGATAGCGCTACTTTAGATATCACCGTAACTATAGACGCACAAACCGGCGGGCAAACCATTACTAACAATGTTACTGCCACTATGGATCAAACAGATAATAATAGCACTCCTGATGATCTGACTGAGGATATAACAGTAAGTAATGATAGCGACATAACACTAACTAAAACTGTAGATGTAAGTGAGCCAAATGAAGGTGATAATGTAACTTACACAATTACCGTAACCAATAACGGCCCCACAGTATTAACAAATTTAGTAGTAACTGATGTACTGCCTGCTGGCTTAACGCTGGTTAGTACTAACCCTAGTACAGGGCCTTCAACATGGGCAAACCCTAACTGGACGGTAGGCCTATTAACCCCTACCACAACCGAAACTATAGAAATTATAGCAAGTGTAGATGCTGGCACAAATGGTAGTACAATTACTAATACTGTTACTCATACTCAAGATCAAACAGATACAAACTCCACTACTGATGATTTAACCGAGGACATAACAGTAGTTAATGATGAAATAACCGCCATACAAAGCCTAACATATGCTAGGCCAACTGGTTTAGCTGCAAATCAATATGTAGCAGAGTTTGTATTTACCATAACCAATACAGGTGATAGAGACGTAACAGGTATAAGTTTAGTAGATGATTTTGCTGGCCAAAACCCAGCTATAACAAGTATTGATAATGTTACTAGTATGGTAAATAATGGATTATCTAGTTTAACTGTTAACACATTAAGTACAGGTTTTATATATACTCCTACAGGTAATGTATTATCTACCAGCAGCGTAGATTTAACACCGAGTGAAAATGTAACAATAACCAGTACAGTTACCTTTACTATAGATCCGGTAGTTTTAGGTAATGGCTTTTTAGTTAATATTGCTACAGCAGGTGGTGCGGCTCCAGATAGTGATGCATTAACTGATATTACCGATAATGCTGATGGTGCATTAGGTAGTGATGATGACCCAGTAATTATCCGTATTGACCCGAGTGGTATTATATATGATAGCTCTAATGGTAACCCAATAGCTGGTGCATTTGTACAATTGGCAGATGCTAGTAATACGCCATTGCCAGCTGTATGTTTAGTACCAGGGCAGCAATCGCAAACTACAACAGCAGATGGTGCCTATAGATTTGATATTATACCAAATACCGCCCCGGTATGCCCTACTAGCCTAACTGAGTACCGTATATTAGTAACCCCACCTGCTGGTTATGGTTTTCCATCAACGATAATACCAGTTAGCGGAGCTATGTATAATAGCATAGGCTGCCCTGCACCAGCTACATTAAACAATGGCGCATGTGAAATCGGCCAAGCAACCCCACCTGCTGGGGCGAGTGCAAGTGGCGATTTTGATTACTTCTTTAATTTCTTAATAGATTCCAGCACTATAGATATAATTTATAATAATATACCAATGGATCCGGCCAATGGGCAGCAGTTAACAATTACTAAAACTGCTAATAAAGCAGACGCATCAATAGGTGATATAATTACTTATACACTTAAAGTTGCCAATACTACCCCTAACCCAAGCCCAATAGCAGTAGTGCGTGATAGCTTACCGCGTGGTATAAAATATATTGAAGGTAGCGCAAAAGTAGATGGCACAGCTACAGAGCCAACCATACAAGACAGTAACTTGGATTGGAATATAGGTAGCTTATCTACTACACAAACTACTAATATTACGTTTAATGCTGTGTTAGGCTCCGATATCCCACTAGGTAAAACTACTAACTTTGCACGTGTGTTTGATACAAGTGGTAACGTATTATCTAACATGGCTAGCCATACCCTAGAGGTACAGGCAGACCCTACATTTGATTGCTCAGATGTAATAGGTAAAGTATTTGATGATTTAAATAATGATGGCTACCAAGATAAAGGTGAGCCAGGCCTAGCAGGTATTAAGCTAGCTACAGCTCGCGGGCTTAATGTACGTACAGATGTAAATGGCCGCTACCATATTACTTGCGCAATGATACCACGCGGTGATATTGGTAGTAACTTTATAATTAAGTTAGATGAGGATAGCTTGCCACAAGGTTATAAAGTAACTAGCGAAAACCCACGCGTAGTGCGCCTAACCAAGGGTAAAATGGTAAAAGCCAACTTTGGTGCTAGCAAGGCTGAGTTTAATGCTAATACCAAGCAGATAGAGTTGCAAGTTAACAATAAAGCATTTGTACCTGGTACTAATAAACCTAAAGCTAAGCTAGTTGATGGTATTAATAACCTAGTTAATAAGCTACAAGATAAACCAACTTTAGCACGTATTATCTACCATAAAGATAAAGAGAGCGCTGAGGATGTAGATGAACGTATTAAAACTATAGAGCGCGTAATTAAAGATGCTTGGGAAGTAGAGAAAAAATCTGACTTACAATTTGATATTAAGATTATTCGCCGCCGAGTATCTGCTAGCGCTTGGGAGCTCGTGGTGGTTATTTAGATTTTAGGTTTACAAAGTATGGCGGTGTATGAGCCACCATATCCAATAGTTCTCCAATTATCTATATTCTAGGGACAGAATCATCAAAAACCACCCTATTTTTTGCTATTCTATATGACTCTTTTTTCTAACCATTCGTGAGAGGGTTAAGTCTCTATTTTCATCCAAAGTCTCCAAATTTTGAAATTTTGGAGTAGCCGAGAGAAGAAAATCTAAAAATCGAATTGAACAAGTGAGATTGTTTTTTTGCTGATTTTGAACTAGCATGAAGGTTCGAAGAACACAAACCTTTCGCAAGCCACAAAACCCAACGATTTTCTGTTTTCATTTATGGTTGTTTTTCTAGGGATTTAGGGCTTTTATAAGCACTAATATCGCCGTTGAATTGATGGCATATGGTAGGTTTATGAGCAAAAAATTCGAAATTTGACTTGTGGTTTTATCCAAGCATTTATGCTCATTATGGGTAAAGATAATTTCAAGAATAAGAGCATTGAGGAACTAACAAAACCGACAGATCTTCAGGAAATAGCTGATATTCTAGCAAAAGCCTTGTTACGTATAAAAAGCCGCGAGTCATGCCAAAACGACCGCCAGTTCGAATCCCCATCAAGGATCAACACGCAAACAACTTCAACATATTGAAATAAAAACGTTTTATCTCTTTGTATGTTTGACTTGTTCTCTAAATAAAGCGTTCATGTGATTGTAAGTTAGTTAACCCCTTAAAGGAGAGCCAAATGAAACGATTGCATAATCAAGCAAAACAAAAACAAAAAGCACTAAGCAGATTTATGGAAATCCATGGCGACCTAGAAGCCATGAATAAGAAACTAACCGAGGCATTGGATAATCATCTTGAATATAACCCTGATGAGATTAACTGGACGCATGTAGGCACGGCTCATCATATCGCTGAACAGATGGAGCAGATACTACACTTCCTCAACCTTACTGATAACGATAACTCAAAATATAACGAGGCATTATAAAATGATACAGATACAAGAAAAAATGCCAGTTGGAGGAAAAATTGTCAGCGTCAAATATGTTCGTAAAGTTGATACGCTTAAAGGCGTTAATGAGCAATTTGAAGAGTTCAAAAAACTAGGATTTTCAGATGATGGTGATTTCTGAAATAATACCAAGGTTGTTGAGGGTGCTACCAAACTCTAGGTGTAAATCGCTGTATATAAAAACTCTCATGATGCTAAGCGTAACTTGGATTTATAGCTTTGTGTAATGAAATATCATCAGTTACTGCATTTAATTTTAAACCGCTCGGCACGATCTAAAATGATATCTATTAAATCAGATATTTGTGAATATTTCTCTTTCATTTTTGGCAATGATGCTTCTACTTTTTCTGCTATTTCAACAATGCGTTTTTTAACCAATGGGAAGCTTAAATTAGTATCGTGGGCAAAACTTTCAAAATCCTTAAGCAATAATTTATTACTTTCGTATTCTTTGCCAATCTTCATAGCCATTTTAGGCGTTAGCTCAGGATAATAAATTGTAGATAAAATATCATAAGCAGGAGCAAGCCTGATTTGACCATTATTGAATAATAGTGAGAAGTTTTTACTATGGGCATCATGATTGCCAACAATGATATTAAATATAACCATATTAAGCAGGTTTTGAATATCAACAGCAGGCAGTGTTGAAGCTTCTCTGATGAGTGCAAAACAAGCCTTTAAATTGGGACCACCTTCAGATTGATATTTTGTTTCAGGTGGGTTCTTTAACGCTTGGCAAAAATCTTCCTGATGCAATCTTTCAGGATATATTCCATCAGCTGTAATCCTATCATATCGCTTTACTAGCAGATATTCAGTATCCTCAGCTTTTCCTGTGCTTACATCTATTGTAGGTATGCCAATAGCTTTTGCTAACTTTAGGCAGAGTGCTTCATTACTTACGACATTGGGAAATCTATCAATAGCAGGTTTTAAAATGTGTGTGCTTGGCGCACCGCCCAGAGGAAGAGATATCTTACCCTGCTCATCTACATGCACAGCAATTTTGTTTTGCGCACCTGCTAGAGATATCCTAACACCTTCTTCGCCTGCTAATAATGGTCTATTGGGCAATTGAGCTAATGCGTTGGATAATTGTTGCTCTGATAGCTCTTTATAGGCGTAATCATTATTAGGAAATGGTTCATTCTCCGGTAAAAAAGTAATAGCCCCTGCACATTCACCGCCAATTTGCTCAAGCATGGCATAATCATTTTTGCTGCTTATGCCTAAAATTCTTGCAATAATATCTCGGTTTGATTCTTCAGGTAATATACCAGCAAAAAAGCCTCTACATTCTTTTTGTTTAAAAGGCTCTTTGCGTAATGGTAAACTCCATGAAAGCGGTATTGAATTATTATTTTCAAGCCATGCGTCCGCATAAGTAAACTCAAGCATTCCAAAATCAGTTTGAATAAGCTTGCCAACTAAGTTTTCCTTTAAATATACATCTAGAATCTTATTGATCATTACCCCCCTATGTTATTGATTGCAGGAGGCGTGAAATTCATTTCAATACCCAATGTTTGTAAGACGTGTAATACTTTGCCAAATTGGCAAGATTCTTTGCCCTTTTCTAATTCAATAATAAAACGCAAGCCTGTACCGCAGGCTAAAGCAAGGTCAGCTTGTGTTAATCCTTGTGATTTTCTGGTCTCTTTTATTAGAGTACCTATATGTTCAGTTGTGACATTCATAATATTACCTAACGGTAACAATAACGCTTAATATATAAAAACGCAAGCAAAATATTACCGTTCGGGGTTATATGGTGTGTGCTTTTTTAGAAATCAAATAATATTCCCGAAAAGTAATATTTTATCTCTTTATGCGTTTAACTTGTTCTCTAAATGCTAATACTGAACAAAAGCTTTACAAGCTATTGATTTATAGTAAATATAAAGCGTTCATGTGCATTGAAAGATTTGATTCATATACATATGCGAAGAGCCTTAGCCTGATTACATAAAAACTACAAAACTTATTCCTTATAAAATTCGACTTCAATTACAATATCAACCGAATCTCCTATCATTGGTATATATTTAGTTATCCCCCAATTTGAACGGAATATGGTGCTCGTTGCTGAAAAGCCAATGGCTGGTTTTTTTGTAAAAGGATGTTCTTTATAGGAACCATTATATTTAACGTCTAGCTCAATAGATTTAACAGTATCAAGTATTTTTAAATCTCCCTTAATTACTGCATTATTCTCGTCTGTAATGATAATTTTTGTGGATTCAAAAGTAATGTTAGGAAACTTTAATCCATTTAACCACTCACTCTCTTCTGCCAAAATTTTATTAAAATCTTTTTCTTTTGTTGTTGGATAATCTGTTTGTATAGATAAGGGGTCAATATTAGCCGTGACAATGCTATTAGCAATGTTTTGTGTGTCTAGATTTATAGAGGCATTAAAGTCTGTAAAACGAGCGGTATAGTTAGAAAGGCCTATATGATTAACTCTCCATACTAAGCTTGCATGAGACTTGTCTAATGTATAGATACCTGATGGCAAGTCATCAATATCTGCTTGTAGTACTGTGATTAAACTAGAACATCCTGCTACTACACCTAGCAAAGCTATAAATGCAATAGACTTACGTAATCTTTGATAAATTATATTCATTTTAAATGTATTTCTTATATTCCCTTTCTTATATGGAGTTATTATGAGCTTACTGCAATAGTAAGATGGGAAAACACTGAAAATCAGTCTAAACTGGTATAATTAGGAATATACTATATTACTGCAAAGTAAGATACAAAATGATTAACTCCCACCAAACTATAAAAGACTAAAATGAAAGTTTTATTGATTGAAGATGATTCCATGTTGGCAAAAGCTTTAATAAAAGCCTTAAGAGGTAATAATTTTATAATAGACCACTTTTTAACTTGTGATGAAGGATATGCTGCTGTTGAAGTGTCCAATTACGATTGCTTATTAATTGATATAGGCTTACCTGATGGAAGTGGTATAACGCTGGCTCAGAAAATCAGACAAAAGAGTGAGGCACCAATAATATTTTTGACTGCCTTCAGCGACATAGAAAATAAATTAAGAGGTTTTGACGTAGGCGCTGATGATTACATAACAAAACCTTTTAACGCACAAGAATTGATAGCAAGAATAAAAGCTGTGCTTAAAAGGAGGGAGAAAAGATCAGCAGAGGTACTTAAAATAGAACCGTATAACCTTAAAATTAATTTTTCAAAAAGAGCCGTTCACCTTTTTGGCGTTGAAACTAACATAACAAAAAAAGAATTTTTAATCTTAGAAAGATTAATAAAAAATAGGGGCAAAATAGTATCTTTACACTCTCTTGAAAACGATCTGTACTCGTTTGAAGATGAATATTCAAGAAACGCCATCGAGGTTGCTTTACATAGACTAAAGAAAAAACTACCCAATGAATTTATAAAGAATAAAAGAGGAGAAGGTTATTACATTGAACTTTAGAAAAAAACATATTACCTCATTAAAAAGCAGGATTTTATACCCTGTTATTTCACTTATTATATTATCTTATTTAATTGCAGGGTACTTTACCTATAATAAATCTTATAATGAAGTAACTCAGTTATTTAACGCTCAGCTTGAGGAAATGGCAGAAACATTAGGTCAGATAGATTTAAGACAAGTAGAAGGCCAAAATAATGCGCAATTAATATCAGAGCATCACCAATATCACCATAATATTATATTTCAAGTATGGCATAAAGGAAAGTTAAGGCTCAAATCACTTTTTGCTAATACAGATATTATAACGAAGTTAAAAGGTTTTGGGCAGACTAAAATATCTAATAAAGAATGGCTAACCTTTACAATACATGACGGTGATACGTTTATAATAGTTGCAGAAGATGTAATTGCACGAGACAAGCTTGCAAAAAAAATACTAAATCATATTATTTTGCCACTGACTTTTATCGTCCCGATAATTGTATTTCTAACTATAGTCATAGTAAATTGGGGATTGTCATTCTTATCTAAAATTAAGGAAGATTTAAAAAAAAGAAATTTAAATTCTTTAGAGCCTTTAAATTATGATACAGTACCTAACGAAATAAGGCCATTAGTTAACGAGATGAATATGGTTTTTAGCAAGCTTAAAAAGGCCATAAAAAGAGAGCGAAATTTTATAAGCAACGCCTCACACGAACTGCGCACGCCCTTATCTATTATTAATATTCAAGCTCATAATGTACAAAACTCTAAAGGCAAAGATAGCGAAGCAATCAATGACTTGATGACAGGAATTAAAAGAGCGATTAGTACAGTTGAAAATATATTAGAGTTTTCTAAAATAGACTTTTATAAAGATTCTCTATTCCAGAAAGTAAATTTACGCAGGTTAGTTAGCAAAATAATTGATGGTTATAAAGATTTAATAAATCAACGTAATTTATCCATAGAGTTGCATGGCCATAAAAAAACAATATTTGTCCGTGGAGTTGAGGAACTTCTTAGTATAGCTATTCGTAATTTAATCGACAACTCAATAAAGTACTCTCCCAACAACTCTCAAATAATAATAAATCTTCATGAAGAAGGTAATTCAGTATCTCTTATTATAAAGGATTTTGGTATAGGTATAGAACAAGAGGACCAAGCCAATGCTTTTTATCGCTTTGAAAGAAAACATAAAGAAAATATCGCAGGTTCTGGCATTGGCCTTTCCATAACAAAAGAAATTTTAGACATTCATAGCGCAGAAATCACCTTAATATCAGAGGGCAGAGGTAGAGGTGCTGAGTTTAGAGTCGTTTTTACAATGTAAGTTAAAAGTAAGTTTAGCACCTTTATGATGAATTTCATGGTCAAGGCTCTAACAACTCAAATAGAAAAAGCAAAACCTTCTTTTGTTACTCGTAATGTTAACTTAAAAGATGCTAGGCATGCTATTTATAACCATACTCCTACAACAGGCGATCTTTGTCTTGCTAGGGTGGACAAAATTGGACTACACCAACGGCTTGAATTGCCTACAGGGAGAAGATCAAGACTGTTTATTGGAGACGAATTAATATTAGCCTATGGTGATAGATACGCCACAGGGCAATTTGAATCCAAGGTGCCTTTATCCTTAGAGCAGAGTAGTTTAGTTGCAAGTGGTGGCATTATATCAGGGCTACTTAGTAGGCACAGCTCCTCAAAGCAACCAACAAAAGTGACTCCTCTATGTATACTAGCTAAGGATGAGTTCACTCCAATAAATTTAGTTAATTATAAAAACCCTAGGCTTGATTATAATTCTTTTACTCTTAAATCCTTACATACTTCATTAATTGTTGGGTCTGGTATGAATGCAGGAAAAACAACTACCTTATCTTACTATATTAGAGCTATAAAAAAAGCTGGATTATCAGTAGCCGCTCTAAAAATAACTGGCACAGGGTCAGGAGGTGATTTATGGTATTATAAAGATGCCGGAGCTGATATTGCCATGGATTTTACGGATGTGGGATACTCTACCACTGCTAACTTTGAGATAAATACTTTAATGGAAATCACACATTCATTGTATAATTATGCTTCTGCTTCAGCAAACGTTGTTTTAATTGAATTGGCAGATGGTATCTTGCAATCCGAAACAAAAAAAATAATTGCCAATCCCGAGTTTCAAAAATTAATAGATGCCACTATTTTTGCTACGGGTGATTCTATGGCAGCAATATCTGGGATAAACATACTAGAAGAATTAAATTACAACGTAAAGGCTATCTCTGGAGCGGTTACAGCTTCGCATTTAGCAAGGGTTGAAGTTGAAAAATCGACGGGGATAAAAACTATAGGCATTAATGACTTTGAGAATGACGATGAAATATTAACCAATATATTTTCTACCAATACACATACGGAGAAATTTACAGCGAATGCCTAAGTTACTTAATAAAAAAAGAAAGATAATACTTTTTTTTGTAATTATTAATGCCTTTCTGCAAGCAACTTTAGTTGGTGTATTTTCGTATGTTTTAAAAAACATCTATGACTCTAAAGAATTAGACTTTACTATACACAGTGACCCTACCGCAAACATTTGGTTAGCGATTCTAATTACTTTATTAATTGCCTCACTGAAAATTATAGAACGAATTCACTCTGAGACTTTAGGACAAGATTATGTTATAGACATCAGGGTTAAACTCTTTAAAAGATACAGCTCACTTTCAAGTAATAGTTACGATAAACTTAGAAAAGGCCTTGTTTTTTTAAGGTTTGCTAATGATTTAAATTCTTTAAAATTATGGTTAAGCCACGGCATATCAAGGCTTTCTGTTTCAATGGTACTGTTAATAGTCACTGTTTTGGCATTGTTTTTTATAAACACGTATCTAGCAATGTCTTTTTTGATTTTATCATTGTTTAACATACTATTTTTGTTTTTAGCAGGAAGGTTTTTTGATCAAAGAGTTAGAGAAGTTAGAAATATAAGAGGTAAGATATCAGGTAATATATCAGAGAAAATTGAAAACATAGATATAGTACAAGCTTTTGCTCAAAGAAAAGCCGAGGAATCTCTTGTAAAGCAACATTCACAGCAGCTTAAAGAGGCAATGATCTCAAAAACTAGAATCAGTGGCTTATTAAGAGGGATTTCTTATTTTTTTTCAAGCATTACTATAGTTGTATTACTCGTTATTGGTAATTGGGCTGTTTCAGAAGGCTTAACTACTAAAGGAGATGTAGCTGCGGCTTTAACTATTACATTTTTAATATCACCATCCTTTATAGTTTTTAGTAGAGCTTTTGAACACTGGAAAACCTATCAAATTGCAAAGAGTCGCACAGAAAAATTACTTAAAAAAGGTAAGTCAATAAAAGTAACTAACCCTGTTTCATTGCAAGAATTTAAAGGCGATTTAGAATTAAGAAATATTAATGTAACAAATGTAATTGAAAGTTTTTCTGGTAATGTTGTAAGCGGTAATGTTGCAATTATAAAAGGAGCAAATGGTAGTGGAAAAACCACTCTCTTAAAATTAATTTTGAGGCTTAATGATCCTAATTCTGGCGAGATATTTTTAGATAATACTAATATTAAAAATATAAAAACAGGCTCCTTAAGAAGACAGGTTTCTATTGCTTCAATTTCACAATCATTATTTAGGGGAACTATACAATTTAACATTGGTTATGGCAGCTCTAAATCTCGCTTAAAAGATATAGTGATGGCTTGTGAACTGTGCGGTTTAGATTATAAAAGTCCAAATTCTCCATACTATTTAAAAAAAACTATAAGTGAGAATGGTACTAATATTAGCGATGGTGAAAAAATGAGGATAATTTTAGCTCGCGCGTTAGTTTCAAGGCCCAAAGTATTATTGCTTGATCAACCTGAAAGATTTTTAGATAGTCTGGGGTTTTCCTCTCTTAAAGACATGATATTAAATTATAAAGGTACGATTGTATTGGCCACAAACAATGCTGATCTTACAAGGATGGGGGATGTTATATGGCAGTTATAAACTTAAAAACAGATCAAAAAAAGCCAGTTATTTTCGGAAAAATTCATTCAGCATTTTCCTTACCTCCATTTTTTTTACCTTATTATATTTATGTCCCTCATAATTTAAAAAATAAGAACAATCTGCTGATTTCAATCCATGGCTATACCAGAAACGCTGCTGAACATTGTTTTGAATTAGCAAAAATTGCAGAGGAAAAAGGCATAGTATTGCTGGTCCCACATTTTTCAAAGGTAAGGTATCCTAGGTATCAAACTCTTCAGCCAGATAAGGATAGTAACCTTCCAGAAGAAGCTTTAGACGCTTTAATTGAGCAAGTTTCTCAAAGCTTAAATATGGACATTAAAAACATTAAAGTTTTTGCTTACTCTGCTGGAGGACAATTTATCCATAGATATTTAATGCTTGACAAAAATAGGTCAAAAATAAGTAGAGTAGCTATTTTTGCGCCTGGCTGGTTTACTTTTCCTGACTTAGATTTAGAATTTCCGTATGGTCTTAAAAAATCAAAAAAACTATTAGAGCGAAAACTTACACTACAAAACTATACAACAATAAAAACAAGACTTTTTGTTGGAGACAGAGATATAAATAGGGCAGGAAATTTAAAAGTTAATAGTAGATTGGATAGTCAGCAAGGACTAACAAGAATACAGAGGGGAAGAGCCTGGGTTCAGTCAATGAATACAGCTGTCTCTAAAAAAGATAGTATTGAGATTGAAGTTATTAATAATATTGGTCACAATTTTACTAAAAATATAAATAACGATCGAGTTCTAAACAGTGTTTTTGGTTGGTTGTTTTAAGTAAAATAGATTGTAAATGAAGTTTCTAGAACAAAATATAAGACTGCTAATTGTAGCCATATTATTAGTTATCAATATAAATGTATCATTTGCCAAAAATTACTACTTATATAACGAAGACTTATCCGCAACAGTTGGTAGTAATGGTGTAGTGCTTAAGGGAGATGATATTAAACTCAAACTTGGAGGAAGAATTCACTTAGATACTGTTACCATTAATCAGGATACAACAAAATTTGAAGATATTACAAGGCTTCGCAGAGCCCGAATTTCAACTAATCTAGGCTTAGGGGAGAAGAAGGAGTTCAATGTAAAGCTTGATTATGATGTTGGCAAAACATCTCCTGGAATCAAAAATGCCTGGGCTTCATATAAACTCCCAAAGTCATCAGGATTAGATGGCTTTGAAATTAAGGCCGGCAATTTTGTTGCTCCGGTAACTGGAGAAAAAATTAAAAGCTCAAATGATTTAAAGCTTTTAGAAAGATCAATAGTTACTAATCTTACCCCTTCATTTTTAATGGGAACGGCAATTAATTATAAGCAAGACAATGTTTACTTGAGTCTTGGGTATTTTATGGATCCAATTAATAACAATACGATCCGGCCTGTAGAGGATGGTGATAGCTATGTAGCAAGAGTGGTTTTTTCTCCTGTAAAATCAAAAGAGCAAAACCTATTCATAGCTACATCCTATGAGTATAGGGATATAGACGAGAACGTACCTTCAAGAGTTCGTGCTAAACCAGAGTTTGGATTGAATAGGGAAAGACTAATTGACACAAGAAAAATTGAGAATATTGAATTATATCAGAATTTTATACTCGAAGCAGGGTATTCCAAGGGGCCTTTTGCTGTTACTGGAACTATGATAAGAAGAGAAAATAAAATAAAAGACCTAAATTCGGTTGATTATTATGGAAAAACAGCTGAGATGGCTTATGTGCTAACTGGACAAAATCATAAATACAGCTCAAAGGCTGGTGCCTTTACTAATATAAAAACCAAAAAAGTATGTTGTGCCATAGAGCTAGTTGGAAGGTATAGTTTACTTGATCTAAATGATGGTAAAATAAGAGGAGGACGACAAGAGAATTATACTTTGGGTATGAACTGGTACCTTAAAAACAACATTAAGCTTATGACAAATTATGTTAATGCCAAAGCTTCTCCAAACCGTAATGGAAAGAATGAGGCTGTGGAGGCTATTTTATCGAGACTTCAATTTGTTCTATAAAACAATTTAGAATGTAAGTTATTTGTAAGTTTTTATGTGTATCTTAAAACTAAGATTTAATTCTAAGTGAAATAAGATATATTATGCCTAAGTTTATTAATACTTTAAAAAAAAGAAGTTCCTGTCTATTTTTAACAGTAGTTTTGTGTGGTTTTTGTGCAGAAGCAAAGGGCTTTTCTAACCAAAGTGATAATGAAAAGTCTTTAGCTTCTTTTTCTAAAAAAGGTTTAATAATTGAAGGCGAAGACTACAAGTTTAGATTTGGTGGTAGATTGCATGCGGACTTTGTTTCTGTAGATGATGAAATCACTGTTTTTCATGATGATGCCGATATACGCAGATTACGAGTATATGGCACAGCATCTTTTGGAGAAAAGAAAAACCTTAAAATAAAGGTCGATGGAGATGTTGGAGGTACTTCAACAGGTCTAAAAAATATTTGGCTGTCATACAAAGGAGCAGATGAATCCTTTGTGCCAGAAGGTTTCTCTGTGAAAGTTGGTAATTTTATCGCACCAGTTTTGGGGGAGAATCAAAAGAGCTCAAATCATCTCAAGCTTATAGAAAGGTCCATGCCTTCAAAATTAGCATCTGCTTTTTTATTAGGAGGAGCAGTTAGTTATAAGGGTGATGATTATAAAATTACCGCAGGTTATTTTGGTAACCCTATTCGAGATGACGCTCTAAGGCCAGTTGATGATGGCAAAAGTATTATTGCTAAAGTGACTTATGCTCCTATAAAAAGAAAGAAAGAGAATCTATTTTTTTCTAGTTCATTAGAACATAGAACTCTTGATGATGCAGTTGCCTCTAGGGTGAGGGTTGCGCCAGAATTTGGTTTAAATAACGAGCGTCTAATAGACACAAGAAGAGTCAATAATGTCAAATCATATACAAACTACGTGTTGGAAGGTGGATATACTAATGGTCCTTTTGCTGTTAATGCACAAGCTGTTTTAAGAAATAATAGAGCCTCCGATTATAATGACCCTCAATATAAAGGGTTTTCAGTTGAGTCTGCATACGTTCTAACTGGTGAAAAGCAGAGGTTTAGCCTAGGAACAGGAACAGTTGGTAAAATAAATCCAAAAGAAGATTTTGGAGCTTTAGAGGTCGCTACTCGCTATAGTAATCTTAGCTTAGAAGATGGTCTAATTAATGGAGGTGAACAAGAAAATATTTCGTTAGGTCTTAACTGGTATATAAATGACAATGTTCGATTAATGGGTAATTATGTCCATGCTAATGCTAAACCTAACAGAAATGGTAAAAATGAAAAGGCAGAAGCATTATTAGGAAGGTTTCAAGTTGCTTTTTAGACTGTTCAGCCACTTTGTAAGTAAGCTTATAAGTCATTTTAATGACTATAAAGGTTCTGACACTAACTGAACAATTATCAGCTATTTTGGTAGGTTTATTTATTCTCATGCTTAGTTTTAAAGTTTCCAGTTATGTATAAGCAGTCATAGGCTAAATACTCACATATTGCTTCTAGGAAGCCTTCTTCTACATAGCCTAATCTCTGTGGCATCGATTGAAATATAAATGTTAAACTTTCTGATATTCCTGTTTCTTTCAACATATCTATAAGCCTGGCGGCATAAAATTTACCGATTATATGGTCTGCCTCAATATCGCCAGTGTGATGCACGTCCCAATAATTAGTTTCACCAGTTTTATTATCAGCATTGGCAAAAGGTAGGTAATCAACTGGATCGGCACAAAGGCCGTGGTCTTTCATTTTTTCAATAAGTTTATGTTCAACTGCTTTAGAATTTTTCATTGTATCCTCATATTATAAGTGATACTATAAGACATTAATCGTACTTATAGTATCATTAACGCTTTGTTCTAAGTACAAGTCAAATTAATAAGTGGGCTAAAGATGGAGATTTTATATATTAAGCAATTAAGGGCGGCTCGAGCTTTATTGGGATGGTCACAGCAAAATTTAGCAGATAATTCTGATGTCCCTTTACCAACAATAAAAAGGTTAGAAAAAGGTGATGGGCTAGTTAAAGGAAGAAGCGACAATGTTTGGAAAATTCAAGAATGTTTTGATAAAAATGGGATTGAATTCTTATCTCAGGATGGAAAGGGTTTAGGGGTTAAATTCAAAAACTATATTTGAAATTTTTATGGTTTGGCTAGTTTTGCAATCTCTTTTGATAGTGCAATCATCCTCTCTGTTATAGATTTAGGTAAAGGGTACATGCTTAATAATAATAAGTTAGCGTGTTGAAATTCTTTACCTTGTAATTCAGAATCATCTAACCCTTCATAAAAGCTATTTATAGGTATTTTTAATATCTTAGATAATTCGTATAATTTACTTGCTGAGATTCTGTTTTTTCCCTGTTCGTATTTTTGAACTTGTTGGAAAGATATTCCAAGCAATTCACCAATTTGAGCCTGAGTGTATTTTCTAAAAGACCTATATTTTTTAATCTGATGACCAACATATACGTCAACATCATGCTTCTTTTTTTCTACCACTGGTAATAGCCTCACACATAGTCAAGAGTTATAATACTATAAAAGCCATAATAATAACTTATTACAAGTTGATTTAACTCCTAAGCGTGAGAATATCAAGTTCTATCCTGATAAGTTCTGAAAATAATTTTTTAATTTTCAGGATCAAGATAATGACAAAGAAATCACAAAATAAAGTTTTTAACCTATGTAGCAAAAGGATAAAGATGGCTCGTGCTGGTAAAGATATGAACCAACTACAATTAGCTACTGCAATGAGCGTTGATTTTGGTATTGATGTAAACCAATACAGTATCTCTCAGATTGAACGAGGAAGCCGTTTTGTAAAAGATTTTGAGCTGGTAGCTATTGCGAAAATTCTAAAAGTGAATCCTTTATGGTTGCTGTTTGGCGAAGATATTCCAAAAGAATTTCTATAACTACTTCCTCTTACTCTCCCGACTGCCAAACCACCAAAGCGTGGCTGCGGTGGCACAATACATCACCGTTGAAATCACTTGAGCTTTAAAATCAGTAGATTGATTATCAGTTGATACCCATATCATGGCAACTAAGCCCCAAAGCAGTAACGTGATGGTTGGGCGGATTAGGCGTAAGATATTAATCACCCATTTTGAGGCAATGCCTGTGCCTGTATCGTGGTTATAAGACGCAATGAGTGACTGGTGCTGATATGTGGTTTCAGCAATCTCTGCCTCTCTTTCGGCCTCTTTGGCACGCAGTTCTGCATCAAGGCGATATTTTTCAAGGATGAATTTTTGTTGCTGTTTATTTTCAAAATATTTGAACACACGGTGAAACATACTGCCGAATAATCCAGTTGCACCACCTCCGAATATTGCGATTAAAATATCTGCTACCATTGTCTTTTCCTGCCGTTATCTGCGTGTAAAAATGTGCGGTAATTTAAGCCGAAGCCTGTAAAACCTGCTCTTCTTAGAATATGATGCAGCTCTGGTTTAGTGAAGTTTTGTAGGGAAATATCAAATGCTCTGCCCTCAAGGTGATAACTGCGAGGCACGCCACCCACCATGGCATTATAATATTCATCCCGAAATGCCGATGTAATATAAAATGGCTTGTTTGCTATATTTCTTGCTGTTTGCAGCATATCCATAGCCTGCTCATTAATCAGGATTGCACCATTACCCTTGCAAGCGATTTCTCGTGGTTTAAAATTAGGCCAACGCCATAATTCATCAGGCACATAAGAGTAATGCTCATAATACATGCTTAATTGCCTCCACCGCCTTTAAGCCATGATAAAACCCAACCGATGGTGATGCTCAATGGTACGATAAATAAGCTGATGAGAACTCTATTGGTGATTTTCTCGCGGCGTTGCCTGCTTTTACGCAAGTGTGATAAATCATCTCGTAATTCACGTTTGCTCTCAGGGTCATTTATATCCACGCTTAAAATATCGCCAATCTTAGCTTCTGTACGATTAGCAACATGCTCTGCTACTTCATACATACAAGGCTTCAAAGCATCCGGGAGTTTTTGCAAAAGATCGTCATTGCGTTTTTCAATGGTCTGATGCGTGATAAGCCTTACTTTATCTTCTGTTAAATTGTCTGCCATTTTGCTCCTCTAGTAAGCGATACAACATAAAACTGATATATTCTTAGGGCGTGTTTCACTACCCATACCAGTTTTAGGTGTTGTACCGCTGTTAATTTTACCTCCACCTGCATGAAGCCCGCCTTGTGTAGGACCTACAACACCACCAGCCATCCCGTTTGTATGTAAGTTATGCTCGTGATTACCGACAATGTCAGGTTGTGTTGTTCCTACAAAATCACCAATTGTACCATCTCCTCTATCTTGCCTTACTAAGGAGTCAGGGTCTATACCTGCACCATGATCTGCAGATCTTAAAAATGTACCTCTATAGTCGGGTATATTAAAAGTAGTAGTGCCATCACCACTACCATAAGAGATTCCAATAAAAGCAAATAAATCAGCATAAGTAGTTCTAGAAATAGCGCTACCATCACATTCTAGAAAACCTGTTGGAGGGTTATCAGTTGGAAACATAAAAATACTTCCTGCAGGAATAGAAATTCCATCCACAGCAACACCACCAGGGGTTATACCATCACCTACATAAATCTTTGCCGTATCTTGCTCAATTATAGGCTCTCCATTGACAGGCGTGTAACTTAGCCTGTTTGATGACGTTGTTCTTTTTAGCTGTAAGGGGATGCTAATTGGCATTTTTCTTATTCTCTATTTCTTTTTGAATTAACTTTTTAAATTCGGAAAAATCTTTGGCTTTACCAATCACATCAACCATTGTTGCTGCGATATTAAGATTTCTAACAAAGTCTTGTTGTTCAGGAGTTATTTCATCATCTTCAGTCTTTTTAATATCTACAGAAAAACCTTGTTCAGTGGGGTCTCCTAAAAAATCAATGACATGAGGTTTTGAATCTTTCGAATACCACAACTCACCACGATGATCTTGCTTAGTAGTCCATTTTCCTGATACATATATAGCTACATCTCCATCCTTAGTTTTAGGTGGGGGATTAGAAACTGATCCCTTTGGTTCAAGGTAGATTTTCTTTCCTTCTTTCTGAGATTCAAGCGGATCAATTCTTGCCTCAATCTCTTTAATAAATTCGCCAGTTTCTGGGTTGGTTTGATATAATTTCATAATTTTCTCCTAATAAGCTATACAATAAAGAACGTAGATGTTTTTGGGGCGTGTTTCACTGCCACCAGATGCAGCTGTAGTAATAGTTGCAGCTGTTGGAGCAGTAAGACCAGAGCTATTTCCTCCGGCTAAAAACCATGTAAAACCAGCTCCTCCTGATCCTTTCTTTAGCTGAATTGTTCCACCACTTCCGCTATGATTATGACTTGCAAAACTTTGCCCTTGTTTAGTACCGTTGGCATTACCAGTAGTACCATCTCCTCTGTTTGTCCTTGCAGCCGCATTTGGATCATTACCTGCGCCATTATCAAACCCTCTTAAAAATTGGCCTCTATAATCAGGCAAATTAAATGTGGTTGAGCCGTTACCGTTGCCGTAATTTGTACCAATTACTGAAAATAGACTAGCATATATGGTTCTAGAAATAGCACTACCATTACATTCTAAATATCCGACAGGAGGAATGTCACCTGCATATGTAATAATCGAACCAGCAGGAGATGCGGAGCTGCCTGACCCTGCAGCTGAAAAGGTTTGGGTAGAATCATCATAATCCCCTATACTTACCCAATTACCGTTTATATTAATGCTTACTGGCCACAGGTTGCCTGCACCAGCAGAGCTATCTACCCATATAGATTGCAGATCATTCGGTGCTGCCCCTTGTTGTAGCACACCACCTGCAGAAAAAGCTAAACCTCCTGCTAAAGTCCCATTTCCTACATATAGGATTTTGGAATCCATCTCTGCGATTATTTCACCTATCGCAGGTGTATAGCTAGTTCTATTGGCTGAAGTAGTACGCTTTATTTGTAGAGGGATTGATATAGTCATAATAATATCTCAAAAACTTTAATAAGAGCCAAAATCATATCCAGTTGGAGCAGCAATAATTTGTCCACTAGAGTTGGTCATCAATATGGCATTGGCAGGTAATCCCGTGATATTTGATGCAGCAATAGTTGTTGGACCACTCCCCACAGCTGCACTTACAGCAATAGATATCAAAGAATTTATTGCATCTAAGAGATCTTCATCTCTACATGGCGTGGGGTTTACACTGGCTGCATTTAGTACTGCAATCATGTTACCTTGAATATCGTTAAGCCAATCAGCGGTTACAACCGTGCCATCATTTGCTCCTGGAGCAGAACAATTTTGAAAAAATTGTGGACTACTACTACCGCTACCACATGCTGGTCTGGTTGGTGTAAAATTTGGTCCATCTATATATTGCATAACTTTTCCTCTAAATTTAACAAAAGCGATAGAGCATCACTACGTGAGCAGGCTTGTATCTTTCTATTAAACAAAACACATTTTTCCAGTTAGGGGAGCAGACAGCAGAACAGCCAGCAGTACCGCATCCTGCAATTAAAGTGTCGGTTGATATAAAATTTCCTGGATTGTATTTTTGCAACGGATCGCTTGCTTGGTTACATCCAGCCTGAAAGAAGCTCTCACAAAAGGCAAAACTACCTATTTGATTGTCTGATTTTATGCATATTTCTAAATGGTGGGCATATGGTCTATATGGAGTTGGTATTCCAATATTTTGAAAACCCGCTCTTAGTTCACTAATACCTCTAATGATTTTATTTTCGTTACTTATCGGTGGATTAATACAGGGACTGATTATTTGGTTACTTTCTTCTAAATCTGGTACGTTATGATACCCTGCATAAATACAGCAATCACTGGTAACACAGCCTAAATTACTTCCTATCTCACCACAAAAGCCTGAGTATAAAAAACCAAGATTATTACCAATTTCAGGGTTAATTGGAAAAGGAGGTAATTGATCGCAACCAGCCATCAAACATCCAGCATCTGCAATAGGTAATTTACTCAAATCTTGGCATTCCACCTCCCAGCCAATAGAGGCGGCAAGAGCCATCATAAATGCACAATCATTACCATTTTGAGCGCCAAGCAAAGCACATACACGTTGTTGCCTTGCATTAAGATCTGTTATTTCAGGGAAGCATTCATCAGGAATACCCACTACACGTTCCCAATCGCTTAAGGCTTCTGTGGCGGTACATGGGAATGCTTCATTTAAGTAATCACACATGCGATTATGAGCTGTAGCGAGTAACTCACCAAAACTTCGCCAATATTGATACAGCCTGCTTCCTAGCCAGTCACAAGGATTCCAGGCATGACCACGTGGCAATAAGTAACGTAATTGTTCAGTATATTGCTCTCCTGTTATGGGGCAAAGTTTTGTTTCTTGCTGAAGGCAATCTTGGCAATTATCATCATTCATGGTGCAAATGTTACCGAGTTAAATATAGGAATCTGCCCAACATTAAATTGAACATCTGCATTAGGAAATTCCACTTCATGATATTGTTCACCACTAGCATTACTAACAGCTTGCCAAATCCACGATCTGCTAAAATTAAACGGTAAATTAGGCATACCAGGTTTTGCCTTTCTAAATATCATATCCCTTAATTCTTCTTCTACCGCTTGAATAACGGATGCGGATGCCGGATATAAACCCTTAACGGTAATATTCATTGGTACTGGTGTTGGCGCAAATACGCGCACTGTTGCTGTTGCAGGTGCAATGGATTGTAAATAATTCAGCACTAACGCCACATCACTTGGCAACGGTATGCCATCTGCATAAGTGTCATCCATCATGAAATAGACATAGACTTCACCAGGTGGAACAGCACTATTATAGCCTGATCCTTCAACCCAAACTCTGGTAACCCCTGGCACTTCAAGCGTGCCATTAATATAATCATTAACACTGCCTGCACCAACAGGACGGCGGATTGTCTCTAGCATACGGTTACGCAGAGAGGTATCAGTCTCGCAATCCGTGCCACTACCAATGGCATTCTCTGTTACAAAGCAAGATGCATTAATGCCAGGAATAGTGGCAGCCAAAGTCATTTCAGCACCTGATGGTGTATTGCCTTTACTGCCTGATTTTATGGCTTCAACTTCAATATTAATAAACCCTGCACCTGTTACATATTCGGCTGTAACAGTGGCATATTGCACGCCATCATTACGCCCAATAACCGTTCCACCAGGAATAAGCGTGCCAGTTGTGCCTTGAAACTGCACCATGCCTCTTGCTTGAGTAGCTGCTTTGCGCGTAATGCCCCATATGGCCGCCCAACGCTCTAAATACCAACCTTCTGCAGTATCGGGAATGGATTGTGTAAAACACCAACGCAATCTGCCATATAGCTCCCATACCGCACCTGCCATTACTTTTGCAGATACATAAACATTATTCGGCCATAGCCACGCATCACTACCTGGCATATGGGTTTTAAAGGCTTCTCTTGTATCTTGCACAAGCCGCCCAAGATTGGGTAAGCTAAAACTCATCGTAATTGTTCCCAATAGCGTTGGAATTTTTGATCATATATGCTGTTGCCATCACGGCTATACAGCTTCACATTTAGGGTAAGAGAATTATTGCTATAGGAAAGCTTTGCTGAGGCTTCAATACGAGCAACAGCACCTTGATCAATCAAAGTTTGAAGTGCATTTTTAGCCTCTTCTTCTGCAAAAATTCTCGTTTCTTCATTCAGAACTGAACGCTCCAAAAGCCATAATCTACTGCCTAATTCACGCTCTCCACTTTCAGCATTAATATCCACACCATCTCCCCACCAACCACGGCGATCTTCATTATCATGGGGTGTTTGGTCGTCATCATAAGCGTGCTTATCTGTGAATAGGCATAGCAATACAGCAGTTCGCAACGTTTTATGGCTACGTAAATGTGCTTCTTTATCAAGTAAAACCCAGTCACCGCCTAAGCAATCACAATTCCACTCTGTGTCCCATAAATCAGGAGTTTCTTGGATATTGGGCGTGCATTTAAAATAATCAAATGTCATTAGTTGCCCACCTGTGTTTGACCATTGATTTTAACCGAACCATTCAAATCAACATTATTGCCTGCAGTTAGTGAGCCTGTGATGTTGACATCGCCTTGAATGGTAATATTGCTTTGAATATTTGTTTCTGTTGCATTGATAGTGATATTTTCTGCCGCATTAATGGTGATGTTTTTCTCAGTAGTGATTGAAATTCCATTCTTATCTAGTTTGATAATATTTTTATGAGCATCATACATCACGCTATCACCTGGTTTTAAGCCCTTTGGGCGATGTTTGGTATCTTGCGCGCAAATCACAATGGCACGATCACGCAATCCTTGAGGGCATAGAATAATTACATCACCATCTTCAGGAACAGAACTAAAGCCAAATTGCTGAAAGCGTTGCACCTTATCAAATTTTTCACCGGCAAATCCTTTAACTTGCACCTCTTGAATAGATGTATCATCATTGATATTCGTCAGCACACCACGGCTGGCATTCATATTTAAACGGCTGAATATTTGTCTTATAACTTGCTTCATGAGAACTCCAATATCGGTGCTTGCCAATCATCATTATTCGGGTAATCCCCTGATATAATCTCAGTATTTGTAGTTTTAGTAGGGTCACGATCAATACGAATGGGGTTTCTATCTTGGATATTAAAGGCTTCATTTTTGATTGTTTCAGGATCAATCTGCCATGCTTCAAGTGGGGATAATTTTAGTTTTGTGATTTTGCCTTGCTCGCCATAGGTAAATTCCACCTCGATAATTAATAACTCACGGGCAATGCCTAAAATATCACTCTCAAGCCATGCCATAAGATTAATATCCCAAAGCTCGCCATTATTTTGTCGCCAACCTGCAATAGTGATGTCAGCGTTTAATGATTTACCGGCACGTCGTCTAATTTCAAATTCAGCACGTTTTCTGGCACGTTTAGGGTCAGTATTACCTTCAGCGATGGATAATAATGGGCGATAGCGTGTGACTGAATCATCTCTTACCGCCGCTTCGACTTCAGACGCATCAGCGCCTTTGACTTCTTCTGATCCAAGCTGTTGCCCCTTGATGATGAGGTGACTGAACCGTTCTGCGTAGTCGAGTGGTGCTGATCCTGATAATATGTTGGTTTGTTCTGATCCTGATCGTTGAAATAACGCTGTTTCACTGCGTCTGCCCCCAGGCGCAAAAACTCTAATGGCTTTCCCTGTGTCAGTGCTGACCATGCAGCCGCGCAACCGGCACAATCGTTCGATTGCTTCATAAGTCGTTTCTCCTTGTTGTAGTTGAAAAAATGGGCGGATAATATCGGGTTCATCCACTTCCATTTGAATATCAAGATTATAGGGTGCAATGAGCTTACGTAATATCTGCTCTAATGTTTGATCATGAAAATCACCGCCATCATGAATGGCAGAACAATCCACAATATCACAGCTTTTTGACCTTCCTGCGATGCTAACTGTATGGCTTGTGGCAGTAAAACTTGGCTGATACTGCTCAACCCACCCCTCGATAATTTGATCTGCGCCGATAAAAATCTTGCATTCATAGCCAATGCGAATTTCACGAAGTTCTTTAGCAACATTCCATGCTTCGGTAACTTCAAATGCAAATGATCGTGCGGCTTCATTCAGGCTAAATCTTATGCTGACATTCTTCCAACCACCATAGCGTTTACCATTTACGAGCATGGTAATATCGTCAGATTGTATAAAATCTTGCATCACCATATTAACACCTATCTTGGTAAGGCAGCATAGCGGTATGGCATCCAACTTGGATGTTCAACCCGATTGCGTTCCACTAATTCTTCTGCACGCAATGGATCTTTATAAAGCCGCCAACTATTGACTAATGAGGGCATAGATCGTGGCACTTCAACTTCTAACAATTCGCCCAATCCTTCTGCACGATCGCTAAAATCTTCTGATAATTTGGTGCGGATATTGGCAAAGGCAACATAGATATTATCCTCGTTAATATCTGATATTTCATGGAGGCGATCTTCTATAAGGTTACCTGCTATATTGCGAACTTGCCGAACCTCTTCTTTGAATTGGTAATTTTGATTAACCAAGGCTCTGGCATAGGTGACCGTAGAAAGCCTACGAATAAGCCTAAACAAGCTCTCACTATTGCTTTTCTGTAATATGCGGCTTTGCGTATTAAATGGTACAACCCCAATATCACCGCCGAAATAATGCAACGCTTCTAAATGATTTGTGGTGACTGTACTGCTATTTAAGCCATTTTGATAATTTGCAATAAGATTACCCATGCGAATAGGTAATGTTTCATCACTGATTAGATCCTCAATATCATCATACACATCTTGAATATCACTGGCTAAAGCAGCGCTATTATCAGGCTTCATAATGCTGTCTAACCGCAAGGCATCGATGGTAGATAGAAAATCCTCTACAATTGCAATGGAGCTATCACGTACATAATCAATAACATTTACAATATGATGCACCTTATTAAACGCTTCAATGGAAGCCTGAAAGCCTTCTTGAAAGGCTTGATCAAGGCGAACTCTTGTATCGGGGCGAATAAGGGGTGATGCCGGCGCCTCACTTTCAATAAATTCTAATGAAACAGCGATTTTACCAATGGTGTTTTTACTATGCTGCCATGATGATGAAACAAATACCACACGCTTTTCTGAAGCAAAAAAGGGATGAATGAGCGTGCCAACACCACCTTCTTTACACGCTTGAATAAAACGATCCCTTTGCTGAAGATAATCTTCACCTGCAAAATAAGCGGTGAACTTAATGCTGCGTTTGCCAAGCCCTAATTCTTCCACATAAGGCGTATTACGCCCTGCATATTCATGCACGGCAATACGCTGTGAGATCACTTCTTCGGTGCTTTCCACATCAAAGGGGATATTCTTGAATGATGCTTTGCGAAGTTCTATATATTGTCCATCTGCCATAGGATAATCGTGCCATAACGGCATGATTTACGGCAGTTGTTATATTTTAATCGTAATAGAACTTTGCCTTGATAATTTTAACTATTTCTATTATAATAGAAATGTATTCGCAATGTTAAGCAAAGATTTATTATGAGCAAAGAACAGATTATTCAAAGAGATTCTATTTTAGAACGCATTACGCCCTTTATTGGTAAAGATGTTATAAAAGTGATTACAGGGCAAAGGCGTGTTGGCAAAAGCTATGTGTTAAAACAAATTGCCGAGCAGATCTCTATGCCATCTATCATGATTGATAAAGAACTCTATGATTTTGACTTTATCCGCAATTATCATGATTTAGTGCAATATGTTGAAGAAAAAGCAAATAATAAGAAATGCGCCTTATTCATTGATGAAATCCAAGATATTGAACAATTTGAAAAGGCACTACGCCATTTTCAAAATAAGGGGCAATTTGATATTTACTGCACAGGCTCCAATGCCAATTTATTATCAGGTGAATTGGCTACTTATCTTTCAGGTAGATATGTACAGTTTGAAGTGCATAGCCTATCATTTAATGAGTTTAAAACATTCCACGGTGTAGAAGAATTTGATCAATATCTTACCTATGGAGGCATGCCATATTTAAAGCACTTAGAGTTAAATGAAGAAGTGGCATTTGGTTATTTAGATTCTGTCTATCAATCTATTATCTTAAAAGATGTGGTAGAAAGATATAGCCTCCGTAATGTGAAGTTTTTAGAAAATCTGGTCATTTATTTATGCAATAATATTGGCTCTATCACCTCAGCCTCAAATATTAGCAAATTCCTCAAAAGCCAAAAGGTGAACATCAATATCACCACGGTGATTAATTACCTAGAAGCATTACGAAACTGTTTCTTTATCTATGAAGTGCCAAGATATGATATTCAAGGCAAGCGGGTATTTGAAATCAACCATAAATATTACATGGAGGATTTAGGTATTCGAAATGCCATTGTAGGTTATAACCAAGCTCGAGATGATGCGAAGATGCTGGAAAATATCGTCTTTATGCAATTACTGCGCAAACGATATAAGGTGTATGTTGGCGTGATTGGCGATAAAGAAATTGATTTTGTGGCAGAGAAAAATAATGAGAAAGTCTATGTGCAAGTTGCTCTGAATGTGGACTCAGAAGAAACAATGCAGCGTGAGTTCAGCAATTTACAGCTGATTTCTGATAATTACCCTAAATATGTAGTTACGCGCCAGGCTAATAGTAAAAATACCATTGATGGTATTAGCCATGTTTCTATTGAGGAGTTCTTGGGCAAAATATAGCCTTATTCAAACTTATAACCCAAAACCTTGAATAGTGGATTTTCTTATTCAAGGTTTTTTAGAAGCTTTCAGCAAACCCAACGCCTGTATCAAGGGTCGTTATGGCTTTGCCTCGACTTTCTGATTGCACCGTTGTGCCAAAGGGAGCACCTTTAATATTTACATTCACATCCACACCGCCTTTAATTTCTTGAGGGTCAGATTTTTGAATAATCACTCGATCACGGTTTGCCATTACTTGATTTAAGGGTGTTGGGGCAAATTGAGGTTGTGCTGTTGCTAAATGTTTATTTTTTAGGGCAGGTATTTTCTTCTCCTCTTCATCATCGCCAAACAGATATGCTAAAGACGGCTCATCACTTACGGCAGTGAGCAAGGCTTCTGATCGTGGTTCAGTTATATTAGGCTCTGCCCATACATGAGCATGTTTAATGCAATCAGTCATCCGTCATTCCCAAGGTCTTCAATATTTTTAATAGTGAAGCTACGGTTATGGTGGTGCGACCCTGTTCAAAATCATTTAGTGTTGGTTTGCTTACCCCTGCAAGCACCGCACATTCTTCTTGGCTTAATTTTAAGCTTTTACGAATTTCTATTGCTGTTCTGACAGTTTTTTGCCAATCAATGAATAACTTACGTTCCATCTTGCACCTATATTTTTAATGAGTTTTTGTTTTAATGATTCTGACCCTAATTTGGCTTCAGAAAAAGCATCTTTTGCTGCTTCTAAGTTTTTTTCTAATGTTTTGACTGTCATGTTAATAACATCGGGGCTTAAATCAAATTCCTCTCCTAACTTGATTAAATGAATGGGCTTTAAACTACTTATATTGAGATCCCGTACATTATTCACCTTTAGAGCTAGAGTTTTATATTTATAAATACTTGCACCAACCTGATCATAAGATGGTGTTAGCTTAAGAGAATTTTTAGTGTGAAACATAGCAAAATTTTTCAGGTGCATATCTGTATTACCAAGTAAAATACCTGCAAGAATACGAAGATATAGGCGGTAATTCTCAGCAGGAATACATTTTTTGCTATTAAGCATAAAACTGGACATATCTTTATATGCCGCATCATATTTATGATGTGATTTGTAATTCAATAGCTGATTAAATTCTTCAAAATGAATGCGCCCTTCTTTCTCATCTCTATCAAAGCGTTTAATAATAAGAGCTTGTTCATCAAATCCATCCGCTGAACCAATCTCTATATCCACAATTTCTTCTTTTGGTAACAATGCCTTAAATGCAAGAGTTGTTAAATATTCATTCGTAACTAAATCATCATGATCAGGTGATGGGAATTTTATAATATAGGTACTTAAATCACCAATTTTAGCAGGGTAATAGATGCCACGCTTTTTAATAGCGGCAAGTTTTGGCTGAACTCCTGAAAGAGATGCCCTTCCTTTTAAAACAGCAAATGCTTTTGTTTCATGTGCTTCAATGAGTTTATCTGTAAGATTACTAGGCTCAGGGTCTATTACCGAAACTGCTCCGGCAAGATCATTACCAAATGCTAATAATAATTCAAATCTTCTTGCTCCACGTTTTCCAATTAATCTGCTTTGTGCTTCTTCAAGCCACCCTTCTGCTACTAGATTATCAAAAAATGGATGAAGGCCATTTTGGCTGATATGAGCCTCTTCTTGTTTTGGTAAAAGATGTGAAATTGCAGGCGATTTTGATTCAAGATAATATTTATCATACGTAAATGAGAAGCGATCCCCAGGCTCTTCTTGTAAAATGCCTGCGTAATCATCCTTATAAAATACTTTGCCCCATAATAAATTTGCCATGATGTCACCTAATATTGATTAACTAAATACAACAATACTATTATATAGTTAAATATATCTTATTATCAAGTATTTTTATATTAAATGGTCAATCTTTAATCAGCAAAAATGGGCGTGTTTTACGGTGAATAGTAAAATCTCGTAATGCCTTGATAGTCTCAACGCTTAAATGCTCTAAAATATCTGAGGTGATAATAATTTCATCACTCGTATCCCATAAATAGGCTTCAATGCGGTCTTGCAATTGTGAATGTAAAATAACCCAATCACCATGATTTTGCTTTTTTACAATATCTTTGATTTCTAAAACATCGTCCAATCTATCTTCATATTTATCTCGTAAATCTTCTTTCATAGTAAATCCTTTAATAAGTCAGTGTAATATTGCTAATAGAGGCATTACGGCTCATGGAGCTATCAAACACCAATGCTGAACTGCTTGGAATACCAGAGCTATAAAGTGGTGTTGGATTGCCATTTTTGTGATAAGTAATTTGAGTGCCTACACGTTTTACCTGAAATGTTGTTCCGATAGGTGCAAATCCAAATGAGCCTTTTGACGAACCATTTTCTCGCACCTGAATACCGCCGCTATTATAAATATAAAAAGCATAATCAATGGTGTTGTAATGATGATTTGGATCAATAGCATCAAGCCCATACATGGCATAAGAATTAGAAACAGTGCCTGCAATTTCAAAAGATAATTCGCAATCTACTCCTGCAGGCACAGTGCCAAATGATCCACCTTTATTCCACCAACTTGTAGAATTTGGCACAGAAATTGTGCCAATACCCGTAATAGCACTTTGTACTCGCTCCCAAGGAGCATTATCACCTGGTGTTAATATGGTGATATTTCTTACCTCAAATGCTCCAACGCCTTTATCAGGGCTGTAGCTAATTGAAGGCTTATCTGCATTCAGTAAAATAATATCAAATACACCAAGCGTGCCTGCCGGGCATAATGGTAAATTGTGGGTCGCTGAAGAGTGTTGTAATCGTTTATGGTATTGCATTAGCGAGGGAAGTATTTATTTGTACGAAATGAATTGTAAAAAAAGTGTCC
>Ga0163111_10000099_pt1 | contig 47893 bp, 30 predicted proteins | sample CRUFie1St18metaG_FD_109645 | JGI IMG/M metagenome (GOLD analysis project Ga0163111, IMG submission 109645) | Marine microbial communities from the Costa Rica Dome - CRUD Field 142mm St18 metaG | ecosystem: Environmental > Aquatic > Marine > Oceanic > Photic zone | place: Costa Rica: the Eastern...
CTAGCTAGGAAATCTATGATTTGGCGCGTGAAGTGTCATTTCCTAGCTAGGAAATCTATGATTTGGCGCGTGAAGTGTCATTTCCTAGCTAGGAAATCTATGATTTGGCGCGTGATGTATCATTTCCTAGCTAGGAAATCTATGATTTGGCGCGTGATGTATCATTACCTAGCTAGGAAATCTATGATTTGGCGCGTGATGTATCATTACCTAGCTAGGAAATCTATGATTTAGCGCGTGATGTATCATTACCTAGTTAGGGAATCTATGATTTGGCGCGTGAAGTGTCATTTCCTAGCTAGGAAATCTATGATTTAGCGCGTGATGTATCATTTCCTAGTTAGGAAATCTATGATTTGGCGGCTTATCCTATCAAAGATTGAATCGAAGAATCAACCTTTGCTAGGATAGAACACCTATATCACTTTCGAAAAGGTTTAAAGCTCCCTTCATCTGCCCACTTTAGCATCTCCCCATCCCCTTTTGGACTATCTCCATAGCTATAGCTTTTGATAATTGTTTCGTTACCTACTGCCTCTAATAATCGCCGAACCTTCTCCTTCCCATGACAATTTCTTCCATCAATCATACCTGTAAACTTTCCATTGATAATTTCAGGACGAGTAGACACGAGTGTAAAGCCATTCGCTTCTGCCCAAGCCTTTGTCCAGAAACTCATAGAAGCCGTAACGAGAAAGCATGCATGCCCTTCCTTCTGATGCCATGCAATTCTTTCCATTGCCTTGGGACGAACCATCTTATGCAATTTCTTCTCATAAAAAGTTTGCCCAAGCTCATACAAACGTTCCTCTTTCATTCCTCCAATGAGGAATTTCATCACCCATTGTTTCGCAAATTCTCCCGAGACAATACGTATCACATATAATAAGAGCAAAGGCAACAAGAAGAGGGCTGTCAGGACAATACGGAAGTCGCTCCTTACAAATCGGAGGAATTCCACACCCGAATCGCCCTTCAATATGGTTCCATCAAAGTCAAATGCCGCAACGACTATCCCCCTTTTCATAACAAATAAATTAGGCGTTCATATCGACTCGAACCAACTGTCCAAATTGTGCAATGCGTGCATCTACCTCCGCTTGATCCAAAGCAACCAATCGTTCTACCCCAAATTTCTCCACACAGAAGCTCGCCATTCCACTACCATAGATAACGGCGCGTTTCATATTCTCAAAACTGAAGTCTTTGGTTTTGGCAATATAGCCCATGAATCCTCCAGCAAATGTATCTCCTGCTCCTGTTGGGTCGAATACCTCTTCCAATGGAAGTGCAGGTGCAAAGAATACATCCTCATTTTCGCCAAATAACATTGCCCCATGCTCACCTTTCTTAATCACCAAATACTTAGGCCCTAAGGCTGTAATCTTACGAGCAGCTTTTACAAGAGAATACTCCCCTGATAGTTGGCGTGCTTCCTCGTCATTGATAATAAGGATATCCACCATAGAAATTGTCTTGCGTAGGCTATCTAGGGCAATGTCCATCCAAAAGTTCATCGTATCCATTGCGATAACCTTCGGGCGATTAGGAAGTCGCTCAATCACGAGGCGTTGAACATCTGGAGAGAGATTCCCAAGCATCAAGTATTCACAGTCATGATAAGATGCAGGGATAATAGGATCGAAGGTTCCGAGTACATTCAGTTCGGTGACCAATGTATCACGGCTATTCATATTCTCATGATATCGACCCGACCAGAAGAAGCTCTTTTCGTCTTGTTTAATTTGTAGCCCAGTGGTATCGACCCCTTTGGCTTGTAGCATATCAATGTATTTCTGTTCGAAGTCATATCCTACGACAGAAACAACCTTGGATTGATTCACAAAGTAAGAAGCAGATAGGGCGATGTAGGTAGCTGCTCCTCCTAGGATTTTGTCTGTTTTACCAAAAGGGGTCTCAATTGCATCATATGCCATGGACCCAACAACGATTAAGCTCATAGTCTATTCTTATTTTTGCTGCAAAGATATGGGATTTAGCCTAAAGTTATGTGCTTAGCCCTGCTTATTTGCAGGACTTTTGAGAAAGATCAAGGGATTCACCAAAAAGAAAGCTGGCAGGAAATACTCCTGCCAGCTTTCTTAGGTGAATCGATACAATGAATTCCATTATTGATCCGCATACTTCTGCTTAAACTTCTCATAAAGATCAATTTGGCGGCTACGTAACGCAACCTTGCGTCCTTCAATAAAAGCATGCACAACATTAGAGGTTCGCATATCCAACAAATCCCCTTCTGTTACGATTAAGGTTCCCTGTTTGCCTACTTCTAATGAGCCCAATTTATCATCAATCCCCAAGATTTTTGCCGCATTAAGGGTAATGCTTTTTACAGCATCCTCTTTAGGAAGGCCATAAGCTGCGGCTGTCCCTGCTTGGAAGGGGAGGTTCCGTTCATTCCACATATCATCCATTGCAAAGCAGAACGTAATGCCCGCTTCTTGCAAGATACTAGGAATGCGAAAAGGTTGGTCGATGTCATCATCTTCTTGGACAGGCAATTGGTGTACTTTATATAGCACTACAGGGATATCATATTGACGCAGGAGTACGGTTTGCAGGTAGGATTCGCGTCCTCCTACAATCACAATATCAATATCATAACGAATCTTGAATTCGATAGCCGCCAATATTTGCTGTTCGCTATTTGCACGAATAAATAGCTTCTTTTCCTTCTTAATCACAGGAACTAAAGCATCGAATGCAAGATTATGCTTTGCAACCTTACCGTTATCTTTGGCTTGGCTATAGGCCTTCACTGCATCCATTGTCTCATAAATCTTGTCTACATTTTTAAGTGCATCCTTCTTCAGTTCTTCGACAGACTTCTGGAGCCAAGGGGCGGGTTTATACACCATCCGAGGCCATGAGAGATATACAGCATCATCTACCTTAATGAGAGCATCCTCCCAATTCCATGCATCTAATTGTACAATAGAGGAAGAACCCGTGAAGCCTGCCCCTTGTGGAGCTATTTGGGCAATGAGGATTCCATTGGTACGAATCGTGGGGGTAACCCGTGAGTCGGTATTGTAACTGATAATCGAACGGGCGTTGGCATTCAACAATCCAACTTCGGCTTTATCTCGGGTAGCCCGCACGGCATTAATCTCCTCCAATCCTAAAAAGGAATTGACTGTTATCAACCCTGGATAAACATGTTTTCCTTTTAAATCAATACTTTCGGCTTGCTTAAAGGTTTTAGATACCCGTCCAATCTCCGTAATGATCCCATTTTCTATGAGGAGGTCGCCCCTTTCAATCACTTTTCCATTTCCTTGATGAATGGTAGCATTGGTTAGGATAATCGGGAGGGTTTGTTTGGCTCCTGGAGTGGGCACAGATTGGGCTTGCATGTACGCAGGAAGCAAGAAACAAGCAAGCAGACATATATATAAGATATTTCTATTCATTGTTTTGTGGTCTATATTCGAATAGGGCTTGAATAATACGTTAGTCGAGAATGTCATAATTGTGGTCAATGTCATCGCAATGATAATGACGAGGAGCGCGCATACCATTCTCCTTAGGTTGCTTGGCTCCTTTGTCCGAAATCATCTTATTGATGAGTCGGCTTCTTTCAGCCTGAATGTCCTCACGCATTTCTTTGTCACGCTTATGGTCAAAGTATAGCTTACCATCAATAAAGGTATACATGGCTTTGGCGTAAATAGAAAGAGGATTCTCTGACCACAGGACAACATCTCCATGCTTTCCATTCTCAATACTCCCTACCCATTTGTCTAATCCCAATACCTTCGCAGGATTGAGGGTTACCATTTTGAGGGCTTCTTCTTCAGGTACATTTCCATATTTGACCGCTTTTGCCGCTTCTTGGTTAAGTCTTCTCCCCATTTCCGCATCATCCGAATTAATACAAGTGGTTACCCCTTGCTCATATAGAAGAGCAGCATTATACGGAATTGCATCAATTACCTCATACTTATACGCCCACCAATCAGAGAATGTAGAAGCATTTGCTCCATGAGCCTTCATCTTGTCCGCTACTTTATAGCCTTCGAGTATGTGCGTAAACGTATTAATCTTGAAGCCGAGCTCTTCTGCAAGCCGCATGAGCATGGTTATTTCTGATTGTACATAGGAGTGACAAGTAATATTTCGGTCGCCATCTAGGATTTCAAGTAAGGTTTCTAGTTGGAGATCTGTAGCAGGAGAAACCTTATGGCCAAACTTACGGTAATCCGACTTCAGTTTACGATAGTCTTTGGCTGATAAAAAGCCATCTTTCATCATTTGCTCAACCCCCATACGGGTTTGTGGGTATCTAGAACGATAGGCATTGCCCCAATTGCTTTGCTTTACATTCTCCCCCAATGCAAACTTGATGAAGCCAGGTGCATTTTCAAACTTCATGCCCTCAGCTGTACTCCCCCAACGCATCTTGATAATAGCAGATTGTCCTCCAATAGGGTTTGCAGATCCATGCAATAGCTGTGCGGTAGTAACGCCTCCTGCTAACTGACGATAGATATTAATGTCATCTGGATTAATGACATCTCCGATTCTCACCTCTGCCGAAATCGAATGTGTTCCTTCATTTACCCCTTGCGAAATAGCAATATGCGAATGTTCATCAATGATACCAGGAGTTAAATGCATGCCTGTAGCCTCTATTACTTCGGCGTTTTGAGGTGCATCTAAGGTTGTACCTACACCCGATATTTTTCCACGCGAGATGATGACATCCCCCACGAATTTGCCCTTATCGGTATTCGACCAAATAGTTGCGCCTTGTAAGAAGTAGGTTTTGTCTTCTGGCAATGTTTCCCACCCATAAGCTTTATTCGGGAAGGTAACGGCTGCGACATCTGCAGGATTTCCAACATCCGATAATTTAGGAGCTTTGTTTGTTCCTGCTGGCTCTGTCTTACGTGCTTTGAACCGAAATCGTTCTCCTTTAGGATCTATGGCAGTCCCCATAATTCTATCCTCATCGAATATCCCCTTCAATCGCCAATGCGTTTTTTTATCTGCAAATGCCAAAGTGACCTGGGCACCTGTGACACTTACTGTTGCTGGATATTCTGTAGAGCCTTCCTTCACTTCTACTTTGAATGCAGGGCTTTCTCCTTTAAGGGTAAGGTCTAGGGTTTTACCTCCAAGATTTAGGGCATACTTCCCACGTACATCTATTTCTACTCGTGGGCTAACTTTATAGCTTTTGCCCCCAATTACTGTCTCATAAATCTTGCCTTGCCGCCCAAACAGATTGCCTGAAGCAATAACCATATTCGCAGCTTTTCCCTTACCCAAGCTACCCAACTTACTTTCTACCCCCAGCATACGGGCAGGTTCAAGGGTCAATGCCTCCAAAGCATCTGCTTCCGAAAGTCCATATGCCACTGCCTTTCGAAGGTTCGCCCAAAACGCCTTTTGGGGTTTCTTCAAATCAGAAGTCGTAATAGCAAATGGAATCCCCATTTTCGCCAATGCCGCAGGATTGCCAGGGGCTTGCTCCCATTCCTTCATCTTTCCTAAGCTAATAGAACGAGCGTCACTGTTGTCCTTGACATCATAGGCTTTTGGGAAATTCAATGGAACCACAAAACTTGCCCCTGTACCTTTAAAGCTATTGATTCGCTTGTACTCATCTCCTGTAGTTTTATAAATAAGATCCAGCTTGAATTCCTTTGCTAGCTCGGAAGCTCTCAATGTATTGAGATAAGAACTTGTTTCAAAGAAGATTGGGATTCTGCTATTTAACTGATCTACAGCTTCTTCCAATGATATATTCGGTTCAAATCCTTTTTGCTTCGGGTTCTTTTCATACACCTTTGCTGCTTTCTCATACCAATCTGCGTCCAAGATAGTCTGTCGAATCAATGCCATAGATCCCATTAACGAACTTGGATAAGCTTGAGAAGAAGATCCTTTACTAAAGGACATTCCCATACAACTTTCTTCAGCTATAAGTTCCGTTTTGAGGCCTCCTTCTCCTAATGACACCAACATTCCTTCTCCTCTAAAGATTCCATCATTCGGCACCACATTGGCGCATGCAAATCCTAAACCTCTCATTCCCTTCGCGACTTCCTTATTGGGTTTAAAGTCTTGGATCACTTCATACTCTGGTCGAACGGCTTGATTCCAATAGTATGGCCCAACTTTTTTGGTATGGTATTGTGGCCCTGCAGCTCCTCTCCAAGGAGCACGTTTCACAGGCTTTAGTCCATAATGGGTATACGCATCAATGAAGGCAGGATAAACCCATGCTCCTTCGAGGTCTTTCACAACAGCCTCTTTAGGGATATCGATTTCAGTTCCGATACCTGTAATGACTCCATTTTTGATAATAATGATTCCATCCTGAATCTTTTCACCTGGGCGAGGGACAATGGTACAATTCGTATATGCCTGATAGGAGGGCGATTCATTGCTTAAAGCGACAACAGGTTGTCGGCTCTGTGCCCAACTACTGTACATGAGGCAAAGGAATAAAATGAGCGAAAATCCCTTTTTCATAGAGTTTAGATGTTTTTATGTAAAAATTTCTACGTTTTTTCTTATGAAAACTCGTGCTAAATACGTCTATAATAGTAGATATGCGATTCCTTCTCAAAGTAGGGAATCATTCATAGGAATTCAACTTTCTATAAATTGTTTAGGAAAACCCTGTTTATCTCTCTATTTGCATTCTATTAGATATTATCCTACATGAATTATCACATTATTCTCGAAAGAGCCGAAGAGATCAGAACCGCAATAGACGACAAGGATTTGAGCCGCGCCACTCGCCGTATACTCGACTTCCTCTCAGACTTTCAGATTTCTCCCAACTTAACCGCACAAGCCATTAAGTTACGTTCTGATTACAATGCATATGCCATCTTAGAAAAATCAGAGGCTACAGAAACCAAAAGACAAGAACTCATCCTTCGAACGCTAAAGCTAGGAGAATTAATTGAAGATGAGTTAATTAGAACAATAAAGTTAAAAGGACGTTATGATGATGATCCAATTGACACCCTTGAAGAACTAAAAGAGGCCTATTTCCAAGAAAATCCATTCGAACAAACCGTAGAAGATAAAAATGTTGTTTTCAAAGGGGTAGGAGTTAGCAAAACTTTCCAGACATCTAACTTCTTCTTTGAACTACCGACCCTCGATTTAGAACTCCGTATAGGGGAAATTACGGGGATCGTTGGAGAGAACGGAAATGGAAAAACAACTCTCCTGCGGATCATTGCAGGAGCACTACAGGCAGACGGAGGCGAGCTTAGTTATCCATATTTCGGCGTAAAGCCTCATAATATTGATTGGTACTTTGTCAAGCAAAGAATCGCTTTCATTACGCAAGAGCTAAAGCCATGGCAAGGTCTCCTGAAAGAAAACCTCCATTTTAGTGCAAGTATACATGGAATTCGAGGAGAAGAAAATGAGGAGGAAGTTGAGTTTATCCTCCATCGCCTTGGACTTAGTCGATATGAAGAAGCTACATGGAATGAGATTTCGAGTGGATACAAACTCCGATTCGCCCTAGCCAAAGCATTGGTATGGCATCCAAGTCTCCTCATCATTGATGAACCCCTAGCAAACCTTGATATCAATACACAACAGATTTTCTTGCAAGACTTACGCTATCTCGCCAATTCAGCTAAGCATCCTTTGGCGATTATTATCAGTTCTCAGCACTTGCACGAAGTAGAAAGTATCGCAGATAATATCATCTTCATCAAAAATGGAGAAGCATTATACAATGGAAAGATGGAAGATTTTGGTAAGAATCGAACAGAGAATATATTCGAGTTTACCACTCCATCTACCCGCGAATTACTAGAAACCGCATTGAGCCAATTGCAAGAATACCAATTGGAAGATAATGGTCAAGTGCTTATCCTTCGAACTCCCTTAGAAGTATCTAGCACAGAGATTCTGCAACTTTTATGTAACCATTCTATTGTTGTAAATTATTTTAGAGACATCAGTTCTTCGACCTTAAAGTTATTCCGAGACGATGTCTATGCCTAATCATCATTTTATCTAGCCCATAACAACTTTTCATATGCTCCAACGAACGCTTCAAAGATTCATCCCTTCCTTCCTTAAGGAAATTGACCGCCGTCTCTTGACGGATCATCCTGTACTATGGACGACGAAAATCCACTATGTCTTATTCTATGGTAGTTTAGGTGTGGCTTTATACCTATTCTTAGGCCTCCTCCAACCCCTCCGTATCGACAATGTTCCTTCTCTTGAAGCCCGCTATCTACTTATGCTCTTCCCCGCAGGGATTGGTTTATTATTATGGGCATACTATGTGAACCTATTCAATGTTCGCGCATCCTTCGGCCAAATCAGTCGATTCCAAGAGCTCCGTAACTTACTTATCTATAGTGGAATTATTGGAATGTTCGTGCTACTACCATTGGCACATGTGAATATACTCAACTACCGCGTTAGCAATATCCTCTCAGATCAAGAGATCTCAGAAGACATGAATAAGTTGAATTTGGGTTCTTACATGATTTATAAGAACTTCTACCTTCATGACTTTAAGCATGAAATCAAGCAAGAATATGAGCTTGATAATGAGTTTCTTGCCTTAGATAGAGCAGGCCGTTTAAAGGTGGCTGAGGAGTATTTTGCTACGCTTGAAAAGTATAGTCGACACCGATTAAATATTCCTGCGAATTCCGTCGTGACGCATTATGAATCGTATGGAACGCCCTTCTTCGATTCTAACTACGATGCGGATTTTTGGGATACCTACTATGATGCTACAGGAAATATCAAGCAAATCAACAATTCTAAGAATAACTCTTTCTTCTTCGTAGAGTCTATCTTTATCCATATTTCTATTGGATTCATTGGTGCAATACTTTTGGTACTGGTTCTATTCTGGAAGAATGGGTGGCGAAAGATGGCGCTTGCGGTTATCCTCGGGATTTTAGGTATGATGGGAGGTGTATTTATCATTAGTTTGTATGAGACCTTTATCGACAGAACGTTTCACATACTCGATACAGAAATATTCGCAGCAAGTTTATTTATTGCCGCTTGGGGGCTCCTCGTTGCTCAAAGCTATGTGAAGTGGCATAGTAGCAAACTCAAAAACTGGAAGGCGATTACACTAATCGTAGCATGTGCTATGACTCCCTTCCTTCCAACTATGATAACCTTAATATGGGATAAAGCTTTGGGGTTACCCGATATGTTTATGGCAGACTATGGGGATTTAAAAGGTGTGGTATATTTCGTTTTCTACGGAGGTGTATTAGCAGGCTTTATGTCTCTTCACCTATACTTCACCAAGAAGTTCACTGAGCTTGACTCACAACCCAAAACAAGCTAGTCAAATTCACTCTAGTATGTAACGAAAGGGTTCAGTATCACAAGATATTGAACCCTTTCACTATAAACAAAAAGGCAATTTTGTTAAACTTACTTTCTTCATCAATAGTCATATTCCCAATTGTTCTTGGGCAAAAAAAAACATCAGGGAGTTTAAACCTGATGTTACTCTAATATCCCACTTCACGTGGGCAGCCAAACTATTGGTTAACAAAAACGAATTTTCAATACTCAATCATACAAAAGGGATATATATTAATAATGCTATCGTATACAATCTTCTATTTCATTCAATTTGACAATCAAGGGGCGACCTCTTGGAAAAGATTGGCGCACAAACCTTAATAGTCCTAAGCCATCTAGCGCACGTTCATCCATTTGTTTTGCTGAAGAAACAATGTCTGAAGGCAATTCGTCCTTATCAAATAAGCATACAATATAGCCTTCCTTCCCTAACATTGTGGCAATCACTTTTGTTAGTTTCGCTTTCTCATATACGTCGAGTATATGGTACTCTTGGTTCTCCACATTCTTATCAAGGCTATACATGCTTCTTTTGATCTAGGTGACATTACAAAGATACTTCTACCTCTTTATTTCAAGAGAGCTATTCGATAACGAGCTTGTGTTTATAGATAAGTGGTAGGATATCGTCGATAAATGGAATTTAATCACCGTTTATCTTCTCTTTATTTTCGACGAATGGACGTAAATCATCGGTGAATGGTAAAAACCAAACATCTCTCTACCCATTAAAGGATAGAGAGATGTTTGGTAATACCCTCAAAGGAATATGCAAGGAAATTAAATCAGGTTTAGTTTACCCATTAGTGCATCTTTTTTCGATCGACTAATCGGGATTACTTTATCTCCTATTACTAAGGTAGAATCTTGTATATCTATGATTTTACCTAAGTTCACAATAAAGGATCTATGTACCTTAATAAAACGAGTAGGAGGAAGTTTCGCTTCTAATTTTTTCAGGGTTGTATGAATGGTATATCCTTTGGACTCGGTTTTGAATAGCGCATAATCTCCTTTCGCTTCAATCCATAGCACCTCATTTAAACTCACTTTCACAAGACGGCTATCTACTTTAATGAAGATTTCTTCATCTTGAGCGACTCCTGCCCCTTTTTGCGCTCGAGCTCGTACCTTACTGATTGCTTTCAAGAAACGAGGCAAGCGGATAGGCTTTAGCAAGTAATCTGTGACATCATGCTCAAACGCATCGATAGCAAAGTTCTTATGGCTAGTCGTTATAACAATTTGGGGCAAGCGTTGAAAGCTTTTGATAAGATCCATTCCTGAAAGTTCAGGCAATTGAATATCAAGAAAGATCAAGTCTACAGGATTTTCGTCTAAGTACGCAATTGCGTCAATCGCATTGTCAAACTCCTCAACTACATTGAGAAACTCAACCTTAGCACATAGTTTTCGGATACTCATCCGAGCCATCTTTTCATCATCTATAATCACACAATTCATAAGGATTGTTTTTCACGTTTATCGTATTCAGCTTGTACCAGATACAAAGAATTTCGTAGTTCTGTCTTGATTTCTTCTAAGAAAGTAAGCGTATCATTTGTTAGCTCTGTATTGCTCCGACAATGTTGTTCAACCCTCTCTGCCGTTTCATAGAGCTCATACAGCCCCACCATACTAATCTTTGCTTTTAGGCTATGCACAATTTCCCCTACTTCTTTCCAGTTTCCTATAGCCTGAAAGAATTGAATTTTCTCAATATCTTGAGGAACTTCCTCTAGATAAGTTCCTAACATTTCTAACTCAAATTCAATATCCCCTTCAGAAAGCTCTGTGATATAAATTAAATCAAGGGCTCCTTTTGAAGGTTGTTTGGAGGACGTTTTGGCTGTCTCTCCTTGTTTCGTTTTTGCTCCCAATACTGCTCTCTGTAGCTCCTCAAAGGATATAGGTTTAGTTAAAAGGTTATACACTCCAACAGCTTCTAACTCACGTATAATTTTAGGATTATGGGTACCAGATACTGCAATGAGTGGGATATTAGGGTAGGCTTTTTTTACATCTATGGCCGTCACATCTCCTAAAAATAAATCGGAGAGAATGACATCTATAACATTAGCTTGAAGGATAGTTTTGGCTTCAGATAGGGAAGAAACAATCTTGCATTCGCATCCTTCTACTTTTCTCGTTATTCTTTTAAAGGCCTTTCGATCAATGAGATTGTTTTCAATATAAAGAAGACGCATATATTTAATATGGCAATTCGCTCGTTTTCCAATAGTTTTCAATAATCTGTATTACCTCTAAATATGCTTCGTATCGAACAGGCTTAACCATATATCCAGCTACGCTATGTTCAAAACTCTGCATACGATCGCTTTCGTTTTTGGATGTTGTAAGTACAACTACAGGAATCTTCTTGAAATTATCATCCTGTTTGATTTCATGTAAGAACTCAAGTCCATTCATTTTGGGCATATTTAAGTCTAAAAGAATTAAGCCTGGTAAGTTGTGCTCCTGTTCCTTTAGATAACTCAAAGCTTCCAATCCATTTGGGCTAATGTGAAGATCATTCACTACACCAAGTTTCTTAAAAGCCCTTCTTACTTTCATAGCTTCTATCTTATTATCCTCTACTAACAGTATCGTTCTGGTGCTTTTCATTACATCTCATTATAGTTGTTGGGGAATAGTAAACGAAAAGGATGAACCTTTTCCAAAAGTAGACTGAACCCAGATTTTTCCTCCATGAAGTTCTACAATCTTCTTTACAATAGAAAGACCGATTCCAGTAGAATCATACTCATCTTTAGGGTTTAAGGATTGGAACATTTGGAATATCTTATTGAAATATTGCTCTTCGATCCCAATTCCATTATCCTCAATATTTATCGTCCAATATCCTGTCGTTTCATAGGAAGAAATTTTCACCCAGCCTGTATCTCCATTATTATATTTTAGGGCATTCGAAATGAGGTTTTGTAATACTTGGCTCAATTGCATTCTGTCATACCTAACAGTAGGAAGTTTATTTTCAATTATTATCTCACGGGAGTCAGGAACAGCCAGCGTTCGAAGGATTTTTTGTAGTAAAGAATCCATATTAACCGTTTGAACCCTAGAGACAGTTCGCCCCAAGGAAGAATAGGTCAATATATCATCAATTAGTTCATCCATTCGAGCCACATTCTGGATGAGCAGTTGGATATGTTCTTGTCCTTCTTCATCTAGCTTATCCGCATAGTCTTCTTGTAGCCAAGAAGAGAGAGAACCTATTGCTCTTAAAGGTTCTTTCAAATCATGGGAAACCACATGTGCAAAGTCCTTCAATTGCTCATTCGCATTCTCTAGTTCCTTAAGCAGTTGTTCTCGCTTGGCAATCATTTCCTTTTGTTTCGTTATATCTCTAACGAAGGCACTGAACAATCTTTGGCCGTTCACTTGTAGAGGAGTGATTGCCAGCTCAATTGGAAACTCTTCTCCTGATTTCCGAAGAGCTGTAATTTCAAAACGTTTATTCAATACAGGGCCGTGGCCTGTTTTCATAAAATGGTTGAAACCTGCGCGGTGAGCCTCTCGGTATTGATAGGGAATGATTAAGTTACCAAGATATTTTCCAATAGCTTCCTCTTTAGTCCATCCAAAAATCTCTACAGCATGATGATTCCACTCTATAATTTCACTTTCCTCTCCGATAGAAATGATAGCATCCAATGCCATATCGATAATGGCTCGAAACTTAGCCTCTGCTTTTTCAAGTTCTCTGAGGAGTTGTTCTCGCTTAGCAATCATCTCCTTTTGCCTCGTGATATCTCTAACGAAGGCACTAAACAATTTTCTACCATTGACTTGTAGAGGCGTAATTGCGAGTTCAATCGGGAACTCTTCCCCTGACTTTCGGAGGGCTGTAATCTCAAAACGCTTATTCAATACAGGCCCATGACCTGTTTCCATGAAATGATGGAAGCCATCGTGATGTGCCTGTCTATATTTGTGGGGGATAATCAATTCACCAAGGTACTTTCCAATCGCTTCCTCCTTCGTCCACCCAAACATTTCTACAGCATGATGATTCCACTCAATGATATTGCTTTTTTCATCAATCGATATAATAGCATCCAATGCCATATCAATAATAGCACGAAACTTAGCTTCGCTCTCTTGTAGACGTAGCTCCATACGTTTCCGCCCTGTGATATCTCGAACAATATCTCTTGAGCCCACAAATACGTCATTCTCGTATATGGCAGTAGAATTTACCTGTATATACCGTAAACGACCCGATTTGAGCCGAATGCGTCCCTCATAATTGCGATATCCACCATAGGTTACCAGCTGCTTAAAGTAACGTAAAGACTTCTCTCTATCCGCTTCATAGACGATATCTTTTACATTGATCTCGACCGTTTCGTTCACGCCATATCCCAACATCCTCTTGCCTGCATCATTGCATTCTGCCACATTACCTTCTGCGTCTAGAAGAATAATCGCATCATAGGCGTTTGTATATAAATCCTCATACTTTTCTTTACTACGTTGAAGGGCTTCTGTAATTCGATGGCTTTCTTCAAGCTGAAGCTTGTAATTCCGTTGAGATAAGCATCCCTGTAGGGACACAGCAAACTTATCAACTACATTTTTCAACTTAGATAACTCAATCGACTTAAAGGGATTGGTATCTGACGAAGCATACAACTTTAGAAAACCGATTCCTTTTAAACGATATAAAGCATAATGACCTGCCACAATATTCTTCTCATGGATATGCTCGTCAAACCCCTTTTCTCCAATACTTATACTGTAGAAAGGTTTTTGGCTCAGACGAGTAGAAATAATATTTGTCAAAGGCAATTGAGTACTTTCCATTCGGAACAAAGGGTTGCCATAAATAGGGAAGTACCCCTTAATCCCTTTATTCAAATAGATATTATGAAGCCAGACAGAAGCATAAGACAGGTTCTTCCTAGCAATGAGTGTCTTTAAAAAACCTTCACAGTTTTCCTCTAAGTCTAATGATTTTCCAATGGAAAGAGACAGCTCATATAAGAGAGAAATGTCTTTAATAATCTCTAAAGACATATAATATTAGTATAAAGATCCAACAACAATTGTTTTATTAAAGAATTCCAGCAACCCATCGCTATAAGAGGAGATTTCCCCTAAAGAAAGGATTCCTTCTGGAACAATATCCTTACCAGGTTCTCCTAGCCCATCTCGTATTGCTTGGAGTTCTTGTGGAAACCTTTCTTCAAGAAACAATACCCGAGAGATACAATCTACGACAAATACATCCTTAAGAACCTTCTCCTTATCAGAGCTTCCTAATGCTGCTTCAGCTGCCGAATGAATAAGCGCTTCACTTTCCCCCTTCAAAATATTCAATACCGTATTTTCAGGAACCTCGCCAACACATATCAATGCTCCTGTTTCCGACTTAGCAATAGGATCTCTCACAATGTCTTCCTGATTCTCTTTAAATATTCCAAAAGGAAAGCCCTTTGCAATATCAAAGAAGTTGTCTTCCATAAAGGTTCTACCAGAATCTTCCTCTACTATTCCTTTATAGACCTCAAAAGCAGGTTGCCAATTAAGTTCATGAATAACGTTCTTATCCGTTCGAGTCGCAACTAAAGGCCCTGCAACCTTCTGCCAACCGTGCTTGACCCCTAGCCTAACCTCCTGATTCACCAAACAAATGATCGCAGCGTCTTGAAAGACTCCTTCATTGGTAAATACACAAGGCATTTGTTTTAGAGACAATGACCCAGCACCTCCCCCGAAGTATCGAGCAGAGTTTCCTGCAATATGATACAAAGAAATTAGGAAATCAGCAATATTCGTCGTGAGACCATCCACTAGGGTTAGCATAAGTGTTTTACCCGATTGTATATGGGGCAATAGGTAAGGAAAGTCCCATCCCTTTTCATCAAGGCCTTTGATTAAGAAAGGCTGGGTCGCATCATTCCATACCTTGATGATTACGCCTTCCTCAAACCGCTGGTTACCAGAGATAATTCCAGGGAAAATCCCCCCGAAAAAAGCAATATCTAGCGCATTCAATGCTTCAAATAGGGGTTCCATTTGTGGGCAATTGTGCTCTGCGAAGAGCAACATTAGGGTCTCCCCTTCTCCAAGGGAAAGACTACGGACATAGGTTACTATATTCTCCTGAGTAGGATTTGCTATTATCATAGTATCATAATTCTATGGTTGTAATAATACACATTCTTTTCTAAGGGAAGGATGCAACAATAGGGAACATCTTACAAATTCAGTTTGTTCTTACTGAATAATGAATTGCATGATAATGACATCTAACCATTGGCCGTTCTTAAACCCAATTTCTTTCTGGCGACCTACAACTTCAAAACCTACTGCCAGGTTATGCCCAATACTTGCCGCATTAGATGCCCATACCTTTACCAATGCATGATGATAGCCCATAAGTTTACTTTCCGCAATGAGATGCCGTTTCATCATAGAACCATAACCTTTACGAACTTCCTCAGGGCGTAAGTATACTGCATACTCACATGCAAATCGATATCCTTTTCGGTCGCTATACCGCTTTATAATTCCCCAGCCTAAAGTCTTCTCCCCCCTTTTGACCACATATAAGTTTTCACGGTCATTAAACTTCTCTACCCATTTGGCAATTGCTTCTCCTGTATATACATTCTCATCCATGGTTACATTACCATATTGCGTATAGTATGTATAGATTGAAGCAACCTCCTCATACTCTTCAGGCTTACAAGGACGAATATAGACCTCTGTGTTCATGCTTTCTTCCATTTACACAAAGGTAACGAGAATTAAGTTAGATAGGTAATAGATAAACTGTCATAATATACGAATGATTTTCAGAGCCTAGATATACCCCAACCTAAAACCAAACAAGGAAACAACCCTCTATATACAAATATCCCCCTATACATGAGAGCATATAGGGGGATACAATTTAGCTTAATAAGCTAACAACCAGTTTATTAGTATTTAAATACCTTCGTTGTTATTCTTGCGTCTTTTGTAAACAATTGGACAAAGTACATACCTTTAGGAAGTACCCCTACTTCGATCGCATCACGTCCATCAAGGATTTCTTCGTATACTACCTGTCCTGCAGTATTGAGCAATACCGCTCGCTCGAATCGAACAGATGTACTCGTAGAAAGATGGAGGGTATTACCAGTAAGTGGATTGGGGTATATCCGTAGGCCAATATGATCAGCATGTAACTCCTCAATGGAAGTAGCTCCTTCACGAGAGTATTGGGACAAGAAGTTCCAGATTTCCTCCGCATACCAAATGTCATTATTTTGATTGAGCCATGTATGGTCTGCACCATTCACCTTGAAGAACTCCACATCTTCCATGGAAGTAGTATTCTCATAACGATAATGCTCAATGGTATATCCATCTGATGCAATATCGGGTAGAGCCGTCATCACTGCAGGCGTATCACATTCATTATGTGTTACCCAGAAATTCACCATCGCTTCTGGATCCATTCCTGAGCCATTGTTTGTAAAGGTAATGGTTTGGTCGGCAGTTCCGTGGAAATGGCAGGAAGGAATCTTATTTGCGGGCTCACACGTAAGAAGCGAACCAATTGTTCCAGCGACAGAAGCAATAGCAGCCATTCTATGGCTTTTTTCACATGCCAACCGATTGGTCATATAAGCGCCCATAGAAAATCCTGTAGCATAGATTCGCGTATGATCCACTTGATACATAGTTGCGAGATGGTCTACAATAGAGAGGAGAAAGCCCGCATCATCAACTCCTTGATTGGGAGGGGCAATACCTGCGAAAGTTGCACCAGAATTCCATGCAGCTCCCACCAATCCAAGCAAAGGATTTGGATCGACGAGTGCTTGGGGTGTCACTACAATAAAGTTTGCTGTATCAGCAATATGGTGAAATCCTGCGTTAGAGAAATTGTTCATATTATCCCCTAAGCCATGCAAGGAAAGCAAGACAGGAACAGCAACATTCTCTGTATCATAAATCTCAGGGACATAGACAATGAACTCTCTCTCAACGCCTTCGTACATCATTGTCATAGTGGTCTGTGCTTGGGCGTAGAAGCAAGTAAGGAGGCCCAAGAAGAAGAGGGTAAATCTTTTTTTCATCGTATGCATTGCGTTATTCGTCGATCAATGCTACTCATATTTTGTTGAAAGGGCAAATAAAAATTGAGGGTGCATTAAACCTTTAGGAAATAGTATAGTCTCATAGTCATACAAAAAACAAATAGACTAAAAATTAAAACCATCTGATATACCTAGTATATCGGATTAGAAACTAATTATATTAATTAAAGTATCATGAAAAGTTTTAAGTACCCATTAATTTTATTTTCTCTCATCCTAAGTTTACTTACGACACAAACACATGCACAAGTAACCGACACAGGCGACGAAGTGGGGATAGGCGAATCTACCCCCATTGCAAAATTACACATCTCAAACAACGGCAGTAGCCTAGGCGCAGTTCCTGCATTTATGATCAATACCTCTGACAACAATTCGCCTAATGGCTATCAACTTATCGTAGCAGGAAGTTCGACCCCCGCATCTCCTCTCGTACGTCACACCCAAATCACAACGGGATCTGGAGATAGCCGATTGACCATTAAAGCAAGTAGCCAAACTGACTTTGCTCCCCGCTTACAAATGATTGGCCCAAACGATGTAGCAGGAGGACCTTCTCAGGGTTCAGCTGTATTCGACTTTGGTTCACGTGAAATTGACCGACCTGGAAGCTCTTTTCTTCTTCGTTATATGGCAACTACGGGAGCTCCCGTTAGTATGTTTCGTGTTTTGGCCAATGACGAGGTGCATATTGCCCCAACAGATGGTCTTGTAGGGATTGGAACCAGTGCCCCACAAAGTAAATTGCATGTTATTGGAACCGAAACCAATGATGGTGTCATAGTAGAAGGACTTCCTTCAACAGACCTAGTTCGTGTACAATTGGCCAATCGCAATTCAGGTGGCCGCAATTACATTCTACAAAGTACAGGTGGTTCTGCTTCTATGGGACAAGGAAAACTATCTATCTATGATGTAGATGCAGCCGAAAGTCGTATGACTGTAGCAGCGAGTGGATACGTAGGCATTAATCATGATTATCCATTGGCTCGCTTACATGTACGGGCGGAAGATAGCGAAGATCCTTTCTTAGTAGGAATTGACGGATTCACTCGTTTTAAGATATACGCCAATGGTGGAACCAGCATCGGAACAGTATATAGTAGTACGCCTGACCAAGGATTGTATGTAGAAGGAGATGCCTTGATGAACCAAAAACTAGCCGTAGGAACCACTTCTGCAACTGACCAGATAACGGTAGTAGCTCCAGCAGGTTCTGACGCAATGCGGGTCAAGGTAGACAATACGACTCGTTTCCGTGTTTTCGCGAATGGTAGCATTACTATGGGAATCAACAATACCAACCTTGATTCAACGGTAGTATATGTACATGATCGCCTACATGTAGGGACAACTGCAGGAGCAACAGACTATGAAGTGGCAGTAGATGGAGACATTATCTGTGAAGAAGTGAAGGTACAAACATCAGGGAATTGGCCTGATTATGTATTCGATGATGATTATAAGCTCATGCCACTCGCTGATTTGGAGCAAAGCATTAAGGAGAACCATCACCTACCTGGTATTCCTGCGGCTGCCGAAGTAGAAGAAAATGGAATCGAATTGGGCGATATGCAAAAGAGACTTATGGAGAAGGTCGAAGAGTTGACCCTCTATGTCATTGAGCTAGAGAAGAAGCAAAAATCTCTCGAACAAGAATTGGCCAACCTCAAGCAATAATATTCTTCAACATATAAATAAGATATGATGATGAAAAAGATTGCAATAGCCTTACTATTCGTAAGCTGCCTTGGGATGCTATTCCCCCAACTTACGAAGGCACAAGGAGGACACACCCATTGTGACATGCCCGATGCTCCTGCGGTAGATCACCTTGCAGGAATCAACCCTCAAGATCATCTCAATCGATTGGGAGGACCTAGCTATACCATCCGCATTTATATACATGCAATGCGATTGGATGATGGTTCTGGTGGCGCAACTTGGGAGGAGATTATGGGGGATGTTGAACGGATGCGAGATGATTACGCCCCTGCAGGTATATGCTTTATGATAGTCGGAACAGAAACGATTAACAATACCGCTCTTTCTATGGCAAATGATAGCATCATTGCCCTCTACAATCTTCATTCTGATGCGATTGATATATACATTCTCCCTTCAGATCATCCCAGAGCAGGCAGATCTTTTAGCATTATTTCAGGCAAGTTTGTCTTAAATACCTATAAGCTAGGTTACCACTCGATGGCACATGAAATGGGGCACTGCTTCGGATTGTACCACACCCACCAAGGCGGAAATGAGTTGGTAGATGGAAGCAATTGTGGATCGGCAGGCGACTTTGTGTGTGATACGCCCGCAGATCCGAACCTAAACGATGCAGGCAATATGTCGGGTTGTACCTATGTAGGAACCTCAACGGATGCCAATGGAGACTCCTATAGTCCTGACCCGACCAATATCATGTCATACGCACCTGCTAGTTGTCGGCAAGGGTTTTCGAGTGGGCAATTGATACGCGCCCTTACCACAATTGGAACCAGCATTTCTGTATTGCTCCCAACGGTAGCCTCAACCAGTAATCTCATCTTGTCGAATAGCACCCATAGTAGTGGGGAGGAACTCAAAGCAACCACAGGTACTATTTTCGCAGGAGATGTTATTGGGCTAGGAGATTATACCGTAAATGGTTCTGCCTATGTGACCTTCTCATCCGCAAGTGGAATAACCCTAGTGGATGGATTCCGAGCAGACCCTAATAGCTCAGGGGAGTTCCTTGCATCCTCCAAGAATTATATCTGTGCAGTGGGTGGGTCTCGGCTTATGGATCCTGATGAGGCCGATACGCCTCTGACGACCCAAACGACCACAAGAGATTATGTAGCCGAAATTAATATGGAGGTATATCCCAATCCCTTCTCTTCGACTGCGACAGTTGGATTTGGATTGCCAGATGCTCATGATATCTCTGTTTACCTCATGAATTCGATGGGGCAAAGGGTAAGGACATTGGCTGATGGACAACACTACCAAGCAGGAAATCATACCCTGACATTTGAGCGCAAGGACTTACCTGATGGCATATATTATTGTATCCTAGAAATCGGAAACAATCGGTATAACCAGAAAGTGATTCTACGTCCGTAAACACGGACAACAACCATAACGCCAAGGCCTCTTCAGTCTACTGAGATTGGAGAGGCTTTCTGTTATATCCCCCTTTCAATATCAGGAAAATCCTTTCATGAGTTAGGCAATAACAAGAAGAATCTGTAAATTAATCAGCACGCTAATCCACCCAACGAAATAAATCCTCATTGATATGAAAGTCCGAGTAAGACGCGTTCGGAGCAGAAGAGGCAGAAGACTCATCAGCAGACGAACCAGAAGAAATCCCCAACGTCAACCTCAAAGCGGTTTTGAGCGACAAGGCTCTAGTATTGCGGCCAGTATGGAAGGAGGTATCCAGTGCAAAACGGAAGAGGAGTCGGTACAAGGGAAATTCTCCTTGCAAATGGTAGAGGATAAAGAAGAAGCTACCCAGATGCAAGAAGAAGAGGAAGTGACACAAATGCAGGAGGAGGAAGAAGCTGCTCAGATGCAAGAAGAGGAGGAGGCTGCACAAATGCAGGAAGAGGAAGAAGCCACTCAGATGCAGGAAGAAGAGGAGAGTGCACAAATGCAAGAGGAGGAAGAAGCGGCTCAGATGCAGGAAGAAGAGGAGGCTGCACAAATGCAGGAGGAGGAAGAAGCTGCCCAGATGGAGGAAGAAGAGGAAGCCGCACAAATGAAAGCAGCTACTCAAAGAAGACGAACCAAGATACAGCATGCTTCTACAGGAGGATACAATCGATTGCCCAAACGGGTGCAGCAGAAGATGGAGAACTTCTTCCAAGCAGATTTCTCTCATGTCAAAGTATATCCTTATTCACAGAAGGCCAAAGCCTTAGGAGCAGTAGCCTATGCACAAGGGCAAGAGATACATTTCGCTCCAGGACGTTATCAGCCCTTTACTACGAATGGACAAATGCTATTGGGACATGAATTGACCCATATCATCCAACAATCAGAAGGGCGCGTAAAGTCTAATGAAAAGCGTGGAGGCGTTGGCGTAAATACCGAGCACTCGCTCGAACAGGAAGCAGACAATATGGGGCGCAAAGCAGCCCTCAACCGCTTCAAAGGAGATAGCCGAAGCCCCAAAAGCTTTCTGAAGAAAGTACAAGCTCCTAAGAAGACTCTACAAGCGGTATGGCGATTTAAAAACTCTGTGGCAATGGGGGAGTTTGGATTCAGTATGCAAGAACATGAATTCCCCAATAGTACACATCGATTTGGTGTACAAGGCCTACTTGGCTTTAAGCCTAACCTTAGCAGTCCTGATACCAAGAAAATCGACCTTATTCAGATTGCTAGCCTAAAGTATAAGCATAAAGGTAAAGACAGAGAATCAAGATGGGAAGGGGACAAAGCAGACTTAAACAAGATTAGAACGGCAGAAGAGCAGTCTGTCTATCACACAATAGGAGGGGAAACACTAGATCAGATTGCAACCGAACAAACAGCAGGGAAGATTCTAGGACACGAAATCCTACAAGACAACCCTATGCTCCCTATTGTTCACAATGTACATCATACCCAAGCTCCCATTCCAGCAGGAGTACCCATCACAATTACGCATGTGAAAAAAGGGCGTATATTGGATCATCACCCAGGAGATTCCAAAGCAACTCCTCGGACGCAAAACACTGACGCCGATGTGCCCCTTTACTACAATGCCTATTTCAACACCCCACAATCTCAAACGGGACATAAGGCAGGGGGTAGAGGAAGAGCGGCGATGCTCTACGATTTCCCCCAGATTGGGACAGATCAACTGACACCTGTCAATCCAGGGAATGTTCATGTGTATGACCATCAGTTCGCCTTCGAAACCGTAGCACGTTCAGATGATAAGGGGATAAACTTTGGCACACTCCATTGGGGCTTCCATATCACAAGTGGCAAAATCACCAACAAAACAGCATCTGTCCAAGAAGGTACCAGCCCAACCTTTGACCATGCCGTCAAGGAGTTTAACGTATTCTATAAGAACCACCATATCGTGACCCAAGGCGAAACCCTTGGTAGCATAGCCGAATTATACTTCAACGACTCTAGCCGATGGATAGAGATTCAGCGGGCGAATAACCTCCCTAATGATTCCATTCGTGCCAACCAACGCCTCATCATCCCTGGCGTAACCGCCGTATAAACTTATTGCCGTAACAATTTCATACTCGTCCTATGATTGATGCGAATGAGGTATATTCCTGCTTCCCACGCTTGGGTGTGGAGGGATATGCGGCTTTCATTGTGGCGGAATTGGTAGACACGCTCGCCTTTGGCATTCCAGACCTCAATCTCATACCCTTTGGGCGAAACGACTTCGCTTAGGTCAAGGGTCAATTGATCGGTAAAAGGATTAGGGCCAATGTGAATCGGCAATTGGGTGAGTTCATCCTCTAAGGATACCCATTGTCCACATAATTCTGTATTGGGCTCTAGCTCTAGATAACCCGATGGGGTCAAGTCTTTGCCAATAAAGGCGGGATAGTTAGGAGTATAGCGTTTCATCCGAAACAAAAAGGTATTGACGGATGCAGGAATGGTGGTTCCTTGCGAAACGGGAATCCCTGCATTGAGGGGTAATTTATACTCCCATACGGTTTCTCCCATTGGGGTAATCTCTCGCACATAGCCCGATCGCCCTGCTGTCATAAGGGTATTGCCATTGGGCAATCGTTGCATATTGGACAAAATATCCGAATAGAAATCCTCACGCTCAGGAGAGGTATAGTACCAATCATATAGATTAGGCCCCCACGTTCCCTTATCTGTCAGTAGATACGACCAAGTTGTAGAGTCGAAGGGCGGAATAATCGTATTGACCATAGAATAATTCTCTGCGAATCGATTGTTGAATACCCCAATCTTACCATAATCAGGATGCTCGGGCGTGAGTTCAATATCAAGCCAATGCGCATCATGCTGAAAGTAGAGGCGTTGGGTATTTGCAGCTCCTCTATCATAGGCAGCCGCATTGCCCCATCGATACAACAAATCCCCTCCTCTTCGCCCTCTTCCTCCCATATGCGAAGCGGCTTCCTCTGTAGTAGTTGAATGGTCGATGATCCAAATTTCATTGAAGAAAGGCACACTCAGCACGATTTGATCTAGGGTCGGATGGTAGTCAATGGAATTCATATGAAGCCAATCAGCAGCCCCATCGTGGGTATCATAATTGATATTAATCAGCTCAGGATGGTCGGCTACGACTCCATAATTGTCCTTAGTCGAATCAAAGTCTTGGACTAGGTGATCCCAAGCATACCACTCCCACACAATATTTGCCTCATTGCTTCCAACAGGTTCCAATTCGACGATATGGTCAGGCCAAAGTGATCCTTGGGGTAAATTATCGGGGTCTCGCCCCGCCGCAATTGCTTGCCCAACCGTTTTCTTCTCCCATGCAATCGCCAATATATTGCCATTGGGCATCACCGCAATATCATGGTGGAGACGATACGTAGGACTATTGTAAGCATATCGCCAAAGCAACTCCCCCTCCCAACTCCAAATATCAATCACCTCTCCCCCACCCCCAGCATTAATTTGCGGGTTCGAAAGAGCATAGCGTGTACCACATCTATAGAGATTCCCATTTGTATGAAGATAAGCGGCATTCCCTGGATCATAAATTTCATCTCCCCATTGCTTCACAATTTGTCCACAGTTGTCCAATAGATAGGTATAGGGTTGATTATGAGGGAATATTAGGTTGTAGCCAGCTTGTGCCTTTGACGGGTTATGGGAGACAACCCCAACCGTATTTTGTCCCCATACAAAAGAGAGAGCCAAGCAAGCAAATAGCAAAGCAATATGCTTTTTCATAGAAATGGGTTTTAGGAGGATAGAATAGTGTTTGTCATTCAAACGGAAATAGCCAAAGATGGTTCACAAAAGGGGGAGAAAATCTGATTGCCAAAACCAATCCTTATCGCTCGGCTTCAATATGCCGATATAGGTATCAAGGATAGCATACAACATATCACAATCAAGCTGTATCACCGATACAGGTATATGATAATGCTTTACGGTCTGCCTTCGCACTGCAGCAGGTATACCCGAAACCTTTATTGCTTGCCTGTTGCACTGCAACAGGTATACCCGAAACCTTTATTGCTTGCCTGTTGCACTGCAACAGGTATACCCGAAACCTTTATTGCTTGCCTGTCGCGCTGCAACAGGTATACCCGAAAGCTATTATATAATAAAAACGAGAAACAACTATCTTATAAAAAGCAAAGCCCATATACCTATCGGTTCTGAATAGGTATACGAGCCCCTATACATAATAGTTCTGCCTTACTCACGAATGATTTTCTGCGAATAAAAGGCTTGCTTATCCAACGAATACAAGCGAACAATATATATTCCCTTTGGCCAAGCCCGAACATCAATGGCTGTTCTACCAGCATTAAGCAATTGATTTTCAATTAACTGCCCTTTCATATCATAAATAAACGCCTCATAAGGTCGTTGATCAACTTGAATCAAAAGACTGGTATGAATGGGGTTTCGAAGGATGCGTACATCTTCTGCAACCCCAATCGCAGGATCAACAGTAGTAGAGCCTGTCGTATCCTCTCCAAATATGGTACAATCATAGGCAATGGGATTCAGCTCAATGGGCACTGTAGGGGTTAAGTCTCGCCCAACCAAGCCTGGAGCATCAGTTCCAATTCTATACGCCCGAAATACTGCCGTGTTGTTTGCATTCGCCCCTTGGGTAATAGGTCCCCCTGATCGAACAGGAGATTGGTAGTCCCACACGAGCGTACCCGCTAAATCCACCTCGAATATATGTCCACCTGCCCCTTCACAAATAAGGGTATTGCCATTAGGAAGGCGATTGGCTCCTGAGATATTGGGAGAGTAAAAGGAATCGTCCGTAAAATATGTCCAATCAAGGGCTGTTGGCCCAAAAGCATCCGTTGCGCCAATGACATAATTGCCCGCAGAATCCATAGGAGCCGTAAATACATCTACCGACGAATAATTACCTCCAGGTCTGTTTTGGCCATTGTTATAGACCAGCAATTTACCTGCATGCACATCTCCATCAGGAACCCATTGAATATCATGCTGTCCATATAGGGTTTGGTCTGCTGCTGTACCACGGTCATATACCCGCGGATTTCCCCAACGATACAATAAATCGCCTCCTTTACCAGAATTTCCACCAGAATGAGATGCAGCCTCAGCGGTAGTTGTACTATGGTCAATGATCCATATTTCACTAAAATGGCGAGAACTTAAGGCAATTTGGTCGAGTGTAGGATTATAGGATACTGCATTCAAATGGTTCCAATCGGAACCTCCCCCAGGCCCTAGCCCTGTTCCACCATAATTAATATCAATCAATTCGGGATGATCCGCAATGACGCCATAGTTCGCCTTAGTCGAATCATAGTCCTGAACCATATGATCCCATACATGCCATTCCCATACGACATTACCACCAGAAGTTCCTGTAGGCTCAATCTCCACGATCTTATCAGGCCATAAGGACGAGCCTACCGAACCTGGGTTTCGCCCCATATCAATTGCCTCTGCTGTTGTTTTGGCTTCCCATGCAATCAACAGTATATTCCCATTGGGCATATACTCTACATCATGGTGATGATGATGTTCTGTATTGGCATAGTCTAGCTCCCACAACAAATTATTGTCCCAATCCCACAACTCAATTCGCCCCCCAATTCCTCCACCGCTAAAACTGCCTCCGACTCTACAGGTACGCAATAGATTCCCTGTTTCAGGCAATAGATACGCTACAGAACCAGGGTTATAATCGCTATCCCATTCATTGACGATATACCCACAATTGTCTATAAGGTAGGTACGGTCATATTGATTAGGGGCTATCAAGGTATAACCATTGTAAGATGCACTATCATTGAGAAATAGCCCTACCGTTTGGTTTTGGCTATACCCCAAACTCAACCCAAAGAGTCCGATCAGAAAAAAGAAGAAGTGTTTCATTCGTATAACAGATAAAAGAAGGTTGTTGTCTATTCATTCTGTTGGAAAAGATAAAACAACTTGAGCGTATTTAGAAATACTTGAGCGCCCAACAATGAAAAAATGCGTACCTTCCCAATGGGGATTCCCCCTTATATTTGGCATCTTCTATACATCATCATGCGTTTGGCCACGCATCATACATTAAGCAAGTTCATTCATTATGCTACGAACATACCTCATACTATCGACCCTTAGTTTACTCACAATCAGTTTATTCTCCCAAACAACGGTAAGCTTCCGAGTAGACATGTCCAAAGAAGTACTATCCTCCAATGGTGTACATATCGCAGGCAACTTTCAGGTTGCGGCAGGTTTGGGGAGCAATTGGGATCCTAGTACCCTCGAATTACAAGACCCAGATGGCGATTCTATCTATGAAGTATCGGTCAATATTCCTCCTGGAGTCTATTATTATAAGTATATCAATGGCAATAATTGGGGACAAAAGCCCGAATTGCCTAGTGCTGATTGTAGCGTACATGATGGAGGTGGCAATTACAATAGAGAGCTAACAGTCGGCAATACGGATATAAGCTTGCCTGTGGGAGAGTTTGATTCTTGCCTCACCCAAATCACTTTCTCAGTAGACATGCAACATCATAGTATTGCGCCTGAAGGGGTATTTGTCACAGGCGATTTTGTGGAGAATGCAGGGTATGGAACCAATTGGAGTACCGATGCAATCCCACTTACAGACGTATCGGGTTCTGGGGTTTACCAAGCGAAGGTCTACGTCAATCCTGATACCTATCAATTCCGCTACGTCAATGGTACAACACTCGAACAACTTTCTGATAGTTGTGCGGTGGATGATGGCAATGGCAATATGAACCGTGTCATTGAGGCCTTATCGGCCAATGAAGCCTTGCCTATCTATTGCTTTAATACATGCACCTTCTGTGATCCTGCTCTTGATACAGATTATGATACCTACTGGTGGAATGATGTGGTATTCTATGAGATCTTTGTTCGAAGTTTCCATGATAGTGATGGGGATGGTATAGGAGATTTTCAAGGCCTTATCCAAAAACTAGATTACCTCAACGATGGCGACCCTAATACGCATGACGACCTCGGGATTAAAGGAATTTGGCTAATGCCCATGACAGAATCTCCGACCTACCATGGCTATGATGCCACCAATTACTACACCATCGAACCCGACTACGGTACCATGGCCGACTTCGAGGCTTTCCTTGATAGTGCCCATGCGAGAGGCATATACGTCATCATGGATCTCATCCTCAACCATTGCTCCAACCAACATCCATGGTTCACCCAATCGGCTAGTGGTCCCAATAGCCCTTTCCGAGATTGGTTCATCTGGTCGGAGACCCAACCGAGCTATCCAGGTCCTTGGGGGCAACAGGTATGGCATCCCTACGGAGGCGAATATTTCTATGGCCTATTTTGGGGCGGCATGCCCGACCTCAACTATGACAATCCCGATGTGAAAGAGGAAATGTTCAACATAGTCGATTTCTGGCTCAATAAAGGGCTCGATGGGTTTCGATTAGATGCGATTAAGTACCTTGATGAGGACTTCCCCAACCTAGAAGATACCCCCGAAACCTTCACCATATTAGAGGAGTTCCGTATGTTCTATGATACCGTATATCCTGATATCTTCACGGTAGGAGAAGTATGGTCGCCTACCTCTGCTATCCTCCCTTATACCCAACCCAACAATCGTTTACATACCTGTTTCGATTTCAGTCTGGCCAGCAATATTATTGCTGGAGTAGATGGGGGTTCTCCTACCTCCCTTGCCAATCACCTAAGTTTTATGACGAGTTCTTATCGGCCTATCCAATACTCTACTTTCCTTACCAATCATGATATGAATCGGGTATTTGAGATATTCGGCTTGCAAGCGGATAAGATGAAACTGGCTACAGCAATATATCTCAGCCTCCCTGGGGTTCCGTTTGTATACTATGGAGAAGAGGTAGGCATGACAGGTTCGGGGATTGATGAGAATAAACGTAAACCCATGCAATGGAATGCAGGTTCGAATGGAGGCTTCACTACAGGAACCCCTTGGTACCCCCTCAATTCAAACTACACCCTCTACAATGTCCAATCCCAAGAAAATGATCCCCACTCTATCCTAAATCGTCATCGCCGAATGATCCGCATTCGTAACAGCCAAGCAGCTCTCCGACGAGGCAATTACCTATCTGTCTCCAATTCAAATGCCTCTCTTTTCTCTTTTGCAAGGGTATATGAGGAGGAAGCCGTCATTCATGTTTCTAATTTCTCAGCTAACCCTCTCCCAAATATTCGTCTATCCTTATCCGCGTCCTCTTTGCCTGAAGGCACTTACCAAGTCAAGGAATTGCTCACAGGAGAACTCTGGGGAACAATAGGCATAGACGCACAAGGAGGCTTCTCTGATTGGCAACCCTCTGCGAATCAATTGGGAGGACGCAGCACATGGCTCCTTCAACTCGGCAGTAACCTAACGGATACGGAGTCCCTCGAACAACAGCCCCCTACTATCGCTCTATACCCCAATCCTACAACAAACTTCCTCCACATCGAATCCCCTTTCTCCTCCACTACGCCCCTCACCCTCAGCCTAAGCGATGCACAAGGTCGGCTATTGTATAGAGCTTCTCATGCTCAAGCAAGCATTCGACTAGATATGCGTCCATGGCCTAAGGGAACCTACTTCTTGTCGCTTCAAAGTGAGCATGATACGTATACGTATACAGTTGTAAGGCAATGATTATTGATGTAGGTTTGTATCGTTAATTTCGGCACTCATTAATCTGTACAGATGCAACAATTTATCGTTTTGTTATTGAAAGGGATGGGCATAGGCGCAGCCAATGTAATCCCAGGGGTTTCGGGCGGAACCGTTGCCCTGATCACCAATATCTATGAGAAGTTGATTGATTCGATTAAGGCATTCGACTTAGAAGCCTTCCAAATCCTGCTTAAGTTCAAGATCAAGGAGTTCTTGGCACATATAAATGTTTCTTTCCTTGTGCCTGTATTCCTAGGGATTGTTATAAGCATCTTGACATTGGCCAAGCTCCTCAGTCATTGGCTAGAAACTCAAGAGGTTTGGGTGATGTCCTTCTTCCTTGGATTAATCCTAGTGTCGATTTACTTTGTTGGAAAACGGGTTGAGAATTGGAACGCAACGAGTGTAGGGGCTTTGGTCATCGGAACGGTCATTGCCGCAGGAATTGCCTTACTCACTCCCGCCCAAGAGAATACCTCTTTTTTCTATGTGTTCATCTGTGGAATTGTCGCAATTTGTAGCATGATTCTTCCTGGCCTTTCAGGCTCGTTTATCCTCGTTATTATGGGGAATTATAAGCTGGTAATGGAATCGGTATCTAGCCTGAATATTGAAATTCTGATTCCGCTAGCAGTAGGATGTGCATTCGGCCTGGTCGTTTTTGCCCGTATTATCTCTTGGATTTTCAAGAGCTATCGCGATGGAACAATTGCTATGATGACAGGTTTTATCTTAGGTTCTCTTATTACCATTTGGCCATGGAAGGAGATCATTCCGCTGACCCTTGATGGGGAGATTGTGACGAAGTCGGATGGGGAAATCGTCGTAGGGGGCTACGAATGGTTGATTCCAGACTTCGCCCAAACGGAAACAATGGTGGCTGTCGGCTTAGTTGTACTAGGCGGAATTACCATTTGGGCAATCGAAAAGCTAGGGGAACGCTTCTCAGAGGAACCTGCCTAGGTATTTTGCCCCAAAATTCTCCCAATACAATGGGATTGGCCAACAAGTATTTGTAATAATCAGGAATACTAAGGAAATTGATAAGTGATTGGAAGTAAAGTGATGGCCATGGTGATGAAATTCTTTCGATATAGCCTCTTAATCCTCGGCTTTGGTCTGATGCTCTCTTCGTGTGTGTCTAGGGAGCAATTTGATGACTTGGCACGAGAGAATGAGCAATTGCATAAACTGTTGGATCGTGAACGAAACCTCACGCGCCAACACCAAACATATATTGATTCAACCCTTAGCCGCCTCGTTATTAAGGCACAACGTAATAGTGGCATCGATGTCACTACAATTCCCCTCCCTTCTTCTGGTGATGTCATGAACCGCCAACAAATGCAGCGGTATAAAGAGCAAATGGCCATCATGCAGGAGTCTATTGATGACCGTGATCGCCGAATCATTGAGCTTGAAAAAGGGCTCGTAGGCCTCAAACCCCAATTGGGTAAGTACAAAGATCAATTGAATTCGACCCTTGAAGGGCTCATCGACCAAGGGCTAACGGTTGATTTGGTGGGAGAAGAGGTGCATGTGTCTGTAGAAAATCGGTTGTTGTTTCCTTCAGGGGGAGTCAAGCTGACTAAGACGGGGCAATCCACCCTCCAGCAGATTGCGCAATCATTGGCGAACCAACGGGATTTCCTTCTGCGTATTGAAGGTCATACAGATAATATCCCCGTCTCCAACCTCGGTAAGATTCAAGACAATTGGGATCTTAGTGCAACCCGTGCTATTGCAGTTGCCCGTAACCTAATCGCACAAGGAATTCCCCCAAGTATGATTATGGTAGCAGGCCGAAGTGCCTATGCTCCCATTGCAACGAATGACACAGAGAAGGGTCGCCAAAAGAATCGCCGAATCAACATTGCCCTAGAACCCCTTGCGGGTGATAAGTATGATGGTGATTTATCCGATTTAGCTCCGCGCAGCCTTAAACCAAAGAAGTAAATCAATTCGAGTATATAAAGAGAAGGGGAAATAGAATTGATTCTATTTCCCCTTCTCTTTATTATATAATTGTATATCCTATTATCGCACAAATACCTCGTATCCTCTTCCTGCAATCCACAAGAAATACATTCCTTGCTTCAATTGCCCCAGAGAGACTTCTATTTCTGCTCCTTGGATATCCCCCGCTAAAACTTCTTTCCCATGAATATCATACAATTGATACGCATTTGCTTTTACATCCCCCAGCTCTACCTTTAAGAGGTCTTGGACAGGATTGGGGTAAATCGCTACCTTAGCTTCCTCCAACTCTCCTTCAATAGGGGTGGCATTGCCCTCAATCACCAAAGTAAAGAACTTCCATATCTCCCGAGCAGCATCAATCTGTGAAGTCGTAAATACCCATGCACCTGGCCACGTATGCCCCCAATTCTCTAGTGGATACAACCATACTTGGTTCCCATTGATTCCGCCTCTATGGAATACCCCTTCAATAATAGGCGATACCGTTTGGGTCTCTGTAGTTGTACACATATTTTGGGTTCGCCAGAACTCAATTACATCTTCAGAGCCAGGGAATCCTCCTGTTGTCCCCAATGTTCCTGCATAAGGTACTACCACATCGGTTTTCCCTGAGATTTGAAATACAGGTACAGGCGTAGACGGATTACAGTTTTGCCAATCATACCCACTCATAGAACCTGTTACAGAAGCTATCCCTTTAAAGACATCAGGTGCTTCGCACGCTAAGGTATAGCTCATAAACCCTCCATTGGACATCCCACAACTAAAGGTATGATCCGTGCTGAGGCCATATTCCGTTTGTAGATGCTCAGCAAGAGAGGTAATGAAACCAAGGTCGTCTACCCCTGTAAAGAAGTTGGAATTCCAATGAGTAACCCCATCAATTCCAACCGTCCCTTGTGGGTAGCAGGCCACAAAGCCATTGGTATCCGCCAACTGGTTAAAGCCACTGTACATCATGATGGCATCGGCAAAACTTGTACGGCCATGCAATACAAACAATAAGGGGGCATTTGCGGGCAAGTTATCAGGAACATACAAGTAGTATTCGCGGGTCAGGCCATCATGCTCAAAGGTTAGCTCTTGTTGAGCCGATACGCATAGCGGAAAACAAAGAAGCAGTAGTAGTAATTTTTTCATAGACTTATCTCATGTATTAGCAATTAATGGAGGGAATGTAAGTATTCCCTCGTCCTATTTCTCCAACCTACTCCTCAATCAGAATGTTCACCTCTTTGTATTCGAAGGCGGTAAAAATTCCTAATCCCCCTTCTACATTGTCAATGACATTAATAGGCTCTTGTAATACATCCGAATTCACCGAATTGGCCATATCTAGGGTTCGAGTGAAGTCATAATAGGCCTGACTCACATGCATGAATCGCACCAATACCTCCCGCCCAACCTCGTACTCCCTCCGAGTAGGCAGGGCATAGTATACCCCATCAAAAGCCTCATCATTAATCTCTAGGAATTCGGAGATGTTCGCTTCATCATCCGCCTTCGCAAAGTAGATATAGTAATTTGCTTTGCCTGCCTCATCCAGAAAGTAGCCCTCCAATTTTCGTTTGCCATTAGGTAAAGGTACTTGTACCAAGGAGTCAAGGTGTACAGGGGGCAGTAGTTGGGTTTCCGCCCATGCATGTCGTCCTGCTCCATCCCGAACATCAATTCGATAGACTCCCTCATAGTCCTGCGTCATCATTCGAGTTGATTCATATTGCCCCTCCCCTATAAAACTCAGCGTATCTATTTCTCCTCGGACAGAAATCGTCACTAGTGCATCATTGACCAAAGGGATAAAGACTGAGTCAAAGAAAGGAACAGTTTCCATGACAATACAACGATATACTTGTCCAGGAACCAAATAAGACTCTACCACCAATTCCTTTTCATAAGGAGGCAGGTCAATCTCTACGTCTTGGAAGGGGTCTAGGCTACACCCAAATGAGAGGGCTAATAAACTCACAAACAGATAGGTAGGAAAGGTGTTTTTCATTGTATATATGAAGTTGGAGGGTTATTAGAAAGTAAAATTCCATGTTGCTGCGGGTAAGATTGGGAATAGGGTAATCTTGCGAGCAGCAAAGCCTATATGGGCATAGTCTTGGTCGGGATCTGTGAGATGCATGAAGTAAATACGGTAGGCATTCCGACGGCTATACAAATTGTATAGGCTAATATTCCAATCGGATGCGACCTTTGGATTGGCCTTCCGTGCTCTCCTTTTGATCCAAAGTCCAATGTCCATTCGATGGTAGGCAGGCATTCGGAAAGAGTTACGGTCGGTATATTGAGGCAATATATCGAAATAGCCAGGATGCCCCAGTCCTGTGATAATGTAGCGAGCCGTAGGTAAGGTAACGGCAGCCCCTGTCGAATAAACCCATGTCCCCCCCAATCGAATTCGCTCATTGAACTTATACGACCACACTACCGAAAGGTCATGCCGCCTATCAAACTTCTGTGGGTACTTTCGTCCCCCGTTCAACGCATCGAATTGCCGCCAACTCCACGCTAAGGTATACCCAATCCAACCCGTAAATCGCCCCTCCTCCTTCCGTATCAAGAACTCCCCTCCATAACTCCACCCTCGCCCAAACACCAATTCATCCTCGATTGTGGTTGTAAAGAGGGCATTGGCTCCTTCACGGTATTCCACTTGGTTACGTAACCATTTATAGTATCCCTCAATAGACAGAAAGAATTTTTTATCAAACAAAAGGGCATGTATCCCTCCTGCTACCAAATCCCCTTCCTGAGGTCGAATGAAACGAGTCGTCGGATACCAAATATCTGTTGGTGCCGCTAAGGAAGTATTGGAAACTAAGTGCACATATTGATAGGTTCGGGCATAGCTCGCCTTTAGCGCAATATTTGCATTCGCCTGATAACTTGTAGAGATGCGTGGCTCCAATCCCCAATAGGAAGTATCCTCCACCCCAAATCCCGATAACCGCAGCCCCACATTCGCCTTCATTCGTTTCCCTAATTGAATATCATCGGATATATACGCCCCAAATTCATGCCCCTGATAAGCCGTACGAATTTGCACTTGATAGGTACTATCGAAACTCCCTCCAACAATCTCTCGGGGGTTGTATCGATGGTATGTCCATGAACCTCCAAATTGTACGTGATGCCCAGGACGAGGATAGTAGTCAAAGTCTACCTTTGTACCAAGGTCTTGAAGACGTGAGATGAGTTCCAAGGAAAAGGTTTCGGCAAAGCTATTCGTCTTTGAGCGATAGTTCGTATAGGAGCCCACTACATTCATGAACAACTTGGCATTGAACAAATGGTTCCACCGAACAGTCGTTGTAGCATTCCCCCAATTTAGGTTTAAGTCGTAATAGATATCATTATAGGTCATGAAATCCCTTCCAAAGTATCCACTAATATACAATCGATCCCTTTCCCCAAACTGATGATTCAACTTGGCATTGAAGTCATAGAAGTAGTAATTCGGGATGGGCTCCCAATTGGGATCACTCTGGTTAATCGCATTGACAGGACGAGAAAGCAGGTCGAGGTACGTCCTACGCCCCGAGACGATAAACGAACTACGGTCTCGTTTCAAGGGGCCCTCCAAGGTTAAACGGGAGGAAATAAGGCCAATCCCTCCCGAACCCGAGAGTTTCTTCTTATTGCCCTCTCGCATCTTTACATCAATGACCGATGAGATTCGTCCACCATATCGCGCAGGAAATCCCCCCTTATACATCTCCAGCCCTTGAACCGCATCTCCATTGAATACCGACAAAAAGCCAAACAAATGTCCTGTATTATATACCACAGCTTCATCCAATAATACGAGGTTTTGATCAGCTCCTCCTCCCCTTACATACAAACCTGTACTACCTTCTGAAGATGCCTTCACCCCTGGCATTAGCTGTAATACCTTGATAATATCTACCTCCCCTAACAAAGTAGGCACCTGTTTAGCCTCCATCATAGAAAGCGAAACCTTACTCATCTGATTGGCTTCTAACTTTGCTTGGGCAGCCTTCCCTACAATCTCCACTTCCTCCAACTCATAATCTAGGAGCTCCAATTGGATATCCAATACGGTATCACTCACAAGATATATCCGACGACGAATCGCCTTATATCCACTAAAAGCATAAACCAACTCGAGGGAATCACTAGGCAAAGTAAGCGAATAATACCCATAAGCATTTGATAAGGAGCCACGCCCTTGCCCTTCCACCCATACTTTGGCTGAAGGCAATCTTTCTCCACTCGCAACATCTTCAATGTATCCACTGATTGTATAAGAGGATTGGGCAAACAAGAGCAAGGGCATACAAACGCATACCAAAATTAACAATCGTCTCATAACATTTAGGCTTATATATCTCTCCAAGCCCGCATCACAATCTCTAAGTCTAGATCCCACGAATACATACGGGCATAATAACGGTCGAGCATCTCTCGGTTCACCGAATCTCCCTTCGTTCCCTCCCCTCCTCTATTCAGCATACTCAACAAACCTGCTTTCAATTGGGGAAGCCCCTCGCGTCCTTGTTGGATATACCCTACCAAGTGTTTCCGTCCAAAGATGACTTGACCTATATGTTTGAGGGCTCTCAATGGGCGTTTATATCGCCAGAACAGTAAGGGATAACTTAGCAGCATTGCACTACTCACCACCATATCCAATGCACGTTTCCGCAAGCGCATCTCCCTTTTCTGTAGGTTTGGTCGAATTCGCTGTTGGTAACGCGAAGTGTGAATAGATTGAGGCCCTACAATATAGTCTACTCCAGGCGGGACGAGCTTATACGCTACTCGCTTCTCGGCCTCCCACATCAAATCAAGTATGTCTTGGGTAGCAATACTTTTATTACAAAAGATGACCTCCTCTACCCGATAATAATGTAAAATCTCCTTCAATTGTGCAAGGCTTCCTAAGACATCTACCGTTAAAGGCTTGCCCTCCTCTACCTCTTGCACCACTGCCCCAATCACCTCCACACGATAATCCAACTCTTGATTAAGCAAACGGTTAATTCGGCCAATGCCTTCATAATCTCCTGCGATAAGCACCCGCTTCTGATTGGGCTCAGTGAAGAAGAAGTTTCGCTTCTCTCTGAGGTTGATGATCCCCCTAGTTGTCATGGTAATCACCATTGTAAATACAGAAGCGAGCCCCACAATTGCCCGAGAGAAGTTTACGGAGCTAAAGATAAAGCTGAAGGTTGCAATGCCTATAAAACCCGCGAAAGTTGCTGTTACAATTGGGCGAATCTGATACGGCTTTTTGTAGGCTCCCGCCAATCCTAAAAAGCTGATAAACACTAAGGTATATACAGGAGCTGCAATGAGATCAAAGGCTAAGGGGTATTCCCCTCCTTCGATATACTTCACATAGTGCTCCCAATATTCCTTCACCCCGTAAATCATCCCATATACCAATAGTGCCTCAAAGGCAGGGAAAGAAAAGCGCGTCCACAATCGATGTACCACAGCCAATAATGCCCGAAAGTATACCGCAATTCGAATGGTAAAGATGAAGAGTCGCTTTCGGCTTCCCCCAAAATGCTTTTGGGCGAAGATGATCATGGCATTGTAAAATACCCGCACATAATTTAAGCTTCCCTTCTTCGTACTCTCACCCTTATAATGGATGATTTTTGTTCCTGCGAAGTAGTAATTCTTATACCCCCCAAGCAAGATTCGGTAAGAGAGGTCAATATCCTCTCCATACATAAAGAAGTCCTCGTCCAGATATCCCACCTTGTCTAATACCTCCTTACGCATAAGCATAAAGGCACCCGATAAGATTTCAATCTCATGGGTTTCATCTTTATCCAAATAGGTGAGGTGATATTGCCCAAAGGTCTTATTCTTAGGGAAGAGTTTCGCCAATCCAAAGATTTTATAGAAAGATACCCAAGGAGTTGGGAGTCCTCTTTTAGATTCAGGCAGGAACTTTCCTTCTCCATCCAACATCTTTACCCCTAATCCCCCTGCTTTAGGATGTGCCTCCATAAAATCGAGGGTTTCCCGAAAGGTTCCTTCTTCTACGACCGTATCTGGATTCAGCAAGAGAACATATTTCCCCTTAGCAATGCGAATCCCTTGGTTATTGGCTTTAGAAAAGCCAGGATTGTCATGGTTCTCAATAAAAGTAATTTGGTTTCCAAACTTCTCTTTGAGCATTTGCTGACTCCCATCCACCGAATTGTTATCTATGACAATAATCTCTGCAGCAATTCCTTCTATTGCCTTTTGTACTGACAGCAGGCATTGCTCCAGAAAATGTTTGACATTATAATTAACAATGATGATAGATAGTTGCATTGTACTTCCTTTACCAATTCTCCCCCCTAAATTGTCAATTAGTCATTGGAATTCATAAAGAAATCTACGCATAGCATCGGATTCGACGAGAAAAATATCGAAAAAGAATAGCTGTTAACGCACAAAGCCGACCCAACTGGATCGGCTTCTGCATCCCGTAGGGGAGTCGAACCCCTGTTGCCAGAATGAAAATCTGGAGTCCTAACCACTAGACGAACGGGACATTCAAGTGCTTATTTGAAAATGCTTTGCAAATATACGTAGGTATTGTAAATCTGTCAAGTATATAGGGCAAAAAATTAAAAAAAAGGACTATTTTTTTACCCTAAGGCAGACATTCCTTTCTATTAGCCCAAAGGGATTTGCCTCAGACATCTTTTAACGAAAGGGAATTTATACCAAATACTACATTCCCCTAAAGAATTGTAGTAAATTGGGTTTCCTATGCCTGATTTATTTCTACCCTCTACTACAATCATTTACAAATTCACCTAATCTCATGTTAACCCAATCGAACAAATATGTAGTTTGGCTCCTACTCATCTGTATATGCTGGCCAGGCTCTCCTCTTTTAGCCCAAGACAAACTGAAAGGGAAATATGAAGTCCTTTTTGCATCTGGAACACGGGAACTCCCAGAAAATATTGATAATTTCCTTAAGGATATTCCTCTCTCCTCTACTGATTATGTAAAAGGCCATGCTTATTGCTACATCCAATTTGAAGATATTCCTACTCAAGAACAACGAGAACGAATCAATGCTTCTGGTCTCCTACTATTAGAATACATCCCTTATAAAGTATATATCGCAGCCCTACCCAAAACCTTTGACCTACGCCAATTGAAAACATGGAATGTACGTTCAATTGTTCCAATTAAAGCAACGGATAAGCTCGATCAAACAGTTATTGGCCCTATGTACCCTGAATGGGCAGACTTCGATGATAGGGTTGAGGTGCTGATACAATACCATCGCAACCTAACCGATAAAGAGGTACGCCCTCTACTCTTGGACGAAGGGGTAGCTCCTTCTACAGAATATGATACGGATATGTATATCCGAGCCTTTGTTCAAAAGGTCGACATTCAGCGAATTGCAGGCCTGCCATACGTAAACCGAATTACGGCTGTACAAGCTCCTGCTATACCTGATAGCCGAGAAGGTCGAACGATTCATCGTTCGTATGCGATTAATACCCAATATCCAAGTGGTCGTCACTACGATGGTACAGGAGTAACAGTAGCAGTCAACGACGATGGCTATGTAGGACCTCATATAGACTTTAAAGGGCGAACAGACCAAACGGATGTAGCAGGTGATTTTGTGGGAGACCATGGAGATATGGTTTCAGGAATTTTAGGAGGGGCAGGAAATATTGATCCTGCCATTACAGGAATGGCACCCAACTGCTTCCTATTTATTCGACAATATAATTCCTCTATGCCCAATACGGTAACCCTACACCAGAATGACAATGTCATGATCTTCTCTACCTCCTATAGCAATGGGTGCAACGATGGGTACACCAGCGTCACACAACAAATTGATCAAGAGATTTTTACGAACCCTGCTCTCCTACAGGTATTCTCAGCAGGAAATAGTGGAACGTCAGATTGTTCGTATGGTGCAGGAGCAGGATGGGGCAATATCACAGGAGGACATAAGATGGCCAAGAGCGTTATCACGACAGCCAATGTAGAAAGGGATGGCCTTCTTGTAGGGAGTAGTAGTCGGGGACCTGCAGATGATGGACGAATCAAGCCTGATATTGCCGCTCATGGACGCAACCAATTGTCTACTGACCCTAATAATCAATATTCGCCTGGAGGGGGAACATCCGCAGCTGCACCAGGTATCGCGGGGTGTATGGCACAATTGTATCAGGCGTATCGAGAATTCAATGGAGGAGCAAACCCCAATTCGGGTCTGATGAAAGCAGCGATGTTGAACACGGCTCAGGATTATGGCAATGTAGGCCCTGACTTTCAGTATGGTTGGGGGCTTGTAAATGCGTATAGAGCCTTACTAACTTTAGAGAACCAAACCTATTGGTCGGGAACAATCAATCAAGGAGGGCAAGCGAACCATACCCTTACCATTCCTGCTGGAGTGAGCCAAGCTCGAATCATGCTCTATTGGATGGATCCTGCGGGTAGTACAAGTGCCTCCCAAGCATTGGTCAATGACCTAGATTTGAGTGTAACGGCAGGAGGAACATACCTCCCATGGGTACTTGACCCTACTCCTAATGCTGCCAACCTTAATACGCCTGCCACTACAGGAACCGACAACCTCAACAATGTAGAGCAGGTCGTCATTACGAACCCTGCTGCAACCAATGCCACCGTTACCATTACAGGTGCAGCCGTTCCTCAGGGGCCACAAGAATACTTTATTGTGTATGAATTTATCTATGATGAAATCATGCTCATGTATCCATTAGGAGGGGAAGGCCTCATTCCTTTACAGACCGAGCGTATCCATTGGGATGCCTATGGTAATTCGGGGAGCTTTACCCTACAATACACTACCAATAATGGTAGCTCTTGGACGACCATTGCTACTGTAGCGGGGAGTGAAAGAGGATATGATTGGACGGTACCTAATCTTACGACGGGTCAAGCCCGCGTACGTGTTAGTCGTAGTGGTCTCAGTGACGAGAGTGATGCGAATTTCTCTATTGTCAATCCCCCTGCAAACTTAAACGTATCCATTGTATGCCCTACCTATCTTCGTTTAGAATGGGATGCCGTGGGGTCTGCAACCTCCTATGATGTCTTTTACCTCGGAACAACTCATATGGATAGTGTAGGCACAACCTCTGGAACCAGTTTTGACATTCCCATTACGGATCCTGATGCAGAACATTGGGTATCGGTTCGGGCGGTTGGGTCGAATGGCTTGAGGAGCCGTCGGGCAATTGCCATATCCCATACGAGCAGCATTATCAATTGTCCTTTGCCCAATGACGTATTGGTATCACAAATGATTACCCCCTCTAATCATTATGTCGATTGCTCCTCTACGAGTGCCCAAATAACAGTTCAAATACAAAACAACCATACTTCCGCCATCTCCAACATCCCTGTAGGCTATCAACTCGCAGGTGGTAGCATCGTAACAGAAACCTTCACAGGTACGATTGCAGGAGGAGGAGGTACGGCCAATCATACCTTTAGTACCCCAGTTAATTTCCCTAGTTCAGGCTTATATGATTTGGCGTTCTGGACAAGTCTAGGCATTGATTCTTATCCAGGTAATGATACCCTTAATGAGCAAGTAGAGGTTCATTCCAATGGAAGCCTAGCAACACTCCCTATGTCGGATGATTTAGAGTCCTATGGGGCATGTGGAACAGCTTCAGATTGTGAGGCGGAAGTATGTGTATTAGGAACAGGTTGGCGGAATGCGACCAATGGGATTGTGGATGATATTGATTGGCGAATTGATGAAGGGGGCACTCCTTCTGTAGGTACAGGACCCTCCGTCGATTATTCGCCAGGAACTGGCACAGGCCACTACCTATACTTAGAAGCATCAGCAGGATGTAATGGACAATCGGCCATGCTTATTAGTCCTTGCATTGACCTAACAGGCACCATTACGCCCACTCTACAATATGCTTATCATATGTATGGGGTAGATATGGGGCAACTACATGTAGATATATTTGATGGAAGTTCTTGGGTAGATGATGTTGTTCCGTTTTCATCAGGTAATCAAGGGGATGTATGGCTCACACGATCTGTGAACCTTAGTGCCTATGCAGGCAGCCAGATTGTGATTCGGTTGAGAGGGGTAACAGGATTCGACTATGAAAGCGATTTGGCCATTGATGACTTACGGGTTGTAGACTTAGGAGCAGTTCCTCCGACAGCTGGGTTTACGGCTAGCACAACTGCCCTATGTGGAACCAATAGTTCTGTCACCTTTACCGACAACTCCTTAGGTACCCCAACGACTTGGACATGGAGCTTCTCCCCTAATACGGTTACCTTCTTAAACGGAACTTCTGCAAACTCCCAAAACCCTGAGGTTCAGTTTAATTCCCTAGGTGCGTATGATGTCACCCTAACGGTATCGAATACTTCAGGTAACAATAGTACAACCAATCAAGACTTTATTCAGGTCAATAATGCAGTGGCTTTACCGCTAAATGACAACCTAGAAACCTATGGGCTTTGTGGAACGAGCAGCAATTGTGCCGCTGAGGTATGTCCATTGGGAGGCGGTTGGCGGAATGAAGCCAATGGGGCTACGGATGATATTGATTGGCGGATAGATGAAGGGGGAACCCCTTCTGTAGGCACAGGCCCCAGCACCGACTATAACCCAGGAAGCACCATTGGCAATTACCTCTACTTAGAAGCGTCTAGTGGATGTAACGGCCAAGTCGCCATGCTCACAAGTCCGTGCATTGACCTAAGTGCCGCAGTGAATCCGAGCTTCTCTTATGCGTATCATATGTATGGATTGGATATGGGCGAACTTCATGTCGATCTTTATGATGGAGACAATTGGGTGTTGGATATTACACCAGCAGTCAGTGGCAATCGAGGAGATGTATGGAATACCCAAACCATTGACCTAAGCCCTTATATCGGGAGTTCAATCATTTTGCGCATGCGAGGAATCACAGGGTCGAATTACGAAAGTGACCTTGCCCTAGATGATTTTCAGCTTATAGACAATGTTCCTCCAGGCCCTCCAACAGCCAACTTCTCTGTTGTACCTACTTCGGGTTGTCCTGGTACTATCAGTAGCTTTACAGACCTTTCCACCAATGTCCCAACCAGCTGGAATTGGTCAATTAGTCCTGCTACTTATACCTTTGTCAATGGAACAGACGCCAGTTCGCAAAACCCCGAGCTGAGCTTTACCGCAGGCGGAGAATATACCGTTACCCTCATTGCGATGAACTCATTCGGGAGCGATACATTAACGCAAGCCAATATTGTAAGTATAGGCGGAGTTCCAGTTCCACTCATGGAAGACCTAGAGAGTTTTACAGCTTGTGGTACAGCAAGCGATTGTGAAACAGAGGTTTGTGCATTGGGTAATGGATGGATTAACGAGACCAATGGAGTTGTAGATGATATTGATTGGCGGGTGGATGCAGGCGGAACGCCCTCTGTAGGCACAGGCCCAACTATAGACTACAACCCAGGAACGGCAACGGGCAATTACCTCTATATCGAAACTTCTGCGAGTTGTGACAACCGAACGGCTATTCTCACAAGTCCATGTTTAGACCTAACAGGAATCAATTCTCCTATCTTTAGCTTTGCCTATCATATGTTTGGAACGAATATCGGTAGCCTCCACATTGATTTGCATGATGGAACAAGTTGGACAAGCGACTTTGCGCCGCCTATTACAGGGAACCAAGGAGATGCATGGTACACACAATCGGTAGACCTGAGCGCCTATGAGAACAGCATCATCTCCCTTAGGCTTCGCGCAATTTCGGGCGTAGGTTTCGAAAGTGATATTGCCATAGATGACTTACAGGTTACAGGTAGAAATGCAAATGATGTACATCTATTTTCGATGACCCAGCCAAACACGAGCTCCTCTATTTGTCCTTCTATGGTATCTCCAGGTTTTACCTTTATCAATGAAGGTACCGCTCCTATCACCAGTATGATGGTACACTATGGATTTATGGGAGGTAGCCTAAGCACCTATACTGTATCAGATACGAGTTTTGCGTCATTGGATACCTTCTCGGTGAACGTCCCCGCAATACAGATGGTCTCAAGTGGAGACCTGATTGCCTATACCAGTATGCCCAATGGAGTAGTAGACGAGAACTCCACCAATGATAGCATAAGCTTGTCAATTATGGTAGCGGCTATGGGTAGCCTACCGATTGATGAGGACTTCCAATCGGGTACATTCCCAAGCGATTGGGCGATTCTCAACCCTGATGATTCGACGACTTGGGCGGTTGCAACTGGATTGACCCATCCTGATTGTAGCCCAGGCAATACCAATACCGCCTACTACCTCAACAACTATAATTACAATCGTCCATTGGCCGAAGACATCCTAGAGCTTCCTATCATTGACCTAACGCATTCGGCTAGCCCTATGCTTACATTCGACTATGCCCATGCGGGCTATAGCTCAGAGCTTTCGGACAGTATGCGGATTGATATTAGACCTTGCAATGGTTCTCCAACGACTCTTTGGGGAGCAAGCGGCTTCTTCCTTTCCACTACCATTGATACAGTAGGTTTCTTTAGCCCTGGCTGTTCGCAATGGGCAAATGTAGTACTGGATTTAAGCTCGTATATTGGTCAAGAAATTGTTATTCAGTTTGTTGCAGTCAATGACTATGGGAACAACCTCTATCTGGACAATATCAATGTGACGGATTCCCTTATGTGTGGGAGAGATGTATTCGAGTCTAATAACGACTTCCTTACGGCAAGTCCCTTGCCCCTTATAGGAGCAGAAGCCAATGCAAGTATCTGCCCTGAGCAAGATATTGACATATATAGCTTCCATGTACAAAGCGATAAGCCCCATCTGCGTTTGTACCTATCGGATTTACCTGCGGATTACAACCTAGAATTGTATGATGCAACCCAAACGCTATTGGCTTACTCGGATACAATGGGTACACTTCCTGAAGAAATTGTATGGAACAACCTCCAAACGGGTATGTATTATGCACGGGTATATGGTGTCAATGATGCAGCTAGTGGGGAAGCCTATCGATTACGTGCTCAGAGACGCGCATTGCCTTTTGCTTATAGCGCAGGTACGTTTGTTCGGACAACCGATGTTTCGCCAGAGACTTCACTCGCCCAACAATTGAGCATTTATCCGAACCCAGCACATTCGCAGGTATTCGTATCCTTCGATGCAGGACAAGGCGAAGCGGTACAAGTCCAACTCTCTGACATTACGGGTCATATACTGAGAGACGAAGCCGTGGTAGGTGAAGGAGGCTTACACACCTTGACCTTATCCTTAGACGAATTGCCACAAGGGATTTACCTCATCAAGGCCAAACGAGGAGAAGAAGTTCTCGTGAGAAAGGTCGTGAAAGAGTAAACACCTTATATGCTGACACGAAATATAACGGGAGAGCCTGAAGTAAGATTCAGGCTCTCCCTCTTTTTATGTGCAATACTATGGGAAGAATCCTGAAATTCCCCCTCCAGATTCCTCCCTTTTACGAATGAATTGAATAGATTCGCATATTGGAAATATTGTAGATTACACTATGGTTACAATTAAAGACAAATCTTTTGAGCGATTCATTGACGAATCCACCATTCAAGCCCGAGTTGCCGAATTAGGCCAAGCCATTACCCAAGATTATCAAGGAGAAGAGTTATTGGTCATCCCCATTTTGAACGGCTCCTTCATTTTTGCCGCAGACCTCGTACGCCAAATCAACGTACCTCTCCAAACGAGTTTCATCCAAGTATCTTCCTACGGCAATAAGATGTCGAGTTCCTTCGAGATTAAGAGTAGCTATAACCTTGATATAGATGTCGAAGGGAAGCATGTCATTTTGGTAGAAGATATCATTGATACAGGCTTTACCATCAACTTCCTTGTGAATCATTTCCGTAAAAAGAAGTGCGCCTCCTTGAAAGTAGTGACCTTCTTATTGAAGCCCGAATGCTATAAGGGAGAATATCAAGCCGACTATATTGGCATGGAGATTCCGCCTGCCTTTGTGGTGGGCTACGGATTGGACTACGCCCAACATGGAAGAGAGTTGCCTGCCATCTACAAGCTGAAGGAATAGTAAAACGGCATTATTCGGAAGGAAAAGATAGGTAGATTGGGCGATTCCTCACCCAAATGAGATGTGCTACGCGATAACGCATAAAAATATACAGTTGGTACAATCTCTGCCGTTGTATTAGAGAGATTGTGCAATGCCTTGCGCATTTGACTATATGCAAAGAGCCTTTGGACTCCTTACATCCATCACTTGACTGCTATATTGTAAAAAACTACACCTAATTAAATTAATATTCATGCATATACCCTATCGAATCTTCTTCTTATTAGGCCTATGTATCTGGCTTAGTATGCCTATGGCCATTGCCCAAAAGGATAAACCTGCTGATTATGGGATTAGCTCAAAGAAAGCCCTGAAGTATTACCAAGAAGGTATGCTTCAAACGCGCTATCGGGATCGAGCCAAGGCAATGGAAGCCTTCAAAGAGGCCGTTGCATTAGAACCCGACTTTGCCCATGCCAATTTCCAATTGGGAGTCACCTACTATGCCATGCACAAATTTGATGAGGCACTCCCCCACTTCGAAAAGGCGACTTCGCAAGCGAAAGACCTTCCTATGTTGGATTTCTATCTAGGCGAAAGCTATTTCTATAATGAGGAATATGCCAAGGCGGTTCCTGCCTATGAAGCCTACCTTGATAAAGGACGCGGGCTAAAGGTCTACCTCGAAACCGCAGCCATGCGCCACCGAAAAGCTTCTTATGCAACGGTAGCCATGCAAAAAGAGGTCAAGTTTACGCCTGTGAACCTTGGAAGTGGTATTAATTCAGAAGAGGACGAATATTTCCCCTATCTCACTGCTGATGATGGCTTTTTGTTGTTTACTTCTCGCCGTTCGTCTAGCACAGGGGGCTATAGTCGATACCTAAAAGGATATCCCGAAGATTTCTTTACCTCCTCTCGTAAGGAGGGTGGAAAATGGGAGAAGGCCAAGAACCTCGGAGCTCCTGTGAATACGCCCGATAACGAAGGGGCTTCTTGTATCAGTCAAGACGGACGTTGGTTGTTCTTCACGGCTTGTAATTATCCCGATGGATTGGGATCATGTGATATCTACTATTCTATTCGGGAGGGCGACCGTTGGAGTAAGCCGCAGAACCTTGGGCGAGCAGTGAATTCGGAATATTGGGACTCGCAACCTTGCCTCTCCCATGATGGCCGAACCCTCTACTTCTCCTCTGCCCGACCTGGAAGCTTCGGCGGAAAAGACATTTGGTATACGACCCTAAAAGATGGCAAATGGTCAATGGCACAAAACCTAGGGGAGCCTATTAATTCGCCTGGAGATGAGGTTTCGCCTTTTATGCATGCAGATGGCCTCACGATGTATTTCTCCTCCAATTTCCATCCAGGCTTTGGGAACCAAGACTTATTTGTTGCTTATAAGAATCCCTTGGCTGATGCTTGGGGCGATCCGCAGAACCTTGGCTACCCTTTGAATACCGTTGCGGATGAAAGCAATATCTTTATCAATTCGAAGGGAGATAAGGGCTTTATCAATTCGACCCGTGAAGGAGGATTTGGGAAGAGCGATATCTATGAATTTACCTTGGATGAGCAATACCGTCCGCAGGTAGCAACTTTCCTTCGAGGAACAACCCGCGATAGTGTGACGAAGAAGCCTGTTCAGGCACGTATTCGATTGGAGGATGTAGAATCGGGCGAGACTGTTCGACAAATTAGTTCGGATAAGATCAACGGGAAGTTCCTAATGAGCTTGCCCCTTAACCGTGAATATGCTGCGTTTGTGGAGGCTCCTGGCTATATGTTTGCCAGTAAACACTTCTACCTCAAACAAGTCGAAAAAGAAATCTATTTCGATGTATTCATTGACCTAAAACCAATCGAAAAGGGAACCCAAATTGTCTTGGAGAATATCTTCTTCGAATCGGCCAGCTACGAATTGAAGGAGACTTCCAAAGCTGAATTGAACTTTGTGGTTGAGTTTATGACCCGCAATCCGAAGATGGAAATCGAGATTCAAGGGCATACAGACAATGTCGGAACGGATTCGGATAACCTCACCCTTAGTCAGAACCGCGCCAATTCTGTACGGCAGTATATCATTGACCAAGGGATTGAGTCGGGTCGTATCAGTGCCCAAGGCTATGGCGAAACAATACCCGTAGCAAGTAATGAGACGGATGCAGGCCGCGCCCAAAATCGCCGAACAGAATTTAAAATCATTGACCTTTAATATCAATCATATCTTTTGTGTATGCCCTTCTTCCGACATGGGAGAAGGGTATATTTTTGCTAATATTTTTACAATTCATAGAATTTCTCGAATACTTGTTTTCTCCCCAAAAACACTATTCCCAAAAGGCCAGGATGCCTGATGCGCCACGACAGGGACGCTGGCTAGTTGACACCTATGCCTGTTGTGCCACGACAGGGACGCTGGCTAGTTGACACCTATGCCTGATGCGCCACGACAGGGACGCTGGCTAGTTGACACCTATGCCTGTTGTACCACGACAGGGACGCTGGCACTTTGTACCATATGCCTGTTGTGCTAC
>Ga0163111_10000101_pt1 | contig 47522 bp, 63 predicted proteins | sample CRUFie1St18metaG_FD_109645 | JGI IMG/M metagenome (GOLD analysis project Ga0163111, IMG submission 109645) | Marine microbial communities from the Costa Rica Dome - CRUD Field 142mm St18 metaG | ecosystem: Environmental > Aquatic > Marine > Oceanic > Photic zone | place: Costa Rica: the Eastern...
TCAGCAGTTTGTATCTTAGATAAACCACCTGCAATATGCGAATGATCAAATTCTATTTCTTCAACACTTGCTCTGTTCAACTGCGATGCAGTTACAAATATACATTGTAGTTCCATTGCCAAGTTTCTTAGTTCTTCAGATACAAACTTATCTTTAACAAACAAATCACTTGGACTTACTTTCTTACTCATTGGCATCAACAAGTCTAAGTAGTCAATTAGTAATACATCAATCTTTTTGCCTGTTTTAATTTCATATTCTTTTACAAAACTTCTAATGTCATTTGCTGTCTTACCACTTGGCATATATTTGATCTGAAATGCACCTGCCTTCTTACCAACAAGTTTAACTTTCATTTCAACACCATCTAAATCTCTAAATATTTCTCTGCTTGGAACATCAGTCATCATACTATCTAATCTCATAGCAACTAAGGCTTCACTTAATTCTAATGTTAGATATACAACATTCATTCCGTTCAGCACCCAGTTAACACCTAAGTTTGCTAAGAACAAACTCTTACCTGCACCTGATCCACCTGCAAAGATGTTTAGTTCACCTTTGTTAAATCCGCCAAACAGTTTCTTATCTAAACTTTCCCAACCAGTACTTACTTGACCGTTGTTATCTTTTAGTCCTGTAAGTCTACCTTTAGGATCATCAAAGTAATCAATACCTAAGTCTTTTTGTAATCCTATTTGTACTGCTTCTTTAATCTTTTGCTCAACTGGACCATACTCACCTTTTTCAAGCAAGTCAGCACTTTGTAGAATAGCACGTTCTAAACTTTTGTGTCTACTAAATGTTTCAAAGTCACTTAATAACCAATCATAGTGTTGCTCATTAAGTCCTTTAGGAACTTCTAATTTTACTTTACTGTTTGCATTTACAATTTGTTCTGTAGGCAATACGTTGTGTTCTTGTACAAACTTATGTATAAACTCAGCCGCTGGAGCAAGTTTACGATCAAAGTTTTCTGGATCAAATATACCTTGACAACGCACAAATGTTTGTGCATCACTCAACATCATTTCTAAATATGTTTTCTGTATATCAAATCCGTAGTCAACGTTTTGCTTCATCTACCTAACCATTTCTTTGCGGCATTGATTGGATTGCGTAAACCTTCATATGTATCATCAATAAAATCAATGTGCTTATTCAATTTGTTTTCAAGACGTTCAACTGTTTCTTGCAGTTTGTCAATCTTTTTTTCTAATTCTTTTATTTCTTTACTTGTCATTATTATACCATATATTAGAATTAAAGTCAATATGTTTCTTGTTCATTGCCAAAACAGCACCTACACAACTTCCTGGATCTCCTGGATTTGGTGGTACCCAAACACTTTTCCATTCAGTACGCAATCTATCCATCGCATCTCTATTTAACGCACAACCACCTGTGACTATCATGTCTCTGGTTGCTGAGTAGTTTTGGTTCTTTAACCATTTTGAATTTGACATAACAATCATTTCAAAAACACTTTGAGTAGCATTGGCTAGTCTAATCATATCGTCTTCAGTTGTAAGATCAGGCTTGTACCAATTTGCACCTTTGTGTAAATTAACTTTGAAATGTATGCCAGGCATCTTACCACTTAAATCTCCATCAATAAATGTTTTGATTACATCATTAATTAAAGGTAAGTTTTCTGTAATACTGATTTGTTTTGCTAGTTCACTAATTTTATATTCTTCTGCATTAGGTTTAAATCCGCAACGCATTGTCATAGCACTATAAAATAATCCAACACTATGTGGATATCTTTGTGAATAAATCTTTTTAAGTTTATTACCTTTACCGTGCCATAAAGTAAATGTTTCAAACTCTCCTATGCTATCTAAACACATTACGTAAGCATCTAGTTTTCCTGATGTGTAATAACCATATGCGGCATGACTTTCATGATGCTGAATATATTTTACAGGCACATCAATATCCCATTGAGCAAGATATTTTTTAATGTTGTTTTCATTTAACAACCAACCTTGTCCTGCCCAATACTGTCTCAAAGTTTTAAGTATCGGCTTTTCATACCAAACAACTTTATCTGGTGGACCAAAACTTTGCCTAGCGGCTTCTATCTGTGTCCAACTATGTTTAGGGTCGTTTGGTACATCACTAAAGTCTTTAGCAAGACTGGCCCATACAAGTTTTCCATCTAAGAAAACTGCTAGGCTGGCATCGTGACTGTTACCTACCATTCCCCATACAACCATTATCTTTTCTCCACAATACTATCTATAAGACCAAACTCTGCCGCTTGTTCAGGTGTCATAAAATTATCTCGCTCCATAGCATCAACAATTTCTTCATATGGTTTGCCTGTGTGTTTAGCATAAATTTCATTTAGTCTTTTCTTAGTTTCTAAAATTTCTTTAGCATGGATCTCGATATCAGTTGCTTGTCCTCTAAAGCCTGCACTAGGTTGATGAATCATAATCTTACTGTTAGGTAAACTAATTCTTTTTCCTTCTGCACCTGCCATTAATAGTAAGGAACCTGCACTTGCGGCCAATCCAATACAAACTGTTTTAACATCTGGTTTAACATATTGCATTGTATCATACATAGCCAACCCAGCGGTTACCATACCACCTGGCGAGTTAATATACATATTGATATCTTTATTTTTATCTTCTGCTTCTAAAAATAATAGTTGGGCACAAATACTAGACGCCATGTTATCTTCAATAGGACCTGTAACAAATATAATTCTATCTTTTAACAATCTAGAATAAATGTCATAGGCTCTTTCGCCTCTACTAGTTTGCTCAACTACCATAGGTATTAGTGTTGACATACTATTTTTTCTCCTTTAGTTTAGTATAAATTTTGTGTAAAACATAAAACCATACGCCATTAATTGCCGGCTCAATAAGTGCAACTGTACCTGCTTCCCACCAACTTGCTCCTGTTACAAGTGTAACAACAGAAGCCGCGATTACAATATGGCCTAGTGTATAAATTATTGCTAACCCGAAAGATGATTGTGCCATCTTAGAAGTAACATTAAATATACCGTTTCTAATTTCAGTCATCCTTTACCTCCCTTCCATAGCGAATGTCAAATACATTAAACGACATACTTACTCTAGTGACATTCGACTTGAAAGGATAAACTTGATGTTTAAGTCCTGCGTGGAAGAGTAATATATCTCCGGTCTTTGGTATTATCTTATGTGTACCACTTGACCCTACAACGTCAGACCCATATAGGAATTCTATTTGGCCTGGGCATCTCATATTAGTAGGCAAACCGTCATTGGCTTCCTCTTGTATTTCTTTTGGCACGTCTATATAAATTACTGCACTTAACGTACCATTGTGACTATGTATTGGGTTGAATTCGTTTGCTTCTTGATAGTTTATCCAAGGTCCTGTGTGTAAACTAAAATACATTTGTTTCCAATCAACATCTGTATTCACAGGATTAATTAATAATTCATTAGCACGTTCCATTTCATATTTTGTAAAAGCAGAAACGTGTTTGTGTACAAATGACATAAACTTTTCTCTGTCCTCAAACTTCGCTTGATATTGTTTTGCAATATTACCTGCAAGTTGTTGTCCATGTGGTTGTGGTTCTTCAAGTGAATACTCTGCACATTTTGTAAACATAGCAAGTTCTTCACTATCCATCTCAGCACGATAGATTGTTGGTCCAAAGGGTCTAATATAATCTGTCATTAGTGTTTTGTTGGTCCTTTCATTCCTACTGTGTAATCTTTTGTTACGTATATCTCTTCCATTATAGCATCAAAGTCTTCTGGTGATAAATTTGCTTTATATGACTTCATAGCAATAGCAGTAAATATTCCTGCAAGTTCTAAAGGATCAAGACCTTGTTCTAAGATGTACTTGTTCCATAGTTCTTCTATTTCCCTATAGGTCTTTTCTGTTTCGTGCGGAAGTCTCATATCATCCATTACTTGTATATAAAAGGATCTTTCTTTTGAAGTTCCTTTATTTTCTTTTTAAACTTTCTATCCTCTTGCCATTTTTTATATTTTTTAATCGGATAGCAAAGTATGTTTTTTAACCAAACCATTGTTTGCTCCTTAATTTAATTTTTAGTTCGTTAGATTCTTTTGCATTGACAATTGAGTGTAGTGTAAATATTTTACCATACTTGATCACTGCATCATTTACATCTTTTATATCTTCTGTCCACTCAGGCATACTTACTGACCACCCTAGTTCCATTGCTTGTTCAACTAGATGTTTACCATTTTCGTCTCTGTCAGGAACTAGTATTACTTCTTTATTTAAAGTTTTTAGGAGTAGTGCCTGTTGATCTTTGACTTCACTTCCAAGTAATGCAACACCATCTACGCCTATTGCATCTAATGGACCTTCCATAACTATTGTAAAAAGTCTATTATAGTTTTGTGCATCAAAGTTAAACACATAACCAGGCTGTTGTTCACTTAGATATTTCGGACTACCGCCATTAATTTTCCTTGCAGTATATCCAACAACTTCATCATCATACATAAAAGGAATAATTAATCTATCTCTATATCCTATCTTTGGTGTCCAATAGAATGTATAATCATCTGTATTCAATCCTCTTGAATGTATATAGTCAAACATCTTAACCAAGTTTTCATCTGCACCTGTTGATTCTAATGCCTGCCAATCGTCCCATTGACTAATTGGTCTCGCACCTTCTGGCAATTCAACAGTTTTAAACTTTGGTAATTCAACAATAAGTTCTTGACTTGCTTGTTCACTGTATTGTAAAACTTGTAATGCTAGTTTGTTTATTACATCATCAGAGGCACCGAGCCATTGTAAGAAAGTTCTCATTTTATATGAAAGTTTTCTACCTTTGGCCCAAGATGCCTTGAAGCCACAATTGAAACAGTGATAACTTACGCCATCATCTGCGTTTGTGATTAACCCGCCTCGTTGTCTAGTATCTTGAGTGGTTCCATTATGGATACAACAAGGGGCATTGAACGATGTCCACCCACTTGGTGTCGTTTTGCGTTTGGCGGGCAAATGAGCCAAAATTGTTTCAAATACTAGACCACTCATACTATTATTATAGTATAAGTCTAGTTAAAAGTCAACTAATTTCTTACTAAAATTTTATCTACTGTACCAGAAGTTTTGTTTGACATTTTGGCTCTAAGGTGTGAGTATACACCATTAAAGTTTACATACTCAGGTGTAGTTGGATTAGCCAAATTCAAAGTTGCTATGTCTCCCCAATAGGTGTTACCAGTAACTTGATTATCCAAAGTGCCTTGTATTGTTATGTCAGCAGTAAGGTTAGTTCCGTATACTGCCGCAGTATGTAATGCTTCGTTGCCATTCTTTGCCGGTTCGGCTGTAATAGATTCACTATAGAATACACCTGAATCAACATCTGATTCAGTAAATGTAGATATACTATAAGTGGCCGCCGGTCCTGGAAATGCTTCAGATGTAATTTGGATAGTACCAGTCATATCAAAACTTGCACCTGAATATGTGATTGTATTGTTGCTATTAGAATCAGTTAAGTGTACATTGTAAGATAAAAATTGTGAATCAACATTTAGTAAATCGTTTGCAGTGATATTTACAGTGAACTGTCCTACTTTACTTGGTGTAGTTGTTTCTGTGATTGTTCCTGTCTTTTCTAATATTAAAGTTCCTTTGCTATCAAATGCCATGAACTTAGGCGTGTATACATTTAATATACTTACAGGTTTCTGATCTTGATTTTTTATTTCGAATGTCAGGGTGTTATCAATCCCCCTGTACACATTTAAATTTCTCTGGTACACTGGTCTATACTCCGTAGTTGCGTTTGCCAAATCTGCTATGAGAGTGGCCTTTTGGTTTACTAAATATCTATAACTTAACTGCATACAGTATTTATTAGAAAAATGTTATTGAAAGATATAGAGACAAAATTTCCTTATTTAAGCATCGTACAATACGGTGGTAACGAATATGTTGGTATTATAAACAACCAGGATAATAACGTTACTAGTATGTACGTTTACAGTCTGCTAAACGATGATGCAGAACGTAAGCACTTCTTAGATATGGGCGAAACATGGTGGTTTGAAAGCAATAGAACTATTCCTATTAGCATCTTTCTACCTAAAGAATTTCCTAGATTTAGGCATTGTTTAGTAACTATGAATACAAAAGATGTGAAAGTGACAGCAGGGCCAGTAGTAAATTTAAGTAATTTAACTATCAAAAGAATCAAACGTAAGAGTGTTCAACTCGTAAGAAAACCAAGCAAATAATTATTTGTAATTTTTAGGACTTAATTTAGGACGATAATGTTGTGCTTTGAACATAGCATTATGTATAAATTGTGTTACCTTGTTATGCATTGATCTATGATCACCAACTTTAATATCCATCTTATATTCCTCACGTTTGAATGGAATAATTTGTACAATGGGCATACCCATATTCAAAGTTATTTCTTCATTCAGTGGTGCAGTGAACCAAGTGTTTACGTGCAGTTCATGATAGATGTCTGTGTCAATAACACCGTTAAGTATTTCTAAGTTACCGTGTTTGTTATAGTGTGGAGCACATACATAACAACTATAACCTTTAGGAGTTTTTACACCCCAAGGGTTTAAAAGTTTAAATGTTCCTTCAAATGTATCTGGTGGAAAAGGATATGCATCCATTTGTTCATGTGGGTGTGTTGCCGCACCAAACATATTATTAAAAGGACCTGCAGGCATACGCCATACAATACCTTGTGGACACTCTTGACTCTTTTCTATTCTTTTAACTTTGTAATCACACCACAGTGGAATAATATATCCCATGTTCAATACATCTAGTACTGCTGGACAACTTTTTACAGTTTGATAACCATCTTGGTGACTACCATCTGGCGCCATACCATTCTTCTCAGAACCACGTTCCCAGTTCTTTGCTCCACCTTGTTTCTTAAACCATTCAGGCCAAAACTTACTTGCCTGTACAGGAGGCATTGCCTCTCTTAGTTCTTCATACTGTGTAAAAAATGTTACTTCAGTTGTCATTGGTTACTCCTTCGCACAACAAATTCATTTGCACTACAATAGCATGAGCATAAGCAACGGCGTGTGCTTTTTTAAAATAATAACTACCATCACTTGGCTTGACCCATACTTGCTTCTCTATCTCGTTCCAAGTCTTGTTTACGAGATGTCTCTTCGCTGGACGGATAATAGCAAGGACTGATGCTAATTGTTCCACGGAAGTAGGGCAAAGTTTCTTCACTACCGTCCCATGTCCGTTTAAATGAAATAGTTGATCCGTAAATTCTTCGTGTTGTAGTAGTTCCCACATTGGTTCCTTTTTCATCAATCTTAAAAGATGTTCTTCATCTTTTATGTCTTTGTACAATGATACATTTAAAAAATCTAATTTAAAGTATCCTCTATCTTCAGCCTTTTCATAATCAATAGTAGATAACATATCAACTGGATTGTGTGGAATTTCTGTGACATAGACTCCTGTGTTGTGTTTCTTTTCTGTATCTAGTTTAGCAACACGATGTTTAATCTTATCTAATACTATACTTCTATCTGCAAAGTCTATATCTATATCAGGCATTAGTAACTCGCATACACTACAAATAAAATACAAGCAATAAATCCTGCAACCAATACATGGTTACCAAGATTCAACCAACTTGTTCCTACTGTGTGACTATTCTTTGGATCTATAAATTTATTTTTCATTATATTGTATCACCTATTCCTGCTTCTCCAAATTGAAAACCTAACATTTTCATTATTTGAAAGATTGTTTCATATTGTGCATCTAGTATTTCTCTTATGTCTAATAATTCATTTAACAAGTAAGCATTCGCACTTAAACTTACTAGCAACCCTATTGTCAGTGTTGCAAAGAAAAATACATATTTTGGATTTAATTTCATAAACTATTATAACACACTTTCTGTAGAATTGTCAACTGTTTCTTCTACTATACTATTTGGTTTTTGGATTGGCATTCCTGCTCGATCGAACCATCTGTTGTCATCAGTTACATAACAATGACTTCTAAAATTATTACCATTTAAATCTTTTTTGGTAAGTGATCGTTTTGTTATTTTGCCTTTGTATTGTGAATAATCTTTATTGATCAATCTCATGCTACCACCACTTGCAGGCGATCCATATATTCTATCTATGCTTTCGCCTTCTGGTCCCATATGATTACTCACTATTTGTATATCGCTCATAAGTTACTTTCTTTTACTATTTCTTTTACTAGTTCTACATCTGCTACATGACGTTTGAATCTAATGTGCCAATGATTTGGATTCATAACATTACTAATTATTTGCAACTGCTCGTCATTCATTTTACTTAACATTTCTCTACCTGACTTGCAGTTTAAAAGTAACCATGGACTAATCTTTCCATCTCTTATATGTTGTGTTACTCTATTCAAACTTGCATACAAGAAATAGTGTTGCCACTGTGATTCATTTTCATCTGCCCAGTCCATCATAGTTTTAATGCTACGTTCTAGTGCAGTAGTAACGTCTTCTTTTAATATTAGATCTAGTGCATAACGTTCATACATTTCTTCTCTGCACCAATGATCTAGTTTTACTCCGCTTGTAACAACATAGTCAATATATTTTTCAGGATATAAAGGTCTTACATTGTTTACAAACGATCCAAATTTTACAAATGCATTGTAGTAAGGACTTTTACAAAACTGTTCATACGTTTTGTTTTCTGTTGCCTTTTGGCATAGTTTATAAAATCTATTAAATGTTAGATAGCCAAGTTGTACACGTTTCTCATCTTTTTGCAAGTGTCTACGTTTAGGCTCACACATATGAGCAATGAGAGTTTTCTCTCTAGTGTATCCAACACCGCAATAAGGACATACAAATGGTTTATCAGAGTTTGACATCTTTCTTCTCAAGTCCAAGATCGGTTGCATATTCTTGTAATTCTTTTTTTGTAGATATTGTAGCAAGTAGTTCTACCTCGTCTTTTTTCATATTTGGAAATTGATCTAATAACCATTTCATAGTTTTGTTATCAGATCCTTTTTGCTTCAAACCCATCCATACGTGTCTACGTGGTTGTGCCTGTGCGTTGTGTGTAGCACACAATAACTGCCATTGCAGTTGCGGGTGTCTGGTTCCTAGTACGTTCCAGTTCTTATTGTAATATTCATTTGTTGCAACAACGGCCCATTCTTGAGCATCTCTATTTCCTGCAACAGAACTAGCATAACGATTCAGTAACCAAAAGTTTAATTCTTTTCGTTCTTCGTCAGTCCAATCTTTATAGGCGGATTTAACATTACAATCCATTGCCATAAAAATTTCATTTAGCGGAAGTTTACGTGTCTTGTTCATCTTTTATAGTGTACCACAAAATCTCTAATTTGTCAAGTTGTTTTTTAATTGTTGGATACTTTTTACTTGCATCCATCATATCCTGCCAATTGTTAAAATCTTCAAATAATCCTTTTTGTGCAGGACCAGAAATTATCCATCTTGGAACTTCTGGTTTGTCAGGGTCTCTAGCAAATACTGTATCTTCAACCCTTTCGTATATTAGGTTACCCATTGGATCTCCTATAAGGTTAACAAAGGCCCCGTAGGGCCTTTGTAGGTTAATATTATGCTACTGCAAAGTATAAAACACTAACAGCCGCGATTGCTAATGAACCGCCATTTAAATCTGCGTGTTTACCACTTACTGCTTTAATTACAACGTGTGCAATAAAGCCAAGTGCAATACCGTATGCAATACTAAAAGTCAACGGCATAATGATTGCCGCTAGTACTGCCGGTGCGTATTCACTCACATCATCCCATTCGATATCTTTTAGATTACGTAAGAAATATGTTGCAATGAATACAAGTGCAGGAGCCGTTGCAAATGCAGGAATGCTCTGCGCCAATGGTGCAAAGAATAAACATAGTGCAAACAATACGGCAACTGTTACTGCCGTTAGTCCTGTCTTACCACCTTCTTTAATACCAGCACCACTTTCAATGTATGAAGTTGTGTTACTAGTACCTGCTAATGCTCCAACTGATGTTGCTACAGAGTCAGCCAACAATGCTCTATCGATACCTTCGACTTCGCCTTTCTTGTTTACTTTTCCTGTTAAGTTAGCAACACTTGTTAGTGTTCCAGCAGTATCAAAGAAGTCAACAAATAAGAATGCAAATGCAGTTCCAATGAAACCTGCTGTCGCAATCAAACTGAAGTCCATACTAAATGCATGACTTGGGTTAGGAATACTACCAACTACACCGCCGATTTCTGAAACTCCAAAAATCCAAGCAATAATACTTGTTGCTAGAATACCAATAATAATTGCACCTGGGATACCACGTTTGTCAGCAATCGCCATAATAGCAAAACCAAGTCCTGCTAATAAAACTGGCCAACTACTAATGTCACCTAAGCCAACTAAAGTTGCCGGGTTATCTACAACAACACCTGCATTCTTTAAACCAATGATAGCAAGGAACAAACCAATACCTGCTCCTACACCTAATTTCATTGACTTAGGAATACTGTTGATGATATATTTTCTAGCCGGTGTTATACTTAAACCAATAAACACAATACCTGCGATAAACACAGCCGCTAGTGCCTGTTGGTAAGTGTAACCCATACCAAAGACAACACCAAATGCAAAAAAGGCATTTAGTCCCATTCCTGGTGCTAGTGCTACAGGCCATTTGGCCCAAAGTCCCATTATTAATGTACCTACTACTGCCGCAATAATGGTTGCAGTAAATACGGCACCGAACTCCATACCGGTACCTTCAGTTGACAATATAGCAGGGTTTACTACCGTGATATATGCCATTGTTAGAAAGGTAGCCAATCCTGCCATAACTTCTGTTCTGACTGAACTGCCTTTAGGTAAACTAAAAAAGTTACCAACACTTTCTGAAAGTGATTTGAACATACTGTTCCTCCTTTGTTTATTTCTCTACTTTAGTACCAGACGTGCGTCTAACTATGTCATCATGATTAAACTCCGCCCAGTACAACTCAAAGGCAACTCCATCTTCAATGCCTTCAAACTGATGTACCTTACCAGGTTTTACCTGTGTAAAGTCTCCAGGTCCAAGAATTGTTTCGTCGACCAATCCTTGGTCATCTTGCCAAACACGGACAAGCATCTTGCCCGATTCAACAAAGAATCCGTTCCATTTATATCTGTGTTCGTGTTCTGAACACTTAAAACCTTTTTTAAATTCTATTCTGTGAAACTCTAGAACTCCATTGGCATGAATGAGTTCTGTTTGTCCCCATATCTTACCTGCTTTCATTTTGTTTCTCCTTTAACTGTTTAACTTTATATTCTATCCATTCTTCAACGGGCATTTGTTTTTCTTCCTCATCTAAAATGGTTGTGTTTTCTAAAACACCAAGCATTGTCCATTCACTGGCAGTTAAACTACTACTCATCATCAATAAACCTAAACAGTTTCTCCTCTACGTGACCATCAATGTTAATATACCTACGAATAGTTTTTGGATTTGCTCTAGGGGTCACGCCATGTAAACTATTCACAGTATTAAGAAAACAAGCCATTGTGTTTCTTGCATAAGGAATATGATCCACTGCATTAATATCTTCTGCTACTGCTTCTCGTCCTGTTACTCTACGCCATTGTTTACCTGCTGTATTTCTATAAACATTTAATCCACCATCTGTACCTTCGTCTTCTGGTTTTTTAAAATAAAATAAACAAGCAAATAATTCTTTTGATTGATCTACGTGCGGTGTTCTAATTTGAATATTATCTATTGCGTTACAAACAAATTGCATTTCCATTCTAATTGAACCTTTCTTAGGTTCCATTCTTGGACTTACATCTGCTCTTGTATATTTTGTATAAAGGTCTTCTTTCCAACCTTTGTTAGTATTGTAATGTTCAACAATGGCTGTTCTAAATGCTCTTATTAGTTCGTCTTTGAATTCTCTACTTGTATTGTAAGCAATAAACTCACGCCAAGTATCACTGACAACATTTACATAATCAAATTCATGTTGTCTATATCTAGCAGTACCAAAGCCTTTATCAGTACCACCTGTTACGTGTTGTTCTGGATATTCCGCTTCTAGTTTTTCATACAACGGCCACGGTAACACCTGTGGAATATGTATGTAAGGAAACGGATCTAACTTTAAGCACTCTGGCGTAAAGTTTTGCAATACGGAGTATTGGTTCATTTGTACCTTTCACTTATCTCACTACTTGTTATGTTGTCGCCTGAGTACAGATGTTGTTGAGGCATTTCGAATTCTTTGTGATCTACTTTCTGCATTATAGCGACAACCATTGGGTCTCTTTCCCAAGAATCCAAATTGAATTTGCCTCGGTAACCTTTATCTCTATTAAGTTTTGTTCCTAGTTTTTCAACATGAGCACCATCACTTGTACCAATCCATACGCCACGCATATTGTAATTGTTTTGATGTGCTAGACAGAAAAATAAGTTAGGGTGAAAGTTATAAAAGCCATGATCTACCCATCTATAAAAAGGTAACACATGGATCATAAATCCACCTGTTTTAGTAATATCGTGTGTGTTTTTAAATACTGCAAGTTGATTAAAAACGTGTTCGCCAGTACCGTTATTTGTAACTAGATTAAATTTTTCTGTAAAGTTATAATGTGAAACTATGTCCATATTAAGGTCCATAGCAACTGCATCCATTTCAGTATTAACATCTATTGCTAGATATCTTTTGAATCCTAATGCTAAGAAAAATTCTTTTGTAGTTGAACAACTTGTAGTAATATTTTTTCTTTGAAATAATTTTGCACGTGATTTATTATTTTTTAATCTTTGGTTTCCTAATTCACAAACACTTGGATTAGGCTGACTTAATATTTCGTCAGCAACTGAGTCAATAGCAGTTGTAATTAAGTTAGTAAAACTCATTATTTTTTCCTTAATACAACAATGTACTTGTTGTTAGGTTTAACATTTCCTTTTTTATCTGTGCGTGTTTTCTCAACAAACTCGTGCCAATGTATAATGCAATCTGGCATAAGTGTTTCTAATTTGTGTTTCCACCAACCTGGCGTTTCAACAATCAAGTGTGCATTACGTCCGTCTGGTAAAAACTTTTTAGCAGGACTTGTAGCAATAATAAGGAAAGCATTTTTTGTAAAGTACTGGTTCATTTCTTTTAAGACAGCATCTAAAAACACAGGTTCAATATGTTCTAACACATCAGTACTAATAAGCATATCAAATTTTTTCGTAGGTTTTACTTTAAAGTCTACCATACCTGGATCATAACCAATTGTATCAATAGAAGAATAATTTTCTTTTAGTGCAAGAACAACGCCACCTTTACCGCAACCATAGTCTATAATTGATTGAGGTTTAAATTCTTGAATCCATTTTTCGATTGCTTTTAATCCTTTAGCATCACCAAATGATGCTTTCTCATCATGCAGTTGTGATAACTGCTGAACGTATTCTTCACTAATTGTTTTTTCCATCTAGTCTTTCCTTTTGCTTTTTGATATTTTTGATTGTCTTCATGTAACTTCCTACTGCTGAAATGTTCGTTGTATTTAATCGACTCATTTCTTCACTTGAGACAACCTGGCAGTCTATTTCAATTTCTGCATCACTTAATGGTATAAGTTGTAACCAAGGATCACCTGCATTAATTTTGATTTCGGATCCATTCTTTACCATTATGTTGTTTAAGACTGCGTGTTGATATTTGTACTCTACTATTCCAGGCACACCCCAGTATGCTAACGGATCGGTTGTATGCCAATCGGGTTTTATCCACATAAAATCCACACCTGATGTTTCTCTAATTAACCAAGGAGACCCAACCTTTACGTGTGAATATTCTGGTTTATGGAACAACCAATCTTGTGCATCATGTGGTATTAGTGCAGTATGTTCTGGAAAAACTCTTTGTTCTATTTCTCCAAACTCGCCTACTTTAAAATGTAGTTCACACCAACTTGGAAATATTACTCCTGTTTTTAATATTTCGTTTATAGCAGGACATTGTTTCATACTGCTTACAGGAATAGTATTATTACCTTCTGTAAATAACCCTGCGTCAGTTCTACTTGCAGGTAATTTTTTCCACCAATCAGGAATAAACTTTTTAGCCAACATAGGTTGGAATTGATCAAAAGCATACTGCTGATTTGTAAAAACTTCTAGTTTTATCTTTTTCTTTTTAAACCAATGCACCATAATCTATTGTTTCACTTTGCCTACTAATATCTTTAACAAACCAAGCACATTGTGGATTATCACCATCTGTGATTGGTACTCCTAGTAACTGTCCATTTTTCATTTTTGGAAAGTACCATTTTACATCATTATAAAAATTAGTAATCTTAACTTCGCCCCAGTTCATAGTATAACTTGTTAAAGGATTAAAAAGAAATGCTTCAAACCCTCTATCATTTAAACTGGTTAGTGGCAACACTTCTATATCTCCAGTACCTTCGCTATCTCCTACTGCTAGGTGCCAATCAATTGGCATAGTAATTTCTTTTCCATTTATTTCCATTACCATTGCTGGTGAATTAAAACTTTCTAAAAATATCAAAGGGATATAAAAGAAGTCTGGGTTTTTTGGATCAGAATTATCTAATACTGCAAAACGTATGTCTTCTGTTAGTTCGTCTGGCAAATGCTCTAACTTGTAACACTTATTATCTAATGTAAGTATTCTCATTTCACTCCTGTCGCTTTTTCTTAGCCATAATTTGTTTAGGAGTTAAATTCCCAGGGTCAAGTTTTGCTAGTCTGCAACTAAAAAGATTTTTCTTTCCTTTGCTCGTCACTAGCACAGGCTGTCCGTGATCATCAAACTCTATTGCTTTTATTTTTGTAGTCACGTTACGGAATCTACCTACATATATTTCATCACCAACATTTATTTCAACTGTAAATTTCTTCATTACCAATCTACCTTTTCAATAGTAAATGGGTATTCTGCTTCTTTGTAAAACTTTTTACGTGAAGTTAAATGTCGCTTTGCATACTTACAAGTAGATGTAAGATCCCATATCTGTACAAAGTCTTTGTCTTCTGCCTTTCTTATGCCTCTGCCAATTGATTGTATTACCCTGACAAAAGACTTGCCAGGCTCAATAAGGACGAGATTAAAAATGCGAGGAATATTAATTCCCACCGCCGCAACGCCATAGGTTGCAATAACCACATTGTTAGTTCCTTTTTGAATTTCATCGTATGCTACTTTTCTTTCTTTTAATTTTACATCGCCTTTAACGAATGTTGAACCGGGTATTAATTCTTGTATTTGTTCGCCTGCACTAATTCTATCAACTAGAATTAGAGTATTACCTGAATCTTTAATACTGTCACACATTTTAGAAATATACTTTACTCTTTCTTTATCTGTAACAAGATATTTTAATTCTTCTTGATAAGATCTATATTCTTTTGTATCTAGTAACTGTACAATATTAACATGACATTTACTTAATACACCTTTATCTTGTAATTCTTTTGCACTTATTTGATTAATTACAGGGCCTATACTTGCTAGTATGCTTTGGAATTCAAACTGCTCTTTAGGTATAGTACCTGTAAGTCCCCAACGTATTGGAGCATTTTTTAAATTTTGTGTTAGTAATTTTTTAAGTACATCTGCTTTTGCTTGATGCACTTCATCAATAATAATTGTGCTCACACCATCTAAAAACTCTGCTAGTGTCAATACTGCTTCTCCGTCTTTTGTCTTCTTGTCAAGTATATTCAAACTTTGCCAAGTACAGATAGTGTGAGTCTTACCTAATTCTTTTCTGTCACCAAAGTAAACACCTACGTCTAATCCGCAGTTTACATAATCTTCTTCTGTTTGTGTTACTAGTGATTTGTTTGGAACAATAACTAATGTGCGTCCATACTTTTCACATAAGTGAGATAGTGTTGCAGTAATAATAGTTTTACCTGCGCCTGTGGCAACTTCTTGTAATGCTTGAGGACTTTTAATAAAATTGTTTACAACTTCTACTTGATAGTCTCTCAATACAATTGGTTGCCCAGCACATTGATGTCCTTCGGGCCACGTTGTATCACCCCAATAATTTTCGTCAATAGCATCAAAAGTTAGTTCATGCTTTTGTCTTTTATCTACAATATCTGCAATCTCAACACCTGCGTCAACAAGTGTGTTTACAATGATATCAAGATGATTAACGTAACCAGTACCACCAATTCCGAAAAAAGATATAGTTCCATCCCATCTTCCTAGTTTGTATTGTGGTAGGTAACGTGCATATGGTACTTGAAACTTTAACTTGTTTGCAATCTTTCTACGATATTCAACAGGCAAGTTTTCTACCTTTACGTTTACTTCGTCTTGTATTACTATCCTACAACTTATCATATTAATATTACTTTCGTGTATCCAAAAATGTAGCCTAAATTGCCTTCGTCATATTGTAAAATAAAATCATGGCCTTCACACCATTGTTGCATTTGCCTACCGATTGATTGCCTAGTATATAAGAATAATGTAAGAGGTTCCCAATCGCTTCTGTAAACGGGTTTAGGAACTTTATTATTATTAATATACACTACTTTTGTATTTTTGTCAACATAATTATTTAAGGCCTTATCTCTCACAAATTGGTTAAATGCATCAGCATCTTTTTTACCTTTATCTAATCTAAACATAACAGACATTTGTTCTGTTGGAATACGTAAAGTTAATCTTCTATGCATTTCAATTAAAGTATCCAAAGCAGTTTCATCATCAAGCACTACTGCAATAGGCAACCTATCCATTTCAAACAGACTATCCAAAAGATTATCTAATGTCCATTTTTTAGAATTAACCATAACGGCAGTAGAAGGCCTATCAATTAATTGTTTGCTTAATGCGTTCAATCCCATCATACTATCAGTTACTGACATAATATCAAATTCACAAAGGCCATATTTTCTACGCCTATCATAATATTTGAAAAGATTATCTACATCAACTTCTCCTATGTCTTCATGTAAATGTTGAACTGCTAGATCAGGTATGTTTTTTATTTTATAATCATATACACCAGGCAAGTATTGTTCTCTATTGTCTTCGTACTCCATACACTTATCAAATATTGTTTGTACTTCATTATCAATATCAAACTTATGCCTAAAACGTCTTGCAATAGTAACAAGTTTATAAACGTTTCTTTCTGTTAATGGAAAGTAATGTTTGTGATCTTTGTAGAAATAATCTTTGTCAGAATTGTTTTTTAATTCATCAATTCTGCTTATAACTTTTTTATTAAATGGAAATCTTATGACAAGCATTTTTGTTTCAACATAAGTTTTAGGATGTTTTACATCTAACACTTTTAACCAATGCTCTTGATTTACTTCCCGATAAGGAAACCTTAAGTTGTCTACGTGTTCTACAACATCAATATCTCTTTCCTTAAATTGGTCAGCATAATATTCTACAAGTAAACTTTTTACAAGTTCGTGTTGTTTTTGTGTTAGTGCAGTACCTCTAAAGACTTGTTTAGCAATACTAAACATTATTCTATGGTTGTCAGGATGTAATTTAAAACTATGTAAGTCTTGTAGTTTAGCAACTCCACTCCATTTTAAGTTACTAATACCCGCAACGAGTTCTAAACAATCTTCACAGGTAAGGTCATTAATGGATTGAGTGAATACTTTCATTGTTATATTATACTTGATTAAAAGAAATAAGTCAAGCGATTTAGCGGAATTCCTGCACGAATTTCGTCCAATGTCCACTCTGTGTAAGCCAAATCATTTAGCCATTGTGTTCTATCAGGACGTTTGATATCATTTAAATTACAAAACCATTCGTTAGCAACAGGATATGCCAAACTGCTTTCACTTACTGCAACAGGTATACCTTCCATTACTGCTTGAAGTCCTGGATTGCTAGTGTATGAATATAACATAAAAACATTTGATAGATTCAAATCAAAATCATCATATGTTCCTTTTACATGAACAGGTCTTTGAATTACTACATTTGGAAATTCGTGTTCCATACCTGTTAATGGACAACGTGGGTGGGGTCTTACAATTATTCTTCTGTCAGTTTGATTTCGTATGTGTTCTAATGTATCTAGTATTAAATTAGTTTGTAGTACTGATCTTAACTGATGACTTTTATTGTGTTGGGCACAAATTAATATGTCACCGTTATTATTTTCTTGCCAAGGTTTTAAAGTAAGTCCTAGTTCTTTTGCTCTTGTGTCGTCATTGCCGTCTGGACCAAAGTATGCTTCTTTGTTAATACCATCTATGCCAACTTTCCAAGTAGTGCCACGTTTAAGTCCGCCAACTTCTAAAACTAAAACTTGTTTGTTCTGTGCTTTGAAGTAATCCCAAACTTTTTTGTTTCCAGCCATTCTACCATGCCATAGCACAGACCAAATGACAGGAACATCACAATCGTACTCATTATAAGAATAGGTATGCCCACAATTAGTAATACCACTTGCAAAAGCGTCAAAAACTTCTTTACTATTAAGTGCGCCATAATCTGTAAATAAACTAAATTTCATTCCAATATTGCTCTGGTCTTGGTTTAAGTAGATCCTTCCTTCTACTTTTTCCTTCATCTTTTCTTACACCTTTAAGGTGATCAAAAAATTGTCCTAGTTCACAATTAATTAAAGGATGACCTTCGCCGTTAATCAAGTGTCCACTAAAGTCTTTAATTTGTGGAAACTGTGTTCTAATCTTTTTAAGAACTTCCCAGAACACATAACTATCATGCCATTCTTCCATTAAAAAGATACCTTGTTCTGCTTCATCATAAACACGTTGGAACTCTTTTAAAAATGCATCACTGCCAGGAGTTCTTAATGTTAAATGATAAAACCCACACTCAGGCCATTTTTTATTTCTGCCTAAGAATGATAACCATACAGTTGCAGGACACATGGCTCTGAACTGACCGTATGTAATAGGACTGTGTACATAAGTGTCTGCGTCCATCCATACTAAAATATCTGTGTTAGGATCTTTTGCCGCTTCGAATACAGCATAAGTTTTGTTAGCAAATCTAACTGCGTCCCATTTAAAAGCCTTGTGATGATCACGTGGTCTTCTTGCAGGCCAAGGACAAGTGCCGTTTGCTTTAGGTACATCTTTCCAACGTTCCTTAAATGCATTAAGATCTGGTAATGCTTCTTTGGCATCTACTACTGTTACTTGTTCTGGTCTAGCAACAATAGGTTTACAATTTTCGGCATACACTCTTAACTTAACACGTGGATCAACCCTTTGTTGAAAACTATCAATAAATCTTTGTCCATATTGTACCATGCCTGGTTCATGGAAAGTAGTTATTACTGTTATATTCATTTTACAAATCTCTTCATATGTTGCCAACAAGCACCACTACGTAGGTCAGTAAAACTCCAATGACATTGTGCAATTTTACGTATCCATTTTTCTCTGTCCCATGGTCTTAGTTGTGTTATTTGATCTATTCTGTGATGTGAAACTTCTTCAACTTGACTTGCTTTTGGATCTTCACAAATAATAGGAACGCCTTCAATTGCACTTGCAACTAGTGGACTACTATTATATCCTATTGTACAATATGCGTTTGCTAGGTCATGTTCTATAAACGTGTGTTGACTTATTCTAACATCTTTGCCTTGTATACCTTTAACATACTGTGGTGCTTTTTTATCTCCTGGGTGTGGTCTAACAATGATAGGTCTATTTGTATATTGTCTTATTTGTGCAATTTTTTCATTTGCCCAATTAACAACGTCTTTGCCTTTCATACTCCAACCACCATTCCGCTGTAGGCACAGCAGAATATTTTCTCTATTTTGAAAGTCCCAGTTCTTAAGCACAACACCTAAGTCACGTTGTATCTTTTGCCAGTTTTCTTCACCTGGCTCGTCATTACAATACAATCCTGTGTTTTGGAACACACCGTTAAAACTGTATCTTAAATAATGATGTGGTGCGTTTTGTCTTGCTTTATATAGAAATAAATTAGCATCAGCAGTAATAAACATTTTGTTATGTGTATTAGATGCTATTTGTCTACGCAAATTAATGTGTGGTACATGATCGCTTTTATCGTGCATCCAACCTTGCATTACTGCAACATCACAAGACATCAAATCAAAGCCTTCATATAGTAAACCGTTATCGCCGTTTACTCTAACGCCTTCAATAAAATTTTTTAAGATTTCATACTTATGATTTTCTTTTGAAGGTTTCAGTGCCTTCCCTGGCGGTATAACTTTTGCGTAAGCAATTACTCTCATTTTAAAACACTCCAAGCATATCCACTTAACATTTCTTCATATGTAAATTGGTTATTAGATAGGTAGCGACATAGATACGTTAATGATTTACGTCCTGGATGTTCTGCAAATTCTACTCTACCTAAACTTTTCTCACAAACGTCTTGAGCACAATTAGGACCTAACACTATCGCTGGTTTGCCATATACCATTGCCTCTAGTGCGGCAATACTATTATAAGTTACCAAACAATGTACATCGTTTGCAAGTTCTTGCTCGAGTGTGTTAATGCTTACCCTATCTTCTCTACTAGGTTTCTTACGTATTTTAATAGGACGTTTAGTATGCATTTTTAAAGTTTTAACAGTTTCTTCAATCCATAAATCTAAGTCTTGTTCAAAGTATTTCATTACTTTTTGACTTGGTGGAACAATTAAAATTTTACTTCCTGGGTACCAATCCTTTAATTGTATTCCTAAACTATTCCATCTTCCACTACCGTAATGCTTATCACTGCCTTCAGCATCTCTGTCTGGCATATGAAGATTTTGTAAAGCATTTTTTACAATTCTATGTGTAATTTTTTTACCGTTGGGATTACGTGGACTTGGATTGTTACCTAAGTAACCTGTGTCCATAAAATAAAAATCTTTGCCACGTGCAATACATTCTTTAATAATTTTTTGTTTACCTAACCCACGTACAAGAAAAGGTGCAGGATGATCCCAATAATCATTTACATCATCTGCACGAATATATTTTCCTCCACTACCTAGTGCCATTCCCATTATAAAAGAATCAACAATACCAAAAGAACCTTTTACTTTCTTTTCTACTTTTTTAATTCCGCTATCAATACAAATTAAATTAGGATTCTTAACTGAATCCATTACGTCTTGTATTGCTTCGATGGCGTGTGTGTTGCTCTGTGTAGCAATACTGTATAATATTTTGTCTATTGTTTCTTTCAATTCAGGCCTCAATTCTCTTGGATCCCATTCGCCATAATAATCATTCGGCATCTTTGTTCTCCATCATTGAATATAAACAATCTTTCCAAGCACTAGCAAGTTCACAGTTTCTATAATTTTTAAACCATGGTCCGCCTTCTGTATAATGTAATGCACGAGGTTTACCGTCACCTTCTTTGTACCAACCTACTAACCAATTCCAATCACATGGTAGCACACCTATTTCTTCATCTTTCAACCAACTGAATCTATGAAAGTATGCACCATCATAATTAGGATTGTTTACACTATCGACTGTTACTTTTTCATTTGATGGATGTCCGCAGTTCCAAAGTATTACACTTGACCAGTTCTTTCTTGGATAAACAGTTTGTACTTGTCCGTCCATTTTCATTCCTGGTTTAGGTTTGTAATCATGTTGCACAACCATCACTGCTTTACTATCATCTGCAAGAGCAAATAGATTGTCTACATCTTCTAAAAATACAATATCACTATCACAAAATAATGCCCAACCTTTATAGTTCATTAGATGTGGAATTAAAAATCTAGTGAATGTAAATTCTGTTGATGCAAGTTTATCAAGTTCACGCCAATAAATTTTTGACTGTCTTAGATCTTTTTGTATTAATGGAATAACTTCTGCATCGTTATTATAACGTTTGATACTGTGTTCACATACTTGGTATGCTATATCTTCTCTAGTATCATAACCTACAAATATTTTATTACTCATGTGTTTTCTCTACCCATACCGCTTTGTTATCAATAGTATGTATCTTTAAACTATCACCAAATACTTCATTAAAGGCTTTTCTACTTCCTTCCCATGTAAGATAGTCGTCCAAAACCATTATACCACCTACACTTAATTTAGGATACAGATTCATTATTTCTGCAAATGTACTTTCATACCAGTCTGTATCTAGTCTTAAAAGAGCAATTTTATTAGGCCTATTGTTTGAATCTTGTAATGTATTAACAACATCACCCTTGATATACTTTGTTAGATTACTTGGAATAAACTGATTTACATTACCTCTTACTTCTTCTAAACTGGCCGCACACCAATTTTCAAATCCTCTTTTTGCTTTTGGATTATTTTCTGCAAGTTTGGTAACAGGAGTTGATGTAATAGTATTAGTTGCAATATCTAAACTTGTTTTTTGTTTTATTTTATAATCGTGTTGGGTAGGTATAGTCATACCATCAAATGTATCATACAACCAAAAATGTCTTTGCGTATTTGTATTTGCAAGATAAGCCGCAATAGGATGTCCGCCTTTCCACACACCGCACTCAACAATATCACCTTTAATATTATTCTTATCTAGTTGCCTTACTGTGCGAATAGTATGTAAAAGTCTTTCACCACTCGTCATGGTGTAAGGTTTTGCTGTCGAAAGTATAGACAGTTCTTCTTGTGTAGGCTCCATTATTTTCTTTCAATATCGTCTTCAATACAGTTTTTACCATATTGTATTTCAACTATTTTAACAGGCTTATCTGTTTCATTTACTAATTGATGCCATTGCCCTTCGTCAATTCTTAATGATTGATGCTTCTTAAATGTGCCTAATAGTTCAGCATCTGATGATATATTAATTGTATATACTGTTGCAATACCTTCAGTCACTAACCAATACTCTGAACGATTTTCATGACGTTGCATTGATAATTTTTTACCTGGGTCAACTGTAAGTTCTTTTACTTTTGTTGTTGGTCCATCTTCGTGTAGCACACGATAGTAACCCCAGTTACGTTCTGTCTTAGGTGCTTTCCATTCGTCTAAAATCCAACTTGAAGAATTCATTTTATCTGTACCTCCTACCCCAAACACAAATTCAACGTTTCTACTATCGTTGAATGTATCCATTTCGGGTACGTTACCTTTTATTCTATCGCCGCCGTTTGCAACAATAATTTTTGTATCAGCAGGATTAATAGACATTAATTTAAAAATGGCTCCACCAGCATCATCAAACTTATCGTCATTGGGAATATCAACGACGCCGTCTACCATCTCTAAATTTTTTATTATTTCTATTCTATCTTGGAAGGGCATAAATGGCCTACCTTTTTTACGGGTAAGCCATTCATCTGAATTAACGCCAACTATTAACTTGTCACCAAGTTTTTTTGCGGCTTTGAAATATTCTAAATGTCCTTTGTGTAGTGGATCAAACCCACCTGTAACTAATACCAACTTCATAGTATTATTTAACAGGTATTGGTTTTTATTCTACCGCAACTGGCTCGTCTAGAACTTTCATTTGTTCTAACCTATTCGCAGGTTCGAACGAGGACTTTAGATACTCCATCATATTCTCTGGAGTAGTTTCAATATATGGATCATCATCTTCACCGTTGTTATTGATGCCTGGCTCTTGCCACCATTTCTCAACAACACCGTCATTGATAACACACATATATCTCCATGAACGGTTACCAAAGCCTCTATGGTTTTTGCCTATAAGCATACCCATAAATCTTGTAAAGTTACCACTACCATCTGGAATAACTTTTACATTTTTAATCTTAAGTACTTCCGCCCAAGCATTCATTACGAATGTGTCGTTTACTGAACAACAATACACTTCATCAATGTTTAAGTCTTTGATTGTATTATAGTTCTCTTCAAAACTAGGAAGTTGTGTACTAGTACAAGTTGGAGTAAAGGCTCCAGGTAGACTAAACAATACTACACGTTTACCTTTGAAGTAATCGTCTGTAGTTTTTTCAGTCCACTTGCCTTCATCAAAACTGCAACCATCTTCTAATACAACATCACCTTCTCTAACCTTAAAGGTTGTTAATGGGATTTTAAATCCTTCTGTCATATTTGCTCCGTTAGTTATGTTTGAAATATTATAAACTTGCGTCTTCCATGCCAGCAACACGAAGTTTTACAATATTAGTTATCTGCCATTGTTTTTGATCAAGTCCTTTTGTGATACCTAACCATTTATTTCTCATCAAGGCAAATTCGTTTATGATCTTTTCCATGTCGACAACATCTTGTTCACCGTCAACATATTTTTCAACGTCTCTGCTAGATAAAGCACGTTGATAGTTTTCTAAATATTTTTTGAAAAATGTACTTCTTAATCGGCGTAATTCAATGTTCAGGTATTCTAATATTGCTTCTAGTTCTTGTAATTGATTAAAACGGTGTTCAACTAGTCCAGGCATTTGAGCAGATGCTTTTTCTATGTTACCATAGATTTTACATTCTTTCTTTGCGTCTTCTAGTTCAGTTTCGTAATAATCAATTGCATTTGGTATTGAACTAATATCTTTAGCAATTTTAGAATACCATCCCATGTTTAATCCCAATCATCATCTTCGCTTGTACCATAATCGTCATCATCAATATCCTCTTCCAGATAATAACCAATTGCTTTATCCAATTGACTATCAGACCCTAAGGCTTCTCTAAAAGATTCATCTGATGTGCCAAAGTCAGCACAAACATCAACAAACCTTTCGGCAACTGTCTCGATATTTTTCTTATCGATGTATTCTTTAAACACCTGCCAAATTTCAATTATTTGCGATCCTGATTCCATAGTCTGTGACTCCTTATATCCAATGGATATTTATATTTTATTCATCACTTGTTTCTACTACCTCAGTTTCGACTTTGCCTGTATCAGCAAGTGCTTCAGCAGAGTCTTTGATAATAAAATCAAGTTTTTCACCATCCCAATCTTTACGATATTCTTTGTGTTCTTGACCTTTTGTATCAACATACTTTAATCTGTTACCTTCTTGCTTTAACAAACCTTTCTTTTCGAACAAGTCAACCAATCCACTGTAAGGATTCATTCCTGTTTCATATGGAATCTTAACTTGTACACCTTCAAAAGGTTTAGCATATCTTGTCTTCATAACTTTACAAGCGGCTCTAATACCTCTTACATCAGTTACCTTTTTACCATCTTCATCTTCTTTTAGTTTTAGTTTTTTCATTGCTACAACAATTGAAGATGCATAGATAAATCCTTGACCACCTGATATCTTATCATCTGGATCAAACATATCTTGCGATGCATACGTATGGTTAGTTGCTACTAGTCCTACGTTATGACTACCAAACATATTAACACAGTTTCTTACAAGTGCCGTTAGTGCCTTAGGCTTTCTACCCATGTCACCTTTCATATCACCTTTTGTAAACTGATCAACATCTGTTGGAGTAAGTAACATACCTAAACTATCAATTACAAACAATACTTTAGGACGTTCTTCCTCATTCATTGCTTTGTAGTCTGTCATAAATGTTGATACTGTTTTAGCAACATCATCAATCATTGACATATTAAGTTTAAGAAGTTTATCTTCGCCTGTGTCTACATCAAGTGCTTGTAGCCATTGTTCATCTAGTGCGTTCTCAGAATCAATTAGTACAACAAATATACCTTGTTCCTGTGCCGCCTTTACAATGTTACCTGCACAAAAATAAGACTTACCTGAGCCAGACTCTCCTGCAAATACAGTTACCTTACCTAAAGGTACACCTTTGTGGAAATCACCTGACACAAGATAGTTGAGTGCATAGTTACCTGTACTAATCCAATCAGTAGGATCGTTAAATCCTGCACTCATACCTGTGATTGATTTAGTTAAGTTTTTACGAAACTTAGAAACGTCAAATGCTTTGCTCGCCATTGTTACTCCTTAATCTAATAAAATGGGGTGTGCTTTTGACACACACCCCAGATATATTACTGCTGTCTAGAACGGATCATTGCTAGAATGTCTTCCGCCTTGTTATTGTCTGCTGGTTTAGACTCTGCAACAGGTTCTGAAACTTTTACAGTTTCTTCTTCTGTTTTTGCTACTACCGTCTCCTCAACCTTTGCTGGTTGTGGAGTAGATGCCTTTACTGGATCACCAGTTCTTGAAGCCATACCTGCTGGACGGAAATATTGACCAAATGCGTCCATGTCATATGCTTCACCATCAACTGATGCTTCAAACATCTTTTTAATGACTTCTACTTCAACGTCACCTGGCTTCTTAGGTAAGTAGTCAGATAAGTTATACAATCCATTAGTTTCAATTGCTTTATACTCATCTTCATTTAATGCACGTTCTCTACGTGCCCAAGTTGAAGTTGAATAATCTGCATATCCACCTTTTGAATTTTTAGTAAGTCTAAAGTCTACACCCGCAGTATAATCTGTAGGCAATTCATTCATGTCCGGATCCATCAAAGCACCTTTAATGATTTGAAAGATTTGTGGACCAATGATAAATCTTCTAATTGGATTATCTGGAGTTGAATCCTCTGTTAAAGGATTGTCAGTTACAAAGCCTTGGAATACGTAAGAACGTTTCTTCCAATACTTTCTACCCATATCTTCTAACTTTGGATCCTTAAACCATCCACGTACTTCTGAAAGTACTGGACAAGTTTCACCATACATTTCCATACAAGGTACTTGTACCTGTACTGGACGAGAGTCTGTCTCGCCTTTGATTCCAGCAAATGGAAGTTTAATTAATAAACGTTCCTGCCAGAAAAATGTATTGGATTCATCGCCATCAGGAAGAAAACGGACTGTTGCAGTCTGTCCTTCTTTCATATTCCAAAATGGGTAAATTGCGTTGTCACCGCCTGACGAACGATTGCCGCCAGTATTTGCTTCTTGCTCTTTAAGTTTTGCACGAATTTCTGCTAATGTTGCCATTGTTAAGCCTCCTATATTATAGCCTTCGCTGTTTAGTGCCTTCATGTAGTAGCACAATAAAATACATACTACTACAGATATTTAGTAATGTCAAGTGTTTATTCGCCGAAAAGTGATTATAGGCCGCTCAATTTCTTGATACGTTCCATTTCAGGATCTTTGCCACCTAGCAATCTTCCTATCATCTTCTCTGCGAATGGTACACTCTTGTCACCAAATTCTTTTTCACAAGCAGTAATAACTGCTTGTTCACCTTTTGGAAATGCGTTAGTTGTGTAATCATAATGACTCTTAACTAACTCTTCTAATTTTTCTCCAGGTGATTTTTCATGTGATTCTTTTTTCTTTTCTAATTCTGCCTTGCGTCTAATTAGTTCTTTCTTCAATTCGGGGTCTTTTGATGTATTTGGATCTGCTTGAATATCTTGTATTGCTTTTTTCTTTGCTTGATAATCGTCGTCTGAACCTTCATCTTTTTTCTTATTGTACTTGTCTTTGATAGCACCAATTTCTTCTGCACTTGCACCTTTACCAGCGGCACTTTGGATTTTTGTCATTCCATCTTTGCCGTATTTCTTAACACCTGCTTTGTACATAATGCCACTTTCGTCAGTGGACACTTCTTCCATATCGCCTGTGTCAATTTTAGAAACCATTTCAGGTGCTTTCTTTTTAACATAATCCATTATCATTGGACGTATGCAAACATCTGCATCTTCTTGTCCTGCTTTTTTAATTTGCATTAATAATTCTGGATCGTCAATAATACCTTTTAAACTTGAAATACCATTGTTACCATTTACGCCTGCCGCAAAATGAGATTTCATTAACTTGTTTAATTTTTGTAATGCTTCTTGATCACCACTTAACAAATCTTCTTCACCAACAATTTGGTTTAGTGCATATTCATATTCTGCTTCTGGTGTAATACTTTCGTCTTTAATTAATTCTTCTTGATGTTTAGCAAGGTCTTCTAATGAATCAAATTCGCCTGTCATCTTACCATCTTTATATGAAATAAATTTTCCACCTTTGTTAACAGCGGAAAGACCATATTTGTTCATGCCCATTGAACTTGGACCATCTGCTGTTTCATCAGGACCGTCATATTCTGCAAATGCTTCTGGACCCATTTCTTCAATTTTATTTTTTTCTTGTACCAAATTATAAATGTATGGAAATACAGATTTTAATTCTTCATTGAATGTTCTAATAGTTAATTCGTCGATCCAAGCATTTTGTAAATCTTCTGGAACTTCTTCTTTTACTGCTGGTTTAAAATCTTTTGATGCTTCTGTGTAATAGTTTTGTCTTTGTAAACTATGCACTTCTTTTTTAATTTGTTCTACTCTTTCAGCAACAATATCTAAATAACCTTTTATACTTTCTGCCATTACTGCTGAACGGTTCATGTAAGTTCTAAATTTACGTAACTTGTTTAATTCTTCTGATAAACCTACAATGTGTTGTCCAAAGTCATCATATAAGTTACCGCCATTGCTTACGTGACGTGCTAATGCTCTTGCACCATTTAAATGTCTAAATGGATATTTGAATCTTTCTCCGTTATCGCTTTCAATGTAAATTGCTTCAACGTGTTGTGTACGGCCACCGGGTGTTTCTTGATTAATTGGTTTAGTGTGTTTTAATACTAGTCTTGCTTTGTCGCAATCTTCATAACTAGTTCTTGCTGTTCCATACATTACTGATTCTGTTTGCATTTCCTTCTCTCCGGCAACTTTTGTTAAATGTGCATAATCCCTTTTGTCTAAATTGCTTTTTGTAATATCTCTTGTGTCGAAGTTAAGCATATTCTTTTTAGCAAAAAATCTAATTTCTTTTAAAAAGTCATACCAATTATTTTTTTCTGCCTCGTCTGCTTCTGCCATAATATTTGTATTATAAAGCACGACAACTTCTTTTTCATCTAATGTTACACTTACTTTTCCAAGTACGTTATTGCCTTCCATGTAGTCAAAGTCAAAGTAACGTGCAAGTTTAGGGTTATCTGTAACTGCACCATTCATATCACCAATAGTCACAGATGGAAATCTGCCTCTAATTTTAGCAAATAAACGTTCTGAAATTGGTTCCATATTACTCATATAACTATTTATCTTATGTTAGTGGAAACGAATATAGGCATTGGCGGTTGTAGATCTTCTTCAGATTCAGCATGATTAAACGTTTCGTATATCTTAGGATCCCAGTCTTTAAGCACCGCAATTAGCCTCATACTTAATAATGTAGCACTAACAAGGTCATCTGTTTCACCAGGTTTTGCTTTGTAACTACTACCACTAGCAACAAACCCTTTAAGTTCTGATATCAAAGGTTTGCTGTGTATTTTAAATTTATCACTCTCAACCATTGCTTTTAATCTTGAACAAGCACTAATTTTTGTAGCATGAGTTGTATTAAATCCTTTTCTAAATTTACGCACATGACCTTTTCTAATAGGTTCACTTACTAACATACCTGGTATATTCTCTTCACCTAAGTCTCTAATAACAATCAATGCGCCTTCACCTATAGTATTATTTTCTACACTCCAATAAATGTTTTGGCCATCGTTTTGACATTCTTCTTTTATGTAATTACAAATATCTCTTAAAATTCTAATTTGTCCAGGTATAGCAGTTTGGTTGTGTCTCCATTCGCCTATCTGTTTGTATGTAGGTAATTCTATAATTTGTATTGCGGCAAAGTCTCCACCTGTACCCATAGCAGGATCTAGTGCAACAACATACGTGTAGTTTCCTTTAGGTGTACCATACCAACGTATTTGTCCTTGATTGCGTATAGGATCTATTCCTTCTATTGTAGCAAGTTTAATACTATTAATTAATGTTTCATCATAGACTAAGAATTCGCAACCATACTCACGTCTAAATCTTTCTTCACCAATACGACCAACTTCAACTTTCATCCATTCATCATCTCTATCAGGATGTTCGTCCCAACTTGCTGTAAATCCGTGAAAGCCATTTACACCTTCTGCTTGTTCATTACCATTCTCATCGTATTTGTTTTGTGATTCTTTCCATATGATAGCAAACGTATCTTCGTCTGAGTTAGGTGTACTTGTAATAATTGCACGACCACCTGTTGCTAGTGTTGGAGATATCGAAGTCCAAAATTCATCAGCAATACTTGGATTAACAAATGCAAACTCATCACAGTATAGTAAAGATATTGACATACCTCTTCCTGTGTTGCCTGTTGTAGTAGCACTAACTATTCTACTACCATTTTCAAATTCCATTGAACCTTTGTTGTAGTTTACAACTCCTGCTCGTATATGATCAGGACATAATTCATATCCGTATCTAATACGTTGCATAATTTCTTGAGCACCTGTGTATTTGTGTGCGGCAATTAGTATTGTTTGATCTGGATGAAACATAGCATACCATAACAAGTAACCTGCGGCAGTTGTTGTCTTACCACTTTGTCTTGGTAGCATATTAACATTGAATCTATGATTGTGATAACTTTTTAAAAGTCTTTGTTGATATTCAAATGGCTTAAACAAAGTTTTACCTTTTACAGGATGTTGTATATAGAAAAACTGTTCACAAAAATATTCAAAGCCAGTGTCAGGATTAATACAATTACTTAATTCTTCTACTTGCTCATTAGTAAAATTTTCTCGTTGGTGTGCTTTTTTGGTTAAGACACCGTCTAAACTTTTAGTTGCCATACTAGTATTTATAGGTGAAAATAGGCCCCGTAGGGCCTATTGGTTGTATTTTAAACTTTTGGATTTATTATGCTACTGTTACACTTGAGCCATCAGCAACAGTTGTACCTGATACGTCAATATCGTTTGGTCCTACTGCTGTTCCTAATGCTCTAATCTTTGCTTGTAAGTCTGCCGCGTTAGCACTAATATCAGTAATAATTGAAATTGTACCTGCCGCAGAATTAGTTACCAAATACATTAAAGGACTAACTTCTCCTAGTACTACTTCAGCCGCTTCACCTACTGCATCATCTTCTGCACGTAAGTCAATTGCACTACCGCCAGCATTCTTTACAGTAACTAACATTGCCTTTGCATTATGAGAATATAATGTACCAGCAGTTACACCTAATCCTGTTACTCTTGTTACTGCTACCATCTTACTTCTCCTCTAGTTCTGACATAAGTTCTTGTAGTCTATTTTTTAAACCTTCTTTAATTTTATCTTCAGTAGCCTGCATTGGATTGTCTCCGCCTGCAACTTTAGGATAAGTTTTCTTAGGTCTGTTTAAACCACCACTTAAATCTTTTGTCATATATTTTGTATCTTTGTAATCTTCGTCTGGTGAATTATCCCAAGACTTTTCTTCTACTTCGTCTTCACCGCAAGGCTTAGGATCCATAGGCAACTTCATCGGCATTGGTTTGTCCATCTCTGGTTTCTTTGGTCCCATAATAGATAAACTTTTTGCGATATCGTCTCTTGGGGAAAGCATCTTAATATCAACAGGCTTCATTTCAGGTTTATCACCTCTCATCATATTAAAAAGGTTTCCAACATCCTCTGCATTGTCACCCGACATGGAGATATTCATTGATACTGCTTCGTTTAAGTCGTCTATTTTCTTATAGATATCTTTTGCGTTCATTATTTGCTCCCCACTGGACTTTTTGACTCTTCTGGTTCATTTAGAGCCATTTGTTTTTGTTCTGTGTTTCCCTTTACGCCTTGGCCTGGATCATTGTCTCTTTCTTTTCTTGCCTTTTCTAATTCTGCTAATAAATTCATTGTTCTGTTTGTACCAACATCTTCTTGTGCTGATTGACCGTTGTCAATATCTGAACCTAACTTAGGTTCGTAAACTTTGTTGTACTCTTTATCTTGATATTCTTCTTGTGGTGCATTCTTTGAACGTACAATAATGTATGCTGGATCAATGTTGCAACAAGTAGATAAGTATTCACCCATAACTTGTGGAGTTGTAGGATATTGTACTGCTATATCATAATAGTGGCATTCGCAATTTTGTAACTGAGGGAAGTCTAATGGGCGTTCTTGGATTGGTGTTTTCTTTGGACTGCTCATGCTTTCTAGTCCAAACTTTTGTAAACAACTTTCCATGCTGTCTGCACAGTTTTCTGGTAATTCGCCAGCGATGCCTACTTTAAATTCGTATATCTTTTTTGACTCTGTTAAATATTCTGTAAACTTTTTCATATTACTTCCCATCTATACATTATTTATCCATATTCTTTAGTTTCTCCAGCAAACTGTTACGGTCAGTTACGATATAGCCTTCTCCGTTAACTATATTACCCTCATCATTGCCAGAATCTTTGTCTTGTTTTTCTTTTTTAAGTTGCAATTCTACCATTTTTAACTTTTTATCCAATTTAGCAACTTTGGCATCTAGGTTAGTTTTTAGCATTTGTCCTGCTACTTCAAATACCCTGCCACTATAACGTGATTCAACATTCATGCCTAAATCCATTAGATCTTCATAAGCACTCATAGATTTTTCAGCAACTTCATTCAGTTCATTATCAGCCATTTCTCCCAAGCCTTTTACTTGTGGTAGTGCGGCCGCAATTTTATCCATCTCTGCTATATCGCGTAATGTTTCTTGCTGTTGTGTTACAGCCTGAGTCTTTTCTTCAGTTTCTGCTTTCTTTTTATCTGCTTCTATAATCTCTTTAGAGTCAGGTAAGTTTAAAAGTTCCTCTAATTTTTTAGTCATATTTTGGATCCATTATATACTACTATTATTTATCAGCCTTTTCTCTTGCCCTGATGAAAAATGTCATTTTCGGTTATGACTCTAAACACTATTTTCTTCTGTTTACACCATGCCCTAGCGGCTTCCCATTTAGCGATATTTCTTACGTATTGTGCTTGTCTAAATTTATCCCTACCTACAGATTCTCGCTTCATTTGGTTTTCAGGTTTAACTTCAATTAATTCTACTCTTTGTTTGCCTTTTCTATCTGTATATTGTATAAGGAAATCAGGAACATATATTGTCATACTTCCTGTCAACGGATCTCTATAAGGTATCTTAACACTTTCACTTGCCCAACGAGCCACACTTGGATTCTCATCACAAAACTTCATGAAAGCAAACTCCCAACTTGATCTATACAAAGGAGTTTTTCTACCTAAATATTTTTCTGGAAATTTTAAATTGTATCTGCCTTGTGCGAACTTAGGCATAGCACTATACCATTATGTTACGTGCATCTAATTTGTTTGTTGCTTGATCTACTTTATAACCTAATGCACTTATTTTTGTTCTGTTATAATTTAAAACTTCTGTAATGACAGAACTTAATTGCACATCATCAAATCCACCCAATGTGTCTAGTAATTCAAAAGTTTTTACTCCATCTATTTTTGCTTGTTGCATTATTATAGTTGAAATTGTTTGAGCACTAGTTTTATCAAAACCTCTTTTTTCAAAAAATCCAATAGTTGCATCTACTTCGTTACTATTAAATTCTAAAGGTTTTGTGTAATATGAATTAAAGAATTTTTTAACTAAAGTTGAAGAATCATTTACTTGCTGACTCTGAGGTAGATTACCACTTACATTTGAAGCAACTGTATTTTGTTTTGTTGTAATGTTTTCACCCATGTCATCTACCTTATGTGCTTATGTCAAAGTTTTGATTATGTGATTTTAAATTACTTGATGTATCACTATTCAATGCACTTTTAACATTAGAACTTAAATTGTTCCATGCAGTATTTATTGCGTCGGGAGTTGGTATACCACCGTTGTTGATGTGTGCTTTTTTAAATGTAGTTGCTTTAGTTAAATCATCTAATGCATTAGGATTTTGACTTAAAAAACTTGTTGCACTACTTAATGAACCATTCTTGATTGCTTTAGCAACACCAATAGCCGCTGTAACACCACCAACTGCTAATGCAGTCTTTCCTAGTCCACCACTGCCACCTATCTTAGGAAAAGCAGTATTGGCAACACCACTTACGTCAATACCAGTAGCGGCACCAATTTGATCTTTTAATATACCAAAGCCTTCTTGTCTAATACCATCGCTTGATAAGTTTTTAGCATTTGTAACAACACTAGATGCTTTTAATACTGTACCTAAAAAGTTTTGTGGACTTGTAAATGCATTACCACTTGTTATATCACTGAATACATCTGATGCTCCTGCGGCAATACCACCTTGACCAAATAAGTTTACTGCACCACCACCTGCTAATGAATTAGGCGAAGGCATACTATCATAATGACCACTTGCGGGACCAAACATTTTAGGAGCAGTACCTTCAGTTACAGGACCTCTTGCATACCATACAGTTTCGTACTGTACTGTCATTGTGTTTGAAACTGCACCACTGTCGCTGTTGTCCATTGTATCATGTTGCCAAGAACTTATTATAGGATTTGCTAAAGTGAAACAAGTATATCTATGTCTTGACATTTGATAAATTTGTATACTTTCAAAAAAGTTTTCTAATTGATCATTGTCTAAACCAAATCTATAATTGTTGACCATTTCGTTACCATACGTTGTTGACCTTGCATAGGCAGGGTTACTAGTATTAGGTTGTCTACTTCCATCTAATGCCGCATAGTTTCCGTCTTTGTAATAATATCTATAATATGCTTCCCACATAGCAGTTGTTTGTCCATAGTTGTCATCATGGAATACAATGTTGATAGGATCATAATCTAATCTTGTTTGTAAGTTTCTTTTCTTGTTGTATTGATGTTTAAGTGTTGTACTGATTTGATATTTAGGCAAGTCAACACTTTTAACTAACATATTAATTTCTTGTGTTTTTAATTGTGGAATAATTTTTACTGCTTCTGGATTTAAATTAAAACTTACGTGATATAAAAATTTATGTTTAGGCGATAATCTATGTGCGTCATCTACATACAGTCTTGCCGCGTGTGCAAAGTCACCAAGATTACCTTTTGGACTTAATGCTCCACTAACTAAATTATCTAAGAATCCATTGAGTTTATTTGCCATACTAATATTTATCCAATTAAATTAAGTGCGTATAAAATGACGAAAGGGGCCGTAGCCCCTTTCAATATTACAGGAAATATTATTAATTTAGTTCTTACGTAGAACCACCGCCTGTGATTGCAGTATTAACAGTTCTACCTACTGCTGTACCTACTCCTGTACCTTGTGGAGTCTGTATAGCATTATCGTATCTGATTGATAAAGCAACTGTAACTGGATCGTTAGTTGAATATGCTAATGTATTGTAGTTAGCACTTTCTAAGTAACAACCATATAATTCAAATGTTTCTAAAACACTTGCTACATTTACGCCGTTACCACCATCAAGTATCTCGATTCTAGTAACGAATTTGTAGTCACTTCCTGAAGCCGCACTTGACTGTTCGAAGAAGTCAAATTGTTTCTGAAGTTGCTCACCAACTAATTTTTGTACGTTGTTGGATACGTCTTCTCTTAAGTTTAATGTAATAGGTTCCCAAGTATGTTTACCTGCTAGGTATACTCTTGAGTTGTATACATCAACTGTGATTTGTTCGAAAGAAACGTTAGGTCTAGTAACGTCTACAACTTGTTTTGTCAACTCTGTTGTTGGAGTTGAAACACCAAAGTTTTCCAGCGACACTCTAAAGCGATACTGGAGTTTTGGCATCAACAGTCCTTGATTCGATGCACTTGCACTAGAATCTAAAGGTACTGTAATTTTAGATAGTGTTGAAATTGCCATTATAATATCTCCTGTTTAATGTATTTATCTACCTTATAGCCCCGCTATTTCACCTGTATTTTTAAGTCTTAGTGGAATGTAAATAAACTCTACAGCCTTCACTGGCTCAATAGCAACATCTACATACAACTCATTTCTATCAATTCTAGTTGGTGTGTTGTTTGATTCGTCACACACTACTAAGAAGTCATATAATGCTCTTTGACCTACAAGTTCTAATAGTAAGGAGTCTACTTGCGCCTTAATTTCATCTCTAGTGATTTTATCATTAGGTTCAAAAATGTAAGGTTTAGCAAGTTTGTTTAACTGTGAACGTAAGTACACAACTAGTCTTGCAACGTTGATTCTGTCTAAAGCACTAGCATTTTTGGCTCTAGTTTTTTGACCAAAGTTTACAAGTCCTGCACCACTTAAGAATGTTACAGGGTTTATAGCATTTGAGTACAATGTATCTCTTTGACCTTCGTTAAGTGCAATTGATTTAAATTCGCCTTCGCTGTCAATAAATCCTGATGCACTTGCGTTTGTAATGCCACCACGTCTTGTACCTGCTGGTGCAAACCATGGAAACGATACTTGGTCACTTAATGCAATAGTTCTAAGTATACCATGTGATGCTGGAACAACTACGTTATTTCCTGCGTTATCACTTGTGAATAAACTTGGATAAAACATTCCAACATATTCATCTCTTGTAACTGCACCATCATCGTTATCTTCAGTTGCTAGTTTAACGTTTGTTGCCCATTCATTTAATGAAGTTGCATCGCTTGTTAATCTAAATGGTGTATCACCTACAACAAATGCACTTAGGCCTCTGTCTGTGTTTAGTGTTACCATTTCACCGATTAGTTCTGGATAACCTGGACAAGCAATCAAGTTAAAGATTCTTGAGTTGTCATCTCTAATGTCTTGGTTGCTGTTAACCATTGCCTGTAATGCTTGTACAACAACTTTTCTTTGTGCTTTTCTACCAAATGAACCTGAACCGTCTGCTTGGTTGCCTGATTCAGTTACCCATCTGTGTGAGTAGTAAGCCGCCATTGATTCGTTGTTATTGAATCTTAAGTTGTTACCTGATACATCAATTGAGTTACGTACAAATTTTCTTACGTTGAATCCGCTTCTACGTAAGTTCCATAGCAACATACCTTTTGGATATAATGCTGGATCTGGAGCATCTGGGTCTAAGTAGTTAGAACTTAATAGTGCTTCAATTGTACCTGCTGTGGCACTATTTGCACCTGCTGTATTGTATCTAGCATCTGCAAACAAAATACCATCTTCAGTAGTTTGATCACCATTGTCAATTAGCACCCATTTTAAAGTTGCGCCATTGTATTTGTATATCTTAGGATAGTTTTCTAAGTCAGCAGTTGAAATCCAAAGGTCACCATTTTTAAGATCAGTTGCATCTGATTGTTTAGTAGGCTCAGTTGCACTTACAATAGGACCTGCTGGATCTGTCTTATCGCCAGCCGCCGCCGCAAAGTACGGACTTGTTGAATCTTGATATCCAACCCAAGTTGTACCATTGTGGATCATAATGTCTACTTCGTCAATAATTGAACTGTACCATAAAGTACCGTCTGTTGTCAATGAAGTTGGTGCAGTTGGTGAGTTAGTTACTGTTAAAATAACCCAGTTACTTGCAATAAAATCATGTGAGTGAGTAGATGGTGCTTCTAATAAGAACTGTGTAGCATTTGAACCAGTTGCTGTAAAGCCTGCTAGTCCTAGTACGCCACCTGTGTCAGTAATATGGAAGTCACCGCCATCATTGTGTTCAATTACAATTCTGTTACTTGAATCAACACTTGCAACAACGTTTGTAAAGCCTGCAGAGTTAATTGCACCTGCAACTAAATCAGCATCACTTGTTGCCGCTGTTGTTGTTACACTTACTGTTACATCTGAACCTAATGCACTTGAGTTTGGTGCAGTTTCGGCTATATTAAATGCGTAAGTACCCGCTGTTAATTGTGTAGTAATAATGTTTGATTTAATTGTTGTAGCACCTGTTGATCCTCTTCTGTAGATTTTAAAATCTGCAATCGGGTCAGTTGCTTCATCAATATTATATTTTACAAACACATCACCAGTTGGTAAGTTAAGTCCACCACCAGTTTTATCTAAACCGTATAGTGCTTCTTGGTTGTTTGCATAAATTGGAGCAGATTTAGTTTCCCACAATTTAGTTGTGTCATTCCAAACTTTAACCTGCCAGTTAGCACCTTTGTTTGGTTGTGTAGTTTTAATCCACATTGAACCAGTTGGTCTTGGTGCTGTATCTGTTGACTTGTAACCTGGAACTTGCGTGTGTGGAGCAATAGTTAACTTAGGTGCTTTGTAAGTACCTGCTGTTAAACCTATTTCTGATAACAATGTTGAACTGTTATCTGCTAACACAACATCTGCACCAGTTGAGTAAATTTCTAATTTACCATCAACTACTGCTGAAGTAATTCCGCTAATACCTGCAGATCCAATTGCTGTTACTACATCAGATAGTGCAACACCACCTGAAGTTACAACTGAACCATTAATGCTCATTGTAGCACCGTTAGTTATTGTAGGATTGCTTTGTGTTCCTGTTACAGTTGACCATGAACTAATCCAAGCAGTTGAACCTACTTGTACCCATGTTCCTGATTTATTTTTGTAAAACAACTTGTTAAGTGTTGTTGTAGATACAATCGCGTAATCGCCAATTCCACCAACAGAAGTCTTAGGCGCTCCGCTATCTACTTTAGTTGCATCAGTAATTACTGTAGGAATTTTGTTTGTAAACGACTGCCCACCAGTAGTAGTCGCTGACGCACCATTCCATTCAAAGATACCAAATATTGAATTTGCTGTATCAAACCAGTATGTACCGTTTGCCGGATTTGCCGCAGGGGCTGTAGAAGCCGCTGTTAACTCTGAAGTATTTAAATCCGCTCTAGTTACGAATGCTCTATTTGCCGCACCTAAATAAGAGTATGCCGCTTGTAATCCGTACTCATTTAACTCATTACCGTGTAATGGGTTATTGTTTGAATCTACATAAAAAGTTGGGTCCCCAAATAATTCAGTTAATTCTCTCTGTGAAGTAACTAGGAAAGGTTTACCAGCATTTGCTTTTGTAGTAGCACTCGCTGTTCCTGTTCCTGATCCGTTTGTTTTATCTTGTGCAGATACAACAAACAACATTGGTACTGTACCTGGTTCTGCTGGGGTATAGAACGACTCGTCTATTACAGTAACCTGTACACCTGGTGATGTTAAAGCCATTTTGTTTTCTCCTGTTGGTAATAGTTCATACTATTCTTGTTTACTATTATTTATGCCGAAAACCAAAATCATAGGGGTTAAATACCGTTAAAAAGGGAAGTAAAAGGGCAGGTAAATAGTTATATGAGACCTTTATGTGCTTGTGGGCAACGACCAGTTGCTATTAATTACTATAAGAAAGGTAAACCTTTCTATCGAAGTAAGTGTGAGTCCTGTACTAGACATGGAAGACCTCACCATGGTGTGCCTAAATGGCAACAAGCAGGATATACTATGAAAAACAACTGTGACAAGTGTGGATTTAAAAGTAGACACAAAGAACAATTCAGTGTTTACTATATTGATGGTAACCTAAACAACGTAAGGTTTAGTAACTTAAAAACAGTTTGTTCTAATTGCAGTAAGATTCTATATAAAGAAGGTGTTAAATGGAAACAAGGTGATCTTGTACCTGATCTTTAAGTCCTTGTATTGTAGTATCGTTTTCAAACACTTTAGTAAACTTTGTATGTGCCCAGGCCCATTCACTAGCATGAACATCAGTAGGCTCAACATTAAATTGTACATATTCACTAAACCAAGCAGGATCAGGACCACGTTTTACACGCCATACTTCTCCACCTATTTGATATAGCATTTTTGCTTCATTTGGAAAACGTACATCAGGAATAACCCAATTAGTTTCAGGATTGTTAATTAATTTATGTTTAACTAAACTTACCCAGATACCGTCAAAGAACCCTTCACGCATACATTCTGTACCAAATTCTTGTAGAACTAGTCTTGGTGTTATTTCACGGCCGGTTTCTGCGGTCCAAAATTGATCTACTTGTTCACGCCAAAACCTACTTTGTTCAGTTTTGCCATCTAGCATATCACGTGGCCAATCAAACATAGTAGCGACAGCATCTTTCAATTTGTCTGCAAAACTTATTTTTACAAACTTATGATTTTGTATTAAATGCTCTGCTATTGTGTCTTTACCACTGCCTATTAGACCACAGATTCCAACTATCATTTTTTAGTCCTGTATTTGTTTACAAGTTTCCTTATTTGCGTTTAATTTCTCGCCTTTTTTGTGTAACCAAATGTAAGAGTAGACAACGTTACCGTCTTCTGCTACTGTACATTTTTTACCAAATTTTACAGCCGGCGGAGCAATATGCCCTGAACAGCCTGCAAGAAAAAGCAAAATTAATATTGTACTGAAGATTTTCATCAGATTTCCTTCTGTTCGTATTATTATACTAATATATGTTTAGCAAAAAGTCAAGAAGTTTTTAGCCAATTGTGAAACCATACCCAACACCGCCTGGTATTTGAGTTTTAACTTCTTCTTCCAATTTCTCTATATCAGCAAGGCCTTCAGCCTTTAGATTATCACCGTTAAGTGTAGAACCACCTTGTGGACCGGCAATAGTAGCAAATTTACTTCTTGCTTCACCAAGCATAATCTTACAACGTGCGAGTGTGTAATCTTTAATCCACTGAACTGCTAGATAGTCTTTTAATAATTCACTATCTGGTCTGTAATTGTAACAATACAATAATAGTTCTTCTTCTGCTCTTGGTCTTTGTAGAAGTAATAATTCTTTTGTAGTAGTATTCCATTTGAATTCAATAAATGAACCAAACATTCTGCCTACTAATTCTTGGTACTGACTAAACAATTCATAAGTTGCTAATCCGCCCATGTTTGAACTTGCTAAAAGATAGGTGTTTGTGTACGCCAAGTTGAATGGTTCAAATAGTGTACCACCATCTCCTCCGCCTGTTCTTGAACCAATTGATCTACGAAACAATTTTCTCACTTCAATAACTTCATTTGGTAGTATATATTTGTTTTGGTCAATTACAGTTGGAAGGAACATATACGACTCTTCTACTGAATTGTCCGATCTTTGTCTGAATCTTGTAAGTGCCGTTTTAAGAGCAGTTTCATAATGTACGGGATCTAACTCCACATCTACCATTCCACCACCTAAACTGGCGTTTACATAATCATATACTTCTTGCTTTTGTTGTGTCAATGTTGTCATATCTTCTCGGCTCCATATGTATTTATACGTTCGATAAATACTAATGTTATGCCAAGACTCAGTTTATACAAACCCGAAAAGGGCAATGATTACGATTTTTTAGATAAAACCATAGCAGAGATGTTCACTGTTGGTGGTACTGACGTATTCGTACACAAATATTTAGGTCCTCAAAATCCTGATGAATCTGAAGCAACTCCTAGCCAGCCTAGATATGATGCTGTAAAAGAAACTAATATTCAGGATATGCTTTTCTTGGAAAATAGGGACAGAAAATACGATCCAAACATTTATGTTTTACGTGGTATCTATAATGTGCAAGATGTAGACTTTGACATGAGTCAATTTGGATTATTTTTACAAAATGATACATTGTTTATGACTATACCTATAAATTATAGTGTAAAAACTTTAGGTAGAAAAGTAATGGCTGGTGATGTTTTTGAATTACCACACTTAAAAGATGAACACGCACTAAATGATTACCAAGTTGCATTAAAACGTTTTTATGTTGTAGAAGATGTAAACAGAGCGGCAGAAGGATTTTCACAAAGTTGGTATCCACACTTATATAGAGTAAAACTTAAACAAATAGTAGACTCACAAGAATTTAAAGAAATACTTGACTTACCTGCAGAAGAAGGTAGTACAAATACACTACGTGATGTGCTTTCAACATATGAAAAAGAAATGCAAATCAACAATGCTGTATTGGCACAGGCAGAAGCAGATTCGGCCAAGTCAGGTTATGAAACTTCACACTTGTATACTTTACAAGTTGACAAAACAGGTAAACCAGAACTTGTTACTGCTGATGAAACAGATATAGATGCAAGTGTTAATAGCGGTCAATTAGATGCAAGTAGAGTTAATCAAACTCCAGAACGTGATGGTTATCAAGGTTACTTGCTAGGAGATGGTATTGCACCTAATGGAGAAGTATTTGGTCATGGTATTACTTTCCCAACTGCATCTATTAAAGGTGATTACTTCCTAAGAACAGATTTTATGCCTAATAGATTGTTTAGATTTGACGGACAACGTTGGGTTAAATATGAAGATTCAGTACGTGTTAATATTTCAAATACTGATACTAAGAATACACAAAAAGGAACATTTATTAACAACACTAAAACAGATAGTATAGGTGGCGAAACTGTACAAGAACGTCAACCTTTAAGTAAAGCACTAAAGCCTAGGGCGGACAACTAATGCAACATTTTTACGATGGACAAATAAGAAGATATATTACTCAAATGATTCGTCTAATGAGTAATTTTTCTTATGCTGATGGTAAAGGCGTACTAAGACAAATACCTGTTATGTATGGAGACATTACAAGACAAGTTGGTCATATCATAAGAGATAATAGTGAAAACAAAATTCCATCTGCTCCACGTATGAGTGTTTACGTTACTGGTTTAGAAATGGATCGTACAAGAACTGCTGATGCAACATACACAGGCAAAATTCATCTAAGAGAACGTGAACACAATTCTACAGATGGGTATCTTAATACAGAAGGTAAAAACTATACTGTAGAAAGATTAATGCCTACACCTTATATCATGAAAATGAATGCCGATATTTGGTCAACTAATACAGAACAAAAATTACAAATTATGGAACAGATACTAATGCTGTTTAATCCTAGTTTAGAAATACAAACAACAGACAACTATGTGGACTGGACAAGTTTAAGTGTAGTTGATTTAGAAGGTATTACCTTTAGTACAAGAAGTATACCAATGGGAACTGAATCAGAAATAGATGTTGCACAACTTCAATTTAGCACACCTATTTACATTTCACCTCCAGCAAAAGTTAAAAAGTTAGGTGTTATAACAAATGTTGTAATGAGTATTTTTGATGAATCTAGAGGCACAATAGACCTAGGTGATAGTATGCCAGAATTAAAACAATATAATGATTCATATACAGAAGGCACTAAAGGTGGTGACACATCTACTGCTGGTAAAGATGGTATGGGTATTACAACTAGAGCAGATGCAGGAAGTGTACAAAGTGTAACTTATCAAAACTATGATGCTATTGTAATGAACAATATTGTACAGTTAGGTAAGAACGGTATTGCAGGAGAAACTCCTTGGACACTTGTATTAGATTCACACCCAGGTACTTATAGAGCAGGTTTAAGTAAAATTTATCTAGATAGAATTGATCAAGGTTCACCAGTAGTTGGTACTTTTGCATTAAACACTTTAGATGAAACACAAATCATTGTTAATTGGGATATGGATACAGTTCCAAGCAATACTATTTTAATTGGTCCTGGTGGTCCTAAAGGAACTATTAACGCAATTATTGATCCACAAAAAACTAATCCTACAAGTATTAAAGTTGCAGGTAATAGAATATTATTATTAAATGCAATTAATGATAGTGAAAATGTAGGACAAACAGTTGGTGAAACACCATATACATATCAATATGATGGTCCTGATGCTTGGAAAAATGCTGATGGTACAGACTTTGTAGCAGATGAAAATGATATTATTGAATGGGACGGCACAAAATGGAATATGGTTTTTGATGCAAGTACAGATGACGGATCAACTATCACATACACGACTAACCTTAACACAGGTGTTCAATATAAATGGAATGGTATAGATTGGACACTATCCTTTGAAGGCGAATATCGAAACGGCACTTGGCGACTAGGCCTCTAAAATAAGTACTAATATGAATAGTATTATTTGTAGCGGTGCTCTCTTCTATACACTTGATACCCAACGTTTCTTGTTTTTACACAGAACACAAACAAAACAAAATAATGTTTGGGGATTAGTTGGCGGAAGAAATGAAAGTGAAGAAATTCCTTATAAAGCACTACTGAGAGAAATAGAAGAAGAAATTGGTTCTGTACCAAATATTGTAAAAAGTATTCCTTTAGAAACTTTTGTAAGTAATGATGAAAAGTTTAGTTTTCATACATATCTTTGTGTTGTAAAAAATGAATTTATTCCTAAATTAAATTTTGAACACAACGGTTATGCGTGGGTAAGTTTTAATAATTGGCCTAAACCGTTGCACCAAGGTTTAAGAAATACTTTACAAAACAAACAAAATTTAACAAAACTACAAACAGTATTTCAACTAGTATCATTAATGGAGAAGTAATGAGTATTATCGTTTACGGTGATGTAATGCTTGACGAATGGCGTATAGGAAAAGTAGACCGTATTAGTCCAGAAGCACCAGTACCAGTTTTAGTAGAAACAAATTACAAACGTAATGTTGGTGGTGCAGGAAATTTAGCACTCAACATAGCAAGTATTAATGGTGAAGTAGATTTGTATGGACCTATTGGAAGAGACAAGCAAGGGTCTACAATACTAGAGTTACTGATGAACACAGATGTAAATTCATATCTTGCAAAATGTATGGATACAACTACAAGTAAAGTTAGGATTGTAAGCACAGAAGGACAACAAATTTGCAGATTTGATACTGATGCAATATGTGAATGTAATGACTCATTAGAAAGATTTTACAGTAATATTAAAAAAGACGATTTAGTTGTAATTAGTGATTATAATAAAGGAGCAGTAAGAGAAAATACAATAGCACTAGCATTAAACACAGGTGCAAAAGTTTTAGTTGATCCAAAACAATCACCTGGTTATTACGCAGGAGCATTTTTAGTTAAACCAAATATGAAAGAATATGAACAATGGTTTGGCAAATTTGATTATGAAACTGCTAGAGAAAATTTAAGAAAATATAGATGGGATTGGTTAGTAGTTACTGCTGGTGTAGAAGGCATTCACGTAATTAATGCAGAACAAAATTGGCATATACAAGAAGAAGTTCAAGAAGTTGCTGATGTTTCAGGAGCAGGAGATACTGTTATGGCCATTATTGCACATGGTATAAATCAAGGTAAATCAGTACCTGACTCATGTGCTCTTGCTTGTTATGGTGCATCTAGAGTTGTAGAAAAAAGAGGTGTAACAGTTGTAACCAAAGATGATTTGAATCGTGGTGTTGTATGGACTAATGGAGTGTTTGATATACTGCATACTGGCCATTTAAAACTACTTAGACACGCCGCTACGCTTGGTAAACGCCTAATTGTGGGTATTAACAGCGATGCTTCAGTAAAACGTTTAAAAGGCGATTTAAGACCCATTAACGATGAATTCAAACGCAAAGAACAACTAGAACAATTAGGATTTATTGACGAAGTTGTTATATTTGATAATGATACACCAATAGATGAAATACTCAATATTAAACCAGATATCATTGTAAAGGGTGGTGATTATACTGTTGAAACAGTAGTTGGTCATGAAATTGCAAGAGTAGAAATCTTTCCGATAGTAGAAGGATATAGCACAACAGAAACAATAGAAAAGTTAAATGAAAAAATATAAAATTGGATTAATTCAAGCAGTGATAGTTTTAGTACCAACATACTTTGTTGCATATATGACAGATAAAATGGTGTATACTATTCCTATGTTAGCGGCCGCTAGTTTTGTTGCGGCTTCATTCAGCAAAGATACAACCACAAAACGCATTGATGATATTTCTAAAGAAGGCAAAGATTAATGAAAATATTAATTACAGGACATGAAGGTTTTATAGGAAAACACTTAGGTGGTTATCTAGTAAGTAAAGGCCACAAAGTTGAAGGTTTTGAATATGTTCCAAATGTTTTGCCTGACCCATCACCATATGATAGGGTAATTCATTTAGGTGCTATTAGCAGTACAACAGAAAGAGATACAGAAAAGTTAATGTTGCAAAACTATGAATTTAGTATGCGTCTTTTACAAACCTGTGATAAATTTGGAACATCAATGATATATGCCTCAAGTGCAAGTGTATACGGACTCAATAAAGAATTTATTGAAAACAGTCCTAAAAATCCTACAAACGGATATGCATGGACAAAATATTTATTTGATAGATCAGTAATGGAAATTCCAGAATATACTTGTAATATTCAAGGTATGCGTTTGTTTAATGTGTATGGTCCAGGCGAAGAACACAAAGGTGAACAACAAAGTGTGTTTGGTAAGTTTGAAAAACAAGCAAAAGAAAATGGTGTAATTAAAGTATTTGAAGGTAGTGATAAAATTTATAGAGACTTTATTTGGGTTGGTGATGTATGTCAAATAATTGAAAAATTTATTGACGTAGATTGTACAGATATTTGGAATATAGGTACAGGCAAAGCAAGATCATTTATGGATATTGCTAAATTATATGCTGAAAAACACAATGCCAAAATAGAAGAAATACCAATGCCAAAAGAATTAATTGGTCAATATCAATACTATACTGAAGCAAACACAGATAAACTAATTAATACTATAGGCGACTATAAGTTTAAGACTATCGAGGAGTATATTAATGCCTGCTAGACATAGTGGAAAAGTAGACAAAGGTTGGGGATATGAATTAATATGGGCAACTAATGAACTTTACTGTGGAAAAATTATGGTTTTTTCTAAAAAAGGTAATAAGTTCAGTATGCATTTTCACAGAGAAAAAACAGAAAGTTGGTTTGTTAATCAAGGAAAATTTATTGTACGTTGGATTGATACACAAACTGCAACACTTTATCAAAAAGAATTAGTGCCTGGAGATACTTGGCACAACCCACCACTACAACCACATCAATTAGAAGCACTAGAAGATGGCAGTTCAATAAGTGAAGTTAGTACTGCGGATTCTATTGAGGACAATTACAGAGTAATGCCTGGTGATAGTCAACCTTTACAAAATAATGAAGAAACTACGCCTGCGCCTCAGACCAACGAAGAATAATATTCGCTGTTGTACTTACACCGCCTGATTTATAAACGTTAATTGCAAGAACGTCTGGACCGTTCGGGAATGTACCTCTACCACCTAGTGTAGTATTTGTTAACTCTTTCAAGGTACTTAAATCTAACATCGATACTTCACCCGGTTGTGCAATAAATGAAAATACTGTTTCACCTGGTTGTGCATACGGTGGTTGACCAAATAGTAAGCCAACTGTATCACCTGGACTTATTTGTGCAGTCGAACTCTGTGTAAATGAAACTTCGTAGTATTCTGTACCACCAAATGATTTAAGTTGTACACCACCAACATAAGTACCAGCCGGGAATTTAGCATCTTGAACCTCTTGACCTGCAATAGCACCTGAGGCATCCCAACTTGCTTTAGTAATGTTTAACACTGATGCATTAGTTACTGCTCCACCAATTGAGAATGTGTAGTTTTGACCAGCAGTTATACCTGTGTTATTTCTGTTGTTTGTTCTAAATCTAATTCTACTGTACCAATATTCATCTCTAACTTCTGTAATGATTGTACCACTTGGAAACTGTCCAGTTACTGAAGTACCAACTCCAACTGTATTGTTCAATGCATTCCAGTTTGACGAACTTACATAATGATATGTTGTATTGTTTCTATTATATAGTGACGCCGCTGTATCTGTAAGTGCCGCTTGTACTGTTACGTTAGTAACTGTCTGAGTTGCACCAGTTGTCCAAGTAACACCACCACCCGGGGCAATCTGTGCAAAACTTGGTTGGCCACCTTGTGCAGAACCTGTTAGTCCTGTCCAACCA
>Ga0163111_10000105_pt1 | contig 46746 bp, 28 predicted proteins | sample CRUFie1St18metaG_FD_109645 | JGI IMG/M metagenome (GOLD analysis project Ga0163111, IMG submission 109645) | Marine microbial communities from the Costa Rica Dome - CRUD Field 142mm St18 metaG | ecosystem: Environmental > Aquatic > Marine > Oceanic > Photic zone | place: Costa Rica: the Eastern...
AACGTCAACGAGATTACCTCCTTCGGTGCTGCACAACCGATCTACTCGACCTTTAACAACTCCGAAGTTCTCTTCCGTAAGAAGAGACTGACCAACTCTGAGGAAATTCTAACTTCTATCGTTAAGAAGATTGATAGTATCTCCAATCAGTTTGACGGTGTTAAGAAAGCGTTCCCTCTCCAAGTAGAAGGCGAACAAGTAATTGTTAAGGATAATCAACTCCTTATTACTCTTAATGGTGTGATTCAGGCACCTGGTGCTTCCTATCAGGTTGTCGGTAATCAGATTGTATTCTCTGAACCTCCTAGACCCGACTCTAAGGTTGTTTACAGAAACATCGGTTTCGACATCATGCCGATCACCAGACTGAACCTCAACACTATTGCTGGTATCTTCCCGTCCATCGGTGACACCATCAACGGTTTCAGTTCTCAGGCAACTGCAAGAGTTGTTGCAACTGGTGCTACTAGTATCGATGTTGTTGACATCTCTGGTGGTCAGTTTGATCTGAACGAACGTGTTGACGTTGGTAGAACTGCATTCAGCGCACTGATTGGTTCTATTGATAAGTCCTTCACTAAACTGTTCTTGCAGAACATCGGTGGTACTTTCAATACTCCTCTGATTGGCGACATTGTAATTGGTCAAACTACTGGTGCAAGAGCAACTATCTCTTCTATCGATCTGACTGAACAGAGCATCCAAGTGACAGATATGTCAAACGGATACTTTGATCGTGGTGAGGATGTGACCTTCTTCAATGCAGGTTATGGTGCAAACATTCTCAATGTTGATAGTGTCAACTACAAGACTATCTTCGAGTTTGGTGAGACTGTAACCAGTCTTGACAATGACACTGCTGTTATTGAAGAAACTAACCTTGACCTTGATGGTAATGTCTCTGACAAGATCGTCTTGTCCAAGACTTCTGGTACTGCTGAGTATGAGACTGGACAATATAAGATCTTCCTGAATGACATCATCTATTCTGCTGCATCTAACATTGCTGCACGTATCACTAACATCTCTCCTTATAGAGATCCAATCACTAGCATCAACTTAGAGCGTCCTTCTAATGTTACTGGTGAGTGGACTACTTTTGTTGAGGGTGATCAGTTCAGAGGTCTTACTTCTGGTGCAAGTGGCGAAGTTGTCAGAATTGACTTTGAAGCATCTCCCCCTGTTCTCTACTATTTGAGAAAGAGTGAGAAGAATCTCAACCTCGACTATGCCAACCTTGATCCTGATGATGGCGAACCTACTTCTGTTAACGAGACCATCCAACGTTACTTCAATGATGCTAATGGCAACGAAGTCCTTGACTCTCTGACTGAAACTACTGTTGGTGATGCAAGAGTTGGTGACGTGGTTGACACTCTGGTCATTAACAAAGGTTCTACCTTCTTCGGTATGATCTTTGAACGTCTGATCTCCTTGACTAACGCTAACGTTATTCTGGATGACGTTTCTAAGACTACTATCACACCCGTTGAGATTCTTGACTCTGCCAACCGTATCAACTCTGACTTCCTCGACTTTGAAGAAGTACGTTCTACTGAAATCGAGTATGACGGTCTGACAGGCGGCACACTTGCTCAGGGCGATGACCTGCGTTCTATTCAGGTCACATATGGTAACCCAGTAACCGATTCTCTCAACAGATGGAAGGATGCTGGTCGTATGATCGAGTTCAACCGTCAAGAGATCATTGACTTCTCTAACGCTGAGATCTCTGTCCATCATCCTGGGTTCTACTATCCTGGCGACAACGCTACCGATCAGTGGAGCAGATTTGCAGATGCATATCGTTTGATCACTAAGAACAAGGAATATATCATTGAGAAGTCCTATGTGGACATGGTTGCTCAGTATCCTTCTCTGACTATTCCTTCTGGAACAGCATGTAGAAGAGATATTGGTAAGTTTATCGAAGCACTTTCGATGGACATGTTCCAAGGTGGCACAGTTTACACTCGTAAGTTGCTGAAAAAATATTTCAGCACTGATGAAACTACCTTCCTCTACATCAACGGTGAAGAGCAAGCAACTGAGTATGCCTTTGAACAGGCACTCGGTTACATGAAGAATGCCCTGACTAACGATCTGACTGGTTCAGAAGTTGTTAGCGGTATCACTTTTGTCAAGTATAACGAGAGAAGCACTGGTGGTTCTACTGGAACTGGCATCACTGCTGATCCTTCACCTGGTAATAACTATGGCACCCCTGGTTCTAACAGTCAGAACTATGGAACCAATAACTGCTCTGACGTACAATCTGCGCTGCAAACTCTGTTTGATAACGTATCTGAGGTACTGCTTGCAGGTTCTCTGAATGATCTGATCGATCTTGCAGAACCTAGTGCATACAGTGCTAATGAAGCGAAGTGTCGTCGTGACATCGGTTTGATGATTGATGCTCTCGCTCTGGATATTGCAGGCGATGGTAACTATCAGATTGTAGAGTTTGCTAAGAAATACTTTGATAATGCTGGATCTCCTATCAGCAATGGTCTGGTGGGTGAACTTGCAGAGTCTATTACTGCTTTCAGAAAGGCAGGTGAGATGTGCCGTAAGGCAATCAACAACCTTCTCTATGTTCAGGTCAACACCAGAACTTCTGAGACTGGTTACATGCTCAACGATCCGACCACTTATGCTGGTCCGTATCTTGGTTCCTCTGGCACTAGCGTAGAAGAGTTCGACGTATCTGCTGCTGCATATGTCCCGAACAGTGGCATCATGACACTGACTATCGGTTCTCATTCCCTCACAACTAGTGACAGCGTACGCATTAGGCCCTATTCTTTACGCTTCACCTGCGCTTCTGATGGCGATGCATCTTTCCATTCTTATCCTCGTACTGGCGATCCTGGTTTCAACAGCGACCTACCTATTTCCGCAGTAACTGCTACCACCATTGAGGTTAACGTTGGTGCCTCTCTGCTGGTCCAGTTCACTCCTACTGCCGCTGCATATGATCCTGCAACTGGCGTAATGGAACTGACTATCGGTTCTCACTCGTTGAGCATCGGTGACAGCATCACTATTGCACAAGACAGTCTGACTTTCACTTGCACCAAGGATGCGAACGCTACAACTCATACCTATCCTCGTGCTAGTGACCCTGCAAATGGATCTTATCTTTCCATCTCTGCAACAACTGCAACCACTATCACTGTAAACGTTGGTGCTTCTCCGACTGCTGAGCAGTATCCTCACACCTTCGTAAGTTCTACCAATAACTCCATCTCTTCTGGTGGTGGTTATGCACACACCTTCATTGATGCAGAATCTAACGCTGTATTCCGTGGTGGTGGTACTGAGGCAGCATACTACGATCCTAATTACTACTCTGGTAGAAACGAAAGCATTGGTAACTGTGCTGATGTTCAGGCAGGTATTCACACCCTCGTCGAACTGGCAGCAACTACTATCGCTTCTGGTAGTCTTGCCACTATCAATGCACTGTCAGTTGTATCTGATGGTTCTTATCAAGAGAACGAGAACCTGCGTGTATTCAAAGTATCCTACAAAGATCCTGGTGCATCTGGATTCTTCACCCCTGGTGACACTATCAAGGGTGTAAATTCTGGTGCTACTTTCTCTGCTAAGGGTACTAACTCTGGTCTGAAATGGTTGTTCACTGATTCCATTACTGGAAGTTTCCAAGACAGAGAGTTTATCACTAACAGTAAGATAACTGTTCCACTAATACAGTTCACACCTAGTGCTGCTACATACGATGCTTCAACTGGTGTAATGGAACTGACTATTGGTTCCCATTCCCTTACAACTACTGACAGCATTACTATCGCACAAGATAGTTTGACCTTCACTTGTACTAAGGATAGCAATGCTACAAACCACACCTATCCTAGATCAACTGACCCTGCTAACAACAAAAAACTTCCCATCACGGCAACGACTGGAACTACCATTACGGTAAATGTTGGTGCTTCTCCTGATGGCGAACAGTATACACACAGTTTTGTCAGTGCTGCTGCTAACTCTGTCTCACATACTAAGGTATCTCTAACCACTCTTCAAAAGAAATCTGGCACTAAGTCACTGAGACTTGATGCTGGTGGTTATCTCTCTCATTCACTTAGTGACGTTGCTAAGTTTGAGACTAATGACTTTACCATTGAAATGTGGATCCGTCCTACCACTCTGAGTGGTGTTCAGTTCCTTTGGGATACTCGTACTAGTGGTGCTGCTGAAACAGGATCTCCTGTCTTGTATCTGAATGGTTCTACTATCAACTGGTGGTATAACGGTTCTGACCAGATCTCTGCTGCTCACAACCTTTCCACTAATGCCTGGCATCACGTTGCTGTTAGCAGAACTACTAACATCACTAAGGTGTGGGTCAATGGCACACAAGTTGGTGGTGACTACACCGACAACAACAACTATCTGGAACGTGCCTTCAAACTTGGTGCTGACCTGACTGGTGCTAATGGTTTCGTTGGTTGGATTGATAATATCATCTTCAAGAAGGGTGTATCTGACTACACTGCTACCTTCACACCTGGATTTACCTATCCTACCTCTACGAACAATATCTCGTTCGGTATGAGCATGGAACTGCCGTTCATCCTGAGTGATCGTGAGCGTTTTGGTACTTACACTGGTCAAACCAACTCCACTGCTACCGCTAAGAGTGTTGACTACGATAACAAGCAATTCATCATTGAGGACATCAACCTTTCTCGTGATGAGCATCGTAAGTGTGCTGATCTTATTGAACTGAACTACGATTGGATCGCTGAGGTTGCTGTTGGTCTGATGAAGGAGAAGTATTCTGACTTCCTCATCCCTGGCGACAGTGCTGATGGCGTTGGTGTTCAGGTTGGTACTAACAAGTGTCTCCGTGACACCAAAGAGTATATCCTGAAAGCAGTTGTCGAAGACATTCGTTATGGTGGCAACTACAACAGCGTTATCGCTGGTAGAGGTTACCTGACTAAGGAAGGTGGACTGAACTACGTGGGCAACGAACTGCTCCAATCCATCTACACCTGGACAGAACTTGCTACGGTCATCAACTTCGTTATCACTACTACTAGTGGTGATCTCGAAAACTTTAACGGTACTAAGTACACTGATCTGCTTCGTGTACCTAACAGGTTTACTTCTCCTGCATCAGCAACCGTAACAAATGAGATTACTAGTCTCTGTAATACTATTGCTGACATCATCGGACCTACTGGTGACAGATTCCGTGATGCTGGTGATGCTATCTGGAAAAACCGCGATTACATCGCTAATGAAGTTGTCGGTTGGTTGCAAGCAGAATACATCAGAGATATCAATGACACTACCTATGACTTCCTAACCATGCCTGGTTATGGAGAACCATATTGCCTCCGTGACCTCAAACAGCACATCCTGCCTGCTGTGGTTACTGATCTGATCACTGGTGGTAACTCTGCTACTCAGTATGTTATCGATCAATACATTGATCCTAACTCTCAGATCATCCACATTGAGAATGAATTGGCACCGATGCTTGATGCATTCAAGTACACCAAGAAACTAGTACATCATGCTATCAACAACACTCTGCTGACTCAGGGTACTACCGCATCTAACATTGGCGTCTCCCAAGAGTTCCAAGATGATTACTATGTTGCTCAGTATACGGATATCGCAGTATACAGAGATGACACTATCACTATTGATCCTAAGGGTTATGAGGGTGGTAATAGCAGCGACGTTGATAAGAACCTTGATACTGCTAATCTCCTTTCTGCTAACAAGCACGTAATTGCTTCCGAAGCAGTCTATACAATGAACGGAATGTCCAAGTATCTTGACTTGGCAATCCCTGGTGGTGCTCAGAACTGTATTGATGACGTTATCGATATCATCGACTCTATCATTCATGACCTGAGATTCGGTGGTAACAGCAGAACATGGGATGCTGCAAAACTCTATCTGAATGATGAGGATGGTAGTTTGAAGCACGTTGAGTCTGAACTCGACGCTGCTCGTGACGTAATGAAGATCGCTGCTGAGATCTGCATCTTGACCATGAGAAATGGTTTCGGTCGTGAGAACCTTTACATCTATGATCCCGAAGGTGGTGGTGTTGATCCTGTAACTGGCGATCCTCTGTCTGGTGGTTCTTCACTTAACAACGTTGATGCTTCTACTTACGAGCGTAACGCTGTTGATGACAGATTCATCGATGCTGCAAACGTCATTGAAAGAAACATCCGTCTGATTGCTGAGGAAGCAGTCGCACAAGGCAGAGCACAGTTCCCCTCACTGAACATCAATGGTCAGAGTGGTTCTGGCGGTGTTGAGTTGACTCCTAGTAATGTCACTTACAACCACACTAGTGGTCTGCTGACTATTGATACTACTGAAAACCATAACCTGTCTACTGGCAATAGAATTACCATCAGACCTGGTTCTTTGGTATTCACTTGTACACAGGATTCTAATGCTACTGAGCACGTCTATCCTCGTTCTAGTGATCCTGCATGGGGTTCTTCTTTGGCAGTAACAGTTGTCGATGCAAACACCATGACTGTTAACGTTGGCGTTGCTGCTACTGAATTCCAGTATGCTCACACCTTTGTAAGTGCCGAGCAAGACGCTATTACCACTAACGGTTATATCGATTGTGTTCATGACGTTGCTGACATTGTTGAGGCTGCTGTATGGAACCTCCGTCACGGTGGTAACAACAAAGTCTTCATGGCAGCGGAACTGTATGCTTCTGGATCTAACCTGCAACATATCGTAGGTGTTTCTACTGAGTCCATCTGGATTGTTAATAAGGCAAGAGATCTTGCATTGCAATCAATGAGAAATGAGACCATCACTATTACTGCTGCACATGGTCAGACTCAGAAGTTCTACGCAGATCTTGATTACTTCCCATACAACGTGGGTGGTTACTCAATCACTGCTGATACTGCTAATCCTAAGTGTGCTGACGTTGCTTCTGCCATCACTACTCTGATGACAATCGTAACTGATACAATCACCACGCCTGCAAGTATTGGTGACGGTACTATCACTAAGACGATGCCGTACATCTGGCCTATCAAATACTCTCCTGAGTATTGTGAGCGTGATGTAACTATCACATATGAGATGGGTGCTGAGTGGAATACTACTTGTGCCACACAAGCAACCACCATTGAATCTCTGTTTGACCTTGTTATTGATACTGTCACAGTTGCTTCTTCGGGATCACCTTCCCCAACTCACCTGTCCACAGTTACTCGCAACACTGGTTACAACAGCAATACTGCCTATCAGTATTACACTTGCTACAACGTAACGTCCGCATCTGAGTCACTATTCGATCTCATGATCGAGTCTCTGGGTGGTGGATCTAAGTCTGATCAGAGAGTTGCTAAGCGTATCTTGTTCAACAAGCATGTGGTCGCTGGCAAGGCATTTGCTGAGGTACAAACTGCATATCCTACGACGAATGCTGACCTTTCCTTCGGTGAGAACCTTATTAACGGTCTACTGTATGACTTGAATACTGGTGGTAACGTTGGTGTTCTGAGACTTGTCAACACTTGGTTCGATGGTGAGGGCAACTTCATTGCCTTCCCGAATATCACTAAGCAGCACCTGCTCTGGTATGTAACTCGTGTCAGTGAGTATGCCAAGCGTATTTGTGATGACTATAACGACGTTCTCGTGGGTGGTGAGTTCTATCAGTACGATGTATTCCAAGATGAGACTCACTTTGGTACGGGTGCTATTGACAACCGTTTTGAATATGAGAAGGAGTCTTCTCAGTTCAAGATTGACAGTTCCCTTAACGCTGCATACTTTGCTATCAGCAGAGGTACACCTCCTTCACAGAACAGTGTTCAGTGGACTAACAACGTTCATGCTACTAACCTGCGTAACCTCTATAACGAGGGAACTGACTGGAACACTGATCCTGATCTGGTTATCAACACTCCGTCTGTTGAAGTTGGATATGAGAACAGAGAGCACAGACTTATCATTCAGCGTCCTAACTTCTACTCACGCGGTGACATACTTTCCTACTCAATCGCATCTGGTGACGTTGAGCCTGCCCTCACTGGTCAAGATTACTACTACGTTCTGAATGCAACTCCGACACAGTTTGAGATCACAAAAGAGATCAGACATGACGCACGATTCAGAAGATTCGCAGTTGACACCAGACTGACTGGTGCTCAGCAACTCCAAGCACCTGTACGCTCTGGCATCCACCGTAAGCCTACTACCTTCGGCACCAGAGACGTTGATAATCCTGTCAGTGGTGGTTTCAACCTTGCTGACGTGGTTGTTGGTACTACATCTGACGCTTCTTCTGAGATTGTCAGAACTAGAAACAACGAAGCAGAGATTGTCAAACTGTATCGCAGATATAACATCAGCGGTGCCACTGGCAGATTCACTGTGGGTGAACAAGTTCAGGTTCAAGGTGCTGGTGCTAACAACGCTATCGTGCTCCAAACATCAACCCTCACGGGCGATAATGAGGATGAAGGTTGGATCTATATCGAGAACGTCACTGGTAGCATCAGTGAAACTCAGGTTCTGGAAGGCGTTGATAGTGGCATCACTGCTACCATCGTTGGACAAGGAACTGATCGCATGTTGGTCAACATCGACCGTGGTGCATTCGCTAACGGCGAGATCATCTTCAACAAGGGCAATGGTGCTGAGGCAACAATCGTATCTTACGAAAACTCTGCTGGTTCTCTGACTAGCAACCTGGGTGGTCGTGTCACGATTGACATTGAAACTCTGCAAGATGACTTCATCGATGGTGACATCATCTACGGTTCTATCACTGACAAGATCCTTGACATCGGTAACATCACCAAGACTGGTTTCAAAGATATCGAACTCAATCAGTTCCTCCATGCAGAGAAAGTTATTGAGTGCAACATCAACAATGTCCTGAGAGACCAAGGTTTCACTGGTGACTTTGCCGCTGGCGATATCGTCTACCTGCTCTCAGGTTCTGTGCCTAAGATCCCTGGTTGGACCGCTATGGTCACAGATTACCAGTATGATCCTGACAATGGCATCCACAAGATCTGGATTGCTAACCTGCAACCTTATGGCGCAGATGCTAATGGAGTTACCACTACGGATCCTGCTGAACTGCTCGCGGGTGGTACTGGATTGGGTAGGTTTGAGAACCTCAACAACTTCTCGATTATCTCTTGTGACATCATCTCACAGACTGTTACCGACTACACTTCGTACGGTAAGGTCGCAGGTAAGGCAATCAGCGGTAACACTGGTCGCCTCTGGCTGGAAGATGTCAACGGTGACTTCCCATCTAACCTTACTGTCAAGTCAGACTATGGTTGGTACGCTGCTGTATCACAATCCAAGAATCTCCTAGGACGTTGCGACCGCTTCTTCCGTGGATTCGACGGATCTGCTGATTCCTTCAAACTCACCGTCAACAACGGCGAAGCATACTTCCCAGATCCTGCTGGACACCTGCTCGTATTCGTCAACGGTGTTCTGCAACCTCCTGGCGCTAACTTCGCTTACACGGCGTTCTCCGATCAGATTCAGTTCACTGAACCACCTACCATCGGTTCTGAGTTCATTGGTTACTACGTAGGTAAACTGAGACAACTGGATGACATCAGCTTTGAGTTTGACTCCTTGCGCTCGTCCTTCAACCTCAAATACCAGGGTGGTTTCTACTCACTGACTCTGACCGAGGGTGTATCGTCCAACACGATTCTGCCTGAGAACAACATCATCGTCTCGCTCAATGGTGTTATTCAGGAACCTGGTGTTGGTTACGAACTGGTTGGTTCTAGAATCATCTTCGCTGAGATTCCTCGCGCAGGATCTACATTCGTTGCCTTCTCCTACATCGGTTCTGACGCTGACGTGATCGCGGCAACTGTCGTACCTCCGATTGAAGCAGGTGACATTCTGCAAATCGAAGGTGAGGCAGATCCTCGTGAGGTCGCTCTGATTGAGTCTTCCAACTCCTTGATCACCTTCGAGTACACGGGCACCGTTAAGGGTCGTAACGCTGAGGCACTTGCTGACATCAAGTCTGGTGAGATCACCAAGGCAATCATTACCGCACCTGGTGATGGTTACACCACGCGCCCGAACGTGGATGTGGTTTCCTCGACTGGTTTCGATGGTCGTGTCCGCGCTCTCATGGGTCTGATGAGAATTGATGTGAAGACTCCTGGTATTGGTTACGCGCAACCCGCAGTGACCGTTGAGACTGTCGTGGATGACGACTTCGTTGTTCCTTCTGGTCCTGCTGTGAACCAAGGTTTCGACACCTACGCTGGTGAAGGTACTGACGCTCAGGGCAACCCGATTGTTATCACACCTGGTTATATCAACATCGTTTCACAACCTGTGAACGTGACCGTGAACCAAGATCAGACTGCACAGTTTACCGTCGTTGGTCAGTTCGTGAACAGTTCCGATAATCAAGTCGGTACAACTGCTCTCAACTATCAGTGGCAGCGTAAGCAGTACGGTGAGACTGACTGGAACAACATTACTGGATCCACGCTTGCGATCTACACCTCCAACCCTGCTGAACAGGCAGATGATGGAGATGAGTTCCGTGTTGCGATTACTGCTGCTGGTGCTACACCTGTCTACTCCAACTCTGTGATCCTCACAGTACAGACTGGTGCTACTATCATCAACAACTTTAACCCGACTCAGATTTTCCAATAAATAGTCAAAAAGTGCAATGACAGCAACCGCTGAATATAACGCTGGTACTAAGAACCTTACAGTAGACGGGGATGGACTTCCAGACCCCGTACTGTATGGTACTTTTCCCAATCTCAATAATCCTAATCAGGTATCTGAGCAGGATTTTGAGCATACTTTTTTATACAGAGGTGGAACGTTCGGTATAACTAGAACGTTTGATACCAATACCTTTGCTCATGAGGGTTTCTTCATCCAGATCCCTTTGTCTGTTGCGGACAATGCCCTGTTGGGTAGTGCTATTAGAGTTGGTGACAGAATTTTGTTTGTGTTTGATGAGAACACAATCAACGAAAGAAAGCAAGTATTCGTATACAAAGGAACTGAACAAACTGCCACTGCTGGGGAGTTTTGGAGAGCAAGTGATCAGTATCTAGAACTGATCATGGATTTCCAGAGATCTGGATACACTGGTTCGTACACTTATTATGATCAACGCAATGGAAGGTCTGAAACGCCTCTGGGTGCTATTGGCATTGCTGCTAACGGGGTTGTATTTTTCAATCCCAGTGCAGGAGCAGGAGGAAATCCTCCGACTGGATTCCAATGGAATGCACATTATGAAGGGTCCCCAGTAGACTTCGGTGACGACAGTTGTGGTGGTCACCCAGAGAATACAGGACAATATCATTACCATGACACACACTTCCTGGAATGCTGGAAGGACAATTCTGTCATGGCATCATATAACGATTATTATGGATCATCTCAGTACAATGGAGACAATCTGAGACATCCAGATGGTCACTCTAAGATTCTTGGTTATGCCTTTGACGGGTTCCCTGTATATGGACCATATCTATATAATGATGCTTGGGATAATAACTCTGCGATTGCTCTGGCAACTAGTTCATATAGAGTTAAGTCAGAAGAAGCGGACGGTAGACCTACCTACGGAGACAGTCAGCAGAACCCCCCAGCAGGCGCTCTGATGGCGGACTGGGAGTATGCTGAGGGTCTTGGTAACCTCGACTACCATAATGGACGTTTTTGCATTACACCAGAGTTTCAGGATGGCACATATGCTTACTTCTTATCTACTGAGTTAGATAGCGAAGATAACCTTGAAGCAGTATTCCCATACCTAGTTGGACTGACTTCTCGTGAAGCATTGAACCAACCACCGAACAATGGTGCTGCTGCACCTCCCCCACCCGATCAAGGTGGTGGCGGTGGAACTATTGTTCCTGCAACTATCCTTATCTCCAATCAACCTCAGAACGCAACGATCAACGTTGGTCAGACTGTCACGTTCAGTATATCTGCACTTATCAGTCCTGAGGATGGTCCTAAGGCATACCAATGGTATAGATCTACTGACGGTGGATTCTCCTTTGCTGTGTTGACTGGTGCAACTAATGCAACATATGCATTTACAGCACTCAACTACATGTCTGGATATAAGTTCAGATGTGAGGTACGTGGTCCTCTTGGATTAGGTATTACTCCTGCACAGAACTCACCTCTCACATCTGATGTGGTGACATTGACTGTGACTGGATTCGGTGATGGTCAGGGCGATACAGACTTCTCCTCTACGGAAGCGAAGTTTGACACTACGCAGACATCATTCGACGCAACATAAATAGAACTGTAAAAAAAGAACGATCATGGCAAAACAGCTAGTTGGTATTGGATCTTCGGCAAATGATGGTACTGGTGATACCCTAAGAGATGGTGCCATTAAATATAATGCCAACTTTGAGGAACTGTATCAGAAGTTGGGTAACAACACTGACGTACTGTTCGATGTCGGTGCAGGGATTACCGATGGTCAAGTCCTGCAATGGAGCAGCTCTCCGACTCCTGCATTCCGTGGTGCAGACTTCAATCTGCTGACTGGTAACCTGGATACCAACGGCAATGACATTGTTTGTGATGGCACAGACAACATTGTCATCAAACAAACTGGAACTGGTGATATCCAACTGTGGGCAGGTGGATCTGGTTCTTCTTACACTTATATTGACGGTGACGATGGATACCTCAAATGGTACGCTCCTTACGCTACTTTGGGCGACCTTCCTGATGCGACTAACCATCACGGTATGCTTGCTCACGTTCACGCTACTGGCAAGGCATACTTTGCTCACTCTGCCGCATGGATTCCTCTGGTAGATGAGAACCAAAGTATTACTGTTCTGTCTGACGTTGATACCACTGTTAACGGTGGTCCCTCTGATGGTCAGGTTCTGAAATGGAATGATAGTAATAGTGCATGGGAACCTGCTAATGACGAACAAGGAACAGGTGGTAGCGGTGGAACAACCCAAAACTTATTTGAGAGTGTCACTGGTGACACTGGATCAACCACTGCATCTGCGCCTAACGATACTCTTAATATCGTTGGTGGTACAAATATCTCTACTAGTCTTTCTGGCGATACTCTTACTATTGATATGACAGGCACCTTGGGTGACCTGAACCAGAATGTATTCACCACCCTTGGTGCTGATAACGGTACTACAACTGCAACTACGGTAACTGACTCCATCACCTTTACTGGTGGTTCTGGAATCAGCACTAACCTGAATGCAGGCGCAATCACGATCACAAATGACTCACCCAACGTCGTCCAGAACGTCCTTCAAGCACTTGCAGGAGACACTGGTTCGTATACTGCTAACGCCTCTGATTCTTCTGTCACGATTGCTGGGGGCACTGGGATCACTACTGCTGTATCTGGGTCAACGCTTACTATTACTAACACTGTCGCACTACCCAGTGCAAACGCAGGACAGTCCCTGGTTCGCGGAGCATCTGCATACGAAGCAGTAGCATCTCCTGTTTTGAGTTATTCATTCTCTGCTAACAACAGCAATGCATATCAGGTAACTGGTCCTGGTATTGCTGATCAGGCGGATCCTACAATCTATGTGTATCGTGGATTTACATACAGATTTGATAACACCACTGGCAGTGGACACCCCTTGGAACTGAGAGTTTCTGACGGTGGTTCTCAGATCAGTGGAACTAGTGGATCTATCAACGGCGTCCAATACTGGACAGTCCCACAAGATCTTGCTGCTGGTACAACTTATGTTTATCAGTGCAATATCCACTCTCTTATGAAAGGTAATATCACGGTAGTCTAATGCCAAGAACAGTCCCAGGATCAGGTGCATCTATCGAACCCGTCTTTAACTCTGTTTACGGAGTTAAGGACGTTATCGTAACTAATGGTGGTAGTGGGTATGACCCTAACGATCCACCGAAGTTGTCTATTGGCAACTGTGGTACTCCTATCAGAGACGCCGTTCTTAGAGCAAACATTGCAGACAACGGTGAGATTCTTTCTGTTGATGTGGTAGATCCTGGTGAGGGTTATGATCCTCTTCGTCTGGATATTGTTAGTAATGATGATGGTATTACTGATGCAGATGCAAATATATTTTTGAATCCTGATGGATCTGTAAGTTTCTTGCAGGTTAATCAACCTGGTGATGGTTATTTTACTGCTGAGGCATACCTCAGAGGTGGTGGTGGATCTGGTGCAGAACTGGTTCCTGTTACTGGTGGTGTGACTGGTCTGTCTGTTGAGAACAACGGCAGAAACTATACCGCAGAAGATATTACTATTGTTATCTCTGGTGGTGGTGGAGGTGGCGCTAGTGGTGTTGCCGAAGTTAATCAGTTCGGTGTTGTTGAAGACATTAGAGTTACATCAGAGGGTGAGTTCTTTGAGACTCCTCCTATTCTGCAAATTATTGGTGGTGGTGGATCTGGTGCCGAGGCAAAGGCAGAGATCAACTTGGGTCGTATCTCAAACATCACACTGTTGAACCCTGGTGGTGGATATACATCTCCTCCTAATGTTATCTTCACTCGTGATACCAACCTGATTAGAACACAGAGAAACAGAACTTCTCTGGTGTCTTCGTTCTTTAATATGACAGCGTTGATCAGAGATGCTCAACCTGCTGACACAACTCTGTATGTAGAAACTACTAACGCTTTCCCTGGTTCTGGTAAGTTCCAGATTGGTAGAGAGATTGTTAGATATACAGGTAAGACACCGATCTCTTTCACTGGATGTGATAGAGGTATCAACTTCCGTTATGACCAGCGTGTGATCCTGGATAACCTTGCAACTGATCCTAATACTGGCATCTCTGGATACTCTTTCACTGTTGCTGACCGTGTTAGAAGAGTAGAAGAAGATAAGAGTAACAAGGTTGCTATTGTTTATGACTGGCGTCCTGAGACTAAGGAACTGTTCCTGACGTTCCAAGTTGACGAACTGGCATTCATTGACGGTGGTAGATCTAACGAGAAGACTGCTGTGATTCAGTTCATTGCAGGTTCTGCTGCATCATCAGGAACTGGTGTAAGTCCACATACCTTGTTAGAGGATGATGAGGGCAGCATCATTACATTCACAGATCCTATTAGCACCTTGGAAGGATTTGTATTTGAAGATGACGATGAAGTTGATGGTGCTGGTGACGGTATCATTGACCTGGTAAATACTGATACAGACTTTGAGAACGAGATCAACCTTGATGGTGGTATTTCATCCTCACTGTATGGTATTGAAGAAACTGTTGGTGGACAGAACACCACGCTGTTCCAAACAGGTGATCAAATTTATGACTCTAACCTCGTACCTCTGACTGCCACGATTAATACTGCTGGTGCTCTGGGTGATGGTGTTGATCATACTTCTACAACTACTATAAAAGTTCAGACCTGGAATGACACTCCATATCAGGTTGGCGAAACTGTTACTGGTAGCACGACAGGAGTTTCAGCAACGGTCGTTTCGTTTGATCAGACTGCCGACGACTTTGGATACCGTTTGTTATATCTCTCTAACATCGTGAATAATGGTAATACCTACATGTTCACCACGTCAGATAACTTGGCTGGTCAAACATCTGGTGCTACCTCTACGTTCAATAGACAAGAGTTCACTAACCTCGTCAGAACTGAACCTGAGTAAACCCCATAAATAAAAGGAAGGTAACTGCTTAAAGATGGCACTTCTAACAGATCAATTTAGAATTTTTACTGCGAAGCGATTTATTAAATCGTTAGAGGGTGCCGATCCCACGCAGTCTGACCTCGTAGCAGGTGCATCGAGAGATCGACTGTACGTGTTTATTGGTCGTCCCCAAGAATGGGACAATGAAAATGCTCCTCCAACTCCTGTGGACTCGTTCCAAGAGTTTAGTGATACGTTTTCTGACATGATCTCTTTGAAGCGTGTGCTTGCTAGCGACACGATTCAAGTTATCAGACGTATTGACTGGACTCCCCCAGAACAAACCACTGGTGGTTTGGGTTATGTTTATGATATGTATCGCCATGATTACTCTTCCACAAAGACGGCATCATCGGGTGCTACGAAACTATACGACGCAGATTTCTACGTTGTTAACTCGCAGTATCAAGTCTACAAGTGCATCTATAACGGGACAAGTCCTTCTGATCCTAACGGTAAACCTTCTACTGTTGAGCCTACTGGCACCTCCACTTCAATTATCACAACTGCTGATGGTTACCGTTGGAAGTATCTCTATACGATTCCTGTTGGACAGGTTCTGAAATTCTTCTCCAACGATTACATGCCTGTGCTCAGCGACGTTGCTGTGACAGGTGATGCCGTTGGTGGTGAGATTGACAGTGTTGTTATCCAAGCATCGGGTACTGGTTACAACAACGGTACTTATGAGAACGTCCCCATCAAAGGCGATGGCGTTGGTGGTCGTGTTTCTCTGGTGGTTGACGGTGGTAAAATTGTAAATGCCACAGTGACCTCTGGTGGTTCTGGATATACTTTCGGTAAGGTTGTTATCGATGAGGTCAACGGTATTGGTGCTGGTACAGGTACTGGTGCTGCCATTGACGTTATCATTCCTCCCGACACTGGTCATGGATCATCCCCCGCCAAGGAACTGGGCGGTTACCGTGTGATGATCAACACGAAGTTCACCTATGATGAAGGATCAGGTGACTTCCCGACTGACAACGATTATCGTCGTATCGGTCTGGTTATCAACCCCAATCAGTATGGTACGACAGAACTTACATCTGCTGTTACTCTGTCTGCTACCAAAGCTGTTATCTTCTCTCCTACCTTTACTGGACAGTTCCAGACTGACGAGATCATTACTCAGTCAAGAACGGTGGGTGGACAGCAGGTAACTGCTCGTGGTCGAGTTATCTCTTGGAATAACGTAACCAAAGTTCTGAAATACTATCAGAACAGAATCGATGGTGTGTTCCCTGAGATTACTGGTAACCTCACAGAGTTTGAAGGTGGTAACCCAGTCACAGGTTCTACCTCAGGTACATCGGCAGACCCAGACATCAACTTCCCTGTTGTGTCGGGTATTTCTACTCGTGTTATTAACAACACTGAGTACGATCTTGGTATGTCGTTCACCAATGGTTATGCTAAGTCAGAGATCGAACCGAACTCTGGCGAGATCATCTATATAGATAATAGAGGCGCGATTTCTCGTGCTGGTGACCAAATTGAAGATATCAAAATCGTAATCGAGTTCTAACGAGATGCCCCAGAATACAAACCTAAACATTTCTCCTTACTTCGACGATTTCGATAAGGATAAAAACTTTTACAGAGTTCTCTTCCGACCTGGATTCCCAATCCAAGCAAGGGAACTTACGACGATGCAATCGATCTTGCAGAATCAGATCGAAGCAATGGGACAGCACCTCTTCAAAGAGGGTGCGATGGTTATCCCTGGACAGGTGGGTTATGACCTGAACGTTGACTGTATTTTAATCCAGCAGGCATTCCTGGGTGTAGACGTTGAAACATATAGGACTCAACTTGAAGGTAAGATCATTGAAGGTCTGACCACAGGTATTAAGGCAAAGGTTCTTTATACCATTCCTGCTACTCAAAGTGATCGTGGTTACATCACTTTCTATATCAAGTATGTAGAATCTGGGGATACTACTTCTGATACAACCACTAAGAGATTCCAAAACAACGAACAGTTGGTTGCTGAACAAGAGATTACGTTCGGTAACACCCTGATTGAGACTGGTTCTCCGTTTGCTCAGATGCTTCCAGTGGACGCCGCACAAGTCGGTTCTACTGCATACATCAGTGAAGGTGTTTACTTTATCCGTGGACACTTCGTTGATATTCCTTCTGAATACATCATCCTTGACCAGTACACAAACAACCCATCCTACCGAGTCGGATTTGAAGTTAGCGAATCTATTATTACACCAGAGGATGACCCGTCACTTACAGACAATGCCATTGGTGCGTCCAACTACTCTGCACCTGGTGCTCACAGATTCAGAATCAAGACTCAACTTGTTAAAAAGCCAATCAACGATGAGACCGACAAAAACTTCATCGAACTGCTTCGCATCAGGAACTCGTCGGTTGAGAACTTTGTTGACCGTACGGAATATAACGAGATCGAAAAGTCGATTGCTCGTAGAACGTATGAAACGCATGGTGACTATGTTGTCGATACGTTCGACGTACGTGCCAGAGAGCACCTGAACGATAACTTCAACAATGGTGTATATACTCCTGGTCAAACTTCTCCTGATGGACAAGTTGCTAGTGAGATGTATGCTGCCCTGGAAATTGGTCCTGGTAAAGCATATGTAAAAGGTTACAGAACACAGATTCTGGCACCTACCTATGTTGATACTCCTAAACCTCGTACCTTTGTTGGTCGTCAGAACCAGATTGTACCTGTTGACCTGTCACAATCCGTAGAGGTATATGACGTTTGGGGATGGCCTCGTATCTCTGGTGAGAACGTAACTGAGTGCTATCAGACTGTTGACCTTAGAGATGACTGGTTAGGTACTGGTCCTTCTAACACCATCAAGGGTAACTTGATTGGTAAGGCAAGAGTTCTGCAACTCGAAAAGGATGGTAATAAGTATAATTGCTTCCTCTTTGACATCCAAATGTTCACTGTGTTGAACTTTGCATCTTCTCAGAGCATCATCGACGGTGAAATGTTGGTGGGTCGTTCTTCTGGTGCAAGAGGATATGTCCACTCTGCCGCTGCTGACTATGCAATGGTACACCAGGTATCTGGTCAGTTCCAGCAAGGTGAAGTCATTGAGCGTGACGGAAGAGTTATTGATGTACTGAATGCATTCTATGCATTTGAAAGATCTGACGTTCGTCAGTTAGTTGGTTATGAATCTAGCAACAATGCTACTCCTATCTTTACAGCATCTCTTGCTCTGACAGAATCACTTACCATGATTGGTAAGACTATTACTGTTGATCAGGCAAGTGGTCAGGACATTACTGGTTTCGATACTGAGTTCTCTGCTGATCTCAGACCTGGTGATGTTATTTCTCCTACTAATACTGACAAGAAAGGTAGCACTTCACTGCGTATCAAGCGTATTGATCCTTCTAACGTTGCATTCACTACTAACAATAGAAAGAACAGTGGTCTGACCCCTGTATTTGACTTCGGATCACAAGAAGCAAAACTTGATACCTCTCTGACTAAGGGTAGTATTACTGACGCTGAATATCCTGCTACTCAGGTAACACGTCTCCGTCCTTACTTCACTGAGAAGATCAATAGAGATGGCGAACTCGCTATCGATATGCCGAAGCGTGCTATCAAGTCGGTTGCTGACGAATCGTTTGTTACTATCAAGACGTTTGCTAACAAGCCTCTGTCATCTGGTGACGTGACCTTCACGCTGCCTGAGAACGAGCAGTTCACTACCCTTGATGGTGAGAACTACAACCTAACTATTACTGTCGGTGCTAACGACAATACAGGATATGGTTGGGCAGTTGGAACTAATCTTGACATCGAAGAGGAATCTGAAAAGCAGAACCCGACTATCGGTGTATCCTTCGGTGCTAACAGACAGTCCTTGCAGGTTACTGGTCTGAATGACGGTTCTGGTGGTTCAGTCAACAACATCTCTCAGGTAACACTGACTGCTGCTGTGTCTGTGAACACAGTATCTAAGAAGATTAAGACTGCTGCGAAGATGAGGACCATGAAGGTCATTCGCACCAGAAATCAGAACGACGTTATCAATTATGGTCTGGCATACGGTAACCTGTATGGTACTCGTATCGAAGACGAAGAGATCTCATTCGCTCTGAATGATGTGTATGGTCTACACGCTGTATATGAGTCTGAGGATGACCTGGACGCCAAGGTCCCCTTCATTACTCTGACAGAGAACGTATACTTTGATCCTGGTTCTGTTGTCATTGGTAGAACTTCCAATGCCAGAGCGCGTGTTGTATCTTTCAACGCTGCCAACAATAGACTGTACGTTGTTCCTGTATCCACCGAGTTCTTTAACACTGGTGAAACCATCGATGGTTTCGATGACGATCTGAATACTTTGGTCGGTGTTGTAGATGACGGTGAGAATGCAATCGAGAAAGGTTCTAAGAACATTACTCAGGACTTCTATCTTGATAAGAACACTACCTCTTACTATTACAGTGTATCTAAACTGGTAAGAAAAGCAGGCACCTCTGAACCCAAGCGTAAGTTGGCAGTTGTGTTTGACTACTTCATCCATGAAGCATCTGGTGATTACTTCACTAACCAGTCTTACACTGGTATTACTTTCTCTGAGATTCCCAGAGATCGTGGACCTCGTAACACTCAGTTCTTGACCGACACTCTGGACTTCCGTCCTGCTGTTGGTGAACTTGCATCTGGTTCTGGTACTGTTGAACAACCCTTCTTCACTAACTGTAAGTCCCTCGACTTCGATTCAAGAGTCTTTACTTCTGCTGGTGGTGCAGGTGGTTCTACCATCTTCAACATTCCTAAGGTAGAAGAACAGATCCGTCTTGACTATGAATACTATCTGCCTAGACAGGACAAACTGTTCATGGCACATGATGGTGACCTCAAACTTTCTAAGGGTGTCCCTGCTGAGGATCCCCCAGAAGCAGACAACATCGACAACGCTATGTTGCTGGCGAAGATCCAGTATGAACCATATGTGTATGATGTTGAAGATGACATTCTGATTACACTGCACCAGCAGCGTCGTTACACGATGGAAGACATCGGTAACATGGACCGTAGATTGCAGTCTCTGGAATACTACACCTCTCTGTCACTGCTTGAATCTGATGCTAGAAACCTCAAAGCATTTGATGCTGACGGTTTCGACAGATTGAAGAATGGATTCCTGGTAGATGACTTCACCGATCACTCTTCCTCTGATGTTGATAATCAGGACTTCAAGTGTTCGATGGACTTCACCGAGGGTGTCCTCCGTCCTTCTCACTACACCACTAACGTTGCTCTGCAATACAGCACTGCTCTGTCTAGCAACCTGGTCTGGTGGAGAGAGAACCCTGCACTGGGTGGTAAGATCGGTGGTAATGTTCTGACTCTTCCTTATGAAGAGGATCCGATCATCAAGCAGCCCTATGCTTCTAGATTAGAGAACGTGAACCCATTCAACGTGTTCACCTTCATTGGTCGTATCGACCTTCTGCCTGCATCGGATGACTGGACTGACACACGTCGTGTTCCTGCTCGTGTTACTACTATTGAAGGTAACTTCCGTGCAACTCGTGAAAGACTCGGCACTAACAACAGAGGTTTCGCCCCTGTTCAGTGGAGAGCATGGAGAACTACCTGGACTGGTACTAGAAGATCTAACGGTAGAACTTGGAGAGAGACTTCATTCTCCCGTGGTGTACCTAGACGTATTCTTGCATCTCAGTCTACTACCACTACACGTCGTCAGGTAAGATCTGGTACTCGACTCAGAGTTGTTCCTAGAATTGACCGTCGCTCCTTGGGTGATAGTGTCATCGATAGTACATTCATCCCATGGATCCGCTCTCGTAACGTTGGTTTCGACGTTGAGCGTGTGAAGCCTAAGACGAGAATGTATGCATTCTTCGATAACGATAACATCCAAAACTATATCATTCCTAAACTGATTGAGATCGTTAAGAACTCTTCTGAGGATAGCAACACTAACGAGACTCCTTTCGTTATTGGTGAGACTGTATATGGTGTGCAATCTGGTTGTAGATTCAGAGTTGCTGCACCTAACGATGGTTTGACAACCAACCCTTACAGTGCAACCAATGACCTTCTGCCTGACTCCTATGCATCACAGACTGGTGTACTGAACATCGATACCCAGGTTCTTTCTGCTACCGTCAACCCTAACTTCTATGGCAACTTTGCTGTGGGTGAGGTTCTGATTGGTGCAACCTCTGGTGCTCGTGCTGTTGCTAAGGACCGTCGTCTGGTATCTGACCTGGTTGGTATCATCAAGGGTGCCTTCTTCATTCCGAACCCTGCTAACAACTCCAACCCACGTTGGGCAACTGGTTCCAGAGTGTTCCGTCTGTCTTCTTCTGAGCAAGATAGCAGACTGCCAGGTGCTGTTGACTCTGCTGCTGAGGCAGAATACACAGCAAGAGGTACACTGAATACCCTGCAAGAAAACATCCTTGCTGTTAGAAATGCAAGAGTTGTTAGAGATACTGTTACTCAGAGAAGAACGGTTCGTTCTGTTCGTACCAACACCAGACAGGTTGGTTGGTGGGACCCTCTGGCACAATCCTTCCTGCTTGAAGAACAGGGTGGTACATTCGTAACTGGTGTGGACATCTACTTCGGTACAAAGGATACTAAGATTCCTATCTCGATGCAGATCCGTCCTATGGAAAATGGTTATCCGACTAAGGACATCCTGCCCTTCTCTGACGTTACTCTGAGACCTACTGAGGTTGAAGTTTCTGACAACGCATCTATTGCTACTAGATTTAACTTCCCTGCACCTGTGTATATCCCTGAGTCCGAAGAACATTGCTTCGTGCTGTTCTCTGACTCTAACGAATACAAAGTCTGGATCTCACGTATGGGTGACATTGACATCACTGGTACAAGAACGATCTCCGAACAGCCCTATGCTGGTGTGCTCTTCAAATCACAGAACGCATCTACGTGGACCGCTGACCAGTATGAAGACTTGAAGTTCAATCTCTATCGTGCTGTATTTAATAAGAGTGTCATCGGTAATGCTACCTTTGTCAACGCTGAACTTGGATCTGGTAATGATGGTATCAGTTCACTGACTGTCAATCCCGTCCTGACTATTGAACCTAAGCAGACACTGACTCTGCCTACTGGCAATAGTTACAACTTCACTATCGGTGCTCGTATCATTCAGTCTCCCTCTAACGCTGAGGCAACTATTGAAGAGTTCGATTCTGCATCCAACCCACAGACTCTGACAGTTAAGGGTATTGTTGGCACCTTTGAGCAAGGTTTCCTTGATGGTAACGGCAACCCGTTCCAAGCATTGAAGTCATCTCAATCTCTTGCTACTTTCACTCTGTCGGCAACTCCTAGTAATGGTACTCCTGCTGCTGGTGACACCTTCGTTGGTGCAACCTCTGGTGCAACTGGTACTATCACATCATATGATCCTGCTCTTGGTACATATGGTACTATTGTTGCCAACTATGTTGACAAAGCGTTTGACGGTTCTACTGAACAGTTGAACATCGCTGGTGGTAGTATTCAGGTATCTGGTTACTCTGCTGTTGCATACAGCGGTGACTCTTACACTGCATATCCTGCTATCACACCGTCAACACGTACTGTGGATAAGAAGGTTGTGATGATTCATCCTAACCACGGTATGCACAACAGATCTAACAACGTTAAGATTACGGGTGTTATTTCTGAGATGCCACCTACAACATCCACACAAACTCTGTCTAGTACCGCTACACAGATTGGTGTGAGCAACGCTGGTTCTTTCCACAAGATCGTTAATGGTAGACCTATCTCTACTACTAACCCTGGTTATGTGAGAATTACTAGTGATGTGTTTGCAATGCCTGCACCTGTTGGTGCTCTACCTGGCACAGATGGTGGTACGGAAGCATGGACTGACATCAGTGACTTCGTTCCTAACGAAATCATTGCATACTCTGACATCAGTGATGATGGTCAGACGATCACTGTTGCTCCTTCTGGTAGAGGCGTTGGCGGTACTGCTGCCTTGGAATGGACTACTGGATCCAAAGTTGAATGCTACAACCTTGACGGTATTCCTCTGACAGAGATCAACAAGGTCCACAGTGGTATCCAAGATCCTACTCTCGACTCCTACGCTCTGGTAACACAATCTGTTGCTAACGTTGGTATCAGAACAGGTGGATATAAGGTGCAGGCAACTAAGAACATTCCGTTTGAATTGATTACACCTACCATCCAGATTATGCAGTTCAAGGAGACAGGAGTTGTTCCTACCCTGAACACAACGTCTGGTACATCTATCGGTAGTGGTAGCACTATCACCGACCAAGCGTCGTTCGTTAACAACGGTGCATATGATGATGTACAGATCAATGAAGAGAACTACTACGACAACCCCAGAATTATCTGCTCGCAGTTGAACGAAGATAATAAACTTGAAGGTAGTAAGTCCTTGACTATGAAGATTAACCTGAACACAGATGTTGACAACCTGTCACCTGTGATCGACCTCGACCGTGTATCTGTTATTACTACTTCTAACAGAATCAACAACTGGTCTGGTGGTCCTCAGGTTCTGGGTCTGCAATCTGAAATCAACCCACAGGGTGATGTATCTACACTCCCATATGGTGATCAGAACGATGCAGTATACTTGACCAGAGTTGCTAGACTCGCTAACGTGTCTAGATCTATCCGAGTGATGATCTCCATGCAACGATATGGTGATTCCAACATCGACATCTACTATCGTACCCAGAGACCTGGTTCTGAGAAACAGATGAACGACATTGGATTCGTCAAGATTCCTGTACCTGATATTGGATCAACCAACGTGGGTGAGGAAGAGTGGGAAGACTTCGAGTACGTGGTCGAAGGTGAGGAATTCCAAGCCTTCCAGATCAAGATCGTGATGAAGTCTAAGAACCAAGCAAAAGTACCATTGATTAAAGATATGAGGGCGATTGCATTTGCATCATGAAGAACGGAGTACCTAAATATATACCAGTGGAGGGGGACGAGAACAGAGGACTTTTTAGAGATAAAGATTCCAATGCTATCCTCCTCAGAGATAAGGACGTATACGACAACTATATGTCCTCTTATCGAGAGAGGCAAAAGAAGAAGGAGTCATTCACCACTTTACAAAGTGAGGTTAATGCTCTAAAATCTGATGTGTCAGACATAAAAAGTCTACTTTTACAATTAGTTAACAAGGAGAAGAACTGATGCCTGCTGATGTGACAGAAACTCAGGACCCCGCAGACCTTCTGAAAGGGTTCAAGGATCGTTATGCTAGGATTATCCAAGAGACCAAGGAGATGCAGCAAAAAATTCGTGAGAACGAACAGACTGCACTCAAACTACTCGGTGCGATTGAGACACTAGAATATCTGAATCCACCCGACGAAGAACCCGCAACCGAAACAACCGAAGAATGAACAAAGAGGACCTTCGGGTCCTCTTTTGTTTTGGGTATAAATAAACAAAGAGACACCTGACCCTGCTAGCGTTTGTAAGCAATGGCAAATAGAATCCAATTAAGACGTGACGGCGCACAGCAGTGGGCGAACGTCAACCCCATCCTCGCCCAAGGTGAGTTGGGGATCGAACTAGACACCTCCCGTCTGAAAATCGGGGATGGTGTTACTCAATGGAACTCGCTTAAATACGAGCGACCATTGGAAGCCGACTCCAACATCGCCAACACCCTAGTTAAACGGGATGCTGACGGTAACTTTGAGGCAGGTGCAATTACTGCTTCCTTAATTGGTAATGCTGCAACGGCAACTAGACTAGCAAACGCTAGAAACTTCACCCTGACGGGTGACATGTCAGGTTCTGCCTCGTTTGATGGTTCCGCAAACATCAACATCACTGCTGAACTGAACTATCAACCTGGACTTCCACATTACGACCCGAATGATCTCACTGCTCAGGCAACTTACACACGACTCACTATTGACTCTCGTGGTAGGGTCGTCACTGGTGACAGCCCTAATACTCTTGCTGGATATGGCATTACCGACGCGCAGACGTTAGACCCTAACCTTACTGCTATTGTTGGTATTACTACTGTTGGTAGTCTGCATAGAACTGGTAGTGGTACATATGCAACTCGTCAGGTAACTGGTGCTCCTGGTCGTATTCTTACATCTAATGCTAACGGTCAGTCTGGTAACCCACTGATCGATCTTGCTGATACTCCTGTTGTTGTTGGTTCATATAACCCCACGGGATCAGTATCTCTTGATGAACCTGAGACATCAGTTGCTGAGTCTGGTACTATTCACCAGACTGTTAACACTACTGAGTTTACTGTTGACAGATATGGTCGTCTGACCTATGCACAGACTGCACCTATCTCTACTGCAAGAGAAGGTACTCTGGCACCTGTATATGATAATGCTACTGCATACTCTCGTTATGACAAAGTTAAAGGTACGAATGATCGCCTGTATGAGGCTATCCTTGATATTAACGCTGGCAGCGGTGAACCGACACACACAGACTCCTCCGATACAGGCTCTTGGAGATATCTCGGATCTGCTCTGACTCCTCAGAAGGGTCTTGCATCATTCGATCAAGAAGACTTTGATGTAACTGAGTGGGATGCTGCTGGTAACATCCAAGGTGGTTATGTAAAGATTGCACAACGTGGTGTTGATAACCTCCAACTACAAAACAATCGTATTGGTTTCGCTGACGGTAACACCGTAGAAAATTTTGAACTTGATCAAGAACTTACTGCAACCACTGGATACAGAGGATTCAATTATCTTAACTATATCAAAGTTAATGATACGAGCGGCAATCTACTGTTTGGCGCTAATAATACAGGGGACTCTGGCGCTGGGGAAATTGATGTCAACGTCCGTTCCTATTATTCTGATCCCAATATCGATCTGGATGGCGCTACTGCTCAGATCATCGATAAGTATGGAGATGGTAACCTAACCATCCAGCACACTCAGAACACTGCTACTGATCGTACGTTCCTGATTCAGGCTACGAACTCTGGTTCTGGTGATGCACTCCTTAATATCACTGCTGAAAATGATATTACTATCTCTGCTTCTAATGTAAGCAATAGAGTGAACGTGGAAGACTATCACTTCCAAGACAACGTTCTGTCTACCACCAACGCTACACTGGTGCTAGACCCTAATGATGACGATGATGTTACTGGTCTCGTAAGAGTTCGTGGTGACCTCCAAGTTGATGGTACTACTACCACAGTCAACTCAGTAACCACGACTATCCAAGATCCTATCATCACACTTGGTGGTGAAGATACGTTAACATTAGATGACAATCTGGATCGTGGTATTGATTTTAGATACTATGATACCCAGGAAAGATTTGGTTTCTTCGGTTGGGATGAAGATTATGCAGACTCTAACATTTGGACTGGCACTGGCGGGTATCGGTTCCTCTACAACGCGACTAACACGAATGAAGTTTATGCTGGTACTGACGCTCCTATCATTGCTGGTAACCTCAGGCTCACAACAAACACAGGATCCACATCTACCACAACTGGCACCCTGGTAGTCACTGGTGGTGTCGGTATCTCCGAGAACGTATATATCGGTGGTACGGTTGACATCGCTAATGACTTTGATATCAACTCTGGTGAGTTCACTGTTACTGCTTCTAACGGTAACGTCTATACTCAGGGCGACCTACAAGTAGATAGCAACGTTACTCTGGGTAACGCATCTACTGATACTGTACTGGTCAACTCTGACACCACGTTTGAAGATGATGTGAGGATTGTTGGTCCTAACACTGTCTTCTCTATTACTAACGGCACTGCCGAGAAGTTTGTTATCGATTCCGACAACGGTAACATTCATTCGGATGGCACCCTTGATATCGATAGTGGTGTAACGTTCAACAGCACGTTGGATGTTGATGCTGCTGTCACATTTAATAGCACTCTGGATGTGGATGACGATTCAGTCTTCCATAATGACATCACTCTTGACACCACTGGCAAGTATTTCAAGATTACCAATGGCACGGACGACAAGTTTACCGTCCTCTCTACCAATGGTGCAACTGACATCCGTGGTACACTTGACGTAGGATCTGGCGTACATTTTGAATCTACTCTCCAAGTTGACGGAAACATTACTCTGGGTAATGCTGCTAGTGACACCCTCACTATCAATTCAGATACTACTCTCACCGACAACCTTACCGTCAACCAGAGTGTTGACTTTGACAGTAACTTTAACGTTGACGGTACTGTTGACTTCAATAGCACTTTGGTTGTGGATGGTCAGACAACTATCTATGACTCTCTGATCTTACAGAGTAACGATGAAGTTCTGAACATCAACAATGGTGCTGCACAGACTCAGTTCTCTGTTGACTTCGACAATGGTGATACTATTATCGGTCGTGTTGGTCAGGGCACTGGTACACTGACAGTCCATGGTGATGCAACCTTTAACGATCACTCACGTTTTACCGATGACGTAACTATCGGTGATGCAAATACTGACGTTCTTACAGTCAACTCTGTAAGTACCTTTACTGATAACGTCACTATTAATCAGAACCTTACTGTTGATGGCAACACCATTCTGGAAGGTAACCTGACTGTTAATGGTACAACTACAACTATTAACTCCACTACACAGACCCTGGACGATCCCGTCTTCACTCTGGGTGGTGACACTGCTCCTTCAAGTGGCGATGCTAAGGACAGAGGTATTGAGTTTAGATATTATGATTCCCAAGCACGAGTTGGTTTCTTCGGTTGGGATAACTCTGCTGCACGTTACGCTTTCTACCACAACGCTGCTAATGCTGCTGAGGCATTCAGTGGAACCAGATCTGGTCTGGATGTTGGTAGTGTAAAAATCTTTGACTCTACTAACTCCACAACTCCTTCTAGCGGCGCTCTGATCGTTGGTGGTGGTGTTGGTATTGGTCTTGACCTTCGCGTTGGTGATGATCTGGTTGTTACTGATGACGGTTCCTTCGGTGGAAACGTAGACATCACTGGAACACTGGACGTTACTGACAGTTTCGATATTAACAACGGTAAGTTTACTGTTGCTTCTGCAAGTGGTAACACTTATGCAGAAGGTACACTTCAAGTTGATGGTAACGTCACTCTGGGTAACCAAGCAGGTGACGCTCACACAGTTACTGGTACGGTTCAATTCAACCAAGCACTGACTGTTGCTGAGAGAGCAAACATCAGAAACATTAAAGTTGCTACGGATGCTGCTAACGAGATCGGAACCCTTTCTGGTAACCTGATCCTCGATTCTGCTGGTGGCACTGTCAACATTACAGACAACGCTGACGTAGACGGTAACCTCAATGTTGATGGCAATACACAAATTGATGGCACACTCACGGTTGATGGCAACACGACTATCGGTAATGCTGCTGGGGATGCTCACAGTGTCACGGGTACTGTCCAATTCAACCAACCGATTACTTCCACCGACATCACGGCGGACGACATCAAGATCGGCGTTGATGCTGCTACCGAAATCTCCACCACAGCAGGAAATCTAATCCTTGACTCTGATGGTGGCAAAGTCCATATTACAGATAACGCTGAGGTTGATGGCAACCTTCAAGTAGATGGTAGTAGCACACTGGGTGACAGTGATGCTGATACGTTAACTGTGAACGCAACGTCAACTTTCACGGCAGCGATTACATCGGAAGATATTACTGCTAATAACATTCAGATTGGTAAGTCCAGCACCAGTGAAATTGACACTGCTTCTGGTAACTTGACTCTTGACTCTGCCACTGGTCAGACTATTATTGATGACTCACTGGAAGTTAAAGTCAACCTGGAAGTTGATGGCAACAGCACCCTTGGTGATGCTGCTGGTGACACTCTGACTGTCAATGCTACTTCCACATTTAACGCTGCAATCACATCCACAGACATCACTGCTGATAACATTCAGATCGGTGTCTCTGCTGCAAACGAAATTGATACCACTAGTGGTAACCTGATTCTGGATTCAGTAGGCGGTACTGTTAACATCACTGACAATGCTGACGTTGATGGTAACCTCAACGTTGACGGAAATGCTCAGGTAGATGGAACTCTGACTGTCGATGGTAACGCTACTATCGGTAATGCTGGATCTGATGCACATGTGGTCAGCGGTACAGTAACGTTCAACCATGCCGTTGACATGAACGGCACTGCTACGATTGATGACATCTCCTTCAACGGTAGAAGAATCGAAGCAGACGGTGGTGCTCTTATCCTTGACTCTTCCAACAACACAGTTAGATGCTCTTCTGACCTGACTGTTAATAACGACCTGGAAGTTAATGACAATGCAACCATTGGTTCTGACAACACTGACACTCTGACTGTCAACGCAACTTCTACATTCAACGCTGCTATCACTTCTGGTGATATCACTGCTGACAACATTCAGATCGGTGTCTCTGGTACTAGTGAAATTGATACTGCTGCTGGTAACCTGACTCTTGACTCTGCTACTGGTGAGACGATTGTTGATGACAATCTGTCTGTTACTGGAACTCTTGATGTTACACAAGACACTACCCTTACTCACAACCTTACTGTTAAGGCAGATGGTAGAACTGTTGCTGTACAGACTGCTGGTGGTGTTAACAAGTTCACCATTGATACTGACAACGGCAACACTCTGACCGAAGGTACATTCAGAGCAAACGGTGCATCTATTATCGATGACACTCTGAACGTAACTGGTAATGTAACTCTTGACTCTCAAATCACCGTCGCTGGTGCTTCTGAGTTCAACAACACTGTTGACGTTGATGCTGACTTCGCTGTCCGCTCTGGCACTACTGATAAGTTCACTATTGCAGGTGCATCTGGTAACTTCGCCACTGCTGGTACTGGTCAAATCGATAGCACACTGAATGTCGATGGCGTAGGTACTTTCACTGACCTGTTGAAGGCAACCAACAACACCAAACCCAACAGTCTTAATGCTGATGCTGCTCTGATGGTCACCGCTGGTGGTGCAACCATTTCAGACGATCTCTACATCGGAACTGACCTGTTCCTTGGTCCTAACAATGCAACTACGATCACCATGAACGGTGTGAGTGGTAACGTTAGTATCGGTGGAACCCTTGGTGTTACTGGTATTACAACCACTGGGGTTGTCAACAGTTCTAACATCACCACTACTGGTGCTGTGGGAGTCGGTGGTACGTTCAGCGTTGGTAGTAACAAGTTCACTGTAACTTCTGCCGCAGGTAACACTGACATCGCAGGTACTGTTGATATCGCTGGTAGAACTATCATCGATGACACTCTGAACGTAACTCAGAACGTTGACTTCGATGCTGCTCTCAATGTTGATGGCACTACCACACTCAACGATACCTTGACTCAGAACAGCACTTCACTGTTCAAGGATGACGTTGTTCTTCGTGGTGCTTCTAAGACTCTTATCCTGCAAAACGGTTCAGGTACTGCTAAGGTTACCTTACACTCTACTACTGGTAACGCTGAGATCACTGGTCTTAGCACCCTTGGAAGTCTTGATGTTACTGGCAACTCCACCATGGGTGGTACGCTGGGTGTCACAGGACAGATCACTGGTAATGTAACTGGTGACCTGACTGGTACTGCTGACAAGTCTGATCTTGCAGATGTTACTGACACCACAAATTCAAACCTTACATACTTCCCAACATTCGTTTCTACTAACGGTGGTTACACTGAGATCCGTACTGACTCTACCAACCTCACCTACAATCCTTTCGAGAACAGACTGACGGTTGCCAACTTCCGTTCTACTACGGACTTTGAGATTCAGGGTAACTTGACCATTACTGGTGCTATCACCTTCGGTCAATCTCAGGTTGGTTCTATCGCGAACCACGACACGGATGCTCTTACAGAAGGAACCACCAACCTCTACTACACTGAGGAGAGAGTTGATGATCGTGTTGCTGCACTGGTTGATGGCGGCACAGGTATTTCGGCAACGTATGATGATGCCAACAACCTGCTGTCTCTTGCTGTTGACTTCGGTGAGATCAACACTGACGATCTGACTGAGGGTTCTTCCAATAGATTCTTTACTCAGGCGAGGACGAGAAATGCTTTCACTTATGGTACTGGCATTCAGCATGACGGCAGCGGGACTATTTCTGTTACTCAGTCAGATATCGACACTGATAACGTTACAGAAGGATCAACCAACATCTTCTTTACTAATGCCCGTGCTCGCGGTGCATTCAGTGTTAGTGGCGATCTCGGTTATAATGCTTCTACTGGCGTCTTCTCCTTCACTGAGCGCACTGACGCTGAGGTAAATACTCTCGCAGATGCAAGAGTTGATGCAGGATTTACTGCTAAGTCAACTACGAATCTGTCTGAGGGAACTAACCTTTACTACACTGATGGTCGTGTTGACTCTCGCATCGGACTTCAAGTCGGTGCAAACCTTGACCTCAGCAGTAAGGATACTGGTGATCTTGCAGAAGGCACCAACCTTTATTACACAGATGCTCGTGCTGACGCTCGTGCCTCAGCAGCCATCACCGCTTTGGGTCTTGGCACTGCTGCTACCACTGATGCAACTGCATATGCAACTGCTGCACAGGGAGCACTCGCTGCCTCTGCTACACAACCAGGTGATCTAGAAACCGTTGCTACCACAGGCGCTTACGCTGACCTGTCTGGTCTGCCCACTCTGGGTACTGCTGCTGCAACTGCTGCAACTGCATACGCAACCGCTGCACAAGGTGCTCTTGCTGACTCTGCTACACAACCAGGTGATCTGGGTGCTGTCGCTACCAGCAATGATTATGATGATCTTACTAACCTGCCTACCCTCTTCTCTGGTGCCTATGCTGATCTGACTGGCAAACCCACATTGTTCTCTGGTGCCTATGCTGACTTGACTGGCAAACCCACTCTGGGTACTGCCGCTGCAACTGCATCTACTGATTATGCAACTGCTGCACAGGGTACAAAGGCAGACACTGCTTTGCAATCTGAGACTATTGATCTCACCACCCTGAAAGCAACTGTCGCAGCATCGACAGACTTTGCTGACTTCCAGACCCGTATCGCCGCACTCTGATAACCAATGGCAATTCCAACTTCTAAGGCAGAACTAAAAGAATACTGCCTCCGTAGACTGGGTAAACCAGTCTTGGAGGTGAACGTATCCGATGATCAGTGTGATGATGCCATCGACTACGCTATTCAAAAGTTCCAAACGTATCACTACGAAGGTGCTGAGCGTGTTTATTTGAAGCACCTCTTCACTGCTGCTGATATTCAAGCAGGTAAAACTAATACGAACAGTCTTGGTAAGGATGGTACGACTCAGTGGTCAGAACAGAATACCTTTCTATCTGTCCCTGATCATGTAACTTCTGTGGAAGGTATCTTTACGTTTACCGACAAAGGTACTCGTAATATGTTTGACATTCGTTATCAGATGAGACTGAATGATCTGTATGACTTTACGTCTACACAGTTCTATCACTACTACATGATCCAACAGCACCTGGAAAGTATCGACTTCATCCTGGAAGGTATGAAACCGATCAGATTCAACCAGGTACAGAACAAAGTTTATCTGGACTTCGACTGGTCTGAGGATGCTCTGGAAGATCAGTATATTATTATCAGATGTTATCGTGCTCTGGATCCTAACACATGGACAGAGATCTATAACCAGATGTGGATGAAGGATTATGCCACTGCCAAGATCAAGAAGCAGTGGGGTCAGAACCTTACCAAGTTCCAGAATGTCCAAATGCCAGGTGGCGTCACTCTTAATGGAGAGATGATCTATAACGATGCTGTCGAAGAGTTAAAGATTCTCGATGAGCAACTGCGTACCACTTGGGAAACACCACCACTAGACATGATCGGATGATATGGCACTTAACAGTTTCTTCACCCAAGGTACAACTGGCGAGCAAGGTCTCGTCCAAGATCTCGTCGATGAGCAAATTAAGATGTTCGGCAAGAACGTCTATTACGTTCCAAGAACACTCGTCAAAGAAGACTCAGTGTTCGGAGAAGATACCCTCTCAAAGTTCACAGGTGCCTTTGAAGTGGAAGTCTATCTTGAAGATGCTGGTGGTTTTAGGGGCGACGGCGATATTTTCTCACAGTTTGGTGTCAGAATTTCAGATCAAGTCACCTTCATCATATCCAAACGACGTTTCACAGCAGCAGTAGATGACAACACTACTCTGATTGTAGAAGGTCGTCCCAATGAGGGAGATCTGATTCATTTCCCCATGGTCAACAAGACTTTTGTCATTCAATATGTAGAGCACGAACAACCTTTCTTCCAGTTGGGTAAGGTATATACCTGGGGTCTGCGTTGTGAACTGTTCGAGTACAGCGACGAGGACATCGATACTGGTGTTGCAGAAGTCGATGCTATCGAAACCAACTTTGCCAACGCTGTTGGTATGGTTATGGCAGAAGGTGGCACTGGTACATTCACAGCAGGTGAGACTGTCACTGGTGGAACTACCAACACAACTGCTGAGGTTAAGTCTTGGGATGAGTCTACTAGGACTCTTATTCTTATTAACAGAAGTGGTCGCTTCTCTTCGGGTGAAACCATGACAGGAGACACAAGTTCTGCTGTCTGGTCAACGTTCACCTATAACACTATAAATAATTTGAACTCTGATACCGATCAAAACTTTGCCATCGAATACGATGCAGATAACATCCTCGACTTTACTGAGGTGAATCCGTTCGGTGAGTATGGCAACAAAGGGAGCACTATCTAATGTTAGGAACATATTCATACCACGGTATTATCAAAAAAACCGTGGTTGCCTTTGGCACACTATTTAATAATATCGAGATCCAACGTAAGTCTGGATCTAAAACTGAGGTAATGAAAGTACCTTTGGCATATGGACCTAAGGACAAGTTCCTAGCGCGTCTACGTGCCCTTGGAGACCTGTCTACCAAGGACCAGGTACAGATTACCCTCCCCAGGATCGCATTTGAGATTCAGGCTATTACTTACGATCCTACTCGTAAAGTATCACCTACACAGTACATCAGAAACGTCAAGTCTGATGGTACGCCCACTAAGGCATTCATGCCTATTCCATATAATGTCAACTTTGAGTTGGCAATCCTGAGTAAGAACCAGGATGATGCTCTACAAATTATCGAGCAGATTCTACCGTTCTTCCAACCTAGTTTTAATGTCACCATGAACTTGGTGCCCGAACTTGGAGAGAAGAGAGATTATCCTATTACGCTTACTGATATTCAATATGATGATCAGTATGAGGGAGACTACGACACACGTCGTACATTGATCTATACCTTGCAGTTCACCGCAAAGACATACCTGTATGGTCCTGTCAAGGAGAACGCTGGCGAGATCATCACCAAAGCAATCGTCGATTACGCTACCGACGCAGTTCCTACTGCACCGAGAGAGGTACGTTATACAGTGACTCCTGCATCACTTACCGACAGGAACACAGATGCGACGACAACCTTGTCATCTGCATGTGACGATAACGATGGTATCATCAACGTTGCTGATGCCTCTGCCCTTACAGTCAATACTAACATTCAGATTGACACTGAGGTTATGAGGATCGCTAAGATCGATGGCACCAAAGTGTACGTCACTCGTGCATGGAACAACAGCACCGAGGCAGCACACACTAATGGTAGTGCTGTTCATAAGATCGACGAGGTAGATCATACCTTCGTTGATGAGGATGATAACTTCGGATTTAATGAACTATTCAGTGAATTTACAGATGGACTCTCACGAAACCCAACCACAGGCCAAGACGAGTAAGTTTGATGGTATTGAGGATGCCCTCGATGTCAAAACAGATATTGTCCCAGTCGAAACAACTGCCCCTGTACCAGTAGAACCTCCTACTTCCACAAAGGAGCAGTTGAAGAAAGACTATGAATACACTCGTGGCAACCTATATTCACTGATTGAGAAAGGACAGGAAGCAGTTGATGGCATCCTAGAACTTGCACAAGAGTCTGATCAACCCAGAGCGTTTGAAGTTGCTGGTCAGTTGATCAAACACGTTGGTGATGTAGCAGATAAATTAGTTGACTTACAGAAGAAAGTTGCTGACATTGAGAACCCCAAAGGTTCAACTAAGGAAGTCAACACAACAAATAATACTATGTTTGTAGGAAGCACAGCGGACCTCGCTAAATTCCTAAAACAGCAACAAGATAAATAGTAAAAGCACTGTCGTATTGTACCCATGGATAGAGTCCGAGTAATGGCAACTGAGGTTACCCTCAGCGCCGCAACCAACCTGAGCAAGGCAACTGCCGTACGTGTTGTCAATGACAGCAACGCTACCATCGTACTCGTGCTTGATGACGCTGCTGTGGTAACTGAACGTGGCAATAGCACTAAGTATGTTGCACTAGGTTCCAGAAATACATCTATTCGTTCTGGTGAAACTGTATACATAGAAAAGGATCCCTTGGAGACTATCGATGGAACAGGACTCAAATGCTCCAAAGTCGCAAGACAGTAAAGAACCATGCCCGCCGTCTCCAAAAAGCAACAAAGATTCTTCGGGATGGTTAGAGCGGCTCAAAAAGGGGATGTTTCGCAAGCGTCGCCTGAGGTTCAAAGAGCTGCTTCCAGCATGAAGAAAAAGCATGTTAAGGATTTTGCCAGCACCAAACACAAAGGATTACCCATGAAAAAAGAGGAATTTATTAAAGAGGAAGACTACGATCGCATGAAAGATCGTCGTATGGAACGTGGTGGTGTTGGTGGCAACCAACGATATGACAGACCCCCCTCTGCACCGAACCTCGCAGGTAAAAAGAAATCGGGTAAGACTGCTCTACAAAAAGATTCCGAGAAAAAGTACGGTAAGGGTATGAGTGCTATGGACATCGTAAAGGCACAGATCCGTGCCAAGCATGGCAAAGGTGCCATCATGGATACTAAGAAAGAAGGGTATGCTCCTGGTGATGTAGATCAGAAAGTCGGTGCTGTCACTGCTATTCCTAAGAAGGATCAGGATGATGCTCGTGCAAGAATCCTCGCCAAGGCAAAGGCAAAGCGTGCTGCACGCATGAAGAGTGAAGGTGTAATCACAGAAGGTAAGAAAAAGTGCAAAGAGTGTAAGGGCAAAGGATGCTCTCACTGTAAGGACAAAGGTTACATGGTGACTCACGATTGTTCACAGAAGGTTGAACATGCTGAGTGGGGTGTTGGTGAGTGTGTCACTGAGATGCATACACTAGATGAGCAAGGTAACATTACTCACTATGATGTTCTCTTTGGGCATGGTGTAGAACAGAATGTTCCTGTTGAGGTTCTAGTCACACTAGAATCTGCAATGCACGAACATGCTATCAACGATGAGAAGAATGCGATTGTAGAGAAGAAAGGTCTGTGGGCAAACATTCACGCCAAGCGTAAGCGTGGTGAGAAACCTGCTAAGAAAGGTGACAAGGATTATCCTAAGACTCTGAATGTAGAAGGTGCTCTTAATGAGCGTGGTGACTACTGGCATCCCGATCCTGAGAAGGATAAGAAACTGGGTGGACCTGGTGCTAATGCTCGTGCTCGTGAAGATCGTGCTGATGCATCAAAACCAAAGTCTGATCCTAAGAAACTCCGTAAGGGTGAGTCCTACATGGACTACTCCAAGCGTCAATCTAAGTACAAGGCTAGTGGTAGCACCGCTGCTGAGAGACTGAACAAGATGGGTGCTAACGTCAAACCCAAAGAACGTAAGCGTGACAAGATTGGTAAGGCACTCGGTCGCCTAGTTGACAAGGTTGGTGGTATCAAGAAAGAAAGTGTTGAGGGTAAGTCCTTCAAGCAGTTCCTTGAAGAAGGTAACCGCACTGGTCGTATGATGCAGAAGTCAAAGACTCAGGTCACTGGACACATCAGTGCTGACCGTGGTTCTGATGAGAAGAAGAACCGTGAAGGTCGTAAGGGTCTTGAAAAGGACTTGAAGAAGCATGGCATCGGACACAAGAAAGGTGTCGGTGAGTACAAGTATGACAGTGGAGAAACTGGTCGTGAAGTTTCCTATCAGACCTCAAAACCTGATAAGATGTCTAAACGGCGCTTTGGTAAGGTTATGCGTCGCCTTGGTCGTAAGCACGGTCAAGAGTCTGTGATTACCAAAGATAAAGACAAATCCGCTAAATTGCATTATACTGAGAAAGGTAGTAAAGCAAAGTCTGACTCCATTGGTAAGACCAAGGCAGGCAAACATCCCGCAGGTTACGGTGAAACATCTGGAACCAAAGCAAGGGGTGGTAAACTTCCAAAGAAAACTAATAAAGGATCTTTCCATTATGGCTGAACAACTTGCTAACGGCACTTGGAAGTGCATGTATTGTGGACTGACCAGTCCTCGTGGACATCAACGTCCTAAGACTTGGATCAAGAAACATGAAGAAGAATGTGCGAACAAGAAACGATGAAATCTTTTAAGGAATATATACTAGAAGCAAGCAACTGCCCCAAGGGCACGAAGTATTGCAACAAGTGTCAGTCTTGTGTTGCCAAACCCTGCAACGAGAAGAAGGGCATGAACGAAGATGCCACTGCTAATAAAAAGCAGCAACTTCAACGTAAGCAACTGATGCTGAACCGTCAGAAACTGCAACTGCAAATGAAAGCAGTTCAGAAGAAGGACCAGTCTCAGGACATGCATATGAAAGAGGGCAAAGAGAAGAAAATCCCAAAGGGATATCATCGTATGCCTGATGGATCTTTGATGAAAGATTCTGAAATGAAAGAAGACTGGCAGAAAAAATCTGGTAAAAATCCTGAGGGAGGACTAAATGAAAAAGGGCGGAAGTCGTATGAGCGCGAGAACCCAGGAAGCGATCTTAAAAGACCTTCAAAAGAAGTTGGGAACTCTCGTAGAGCAAGTTTTTGCGCGAGGATGAAAGGTATGAAGAAGAAGTTGACTTCTAAGAAAACTGCCAACGATAAGGACAGTAGAATCAACAAATCGCTTCGTGCTTGGAACTGTTAAGAGAACACAAAGTTGGTAAATAGTGGTATACTCTGAGAGTATCCACATGATACCTATGTTAGGATTCTATATCACACTCCTGATCTTCATACTACTCGTCGCATGGGGCGGCGTTGAAGAAACAATGAGGTTGTTTTCTTATCTCGACTTACAGTTGAGATATGCTTGGGTTAGATTCAGGATGGCGATCATGCGCCGTAAGTTGAAGCAAGTATTGCTCAAAGATCTCGCTGAATTTAACAAGTACACAAAGGAGACCTCCACCCATGGAAAATGATAGTGGAAAAGAATTAAGCAGCCTACGATTATCTCGTCTTGATTGTCCCAAGTGTGGAGCGATCTGGATCAACGGACAACACATGTGGGCGACTGGTGCGAAAGGAAATGAAATAGATCTTGCAAGTCTAGTCTGCAATAAGTTAGGAGATGCTAACTGTATTAACCCTTGCAAAGGAAGAGAGGGGGGTGATACGTGGGAAAAGAGACTTGCTGACCTACATAGATTAGAAGACGAAGCAAGAGATGACGGAAAACTTTAACCGTGTTGTTCTCGATATTACTGTTGCTATCATAGACTTCCTTTACAAAGGAAGAGATTATCCAAGGTTCTGGGTGCTCGAAGAAATTGCTCGGGCACCCTATTTTGCGTTTTTGAGTGTACTACATTTCCAAGAGTCTATGGGACTTAGGGGAATAGATCATCATGAACTAATGAGAGAACACTTTGAGCAGTCGGTCAATGAAACAGAACATCTGGAATATATGGAAAGCAGGGGTGGTAATCGTTATTGGATTGATCGCGCTTTCGCCCGACACCTCGTACTCCTGTATTATTGGACTAACGTGGTTTACTACTGGGTGGCTCCTCGGTCTGCATACCATCTCTCATACGAAGTAGAGATTCATGCAGCAGTTACATATGCAAAGTATCTTGCATATCACACTGGCGGAGATGATTATGAAAGGATCTTAGAGATCCTCAACGATGAGATACATCACTCACAAGAATTAAAAGATGCTATGGATAAACTATGACTTTCGGCAATGTCCTACTTTGGTCAGCAATACCCTTTGTACTATCCACGATCTATTTCGGGATACGAAAAGGTGAAAATGTCTACTACGAATCAGAAAAATACAATGGAAACGGAACTGCTCACTGATACCATAGTAATCTTTGGTGCCACAGGGGATCTTTGTAAGCGCAAATTAATCCCTGCATTATATCAACTTTGGAATAAAGATTACTTACCAGAAAAATTTAAGATCATTGGTGCTTCTAGAACACCACACACAAAAGAGTCTTGGGTAGAACATTTAGGACTCTCACGATATCGAGAAGAATTTACTAGACTATTAGAATACATTCCATGTAATCTGAGCGATGTGGATTCACTTCGTTCGTTACCGCTGGAAGGTAATACGACTTACTTTCTATCTGTTCCACCAGAGAGGTATAGCGATGCCATTCAAAATCTCAAAGAAGCAGGACTCGTTGAGGACCCAGAAAGATCCCGTGTTGTTATTGAGAAACCCTTTGGGTACAATTTTGAATCTGCTAATTCTTTACAGTCAGTGGTGGAGCGATGTCTACGCGAAAAGCAAGTATATCGCATTGACCATTATCTTGGTAAAGATACTGTTAATAACATTCTTGCCACTCGGTTTAGCAATGTACTTCTTGAACCCCTTTGGAACCGCGAGTACATAGATGAGGTGCAGATCTATGCAACTGAAACTATCGGTTGTGAAGGTCGTGCTCAATACTATGACGGCGCAGGTGCTATCAGGGACATGCTACAAAACCATGTCCTACAAGTTCTATCACTCATTACCATGGAACCACCATGTAAGAATGATGCCAAAGAAGTTAGAAGAGAGAAGGTAAAAGTTCTCTCTGCTGCCAGACTCGGTAAAAATTATCTTGCAGGACAGTATCTAGGCTATACAGAAGAGGAGGGTGTTCCCGAAAGATCCACTACTCCAACCTTTGCTGCTGGTGACATCTATATAGATAACTGGCGCTGGAAAGGTGTACCTTTCTATTTCCTTACAGGAAAGAAAATGCCGTATCAATGTGTGGAGGTGGTAATTAAACTCAAAGCACCTACACTCTCACTGTTCAACCACCAGACAAATGATCGTGTCGTAATGCGTCTACAACCTAACCCTCATCTAGATATTCGTATCGAGATGAAGCAGCCTGGTTATGCAGACGATGTGGAAGCAGCCACTTTAACACATAGTTATGGTGACAATGCTGTTGATGGATATGAGAAACTTCTCTATGATGCAATACATGGAGACCAATCACACTTTGTTCATGCAGAGGAGGTATTGGAATCCTGGCGGATCGTAAATGATCTGCTATGTACTGGATCAGAATGTCCTGTCAGAACCGTACCGTACATTTATCATCCAGGTCAGTGGGGACCAGTACACAAATCAGACTACATAACTAATTGGGACTATCCAGCATGAGAAGAGAACTCTTAGAAGCTGTCAAGGCACACGCCCTTGGACAAATTAAAAAACATCGAATGAATGTAGAGGTATACCTCGCTAACCCCGTAGGTATCGGAGAACATCCAGATGTGATGTCTGCTATCGAAGCAGAACTAGATCAAATCTCTCACTACCATGATCAACTAGAAGTTATTGAGAAGTACATCGAATGAGTTTAGACAAGCGTACGGGTACAATGAACAATGAAGAAAAGGAAGAGCAAAAAAATTTGCGAAAACAACTTCGGGAACGTATCAAACAACTTCGCATGACGGAGTATATTGATGACGACGAAGAACCTGAGGTATTCATTGGGGAAAACATCTGATGATTTTATTCATTAGACACACTATGGAAAATCCATTGGGGGTAGGCATCCTGTCTCTCGCATTGGTAGTAGTTCCCATCATTGGTATGGACTTAGTTCATAAGTATGGTTGGGAGCATTGGGAACCTTTTACTAAGAAACACAAATGAAAGTAGGAATTATCGGTCTGGGTCGTATGGGCGAGGGTATGTCTCGCCGTCTTATCAAAAACGGACATGAAGTACATGGGTATCGTAACAACTATAAGAAAGCAGAAGAACAATTTGAAAAGGGTTATATCAGTGGATGTGCCACTACTCTGGAAAATCTTGTTCAAATAGTACACAGCAATAAAAACCCTCTCACCGAAGATCCTGGTAGTGCTCCTGGTATCTTCATGATGGTTGTACCAGCGGAAACAGTAGAGGACACACTCAATGAGCTATTACGGTTTTGTGTGGAGGGAGATATTATTATTGATCATGGCAATAGCAACTTTAAGGATTCTCGCAGGAGGGCAGAGAGGTTATCTAAACTTGGCATCTCGTATCTTGACTGCGGTACTAGTGGTGGTGTTTACGGTTTGGAGCGTGGATACTGTCTTATGGTTGGTGGTGCAAATCATGCAGTATCCGTCTGCCGTCCTATCTTTGATGCACTCGCCCCAGGAGTTAATGCAGCACCAAGGACCGATGGTGCAGACTATGTTTCATATCCCGAAGAGTTTGGATGGATGCATTGCGGTGATCCAGGCGCAGGTCACTTCGTAAAAATGGTACACAACGGTATCGAATATGGAATCATGCAAGCGTACGCCGAGGGCTTTAATATCCTGCATGAAGCTAATGCTGGGTCAGCATACGTTAAGGAAGGGGATGCTGAGGTTGCTCCGATGGAAAATCCAGCAGACTATCAATATGATATTAATGTTGCTAAGGTCGCTGAGTTATGGCGTCGCGGTTCTGTTGTTGGTTCTTGGTTACTTGACCTTACCGCTGATGTTCTACGCCGCGATAGAGAGCTTAGCAAGTTCGATGGGGGAGTTAGCGACTCTGGTGAGGGTCGTTGGACTGTCCACGCTGCTGTGGATCTTGGTGTACCCTCTCCTGTCATCAGTAGTGCGCTTTGGTCACGTTTTGAGTCTCGTCGTCTCGGTGCTTTCGCTGCGAAAGTCCTGAATGGTATGAGAGCAATGTTTGGAGGACATGACGTTAGATGAATCTCAAACTTCTTGCATGTTTCCTACCCATAGTAATCATCTATATAGTATTGAAAGTTGCTGTGTGGATGTCTGCTGTCAGTGCTGAATCGGATTATGTCGGAAAAGAACCTCTACGAAAACGAGGACCCTATTTGGAGAACCCGTATGCAGATGTTGATGAAGATGAAGAAGAATTTGGAGATCGCACAGACTATCGATGAAGCGATTAACGAATACTATTCGCTTCAAGGTAGAGATGTTCCGAATTGGAAACGTAACAATCCTAAGTGGTGGACAGACTATCTAAATAGCCTTGGTATGGATCCAAACAATAAGTGAATTTATTATTACGCCCGTTAGAGAATACGAATGATCCTGTATGGTCAGTTATCATTTCGTTAATCATTCTCCTAGCGGGCGTTTCGTATTACATATATACCATAATGACCTTCGCATTTAAGGAGTTAGAAGAACATGGGAGCGATGACACCACCGAACAGGAAGAGTTGCTACAACTTCCGAGTAGTGGAGATCAACAGAGTTCTTGATGGAGACACTATTGATGTCACTATTGACCTCGGATTTGATCTCTATAAGAAAGAGAGAGTACGAGTTGCTGGTGTCGATACTCCCGAGAAACGCACACGAGACAAAGAAGAAAAGGAGTTAGGTATTCATGCAACCAACTGGCTCAAAGAGAAACTGGAAGGTGCATTGGCGGGTGACGATGATCTTGTTATTCGTACTGAACTTGTTGGTGGCGTCGGGAAATATGGCCGTCTTCTTGGGTGGTTATACCTTGGGGACGGAAACCTGTCGCTCAATGAAATGATGATTGAAGAAGGTTATGCTTGGGCATACGATGGTGGCACAAAACAAAAAGATTTTGAAGAACTTAGAGAAATTAGGAGGCAACATGGCACGCTTGTTTAGTATTCTATTCGCGACGCTTTTGTTTGCTGCTCCCTCATGGGCAGTAGACGTTCAGATGGGTTCCAATGGGAACCTAGTATTTGAACCATCAGAGGTTACTATCTCTGCTGGTGAATCAGTTCACTTTGTAAACAACATGCTCCCACCGCATAACGTGATTGTGGAGGGTCGTCCAGACCTGGCACATGAATCACTCGCTATGCTACCTGGTGAAGAGTTTGATGTCACATTCCCCGACGCTGGTGATTATACATATTGGTGTGCCCCTCATAAGGGTGCAGGAATGATTGGCACTGTACACGTAGAATAAATGGCATCGGATCAGATCTATCTTGGTAATCCTAATCTCAAAAAGGCGAACGTATCGTACCCGTTCACCCCAGAGCAGGTTGAGGAGTTTGTCAAATGTTCACAAGATCCTGTGTATTTCATTCAGAAGTATATCAAGATCATCTCACTTGATAAAGGTCTGATCCCCTTTGAGATGTATGACTTCCAGGTTGATATGACTAGGAAGTTTCATGCCGAAAGATTCAATATAGCAAAACTACCACGACAGTCAGGTAAGTCCACCATCGTTACCTCGTACCTGTTGTGGTATGTTATTTTTAATGACAACGTAAACGTAGCAATCCTTGCTAACAAAGCAGCGACTGCTAGGGAGATGCTCCAAAGATTACAACTGAGTTATGAAAACCTCCCCAAGTGGATGCAGCAAGGAATCAACCAGTGGAACAGGGGCAGTCTGGAATTGGAGAACGGCAGCAAGATCATGGCTGCTTCTACTTCGGCATCTGCTGTACGGGGTATGTCTTTTAATGTTATCTTTCTGGACGAATTCGCGTTCATTCCGAATCACATTGCTGACCAGTTTTTTAGTTCTGTTTATCCTACTATCTCTTCTGGTAAATCCACAAAGGTTATTATTATTTCTACCCCACACGGGATGAATATGTTCTACAAACTCTGGCATGATGCAGAGAGAGGTAAGAACGAATATACAACAACAGAAGTTCATTGGTCAGAAGTTCCAGGGCGTGATGCCGTATGGAAAGAACAGACCATTGCTAACACATCAGAAGAGCAGTTCAGGGTCGAGTTTGAATGCGAGTTCTTGGGATCAGTTGATACCCTCATCTCTGCTTCTAAGTTGAGAACAATGGTCTACGAGGACCCGATAACAAGGAACAAAGGGTTAGATGTATTTGAAGAACCTAAGAAGGACTCTCAGTATGTGATAACTGTGGACGTGGCAAGGGGAGTAACTAAGGATTATTCCGCATTCACAGTAATCGATACTTCGACTATTCCATACAAGATGGTTGCCAAGTATAGGAACAATACAATCAAACCTCTGTTGTTCCCGAATATTATACACCAAGTTGCCACTGCATACAACCATGCATATGTCCTTTGTGAAGTTAATGACATCGGTGGACAGGTAGCAGATATCTTACAGTTTGATCTTGAATACGATAACCTCCTGATGTGTGCCATGCGTGGTAGAGCAGGACAAGTTGTAGGTCAAGGTTTCTCTGGTAACAAGACACAGATGGGTGTCAAGATGTCCACCACAGTCAAGAAGACTGGGTGTGCAAATATGAAACAACTGATTGAGGATGACAAACTACTCATCAGTGACTACGATGTTATTGCAGAATTGACTACGTTTATCCAGAGAGGACAAGCGTGGGAAGCAGAGGACGGATGTAATGATGACTTGGCAATGTGCTTAGTTATGTTCTCCTGGTTGGCAACCTCTGATTACTTCCGAGAACTAAACGACGCGGATGTACGCCATAGGATGTACATGGAACAGAAGGAACAGATTGAGGCAGACATGGCACCATTCGGTTTTATTTCTGATGGATTGGATGAGGAATCATTCGTTGATCCCGAAGGTCAAGTTTGGAATACTGTCGGAGAGTATGGCGACATGTCGTATATGTGGGATTATCGATGATTGATGAACATGGTTGGACACAGAAAGATCCTATCTCGGATGATGAGTGCATTCTTATCTGCTTACGAAACTCTGAGCAACTCTGTGGGATTGATAAGAAACAAGTTGCACGGATTATCAAAGAATGGACTTTGAAGAAGAGTTTGAACTAGAACATCTACTGCTTACCACTCGTAAATGTAGAGTGTGTGGTAAGACAAAAGATCTTCTTGATGGTTTTTATCTGACACGAAAGGATAGAGGTAACATTCCGAGTGCATACTCATATGAATGTAAGATGTGTACGATTAAAAGAGTAGTAAAAAGTAGAGTTGACGACAATCCGAGGTGGGAATATCCTGACTGGTAGGTGTTCACGTCCAGTTTCCCCAGTGAAAAGGTGCATTTTTCTAAATAATAATAGCATCCACTGAATTTATCAGGAGTAACTACCAAGATGGCCAACACACAGATTTCACCAGGTGTATTGGTCCAGGAAAGAGATCTTACCAACACTATTAATGCGACGATTGATAACGTCGGCGCTATTGTTGGTACTTTTTCCAAAGGACCTGTGGAAGAGATCGTCGAAATCTCATCCGAACGCCAACTCATCGAAGTATTCGGTGAGCCCAACGACCAGAACTACGAATATTGGTTCTCTATCGCACAGTTTATGCTGTACGGTGGAACCGTTAAGGTTGTCCGCGCTGACAACACTGCGCTTAGAAATGCAATCGATACTGCAACCTTTACGCAAACAAGTTTCACTGCTATTGACACGACCCTGACGGTCCAAGATAGCACGTCATTCGACGTAGGTGATCTTCTCCTGATTGATGCTGAAATTTTGGTGATCACTTCCGTTTCTGGTAAGGACATCACAGTTACTCGTGGACAGTATGCAACTTCTGCTGCTTCTCACGCTGCTGGCGCTAACATCACTCTGATTGAACCCGCTGGTACTTCTTCTACCCTGAACGAAGGATCCACCCTTACTGACTCTGACACTACTGTCACTGTAACTTCTGTTGCAACTCTGGGTGCTACCACCAACTCCTACATCGAGATCGACGATGAGATCATGCAGGTTACTGGCGTAAGCGGTAACGACCTGACTGTCTCCCGTGCT
>Ga0163111_10000106_pt1 | contig 46561 bp, 42 predicted proteins | sample CRUFie1St18metaG_FD_109645 | JGI IMG/M metagenome (GOLD analysis project Ga0163111, IMG submission 109645) | Marine microbial communities from the Costa Rica Dome - CRUD Field 142mm St18 metaG | ecosystem: Environmental > Aquatic > Marine > Oceanic > Photic zone | place: Costa Rica: the Eastern...
AGTGGTAAACCTTTATTTTTTAGAGAATGGACTCCTAATTCGGTTATGATAAAGGGTGCTTTTGGTGCGCAAATTCCATCTTCTGGGGTGCCGATGATACCTGATCTTCTAATTGTTCCTTTAGTTGCTTTTGATCGGACCGGAGCGAGATTAGGTTATGGTGGCGGGTTTTATGATAGGTCCTTGGAACAGTTGAGAAATCAAAAACATACCATAGCGATTGGTTTTGCTTATGCTTCCCAAGAGGTAGAGAAGGTCCCTGTTGAACAAACAGATCAACCTCTTGACTTGTTAGTTACCGAAAACGAAATTATTTATTTTAACAAGTAATTCATTGTTTTTTTTCTATTGAAGGCGTAAATCAATGTGATGAAAGTTTTATTTTTAGGCGATGTTGTGGGGCGGTCAGGCCGAGATGCGGTTAAGGACAATTTAGCGCATCTAAAGGAATCTCTATCGCTAGACTTTGTAATAGTAAATGCTGAAAATGCCACCGCTGGCTTTGGCTTATCAGTTTCACACGCTAAGGAAATTCTGAAGGCAGGTGTGGACTGTATTACTCTCGGAGATCATGCTTTTGATCAAAAGGATATGACATCAGGTATTCTTTCTGAACCAAGAATAATACGACCAATAAATTTTGCAAAGAGCGCTCCAGGTAGAGGTGCTCAGTATTTTGATTTACCCAATGGGAAAAGGGTGCTTGTAATTCAAGTTCTTGGTCAAGTTTTTATGAAACGTGTCTACGAGGATCCTTTTAATAATATTGACAAAATTTTAAAGGCAAATCCGATTGGCAGTAAAGCCGATGTGATATTAATTGATTTTCATGCTGAGGCGACTTCAGAAAAAATGGCTATGGGTCATTGGTGTGATGGTAAAGCCTCTTTGGTCATTGGAACTCACACGCATGTTCCCACTAGTGATACTATGATTTTGCCAAAGGGAACTGCATATCAAACGGATGCGGGGATGTGCGGTGACTATCATTCAGTTATTGGTATGGATCCAGCTGAGCCAATTCAACGTTTTATAAATGGAATGGCAAAAAGTAGATTTACACCTTCAATTGGAGAAGCAACTCTGAGTGGAGTATTATTGGAAACAGATAATTTAACTGGCTTGGCAATTAAGGTTCAAGCAATAAGAGTTGGTGGAAAACTTCAGCAATCTGGGCTTAAATGAATCAGTTAAGTCTAACGTCTATTTTAATGTTCGTTGGCATAAGTTGGGGACTAACAGCTCCACTTTCTAAAATTGCTGTTTCTACTGGACATCATTATCTAGGTTTGCTTCTTTGGCAGATAATCGTAATGATTTTAAGTTTAGGTCTTTTGCAAATCACCAGAAGAAAAAGACTAGCAATAAATTTGAGTTGTTTTTGGAGGTATCTTTTGGTGGCTTTGTTAGGCACGGTACTTCCCAATTCAATTATGTACAAAGCGTATTTCCATTTACAGTCTGGAGTAATGTCTATTTTAGTTTCAGTGGTTCCCATGATTGCTTTTTTGCTTGTCTTGATACTTAGAATGGAAAAATTTGAACTTCGCCGATTTTTGGGTGTTTTATTTGGAATTGTTGCAATTATTCTAATTGTCTTACCGAAATTGGAACTGGAAACAATTGGAGAAGTTGGATGGATATTTTTAGCTTTATTGTCCCCCTTCTGTTATGCAATCGAAGGTGTTTGGATAAATAAAATTGGGTTAGCTCAACTTGATTCTATTGAGGTAATTTTGGGCGCATCTATTTTAGGATTGGTTACTTTATTTCCAATAGTATTGATGAATGGCTTATGGGTTTCTCCTTTAAAAGCATGGGGACCAGCAGAGTTTGCAATTACATGTTCTTCGTTAATACACTCTCTGATTTACATATCCTATATTTGGTTAATCGGAAAGGCGGGTGTGGTCTTCGCTAGCCAAGTCTCTTATATCTACACAGCAAGCGGTATAGGGTTCTCAATTATATTACTGGGAGAAGGGTATTCAGCATTTGTTTGGAGTGCGGTAATTTTAATGTCGATAGGTCTAGTGATGGTTAGACCGTCAAATCAATCATCATTGAATTAAGCTATAAATTTCAATTGTAAATCAATTGCAACGTTGTAAAAGCTTAAGTATACTTTTTTAATCCAAGAAATCGGAGCAATTAATGGCAGGACACTCAAAATGGGCAAATATCCAACATCGTAAAGGCCGTCAGGATGCGGTTCGATCAAAGTTATTTTCCAAGTTGGCAAAAGAAATTACTGTTGCAGCAAAAATGGGTGATCCTGATCCTGAGAAAAACCCACGCTTAAGATTAGCTGTAAAAGAGGCGAAGTCACAATCGGTTCCAAAAGATGTGATAGAACGTGCTATAAATAAGGCAACTGGTGGTGATGCTGAAAATTATGAAGAAATTCGATATGAAGGTTATGGACCAGGCGGAGTGGCAGTTATCGTAGAGGCGATGACGGATAATAAGAATAGAACAGCCTCTACAGTCAGGTCAACTTTTTCCAAGGCTGGTGGAAATTTGGCAGAGACTGGTTCTGTTTCATTTATGTTTGATAGAAAAGGGCTTGTTACGTATAAGGCAGATGTGGGAGATGCTGAAGTTGTATTTGAAGCTGCAATTATTGCTGGTGCGGAGGATGTGGATAGCTCAGATGACGGGCACGAAATATTCTGTGAAAGTTCTGATTTAAATGAAGTTTCAAATATTTTGGAAGAAAATCTCGGGGAAAGTGAAAGTTCAAAGCTTATATGGAAACCTAATGTGACAACGGAACTTGATTTATCTGGGGCTGAAAAGCTTATGAAGTTGATTGCCGCTTTGGAAGATGATGATGACGTCCAAAATGTTACAGCAAATTTTGAGGTTTCTGATGAGGTAATGTCCCAACTCTAGGGTATTAGTGCTTATAAATAATCGTATATTGGAAACTTAACACATAAGTTTTGAACTTCTTCCTTAACCTTTTCTTCAATGGATGCGTTATTTTCCTCCCCATTCGAGGACAGCCCGTCTACCACTTCAACGATCCAACGTCCTATCAACTTAAATTCATCTTCTCCGAAACCTCTAGTAGTCCCTGCGGGTGTTCCTAATCTTAAACCAGATGTAACAGTTGGTTTTTCGGGGTCAAATGGTATTCCATTCTTATTGGCCGTTATGTGAGCTCTGCCGAGAGCTTTATCTGCTTGGTTGCCCTTTACGTTCTTTGGTCTTAAATCAACAAGCATTACGTGCGTATCAGTACCGCCGGTAACAATATCTAGCCCACCCTTCATCAGTTCATTTGACAATGCTACCGCATTCGCGCGGACCTGTTGTTGGTATAATTTAAATTCGGGCTGTAAAGCTTCTCCAAAAGCGACTGCTTTTGCTGCTATAACATGCATAAGTGGACCACCCTGAATACCTGGGAAGATTGCTGAATTAAATTTTTTGGCTAAGGTTTCGTCATTACAGAGGATCATTCCACCTCTTGGGCCTCTTAAGGTTTTGTGCGTTGTTGTAGTAGCAACATGAGCATAAGGAAATGGTGAAGGATGTTCATCAGCGGCGACTAAACCTGCAAAATGAGCCATGTCTACGTGCAAGTAAGCTCCAACCATATCGGCAATTTCTCTAAATCGTCTGAAATCAATTTGACGCGGAACTGCAGAACCACCAGCGAAAATAAGTTTTGGTTTATGCTCTTTAGCTAACTGTTCAACTTGATCATAATCAATTAAATTGTCCTGTTTGCGAACTCCATATTGAATTGCTTTGAACCATTTTCCCGATTGATTTGGCGCTGCGCCATGAGTCAAATGGCCACCAGATGCAAGGTCCATACCGAGAGTTGTATCTCCTGGTTTTAATAAAGCAAGCATTACCGCTTGATTAGCTTGACTGCCGGAATTTGGCTGAACATTTGCAAACTTACAGCCAAAAAGTTCACAAGCACGTGATATAGCCAGCGTTTCAGCGATATCTACGAATTGACAACCTCCATAATATCGTCTTCCAGCATAACCTTCAGCATATTTGTTGGTCATGATGGAGCCTTGTGCTTCCATCACAGCGCGACTGACTATGTTTTCCGAGGCTATTAATTCAATTTCATTTCTTTGACGGCCAAGTTCTAGACTGATTGATTGATACAGTTCAGGATCACTTTCTGATAGATGCTTTGAAAAAAAAGAATGTTCCATAACTGACCTTTACACTTTTATCTGCTTTTAAGTTTCCATATAGCGTCAGTTACGCTATAGAAAAGCACAAATCAATGACGGCGACATTATGTGACGGCAAATTAAAGAAAAAGTTAATATTTTTTCAATTTAGGAGATAAAAATGCAAAAAATTGCATTTTTGGCAGATGAAACGAGAGAGGCTCAAGTTGCATTAGAGATGTTATGCAAGAGTTATGACGCTGTAAGCTTAACTGAAGCCGAAGTGATAGTTGCGTTAGGTGGTGATGGGTTTATGTTGAACACTCTGCATAACACTCAATCGATGGCTTTGCCAGTGTATGGAATGAATAGAGGCACAGTTGGTTTCTTAATGAATGAATTTGCTGAAGAAAATTTATTAGACCGTTTGGCAAACGCTGAAGCAGCTGATATTAATCCGTTAAAAATGCAAGCAATATGTGAAGATGGATCAAACGTCGATGCTCTTGCTATAAATGAAGTTTCATTATTGCGCGCTGGCCCACAAGCAGCAAAATTAAAGATAACTATAGATGGCAAAGTGCGAATGGCTGAATTAGTTTGTGATGGTGCTTTGGTTTCTACTCCAGCAGGTTCAACTGCTTATAATTATTCATCACACGGCCCAATTCTTCCAATACAAGCAGATGTTTTAGCCATGACTGCGATATCTGCTTACAGACCTCGACGGTGGAGAGGGGCTTTATTACCTAATACTGCTTGTGTTAGATTCGATGTTTTGCAGCCTGACAAAAGACCAGTAATGGCTGATGCGGATAGTCGATTTTCAACTAGAGTTTTAAGTGTCGAAATATGTAGTGACCATAGCATCAGCCATCGCATTCTTTTTGATCCTGCCCATGGATTAGAAGAGCGTTTAATCAGAGAACAATTTGTTTAAAGGTCAGCTAAATTATATTTCTCTTGTATTGCTTTTATAACGTTTACTTCAAAGTGAGAAGGATTGCTTTCCTCTAGTATATTCTCTACTTTTTCTTTTGCTGTATTTGAAATATCGGGAGATCCAGCCGCTTGCCAATCTTCGAGACTTTTTCGATCGCTAATGCTAGGATATAAGTAGTCACTACGCATACGATTGTAAGTCTCAGGTTGTCCGAGAAAGTGCCCTTCGCCATTTACAACTTGTTTTATGTTATCCACTGCCAAGGTTTCCTTATTTATCTCAAGTCTGCTGCAACTTCGTCTTATGATGCCAAGCATATCATTATCGATAAGTGAAGAAGTAAATGAAGTAGCCATTAAACTTGCTAAACTGCCACAAGATTGGGTTATCAAATTGACTCCAGAAAATGCTGCCATTTGAATGTTCGATGTTTTTTCAAACCCAGATTGAGCATCAGCTGACTTACTATCTGTTGCTCCAGAAATAGAAGAGTTGGCAAAACCATAGTATTGTGCCATTTGGCCCGCCATCGCAGTTGCAATTGGTTGCTCTGCACTTCCTCCAGAGATCGCACCAGTTCTTAAATCGGTGATCATTGGTCTGGGGCCAAAAATTAATATCGCATTCTTATCTACTAGATAACCTAAAATCATCCCAGCCATTGTTTCGGCTATCGTTTGCGCAATCGCACTAGCTAGTGTTACCGCGGTTGATGCCCCAACCTGAGCAAATGTATTTACATTTATTGGTAGTCCAGATTTTACACCTTCAATCAAAACATCACACGAATCTGGATCAAATCGTAAAGGTGAAACGATATGATTAGTATTAAGTGAAATTAATTTTTTCTCTTTATTCATACCGCTTAAAGAGCAAATATCAGCTAACATTTCCTTAAGGCATTTTATATCTTCAGCCTGAGATATGCTTGTCATGATATGTTTTGTTGTTCCTCGTAAGCAAGCAAACGCAGTGTTTAAATCCAAATCTCGTTGTTTTTTAAGGTTTCTGGCAATGACTGTTCGAGAAAAAAAATCAACATTTTCTAACTGCTCAATTAGTCTTGCATTATTATATAGGTCCTTCAGAGTGGTTTTGCGAAATTTGTTTGTCTTATGGTCAAGTATCATCGGTGTTGCACCACCAGTACCAAAATATACTTCATTACCGCTTATCGGAAGATCATTTTCAGATTTTTGGCCATTAAGTACCACACTTTTGCAAATACCACTAACAGAGTCATCGATAAGTGCTTTAGGAAAATAAAGTCGTCCATCGGAAAATTCCACACCATTTTGCACTGCAACTTCACGTGTTTTATTACTGACATGACTAATTCCAATATTGCTAAGGATATCTAAAACAGCGTTATGAATTATTTCACAGTCTTTTTTTTGTAATATTTTAAGGTTTCCACCGAAACTCAGAAATCGGGGTTTTACATCTGAATTGGATGGTTTTTCTCGCCGCCTTCTTGGTTTTTGATGTTTTTTGTTCATCAAAAATTAATCCTTAAAACTTCGACTATCTTTAATCTGATCCCAAGCCCATACTACCTCTTGAAGACGGTCTTCATCTGCGCGCTCTCCACCATTCATGTCAGGGTGTAAGTCTTTGACTAGTTTTTTGTATTGTTTCCTAATTTCTGATTTCGTCATACTATCTTTTGACTCTAGAATTTCAATGGCACGTCTTTCTGTGGCTCCTAATCTCTTCGTATAAACAGCACCTCGTACTTCTTCGCGTGTTCCTTTTTCACCTAATACATCCAAAGGATCGTTTATGCCAAGCCTAGCCCAAGCCCTTTGCTCTGCTTCCCTTCCTTGATCTCTTAAAGGCTTTGTGCTTCGATCCCAAGTCTTGTCGGCATCTACTTGTTCCTGAAATTGTTTAGGAGTGTGATTCTCAAAAAAATTCCAAGTTAAATTGTACTCCCTGACGTGATCCATGCAAAACCAATAAAATTCAGCATTATTATCAGCAGATTTTGGAGCTCGGTATTTGCCTGATTTGTTACATCCTTCTTTGTCACATATCTTCTTTGATGTGTCTACAGCGCCAGTAGATGCCTTGCGACCCTTGTTACGACGCTTCTTATCGGATGATACAGACATATCAAATTCAAATAGGGGCTTTTTTTCCATTATTTAAAACTCTTCTTTTGGAATCAGGCACCATAGTTTAGGAGGTTTAAACGTAATGCCAACCCCTATTTTGAGACATATCTAAAAAAAATGCGTATAAGAGAACAAATTATCTTCAAATTACAGGAAAAATTTAATCCATCCTTTTTAGATGTTGAGGATCAATCCGAAATGCACAGAGGTCATTCAGGATGGAACGAAAATGGTGAGAGTCACTTTCATATTCGCATTTCCTCCAGTTTTTTCTTGGGGCTTTCAAGAATTAAACAACATCGTGAAATTTATAACGCCATAACAAAACAGCTCACTAACAAAATTCATGCAATTTCTATTGAAATTAATTCGGAGTAAGATTACTCGAATATTTTTTTGCTGATTAATTCACTTACAACGGCAGGATTAGCTTTCCCAGAAGTTGCTTTTAAAACTTGGCCTACAAACCAGCCAGCCAGTTTAGGATTTGTCTTGGCTTTTTCGACCTGAGTCGGGTTTTCTAGAATTATCCTATCAACTTCTGCTTCAATTGCTGCGACATCTGTGACTTGTGTCATGCCTCTTTCTGCAACAATATCCTTGGGGTCGCCTCCGTTTTCCCATACAAGCTCAAATAGTTCCTTGGCAATTTTACCTGAGATTTTTTTTGATGAAATAAGGTCTATAATATCACCTAACTGGTTGGTAGTGATGGGTGATTGTTCGATAGTTAATTCTTCTTTGTTTAATCTGCCAAATAGTTCGTTAATAATCCAGTTGGCTGCGAGTTTTCCATCTCGGTCGCTAGCAACTTTTTCAAAAAAGTTAGCTTGGATTAGATCTGCGGTTAAAACGTTCGCATCATAATTAGTTAAGCCGTAGTTTTTAATAAAACGGGCTTTCTTTTCATCAGGAAGTTCAGGTAAGTTAGCTCTTATTGTATCAACCCAAGCTTGCTCTAATTCTAGGGGCAATAGATCGGGGCAGGGGAAGTATCTATAATCATGTGCTTCTTCTTTGGAGCGCATAGATCTGGTTTCATTTTTATCAGCATCATAAAGACGTGTTTCCTGATAAACTTCACCACCATCCTCTATAATAGCGATTTGTCGCCTAGCCTCATAATCAATCGCCATTTGAATGAATTTCATAGAATTCATATTTTTAATTTCACACCTTGTTCCAAGGTATTTAAAGTCATTTGTTTTTCTGTAGCGTTCATAATCCCCTGGTTTGCAAACAGAAACGTTTACATCCGCACGAAGGTTGCCATTTTGCATATTTCCATCGCATGTACCCAAGTATCTTAAAATTTGGCGTAGTTTCCCAATGTAAGCAGACGCTTCTTCGGGGCTTCTGATATCTGGACGGCTCACTATTTCCATCAATGCTACCCCAGTTCTGTTCAAATCAACAAATGACATATTTGGATCCATATCGTGAACGGACTTACCAGCATCTTGCTCAAGATGTATTCTTTCAACTCTTACCGTTCGTTTTTCCTTATCATTCATTTCTACTATCACTTCACCTTCTCCAACGATTGGATGATAAAGTTGACTTATTTGATATCCTTGCGGCAAATCAGGATAGAAATAATTTTTTCTATCAAATTGTGAAAATAGGTGTATTTCCGCTTTCAAGCCTAATCCAGTACGCACCGCTTGCTCAACACAATATTCATTTAATACAGGAAGCATGCCAGGCATGGCAGCATCTACGAAAGAAACATTCGAATTTGGCTCTGCGCCAAAGAGAGTGGAAGCTCCAGAGAATAATTTAGCCTTTGAAGCGACTTGGGCGTGAATTTCCATACCAATAACCAACTCCCAATCAAATTTAGCGCCAGAAATTATTTTGGGTTTGGGTTGTAGAGCATTATTATCTAGCATGCTAATTCCTTAGTTAGACTTCGACGAATTAATTGGAGGTATAAGTATATGTTACAATTCTTTCAACAAAATTAAGAATTGATCTTTTCAATTATCTCTCTTGTATCTTTTGATAGGTTTTTCGTTAAAGATATTCTCCTTATTTCCTTCTTCATAAGTTTTTGGCGTTCCATGCTATGTTTATAATAAGATTGAAACACTGTGCTAAGACGAGCTGCCACTTGGGGATTAATAGAATCTTGCACGATTATCCAATCTGCGGCAAATGCATAGCCTTTTCCTGAAATATCGTGAAACCCTGCGTGGTTACCAGTGCAGAAACTACTGATCAAAGCCCGAAACCTATTTGGATTTTTATAATCAAAGTCGATATGTTTTGATAAATTTATTGCGTTTTTAATAGATGTTTCAGGTTTAGTTTGTACCGCTTGTATCGCAAACCATTTATCAATTACTAGTTTTTCATGATTCCAATTTCTATAAAAATCATCTATAATTTCATTTCTATATTTTGTATGCATTAGTGCCGTGAAAGCACCTTGTAAATTAGTCATGTTGGTCGCATTATTATATCGTTGATAAGCTAATTTTCCATCGTCATTGAATGTATTCAGTTTTAGCAATATTTTTTGCAAATCTCTTAATCCGGACATTTCTAAATCATTGTTTTTATTTTCTTTTTCTGATAGTTTATTCAAGATATATGGAAGGTCTTGTTTAAGAATTGATGCTTGACTTGATTGAGTTAAAATTAAAGCTTCATCTATTTTAGATGGATCTATCAATAAATCTAATTTGTGCAATTGATCAGTTATGGTTTCATGTGTTGGGAGTTTCAATAACAACGCTTTAAAACCGGGCATTAAATTATTATTATTTGTGATGTTTTTGATTGATTTTGCATATAAATTATTTATTGGCTTACCATCTATAATTGAGTCAATAATTGAATTAAGCGCTAGTTTCTGGCCGCACTCCCACCTGACGAAGTCGTTGGTATCATTTTGAAATAAGAAAGCATTTTCTTCATTAGTCGTCTTCTTATTAATAATAACTGGCGCTGAAAAGTTTCTCAAAATAGAGAGAGTTGGTTTTGTAGCTATATTCTTAAAAGTAAATTCTTGTGTGCTACTCTTTAGCATTATTAAGTGATCATTCAAAATTTCCTTTCCATTAGCATCAATAAGTCCAATCAATATAGGTATTAGCATAGCTTTTCTGGATGAATTATCACCAAGGTTTTCTTGAATTAATTTTAATTTATAGGTTGAATTAACATAATTTTCTTCAACCGAAATTACTGGAGTACCATTTTGCTCATACCATAATTTAAATTGGTCTAAGTTAATTTTGTTGTAATCTTCAAATACAGTTAACCAATCTTCTATTGTACAAGCGCCTCCATCATGTCTTTTAAAATAAAGATTTAACGTTTCTCTATAAGCTGAAGATCCAACTATTTGGTAAAGCATATTTATTAATTCGGCGCCTTTTTCGTATATTGTCGAGGTGTAAAAATTATTTATTTCCTTATATTCGATTGGTCTCACTGGATGACTAAGTGGACCATTATCTTCCTTAAATTGTCTGTTACGTAAGTCCATAACATCACTTATTCGTTTTAAAGAGTAACCTCTTTGGTCGGAACTGAATTGTTGATCTCGAAAAACTGTCAAGCCTTCTTTTAAAGACAGCTGAAACCAGTCTCGACAGGTAATTCTATTACCAGTCCAATTATGAAAATATTCATGTGCAATTATACCTTCAATATATTTGTAGTCATCGTCAGTGGCTGTTTCAGGGGATGCTAAGATATATTTTGAATTGAAAATATTTAAGCCCTTATTCTCCATTGCTCCAGCCGTGAAATCATCAACTGCAACAATTTGAAAAATATCTAGGTCGTACTCTCGGTCATAATTGGTTTCGTCCCAAGCCATTGATCGTTTTAATGCATCCATAGCGAATGAACATTTTGCTAATTCATTTTTTTTTACCCATATTTTTAAAGTGACTTTTTTATTGGATTTTGTGGTAAAAACATCATCGAAGCTCACAAGGTCACCTGCAACAAGTGCAAATAAGTATGATGGCTTTGGCCAGGGATCTATCCATTCTACCCAATTTTTGCCCTGTCTTGCCTTTTGACCATTTGATAGTAGAACAGGCAAATCGCTTTCAATTCTAACTTTATATTTTGTTAAAACATCTGGTCGATCTACAAAGTATGTAATTTTTCGGAAACCCTCTGCTTCACATTGGGTGCAATATATTCCATTTGAAATAAATAGCCCTTCTAGTGCTGTGTTTGCTTCGGGATTTATTTCATTTTCAATCTCTAACAGAAATTGTTTTTTGGGAATACTTGACTTGTCAAATTTTATTCCTTGATCATTCTGCGTTATTTTTGAGCTGACATTGATACCATCTATTTTAATACTGTGTAATTTTAAGTTATCACCGTCTAAGAATAATTCTGAATTATCATTCGGAATGATATTCATTTGAGAGCTAACAATTGTTTGCTTTTGGTCTAATCTAAATTTAAGATACAAGTCCTTGATCTTAAACGAAACAGGTTGATAATCTTTTAGTCTTACAGTCTGATTTTTCATTTGGTTTTTTTATCTTTTTTAATTGCTCGGGAATTAGTTAGGTAGTCATCAGCCTGTGAGTTAGCTGATAACTATGATTACATAAATTAAAAATTTCCTGGTTTGAAGAGATTAACTGGGTTGGCCCTATATTAATTTTCAATGAATGTTGCTTGTCAATTGTTTAATGTTTAAGGATCTTAAAAAAATTACTTTTATACAATTTTAAGAATGAAGAGATATTTATGTCAAGTTATGTGAAGCGATCAGGATTGAAAATTGATAGTCGGCTAAATGACTTTCTAGGGACCGAAGTATTACCAGATTTAAATATATCTGAAAAATCTTTTTGGAAAGGATTTGCTAAAACCGTTGAGGTTTTTGGTCCAAGAAACCGCGAGCTTTTGGAGAAACGTGAATTATTTCAAAAACAGATAGATGAATGGCACATCAAAAGAAAAGATAAAACATATAATTTAAATGAGTATAAAACATTTCTAAAACAGATTAATTATATTGTCCCAGAAGGTAACGATTTTCAAATATCAACGTCAAACATAGATCCTGAAATAGCTTCTATACCTGGTCCTCAGTTGGTGGTCCCGATTACAAATGCCCGTTATGCGTTAAATGCAGTGAACGCACGATGGGGATCCCTTTATGACGTTTTATACGGTACGGATATGATTGAGGGTGATCATCAATCTAAAAATTTTTCAAAAGATAGAGGTAATCAAGTAGTGGCTTGGGCAAAAGAATTTTTGGATGAGTGCTTTTCTCTTAAAGATGTTTCTTGGCAGAATATTGATGATGTTGATCAAGTGGCAGATCTATTAATAAATCAAAGTCAATATGTTGGAAAATTGAAAAATGGCATTTTATTACGGAAGAATAATTTACATATAAAAATTATAATTGATAAGGAGGATGTTATTGGTGCAGATGATCCCGCCGGTATTGCCAATATTTTGGTTGAGTCGGCTATATCTGTCATTATGGATTGTGAAGACAGTGTTGCTACTGTCGATGTGGAAGATAAAATATTAGCCTACCGAAATTGGCTTGGATTAATGAAGGGAACATTAACTGAAGTTGTTGTTAAAGATGAACAGCAATTTGTTCGCTCAATGAATAATGATGAGATTTGTCAGACTTGTGATGGTGTGTCCCAGAAGATTAAAGGTAGATCTTTAATGTTAGTGAGGAATGTAGGCCATTTGATGACTACTAATGCTATATTGGATAAATGTGATCGTAACATTGGTGAAGGCATTATGGACGCGTATTTCACTACTTTGTGTTCAATGCATGATTTACTGAATGCCAGAAAAAACTCAGATTTTGGCTCTATTTATGTTGTTAAACCAAAAATGCATGGGCCAGATGAAGTAAAATTTACAGATGAACTTTTCTCTGATGTTGAGGATGTCCTGAGAATTTCAAGAAACACAATTAAAATTGGTATAATGGACGAAGAACGTAGAACTTCTTTAAATTTAAAGGAATGCATTCGAGCGGCAAAAGCTAGAGTTGCATTTATTAATACCGGATTTTTAGATAGGACAGGTGATGAAATTCATACTTCAATGGAAATGGGTCCATTTTTACCAAAAGCTTTAATAAAAACTGAGCCTTGGATCGAGGCATATGAAAATCGGAATGTTGATATCGGATTGAAATGTGGTCTCAGAGGAAAAGCGCAAATTGGCAAAGGGATGTGGGCAGCACCAGATCAGATGAAAAAGATGTTCATCGAAAAAAAATCTCATCCGGAAAGTGGGGCAAGTTGTGCGTGGGTGCCAAGTCCAACTGCAGCAACTATTCACGCTTTACATTACCACAAGACAAGTGTCCTCGACCGTCAGCTGGAGATTGAAACAAAAGGAGTTAGAAATTCAATTGATGAACTTTTAGACACACCAGTTTTTAAGGGGCATAATTGGTCGGAATCAGAATTGACAAAAGAGATTGAAAATAATGCCCAAGGAATACTAGGATATGTCGTAAGGTGGGTCAATAGTGGCGTTGGTTGTTCAAAAGTACCCGATATTGATAATATTGGACTGATGGAAGATAGAGCCACTTGTCGAATAAGCAGTCAGCATATTACGAATTGGTTGCATCATGGAATTGTTGATAAAGAAAAAGTAATGGGAATAATGGAAAAAATGGCAGTAATTGTTGACAACCAAAATAGAGGTGATTCAAATTATAAACCTATGGCTCCAACCTTTTCAGGTTTGGCTTTTAGTGCTGCTTGTGATCTTATTTTTAATGGAAAATTCCAACCATCTGGGTATACTGAGCCAATTTTGCATTCCAATAGAGTTAAGATGAAATCAAAAATAATCAGTTAATAATATTAGGAATTAAAAAATGGCTGCACCTAAAAATAAGTTTAAAGAAGCGTTAAAATCAAAAAAATTACAACTCGGATTCTGGCAAAGCCTAGCTTCAATATCTACTTGTGAGATTTCTTCGCAGATAGGTTTTGATTGGTTGCTAATAGATGGAGAACACGCTCCAAACGACATTGGAGACATTGCAAATCTTTTGCGGGTGATAGATCCATCTGATAGTCACGCGGTTGTAAGGGTTGTGGCTGGTGTGCCGCATATTATTAAGCAGGTGCTTGATATTGGCGCCCAAACAATTTTAGTTCCAATGGTTGATACTGCTGAACAGGCACGAGAAATGGTTAAGGCTGTTCGCTATCCACCCGATGGAATTAGGGGAGCTGCTTTGGTAACGAGGGCTGCGCATTATGGCAGCAGCGAGAATTATGCGCCAACTGCAAATGAAGAGATATGTTTATTGGTACAAGCAGAAAGTAAAACAGCGATCGAAAATCTTGATGAGATCTGTTCTGTGGAAGGTGTAGACGGCGTTTTTATTGGCCCCTTCGATCTTGCAGCCAGTATGGGGTTTGTTGAAGACCCCAATAATGTGGTCGTTCAAGAAACTATAGAGAATGCAATATCAAGAATTGTTTCGAGTGGAAAAGCGGCAGGTATATTGATGTTAGATGAAGCTAGAGCAAAGAAATATATGGAAATGGGTTCGCTTTTTGTAGCCGTTGGAACGGATGTCAGTACATTTTCAAATGCCAGTAAAAAGTTGCTTGCTAATTATAGAAATCAAAGTTTTAGTTCTAATGATAAATCAGTTTATTAATCTATGTTATCTATCCATCTGACAAACTCTTTAAGCTCAGCTCTGGATGTTCTAAATTTGTTTATTGGGTGGGTTGAGTTTTCGTAACCAAAAGAGATTGCGCAAACTATATCTTTTCCACAAGGTATATCTAAGCTTTCTCGAACCACATTAGATAATGAGGCTATGGCTGCCTGCGGAATTGTATTGATATTCATTGATGAAGCAATAAGAGTAAATGCTGAAATAAACGCCCCACAATCAACCGCTCCATAGGTTCCCAATGACTTTTCAGTGGTAATGATTGCAACGTGAGGAGCTCCAAAAAACTTGAAGTTTTCTTTCATTTGCAACTTTGCCTTCTGGGTATCCCCTTTTTTAATTCCAATAGAATTGTATAGCTGTAATCCACATTCTTTTCTCCTTTCACGATAAATCCCTTGATATTTAATTGGGAAGGGTATATCCGAGCAAACTTTACTTGATTTATACTCATTCAATAACTTTTTTGATAATGCCTTAACGGCTGTTCCACTACATATTTGCACCTCCCAAGGTTGAGCATTACACCAAGAAGGAATTTTTTGAGATAGCCTTAGTATTTCTTTTATAATTGTTTGCTTAACTGGTTTATTTAAAAAAGATCGGCAAGAGTACCGTTTCTCAAGGATATTGTTTAACGTTTCTTTTTCATTCATATTATTTATTTCTTTTTGTTGAGTTAAATAATTTAAATTGTCTATAACTTAATAATTCGTCTGCGATTTTTGCAACTATTGGCTTTACTTCATCCACATTCATTCCTGGTTGGAGTCTACTGTCATAAAGTATTTTCAGTAAATTCTCATCATGAGTTGTTAATAATGCAAATTCTTCATCATCGTTAAAAATTGAAGGTTTTGTAAATTTACTATCGTTGGATAGTCCTAATGCCTGAGCCATTTCCTCGTGAATACAAGATTTCCGCATTAGATTTTTATGTTCCGATCTAATTAAAATTATTGCTGAGATGTACTCGTATTCATTTGGAGATTTTGTTAACGCAAATGTTGAACAAAAAGTTGTTCGAGGGCTGGAAGTAATTGCTTTTTTCATTGAGGGCGTCAGAATTGGCATAAGTGTCTCTAATTTTTTGCCAAAATGTTGTTGTTCGTCAATATCAAGAAATAGTACGATAACGTTTCCAGGTTCACTACCAATATTAATTTGTATGTTTGTTAAGTTTGATAGCTTCTCCGCAAATTGCTCAATATTCTTTCTGTCATTTTTTATTTGATTATTATTGTTTGTCTTTCCATGAAAAATATTCACAGTGATTGGATTTTTCCAACGCTTGAGTTTGCTTTTGGTTTCTTTTGCAACATATTGTTGGTTCTCTATTTTGTATTCATCGTACAGTGCAATTTTAATAAAGTTTTCTGATAGTGTTTTTGCATTATATGGATAGTCATTAGAGCCATTATCAGTACGTAGCAATCCCCTAGACTTTAGTCTATTAGCAGTTCGCTCATAAAATCTCTGTAACTCAATACTCTCTTTGGATTGTTGATGATGGACAGTATCTACTGTACTAGTAGGTTTATCTGAGTAGGAGCAGCCAACCAGTAAATTGAATGCTACAATTGTACAAATTTTAATTGTTCCCAATAGTTTCATTTTCAGTATTAGTCATCTACTTTCAAGTTTGTTGTTCAACCGTTTTTGATATTGTGTTTGTATAATTTCGACTAAAAATAAAACTATCACTGAAAAATAAAAGGTTGATTTTGGCATTGGAGTTAATGGGTAATCCAAGATTATAATCTGTAATGATTTGTCATGCATTGCATGAGCCGCAGCGGTACCACTTTCACCTAACAGAACAATCCCAACTATAAGCAGGATAAATAATCCTAAAACTTCGTACATTCTGTTGCGCTCTAGAAAACCAGTTACTTTGTCAGCTAAAACTAACATCGCTACTCCAGATGTTATGATTGCTATTATTAATAATGTCAGAACTTCGGTTATTGCTATGGCGGATAATATGGAGTCAAAGCTAAAAATTAAGTTCATAAAAACGATCATTAATATAACCTTTATTGCCGATTTCTTATTTATATCGCTATTAGAGCAATCAAGGTGTTCATTTGATAAAAGATGATTTATTTCTTTTACAGCGGTATAGATAATAAAAATGCCTCCAAATAAGAAAATTATGCTGGCAAAATTAATTCCACCTTCGATGAAACCCTTGAAGTTAAAAATAAAAAAGGGTGTTTTTAGTTTTTCGATTAAGTGGATCATGATAAAAAGTAGAATTACTCTTAGAGCAACGGCGATTATAATACCCCAAAACCGAACTCTTTTTTGTGTATGTTGAGGCGCTCTCTGACTTTCGATTGAAATATATAAAAGATTATCAAATCCTAATACAGCTTGAAGGAAAATCAATATTACCAAACTACCAATATTTTCGATGGTTAATAAATCAGTCATATTACTTTTTCCTAATTTTTAATTTTTTTGAAGGATTAAGCACATTAGAGTTAAAGGTTTTTTTATCTCGATTATTTGTTCTTTGTGAGGAGCGTTTTTCAGAGTTTAAGTCAAAAATATTATTTAACTGATCTCGCAATACTGCCCTTCTTATTTCCTCTACTTCATTTGGCTTTAATTGGTCTAGCTTAAACGGACCGTAACTTATTCTTATCAGACGGCTAACCTTAAAGCCAATTTCATTTAGTGCCCGTCGAATTTCTCGATTTCTTCCTTCTTTAAGTGTGATTGTTAACCATGCATTTGCTCCTTGTTGTCGGTCAATTGAGATGGCCATTGGTTTAAACTTTTCATTATTTAAAGTAATTCCTGTCCGTAAGGGTTTTAGATTTTCATCGGAGGGCTTCCCATTTATTCGTACCCTATATTTCCGGGTCCAACCTGTCGATGGCAGTTCCAGTTTACGTTTCAAATCACCGTCATTTGTTAATAATAATAATCCCTCAGAATTAAGGTCTAACCTGCCAATACTCATGACTCGAGGTAGATTGTTCGGTAAATTGTCGAACACTACCTTACGGTTTTTTTCATCTTTTTCACTAGTGACCAATCCAATCGGTTTATTATATCGCCACAATCGAGCAATTTGAGATGTGGGTAACTCTTTGTTATCAACTAAAACCTTATCCGATGGTCGAAGATTTAACGCCGGGCTTGTGATTATTTGTCCATTTATCTTGACCCGGCCTTCAGAGATTAATTTTTCTGCCCCTCTCCTAGAAGACAAACCCGCCCTGGCAATTACTTTAGCAACACGTTGTAAACTTATTTTTTCATTATCCATACTCTTCGACATCATGGTTATGCGTTGTTGTCAAATCCAAAAGGTATTAAAAGTCATAATAATGACATTTAAAAATTATATGAATCTTGCAATTGAAGAAGCAAAAAAGGCTCAGGTTCGCGGAGAAGTACCTATTGGAGCTGTTATAATTGATCAATATGGAAAAATTCTTTCAAGGGAAGGTAATAGAACAATAGAGTTGAATGACCCCACGGCGCACGCTGAAATTTTAGCGATTAGAAAAGCGTGCCATATAATGCAGAACCAGAGGCTTATAAATTGCAGCATGTATGTAACATTAGAGCCTTGCCCAATGTGTGCCGCCGCGATCTCTAATGCAAGAATCTCTAAGTTATATTTTGGCGCTGAAGACTACAAGTCGGGTGGGGTTTATAATGGACCAAAATTATATTTAAATAAGCAATGTCATCATATACCAGAGGTTTTTGATGGAATTGGGTTAACGGAAAGTGAGCATATTTTAAAAAGTTTTTTTAAAGCAAGAAGATAACCCCCCCCCACTGGAAAATTTTGTTATTTATTTCAATGGCAAGTTTATGATATTGTGAACGTGTGCATTGGAGGTTAATTGAGGCTCTAATGATTAGATAAAGGAAAGTTTATGTCAATTGATAAGGATACGGCTGCAAAAGTTGCAAATTTAGCAAGGATATCAATTCCTGATAAAGAACTTAAAAATGTAGCCAAAGAGCTTTCTAATATCATTGGATTTATGGAACAGCTTAATGAAGTAAACGTGGATAATGTTGATCCTATGACTTCAGTGACGCCTACAATGCTAAAGAAAAGGACCGATATAGTTAATGACGGTAATCAGCAATCTGAGGTTTTGTCAAACGCACCTGATACGCGTGAAGGTTTTTTTGCTGTACCAAAAGTGGTGGAATAAGAAATGAGTGAATTGAAAGCATTAACAATTTCTCAGGCGAGGGAAGGCTTACGCAAAAAGGAATTTACAAGTTTAGAAATTACAAAAGATTGTTTAGAATCAATCTCAGGGTCCGATAAGCTTAATGCTTTTTCAACGGTTACAGCTGAGAAGGCTATTGAACAAGCGGAAGAATCTGACAAAAGAATATTGAAGGGTGATGCCCCTAGTCTTTGTGGTATTCCTTTAGGGGTGAAAGATCTGTTTTGTACTAAAGGTGTGAAAACTCAAGCCGCATCAAAAATTTTGCAGAATTTTGAGCCAGAGTATGAAAGTACGGTCACTCAAAATTTGTGGAACGATGGAGCCGTCATGTTAGGAAAACTTAATATGGACGAATTTGCGATGGGATCTTCAAATGAAACCTCAGTATATGGCCCAGCTATAAACCCGTGGAGGGCGCATAATTCTGAAACACCATTGACTCCTGGAGGTTCATCGGGTGGTTCAGCCGCCGCAGTAGCGGCTGACTTGTGTTTAGCGGCAATAGGCACTGATACAGGAGGTTCGATAAGACAACCAGCAGCCTTTACAGGTACTGTTGGTATAAAACCTACTTATGGCAGAGTATCACGTTGGGGAGTAGTCGCTTTTGCTTCATCATTGGATCAGGCTGGACCAATGACAAAATCTGTCCAAGATGCCTCGATTTTACTTCAAACTATGGCAAGTCATGATTTAAAAGATAGTACTTCATCTGATGAGAGCATTCCTAATTTTGAAGCAGCACTAGATAATAATATAAAGGGTAAGAAGATTGGACTGCCGAGAGAATATCGAATGGAAGGTATGTCCGACGAGATTGACAAAATATGGTCTCAAGGGGCAGAAATGCTCAAGGACGCTGGTGCGATCGTTGTAGATATTAATCTTCCACATACTAAATATGCATTGCCAGTTTATTATGTTCTCGCTCCAGCTGAAGCTTCTTCAAATTTGGCGAGATATGATGGAGTACGTTATGGTTTTAGGGCAATTTCAAAATCAGGTGAGGGTATCCAAGAAATGTATTCAAGGACGCGTTTTGAAGGTTTTGGAAAAGAAGTTCAAAGACGGGTAATGATAGGGACGTATGTTTTATCAGCGGGTTTTTATGATGCGTACTATAGAAAAGCTCAACGGGTTAGAACGCTAATAAAACAAGACTTTGATAACGTATTTTCTGATGGTGTTGATGCAATCTTGACTCCAGCCACTCCTTCTGAAGCTTTTTCGATTGGAGAAATGGCTGACAAAAACCCTATAGAAATGTATTTGAATGATATTTTTACTGTAACAGTAAATTTGGCAGGTTTACCTGGTATTGCTATTCCCGCTGGGTTGAGTAAAAATGGGTTGCCTTTAGGTTTACAGCTTATTGGTCGTCCATGGGAAGAAGGAAACCTTTTAAATACCGCTTTTGTTCTGGAAAATGCTTTACAATTTTCTGCTAAACCAAAAAAATGGTGGTAATTATATTTGGATAATTAGTTTTCGTGGATAAAAATCTGAACATTATCTCTCGACCTTCACCAAATTTTGGTGAACGTAGAAATAATAAACTCCCCAAATTTATTGTGATACATTTCACCGCAATGAATACTGCGGCAGAAGCATTATCCTTGTTATGTGATACTTCGAGTGAGGTATCGTGCCATTATCTTATTGATGAAACTGGTGAAATTTTTTCACTTGTTGATGAGCAATACCGAGCGTGGCACGCTGGACAAGGTAAATGGAAAGATTGTGATGATATTAATTCTTCGTCTATCGGAATTGAATTATGTAATCCAGGCAAAAATCCTTATTCATTTCTTTTAATTAATGCGCTAATTAAGCTCTTGAAGTCACTTTGTAATAGATGGTCAATTGAAAAAAGTAATGTAATTGGCCACTCTGATCTGGCACCAATCAGAAAGAAAGATCCCGGTAGGCATTTTGATTGGAGATTATTGGAACTTCACGGACTAGCTACAGAAGTTAAAATAGGTGACATTGCTAATGATTTTTGGGCTAATTTAGAAAAAATTGGCTACTATGTCCCAAATGATGCTTTTTATAGGAGTAACTTATTAGAAGCATTTAGAAGTCGTTATTGTCCTGAAAATTTTGGTGTCCTTAACTCTTGTGACCTTATGATTGCAGATGGAATAGCAAAAAACTTGAATATTTCTGATTAGTTTTGTAACAAAATAATGTGCGGATGGTTGGATGGCTGCGGCTACTTTTGTCGAGGAAAGTCCGGACTCCACAAAGAAAGGTGCCGGTTAACGGCCGGCCGAGGTAACTTGAGGGAAAGCGCCACAGAAAATAAACGTCCTGTTTTCAGGTCAAGGTGAAATGGTGAGGTAAGAGCTCACCGCGATTTTGGTAACAAGATTGGCACGGCAAGCCCCACCTGGAGCAATGCCAAATAGGGATTATATCCAACGTCTGTTGGCGAAGACTTTGCTTCGAATAGTCCGGGTTGGCAGCTAGATTCTATCGGTAACGATAGAACCAGATGAATGGTCATCGCCACCAACAGGTGGTACAGAATCCGGCTTACATACTATCCGCACACATTACACTTTAAGGCTGGAATGTTTTCATTTTATAAAAAAAATAGCTTTGGTGTTGACACTTAACCAGTCAAGTGTAAAACGCCGGGTACAGATAAAGGATCTTTTCTTTCAATGGAGTTTTAAGATGGCAAAACCAACGACTATAAAAATTCGTTTAAATTCGACTGCTGATACAGGTCATTTTTATGTCACAAAGAAAAATGCTCGTACGATGACTGAAAAGATGGTCATAAAAAAATATGACCCTGTTGCTCGAAAGCATGTCGAGTACAAAGAGGGTAAAATTAAATAAATTAAAATAAAAAAGGCCGCTATTCAAAGCGGCCTTAAGTATCTTTTACTTTTCTATTATTTATTCTCTGTTTCCAAGAAACTGTAATAAGAATAAGAACATGTTTAGAAAATTCAAATATAGACTAAGAGAGCTCATGATGGCAGATTTTTCTATCCATTCACTATTACCATTTCGCGCCATTTGAATGTAAGTGTTCTTAATCCTCTGAGTGTCATAAGCGGTCAAGCCTGCGAAGATTAGTACTCCTAGAACTGATATAGCAAAACCCCAAGCTTGTGATTCAACCCATAAATTTACAATTGAAGCTACAATAAGGCCAATAACACCCATTATTAAAAATGTGCCCATGCCGGAGATATCGCGCTTTGTCGTGTAACCATAAAGGCTTAAACCCGCAAAAGCTATGGCTGTAACTAGAAAAGCTTGGACTATTGATAAATCGGTATAAATCATAAAAATATATGAAATTGAAAGACCCATCAGTGCTGAAAAACCATAAAATACAAGCTGGGCAGTGGAGGCTTTCAGCCTATTTATCATTGATCCCATGGCAAAAACCACGATCAATGGTGCAAACATCACAACCCAACGTGACATTCCAGTAAATAGCGACATGACTAACGCTTCGTTATTACCAACTATGTAAGCAACCCCACCTGTCAGAAATAATCCGATAGACATTAGAGCATAAACTTTATTCATGTGAGCACGCAAACCAGCATCTATTTCAGATGAAGCGATACCAACACTTGATTTTCTAACCGTTTGAGAGTCGGCCATATTATTCTCCTAAATTATTTTACTACTATGCTCATTGAGCAACTTTACTATTTCTATATGGTTTAATTTTGATTAAAATTCAAGACTTCTTACTTCTCGCAATTAATATTTTTAAATTCAAGCAACTCGTATGACCACTTTGCCAGTTGCCTTTCGATCTCTTAGCAGATCAAGAGCCTCATTTGCGTTTTCAAGTGGTAAGATATTACTGACATGTGGTTTGAGCAATCCCTCACAATACCAGTTAAATAATTTGGAAAAACTATCAGTTAATACTCGTGGGTTGAATTTGGTATATCCCCCCCAGTAAAAACCAATTATTTCAATATTTTTTACTAATAGTATGTTTGCGGGAATTTGAGGAACTGTCCCACTTGCGAATCCTAGTGGTAAAATTCTTGCTTCAGGATTACAAGCTCTCAGAGCTGATTTGAATTGCTCACCTCCAACTGGGTCATAGACAACATCAGCGCCCCCTAAAGATTTAACAATTTGCCTTATATCGTCACTTTCTGAGTTTATTAAATAATCTGCACCCATTTGATCGCATACCTTAAGTTTTTCCTTACCACGCGCGCAAGCAATGACTCTAGCTCCCATGATTTTGCCAAGTTCCACTGCTGTAAGACCAACTCCACCAGATGCTCCCAAAACCAATAATGTTTCTCCTTTTGACAATTTTGCTCTTCTTTCGAGAGCTATATGACTAGTGCCATAAGCAACTAAGAATGCTGCAGCATCCTCTGAAGGCATAGATTTTGGAACCGAGACACACTCCGTTGCTTCAAAACAGCCATATTCCGCAAGCCCACCGAAGCCACTATACACTGCGACGCGATCCCCAATCGAAAAATTAGAAACGTTTTTTCCAACAGCTTCTATTGTCCCACAAATTTCCATGCCAAGAGTAAACGGTAATTCAGGCTTTTCTTGATAAGTGCCCTTCATAAGGAGTGTATCTCCAAAATTCATGCCAACAGCATGTATTTTTAATAATAGCTGGTTTGATGTCGGGGTTGGTTTATCTAGGTAGTTTAATTTTAGAGGTTGATCGTAACTAACTAGCTGCATCGCACGTATTTTGTTGTCCAATTGTCGTTCCTTAAATATGAATGCCCTAAACTGCTTTGGTTTTATTTATTGAAAATTGTATTTTTTTGTATTGTTAGTAAAGTAAGATTATTTATCCAAGTCAAAATTTGTGCCAATTTTTTTAAATTATTGTCTGAAGATGAAATAGTTTCAAAAAATCTTACAAATTATAAAAAAATTGCTCGCATCTTCTCTCACCCTCTGGTATCAGGTCGCGAATTTATCGAAACGTTCTGATGTGTCGGTAATTAGGTTGCGGGTGTGGCGGAATTGGTAGACGCACCAGATTTAGGTTCTGGCGCCGCGAGGCGTGGGGGTTCAAGTCCCTTCACCCGCACCAAAATAATGATGGAGTATTGATATCATGCAGTTCAATGAAACTTTAAATAAGGGTTTGAAAAGAGCCTACAACATAATGTTAACAGCCAATGAGTTAGAGGAGGGTGTTCAAAATAAGTTGTTAGAGGCTCAACCCACTTTTGAGATGAAAGGCTTTCGAAAAGGTAAAGTTCCTCTATCACTTCTAAAAAAGCAATTCGGTGAGCGGGTAATGGGCGAAGTGATGCAAGAAACTATCGATAATGCTGTTAAAGAACATTTCGAAGCTACTGGTGATCGTCCCGCACAACAACCTGCAATGGAAATGAAAGATGGTGAGAAATGGAAAAAAGGTGACGATGTTGAGGTGTCCATCAGTTATGAAAAATTGCCAGATATTCCTGAGGTTGATTTCAAGAAAATTAAGTTGAAGAAACTCGTAGTTAAGGTTGATGATAAGGCGGTAAAAGAAGGTTTAGAAAATTTATCGAAAAATGCACAAACTTTTTCCGATAGGAAAAAAGGATCTAAGTCAAAAAATGGTGATCAATTAAACATTAACTTTATCGGCAGAATTGATGGAGAAGCGTTTGATGGAGGATCTGGAGAAGATTATCCTCTAGTCTTAGGATCTAATTCCTTCATTCCTGGGTTTGAAGAGCAACTTATTGGGAAAAAAAGTGGAGAGAAAGTCACAGTCAACGTGAGTTTTCCAAGTGATTATAATTCAAAAAATTTAGCTGGAAAGAAAGCAGTTTTTGAATGTGAAATCAATGCAGTGAAGGAGCCAGTTGCGGCAAAAATAGATGATGAAATGGCAAAGCAATTTGGGTCGGAAGACTTGAAGGGTTTGAAAGAGCAGTTAAGAGAACGATTAGGTTCAGAATACGCCGCTGCGGCAAGACAACTTACAAAACGTGAATTGATGGATGCTTTAGATAAAAATGTTAAAATTGATCTACCTGAAGCGTTAGTAGAAGCTGAGTCTTCACAAATCGCCCATCAATTATGGCACGATAAGAATCCTGATAAGAAAGATCATGATCATCCCGATATTAAAACCACGCCAGAAGCCAAAAAATTAGGAAAAAGACGGGTTAAGTTGGGTTTATTTTTATCTGAGCTAGGTAGAAAAAATGATATAACGGTTTCTGATCAAGAGATACAGCAAGCCATGTTTGAAGAGGCTAGAAAATATCCTGGACAAGAAAAAGAGTTTTTTGATTTTGTTCAAAAAAACGATGAAGTTCAACAACAGATAAGAGCTCCTCTTTTCGAGGACAAGGTCGTTGATTTTATTATTGAGCTAGCAACAATTTCAGAAAAAAAAGTTAGTAAAGATGACTTGCAAAAAGCATTAGAAAAAGATGATTAATGAGAAACTTGCATTTTTAACTTTGAATCGCAGGGATAAACAGATTTAAGAATTGAGGTAATTAAATGTCAGATCCGATCGATACCTACATGAATACTTTAGTGCCAATGGTTGTTGAGCAAACCAGCAGAGGTGAAAGATCTTATGATATATTTTCTCGTCTGCTAAAAGAACGAATAATTTTTGTGTCAGGCCCGGTTCATGATGGAATGGCCACACTAATTGTAGCACAACTGCTGTTTTTGGAGGCTGAGAATCCTTCAAAGGAGATAGCGATGTATATTAACTCTCCAGGAGGTGTAGTGACTTCGGGTTTGTCTATCTATGATACCATGCAATATATCAAACCAAAGATATCGACCTTATGTATCGGTCAGGCAGCATCCATGGGCTCATTGCTTTTAGCGGCTGGAGAATCCGGGATGCGTTACTCTCTACCTAATTCTCGTATTATGGTACATCAACCATCTGGGGGTTTTCAGGGTCAGGCATCAGATATAGCTCTTCAAGCAAAAGAAATTTTGGAGTTGAAAGAACGGTTGAATAAAATTTATGTAAAACATTGTGGTCAAAGCTTAAAAAAAGTTGAAGCTGCATTAGATAGAGATAACTTTATGACAGCCGATACTGCAAAAGAATGGGGAATAATTGATCAAATCGTTGAACAAAGATCCATGGAAGCACAATAGATAAGAAATATTCTTAGCAAATAAAGGATCCTTTTTTTTGGAAATTAAAAACATTGTATCCTTAATTAATCTACAATAGAAATGTGTTTAGTAAGTTCTACTATAAAGTATGTTATTAAGTAATTTTTATGAGGTATTAGATGAGCGGCACGAGTAATAATGAAGGAAAAAACACTTTGTATTGCTCTTTTTGCGGCAAAAGTCAGCATGAAGTGAGAAAATTAATCGCTGGTCCAACGGTTTTTATCTGCGATGAATGTGTTGAACTATGCATGGATATTATCAGAGAAGAAACCAAAGGTTCTAATCTAAAGACGTCAGAAGGCGTTCCTAACCCACAGGAAATTTGTGATGTACTAAATGACTATGTGATAGGTCAAGAAGTTGCAAAACGTGTTTTATCTGTAGCAGTTCATAATCACTATAAAAGACTTAATCATTCTGCAAAAAATTCAGATATTGAGTTGGCGAAATCAAATATAATGCTGATTGGTCCTACCGGTTGCGGGAAAACTTTATTGGCTCAAACACTCGCAAGAATATTGGACGTTCCTTTTACAATGGCCGACGCTACTACATTGACAGAAGCGGGGTATGTGGGCGAAGATGTTGAAAATATTATACTAAAACTTTTGCAGGCAAGCGAATACAATGTGGAGCGAGCACAAAGAGGAATAGTGTATATCGACGAAGTGGATAAAATTACTCGTAAGTCTGATAATCCATCAATTACCAGAGATGTATCTGGCGAAGGAGTGCAGCAAGCATTACTTAAAATAATGGAGGGCACAATCGCTAGTGTTCCACCTCAAGGTGGGCGTAAACATCCTCAACAAGAGTTTCTACAAGTAGATACAACTAATATTTTATTTATATGTGGGGGAGCTTTTGCGGGATTAGATAAGGTTATATCTCAGCGCGGTAAGGGTTCTGCTATCGGATTTGGAGCTGACGTTAAAAGTGAAGATGTTCTAAGTGTAGGAGATGTTTTAGAAGACTTGCAACCAGAAGATTTACTCAAATTTGGATTGATTCCAGAGTTTGTTGGCCGATTGCCAGTTATAGCGACCTTGACCGATTTAGATGAAGAAGCGTTGGTAACAATTCTTACGAAGCCTAAAAATGCCCTAATAAAGCAATATCAACATCTTTTTGAAATGGAAGGGGTTGAGCTATCATTTACTGAAGATGCATTGAAAGCAATATCTAAAAGAGCAATTGATCGTAAGACTGGCGCGAGAGGATTGAGGTCAATCTTAGAAGCTATTCTATTAGACACAATGTTTGATCTTCCTAGCCTGGTAGGAGTGGAAAAGGTTGTAGTTAATGAAGAAGCGGTATCAAGTGATGTATCTCCATTGTTAATTTACTCAGAAAAAAATAATGAAGAAAGTGCATCAGCTTGACTATTTTGAGTTTCTTGGCGGTATTTTGTTGAAGTATACGAGGGTCTGTTTATGAACTTTTTATTAAGACTACTTACTTGGTGGAATGGTCAAACCATAGGGACTCAATTATTTACTTGGCGTTATGGAATTTTAGTAGGAGAGGATAGTCAAGGCAATAAATTCTTTGAGAACAAAGATGGCACTCGCCGTTGGGTTTGTTATAATGGTGAACCCGAAGCCTCTCGAATTGATCCAACCTGGCACGGATGGTTGCATGGAACATTTGGCTCAACTCCGTTAAAAGATCCATTTGCTCATAAAAAATGGGAAAAACCTCATCAGAAAAATTTGACAGGAACTATGTTAGCTTACGCACCTACTGGCTCTCTTAAAAATACTAAAAAAGATCTTGATAAAGATTATGAAGTTTGGCGACCGGAAATGGAATGATGCTTAATAGAAGTATAACTGAAGTATTGATTGGTGCAGTAGTAGTCGTAACAGCAATATGGTTTTTGTACTATGCTAATAGCAAAGTAAATTTTGCGACTGATGAAGACACCTACGACTTGAGTGCTGATTTTAGGTCTGTCGAAGGAGTCACAATAGGAACTGATGTCCGACTAGCTGGTGTTAAAATTGGTATAGTTAAAGCTCTCAATTTGAATTCCGAAACTTATCGGGTTAATGCTGTATTCAGTGTAAAAAATTCAATAAAAATACCAGACGACAGTCAAGCTTTAATATCTTCAGAAGGCTTGCTAGGCGGAACATTTTTAGAGTTAGTGCCTGGAGGTAGTTTTGATTATCTGGCTCCAAAAAGTATTATTGTGGACACTCAGGGCTCAGTGAGTCTCATCACGCTTTTAATGCGACTTGGTGCAGGTACTTCAACGGATTAGATATTATTTCAGTAAAACGCATTAGTTACCTCTTGTCTTAGAGCAGATTTAAGAAGCCTTAAATATTCCTCCTGTGTAATTTCGATAGCTCCCAAACTTTTTAGATGCTCAGAGATAAATTGTGTGTCAAATAAGGAATATCCATTATTTTTTAAGCGTTCAGTTAAAAACTTTAGAGCAATCTTTGATGCATTTGTACTTTCTGAATACATACTTTCACCAAAAAAGGCTCCATTTATGCTTACTCCAAATAAACCACCGACTAATTTGTTATGTTCAAAGACTTCTACGCTATGAGCATAACCGTTTGTGAAGAGAGATTTGTAAGTATCAATTAAAGTTGAATTTATCCAAGTTTCATCTCTTCTAGCACATCCATTTAAAACCAAATCAAAATTTTTGTCGTACCTGACGATTGAATTATTTTGTTTAATATGACGTTTTAAGGATCTAGAAGTATGAAAAAGGTTTAATGGAATTACTCCTCTAAGTCTGGGCTCTATCCACACAATTTTGTCATAATCTTTAGACTCAGCCATCGGAAATATTCCATTCATATAGGCATTAAGCATAACTTTTAGTTTAATCTGTGGTCTGGTGGTATTTATCTGCAAATTTTCAAATCAATTATCAATTAGCCACTTTTCAAGCCAATGAATGTTATAATTACCTTGGATGATATCCTGATCATTTAGTAAGTCATGAAAGAGCTCAGTCGTTGTATCGATCCCATCAATAATTAATTCATTTAAAGATCTTTTTAAACGTTCCATTGCCTCTTTTCGATCTCTTCCATGAACGATAAGTTTTCCTATAAGGCTGTCATAGTAGGGTGGAATTTGATATCCACTATATAAATTTGAGTCCATTCTGACACCTAATCCCCCAGGTGCATGAAATATGGTAACATTTCCAGGGCTTGGAATAAAATTTGGCAATGTTTCTGCATTAATTCTCGCTTCAATTGCATGGCCGTTTGGAGTCAATTCATTTTGACGTAAAGAAAGATCTAAACCAGATGCTATTCTTATTTGTTCTCTGACTAGGTCTACCCCGTATATTGCCTCGGTGACCGGGTGTTCTACTTGTAATCGTGTATTCATTTCAATGAAGTAGAATTCATCATTTTCATATAAAAACTCGATTGTTCCTGCTCCAGCATAATTTATTGAAGCTACAGCTTTTGAGCAAATATCTCCTATATAATTCCTGACTTCTGAAGATATTGAAGGCCCTGGAGCTTCTTCTAGGACTTTTTGGTGTCTTCTTTGTAGTGAGCAATCACGCTCTCCTAAGTGTACAGCATTTCCTTTCCCATCGCCAAAAACCTGAATTTCTATATGTCGGGGATTTGTCAAATACCTTTCGATATAAACTTCATCATTTCCAAATGAAGATTTTGCTTCAGCACGCGCGGTCAAAAAAGCATTTTCCAAGTCTTCTTCAACATTTGCCACCTTCATGCCTTTACCTCCACCACCAGCAGTCGCTTTTACAATCAGAGGATAACCAATATTTTGCGCGATTTTTCGAGCAGCTTCTAAATTAGGAACAGATCCATCTGACCCTGGGACACAAGGCACTCTTAAGTTTTTCATAGTTTCTTTAGCAGATATTTTGTCACCCATTATTCTGATATGTTCCGCGGTAGGGCCAATAAAATTTATACCATGGTCTGTAACGATATCCACAAAGTTCGAATTTTCTGATAAAAAGCCGTAACCTGGATGTATTGCCTCTGCACCTGTTATTTCACAAGCTGAAATTAGCGCTGGAATAGATAAATAGCTTTTATTGCTTGGTGGTGGGCCGATACAAACACTCTCATCTGCCATTCTAACATGCATAGCGTTTGTATCCGCTGTTGAGTGAACTGCTACAGTGCTGATCCCCATTTCCTTACAGGCACGAATAACTCTTAAAGCTATCTCACCTCGGTTTGCTATCAGTATTTTTTTAAACATTAATTTTATTCTATTGTTATTAGTGGAGTGCCGAACTCAACTGCGGTTCCATCTTCCACCAATATTCTTTTTACTATTCCAGATTTTGGGGAGGGAATTTGATTCATTGTTTTCATTGCTTCAATTATGAGTAATGTATCGCCTTCTTTTACTTCTTGACCTACATTTATGAAGTTATTCGCACCTGGTTCTGGTGCAAGATATACAGTGCCAACCATAGGTGATGATATTGCCCCCGTGACCATATTCCCATCTGTTTTCTTGGCTGGTTCATCAGTGTCAAGAGGCTGTAGCTGAGTGACTGCTGGTTTGGCGACATTTTCTGCAACACTGTGATTTTGATGCATTTGTCTTGCCACTCGAACATTTAAATTATCATTTTCACCATAATCTCTGGCAACTTCTAACTCTGTTAGGTCGTGTTCTTTAAGTAGTATGGCCAATTCTTTTATAAAATTTACGTCTGACTCATGATTTTTTTTTGCCATTTGCTCTTTAGCCTTTCAATTTGGGTATCTTATGTACCCTTTGTACTGTTATATACATGTAAAAAACAAAAATTCAAAGTTTGATTTAAAAATATTGGTATTTATCTATATTCACTTATCAAGCTTTTTAATTTCTTTAAACTAATATATCCACGAATAATTTTATCTTCTATTATGAAAGTGGGTGTTCCATTAACATTAAGTGCTTTTCCATTTTTTCTAGTCTCTTGGAGGTGCGTGGTTACTGAGTCAGAGTTCAGGTGTTCCAAAATAAGGGCAGAATCAAGATTATATTTCTCGAGTAAGTGGATTATGTTTTCTTCTGAAGGATTAATATATTCCTCCATTAATTTGTTATGAATCAGTTTGTAAGTTTTTTTATTATATAGCTGTAATACTGATACTGTGAGGCGAGATAAGAGGATACTTTCTGCTCCAAGAATTGGGTACTCTTTCACGATAAACTTTATATTTTTGTCTGATTCAATTAGCTTCGTTATTTCTTTGTGAGCTTTTCGACAGTAGCCACAACGATAATCCAGAAATTCGATAATTGTAATATCACCATCTAAGTTGCCACCTTCCCAAGAAATTCCGTCGTTAAACAATTCATCATAATTTTCTTGAATCAGCGAAGCGTCGCTCTGATAGCTGTCATTTTTAGCATTTTGTTCGAAGTTTTTTACTGCTTCAATTATTACCTCAGGATTACTTAATATATATTTTCTAATTTCTTTTTGTAGGATTAAACGATCGTGAGCAGTGAGATCTGAAAATAGGTCAGCTTTGCAGACGACTGTTGTAAGACAAAATAAAGTAAATAAAACACTTAATAACTTCAATCATTTTCTCCAAATTTAGAACTTATCCTTATTATATCTTTAGCTTTTTGCCACTCAATTGAATGTGGTTTGACTATGTTTAATGCTTGTTTAGCATGCATTTTAGCAGCATCAAACTGTCCTAAAATGAAACAATATTCGGAAGATTTTAGGGCTGCTTTTCCCATCTGGTTATTGCGTGCATAGGCTATTGAAAGATGTCTTAGTAAGTTAGGGTTAAGTGTGTCTGATTTAATTGCATTTTGCAGCATTTTTAATGCAATCTCATTGCTTTCAGTATTCTCTAAGGCTAAATGTGAAATTGCACTCCAAATTAAAAAGGCGGGCTCATCGGGCAATATTTTTGAAGCCTTTGAAAATGCATTTATTGCTTTTTGTGGGTTTCCAGTTTCTAAGTATATTTGACCTAAAAGTTCCCTAAAATATGGATCGTTCGGTTTTATCTTAACTAATTTAAGTATTGTATCCAAAGCTGTTTTGGGATCAGGTTTCAGATGTGAAGCGATCGCTTTTTTAATGAGGTTCAACTCATTCAGATTTGATTTATCTATATCATGCAGAGTTTTTTCAGGTCTCTCGGAATAAGCACTTACCTTTGCCAGTATCCTTTGATATCTGTAATTGAGATAATCTTCGTTTAGGTACTTTTGAGGTTCGAGCTGTTTAATTGATACTTTAATGTTTTGTATCCGTTGTGTGCTCGCAGGATGTGTACTAATGTACTGATTATCATTAAGACCCATTATTTTTTCAAGATCCTCAAAAAGCTTCATCGTTTTTAGTGCATTTCTAGGATTGATTTTAGCTTCATTTAGTAATTTTACGCCAATAGTGTCTGCAATAACTTCCATTTCTCTGGAATTCGAAAAGTAATTGTTTTGAGCAGCAATATTTGATCCAAGACTTATTGCAATACCAGCATCTTCATTTAAGGTCGAAGATATTAATATTCCTAGCATTGATCCAAGATTTCTTTGCCATTCATTATTAGCTATGTTTATTTTTGTTTTTAAGATATGACCTGAGTTTATATGTGCAACTTCATGGGCTAATATCGCTTGAAACATTCCTGGTGTTATCAATTTTACTAATAAGCTTGTTGTAAAAAATACGTGATCATTATCAACTATAAAAGCATTTAATTTGTCAGAGTCTAATAGAAATACTTTTACACCTTTTTCATCTATGTCAGCAGCTTCAAAGATTGGCTTAGCGATCATTTGAAGAGTTTTTTCAATTTCGGCATCTCTTATAAGCGTATTAGCTTCCAATTTGTTTTGAAAGCATGTCAAGATTAAAAAAACAAGAAGTGTAAAATTATGGATTTTTATTAAAATACCTGCATAATTTTTAAGAATAAAAAAATAGGTCATATATCGAATTGATCATCCATCTTGTTTGATTACTTATTTCTTGACCACCAGCCACTTCTGGGCGTTTTCTTTTTTGTTTCTGTGGTTGGTTTCTTCGTATTCTTTTTTTCATTAGTTGCTTGAAGATCAATTTGCTGCTTTTCAAGTATACTTTTTGTTACGTTTGTTTCTTCAGCTTTAGTTTTTTTAGGTCGACCTCTTTTTTTTGGGGGTGTTTTGACTTCAGGACTCTCCTCATCATTATTGATCGTTTTGGTTGCTTCTAAATTTTTTACTTTATCATTTACTGTTTTTGTTTTGTCGTTTGCTATTTTTTCTTTCTCCGCAGATTTCTTTTCAACAGGTTTTGATATAGCTCTTTTTTTCTTTGGCTTAGGAGATTTTTTTTCTAAAACCTTTTCCTCTGTTACAGCGTCATTTGATTGATCGTTTTGGGCATCATTATCAGCGTCAATTATAGACTTACTGTTACTTTCAGTTTCTTTTAATTGTTGGCGATTATTTCTTTTCCTTCTTCGGCGCTTCTTTTTTGGATCTTTTTCTGCCATTGAATCATTACTTTGCAGCTCTGTGGCAGTATCACTTTCTGAAGTTTTGTCATCAACTGATAAAGTTGTATCGACTGAAACAAGATTTTGTTCTGTTGGTGTGATTGTTTTTGTAGTTTCCTTGAATTTTTCTAATACGTAGTTTGGGTTGGTTAATTTGGGATCTGCTTGAACTCTTATGGAAATATTATTTCTTTTTTCTATTTCTAAAATATGCTCTCGTTTATTATTTATCAGATAGTTTGATACATCAAAGGAGCTTGAAATTAATATTTCTTTATTACGTCCTCTAACTGCCTCTTCTTCTATTTCCCTAAGTATCATCAAGGCTAAATTATTATCTGATCTGATAACCCCGGTACCATGGCAGTGCGAGCATGGGGCTGTTGTGGCCTCTAACATCCCGGGCCTCAATCTTTGACGAGACATCTCTAATAAGCCAAAGTTTGAGATCCTTCCGATTTGAATTCGTGCTCGATCATCTTTTAACTTGTCTTTGAGACGTTTTTCTACGGCATTGTTATTACGCCTTTCGTCCATATCAATAAAGTCGATTACAATTAATCCAGCCAAATCACGTAGGCGTAGTTGCCTTGATAGTTCATCTGCGGCTTCTAAATTTGTTTTTAGGGCTGTTTCTTCAATTGACCCTTCTTTGGTAGCTCTCCCAGAATTGACATCTATAGCAACTAAAGCTTCTGTTATCCCAATCACTAAATAACCACCTGACTTTAATTGCACCGTTGGGTTGAACATACCGCTTAAAAAGCTTTCAACTTGATATCTTGAAAACAACGGCATTGGATTAGTGTATTCTCGAACCTTTTTGACATGACTTGGCATTAACATTTTCATAAATTCTTTTGCGGATTGGAAACCTAGTTTTCCCTCCACAAATATTTCATCCACGTTTCTTGTATATAGATCTCTTATTGATCTTTTAATTAGGCTACCTTCTTCATAAATTTGACATGGGGCAATCGACTGTAATGTTAGATTTCTGACTTCTTCCCATTGGCGTAGTAAGTATTCAAAATCTCTCTTAATTTCCAATTTTGTTCGATTGGCGCCAGCTGTTCTCACTATTAGTCCAGTTGTTTCTGGAATTTCTAAATCATTTGCTATTACTTTTAACCTCTTTCGGTCGTTTATGTTAGTGATTTTTCGACTGATACCGCCACCTCTAGCTGTATTTGGCATCAGGACGCAGTATCTTCCAGCGATTGAAAGGTAAGTTGTAAGAGCTGCCCCTTTGTTTCCTCGTTCCTCTTTAACAACCTGAATTAAAAGTATTTGTCTTACTTTGATAACTTCTTGAATTTTGTATCTTCGATGCTTTGGTTTGAAAGTACTTATCTCATCAGGTTCGTCATTCTCAGGTTGCTCATTTTCAGAATTTTGGTGAACATGATTTTCATCAACGGCTAAGAGCTTTTCTTCATCTTCATTTTCCTTTGAAATAGATGGCTTTTCTAAATTATCCATCTCTCTTTTTTCAGATTCTTCCTGTAATTTTTTGCCATAGGCTAATTCTTCTGCAATTAGCTTCTCTCTATCTTCTGTAGGGATCTGATAGTAGTCAGGATGTATTTCAGAGAAAGCTAAAAAACCATGTCTGTTACCCCCATAATCCACAAATGCAGCTTGGAGAGACGGTTCCACTCTTGTAACTTTTGCTAGGTAAATATTCCCTGCTAGTTGTTTCTTATTTGATGATTCAAAGTCAAATTCCTCAACTTTATTTCCTTCGACAACAACCACCCTTGTCTCTTCATTATGGGTGGCATCGATAAGCATTTTTTTAGCCATTTTATCTCTATTCTGGCCAATTCTATCATTTTATCAATTAAAATTAAAAACGGCCTATATCTATGCGATCTATGCTTATTAAAATTTGGATGACGATTTACATAAAAATCATCACGGTTTTTAAATATCTTAATGCTACAGTTCATCGCGTTACATTTCCGGGTTTGTTAACCCAATTAATTTCGAAGTCTTGCTTCGATTACTTTGCCCACTAGGCATTTTTAGTAAGTTATGTGACAAAACACACAAAATCCAAAGAATTCTTTCGGAAATTTTTAAAAAAATCCCGCAGAACTAGCAATACACATGTCTGAAAGATATGTACAATAAAATTTAAAGTTTTTGTTTTTTTAATCTCAACGTAGGTAATCCCTTTACGTTGGGTGTATGCAGCAGTACAAAGTATTATCGTAGATAATAATTTTTGAGTTAAAAAATGCGTGCTGAGTTACAAGCAATTACGGAAAAAATTTTAAAATCAGTTAAATTATTAGAGCAGCGAATGGATATAAGTTCAGCTACTCATCGATTAGAGGAGTTCAATGCTTTATCAGAGATGCCTACTTTTTGGGATAATCCACAAAAAGCGCAAAAATTAATGCAAGAGCGTCAATTTCTAGTTGATCAGCTGGAAACCCATAAAAATATTGAGCTAGAGCTAAAAGAAAATATTGAGCTTATAGAGTTGGCTGAGTTAGAAAATGAGACAGTGGTTTTAGAGGAAGCGGAAGAAAATCTAAAAAAATTATTAATTGTCGCTCAAAAGAAAGAAATTGAAGCATTGTTGAATGGTGAAGCAGATTCAAATGATGCATTTCTTGAAATAAATGCTGGTGCAGGTGGTACCGAAAGTTGTGATTGGGCTGCCATGTTGGCGAGAATGTATGTCAGATGGGCAGAACGACGAAGTTACAAAGTTGAATTATTATCTGAGAATTCTGGCGATGAGGCAGGAATAAAATCAGTTTCTTACAAGATACATGGAGCAAATGCTTACGGATGGCTCAAATCAGAAAGTGGGGTTCACCGACTAGTTAGAATATCTCCATTTGATAGCAATGCAAAAAGACATACGTCTTTTTCGTCAGTTTGGGTATATCCGGTAATAGACGATAATATTGAAATTGAAATAAATCCTTCAGATCTACGAATAGACACATACCGTTCAAGTGGTGCAGGAGGACAACATGTTAATACAACAGACTCCGCTGTAAGAATAACTCACCATCCAACTGGAATAGTTGTTACAAGCTCAGAAAAGTCTCAACACCAAAACCGAGATATTGCCATGAAAGCATTAAGATCTAGGTTATATCAATTAGAGTTGAATAAAAGAACTGCGGCAATTTCAGATGCACATGAGAGTAAAGGCGACGCTGGTTGGGGTAATCAGATAAGGTCATATGTTCTTCAACCTTATCAAATGGTTAAAGATTTAAGATCAAACATTGAGACGTCAGACACCCAAGGCGTTTTAAATGGTGACTTAGATAACTTTATGGCTAGCGCGTTAGCACTAAATGTGGCTGGAAAATCTAGATCTGAAGCAAATAAAAAGAGTTGAAACTAAACTGTTTTATTGATTTCGGTTTGGGTCTTCGTAGAACTTAATGGGTCGTCTTGTCGTTGTACTGAACCTTCAAAGTGGGCGCCACTTTCTATTGCAATAGTCTTGTGGATGATATCTCCATCAACTTTTGCGCTTGATGTCAATCTTACTTTCAAACCTCGCACTCGACCAATAATTCTTCCATTTATAACAACATCGTCTGCAATAACTTCACCTCGGATTGTCGCACTCTCTCCAATTGTTAATAAATGTGCCTTGATATCCCCTTCCACTGTTCCTTCAATCTGAATATCTCCGGTGGACTGAATATTACCTTTTATCACTAAATCAGTTGAGAGGGTTGAAACAGCTGGTTTTGATTTTGGTGTCAAGGATTGATTCTTTACTTCGGTCGATTGTTTTAGGGCTGAGCCAATATTTGACTCATTAGGATTATCTGAATTCGGAGCGGTCTTATTTGTAGTGCCTAACTTATTTTTAGAAAACATTTCTTGCTGCCTTAATATATATCATTGGATTAATTGTTTTATTGTTTTTTCTGATCTCATAATGGAGATGCGTCCCTGTACTACGTCCAGTGTTACCCATATCACCAATTATATCTCCTCTAGATACCCTTTGACCAGACTTCACCCTTATTCTTTTAAGATGAGCGTACCTTGTCTTATATCCCATTGCGTGACGAATCTCAATTAGTTTTCCATAGGCCCCACTTGGCCATGCTTTTGTTACAGTTCCGTCAGCAGTGGCGTGGATTTTTGTTCCCGAGTAAGATGCGAGATCAATCCCACCATGCATTTGCTTTTTGCCTGTAAAAGGATCTGTTCGATTACCATATCCTGATGTAAAACGATGCCTTACTTTAAGAGGATGAGAAAAAGGCAACTGAAAAGCTGCTATTCTATACAAATTTAAGGTATCTAGTTCTTTGAAAATCTTGTTGGCTCGAGTATTTATTCTATTGTCTGTTGAATTGCCTTGAGTAATCATTAACGGTAATATTGGCCCACCTTTACCGGAGTATCCACGCCTAACGTCTTTGAGCAATTTATCTGTGGAGATGCCTACATCTTCAAACATTCGTTCTAGGGGTGCAACTGATACCGCTAGTGCTTCTTCTAAACGTGAAAATATGCGTTCTGATCTCTCTGTTGATACCAAGGCCTGATGTTTTAACTCCAAAATTTCTTGTTTTAATATATTATTTTCTGCTAGAATTGAGGCTTGTGTCTCAGATTTTTCCTCAAGGGCTTGTGAAAGAAACTCGACCAATTTAATTTCAGTTTCAGAATGTAAAGGTGCTTCTAATAATTTATTTGAATTTCTGATATCTTTTGGATTATTGATAATTTCCTGTAGAGCTTTTAACGCTTTTTCTAATTCCTCATTTTGTTTTCGATTTTTTAGATAAATCGATTGGCTTTTTGATATCTCGTCAACTGCTGAATAAAATTGCCTCTGTAATTGGTTTATCTCAGCTTCTTTTTGATTTCGTTCCTGGGCTAATAAGTTCAATCTCGTCTGATAAGATCTATCTAATGACACATTTTGAGCAGTATTGTCATTTGAGAAATTGTGATTAATTGCCAAAAATGAAGTAGATAGTAAAAGCCAAATGCCAGCCAAGCTAATTGCCATTATTATGCCAACTTGTTGATATGGCATTAGGTGAAAATGGATTGTTTTATTTTTTGATTTGATAAATATTTTTTTTTTATCAAAGCTTTGCCTTAAAGAGTTTTTTATATAATCTGCGTTTAACATCAATTTATTTCTTAAAAGATTATTATGATAATTGTTACAAAGATGTTAGAGAGGTTCTCTGAAATCCGCAACATTTTTGTTTATTCAACTAGTGGCCAGTAAAAATCTGGTGGCATCCCACTGGCAGCTCTTTTTTCTTCATTAAAGGGAGGTTTTAACTTTGAGTGAAAGTACTTTCTCACTAAAGAGTGAAAAGTGGGTGTTGGGTCAAGTCCATCGCGGCCACAAAGATAATTGAACCATTTTGATCCATAAGAAACATGGTTTACTTCCTCAGAATAGATTTGTTCCAAATACTTAACAGCCATGTTTTCGCCAGCTTTTTTGAATAGCTCTATCATATTTGGTGTAACATCTAGGCCCCGAGCCTCTAATACCATTGGTACAATGGCTAATCTTCCATATATGTCGTTTTTAGTCTGGGCAGCTGAATCCCACATACTATCATGTGCTGGTAATGCACCATAAAATGTTTTTTTGTCATTGAGGAGTTTTGATAATAATTGAAAGTGCTTAGTTTCATCTTTTGCTGCATTTACCCAATCATCATAAAAACTTAGTGGCAAATTGATATTTGAGAATCTAGCAATCATGTCCCAATGCAGATCTATTGCGTTCAGTTCAATATGAGCAACTGAATGTAGTAAAGCAACTCTTCCCGTCTCAGTTCCGTATTTTCGTTTTGGCATTAGCCTTGGAGGTAATAATTCTGGTTTTGTTGGTCGGGAAGGGAAATCTGGACACTTTACTTGTCCTATATGAACTTTTTCCCCAGTTTTTCTTAGTTCAAGCCATTTTCTGGAGTATTCTTCAGATAGTTGAAGTTTGTTTTTAACCTCACCTGCAGTTAAAACTTTTTTTGCCATTTCGGCAAGCGTAAGGTTATTCATAATTTATGTGCCTGGTTTAAAACATCCATAACATGGCCATCAACTTTTACTTTACGCCAACTTTGTATAATTTGACCTTCATTGTTTATTAAAAAAGTTGATCTCTCAATGCCGTAGTATTGTTTTCCGTACATTTTTTTCTCTTTCCAGACATCAAAAGCGTTGCACATGCTTCCATCGTGATCAAACAATAAATCAACAAGTAATTCATACTTCGAGATGAATTTTTTGTGTGAATTTTGATTATCTTTTGAAATCCCGTATACTTTGATATCTAAGTCAATAAATTCATTATTTAATTTTGAGAAATCTTGTGCTTCTATTGTACAACCTGGCGTATCGTCTTTAGGATAAAAAAATAGGACTACTTTTTGATTAAAAAAATAATCTTCGCTCACGATTGATCCATCACCTAGTGTGACATTAAATTTTGGCAGTTTTGTAATTTGATTTGTCATGATTTCTTTCCGTAGTGTTTGAACGTATTTCTCAAATCTTTGTATTTTTCGTATAGTAAAAATTTTGATTATGTAATACTTTGTAATTAAAAGATTATCTAATGATCCTCAAATGAAAAAAACACTTAAACTTATTTTTATTTTATTTTTTTCGATAATATTTATCGTTACGATTTCCTTTGTGGTTTGGGCTTCAAATGGTTTTTTTGCCAATTATTGGTTGATTAGTAAATTCGAGAACACACTTGAAAATAGTTTAGGTGGTTCTGAAGTTTCTATCGGAGATATTCAGTTTGAATTTTTTAAAAGTAATTCTCTGGTTTCCGCAACTCTATTTAAAATTGTTTTGGAGGATGCGGAAGCAAAGAAGTTGGCTTACTTAAACGAACTTGAGGCTACTTTTGGATATGAGAATCTATTTCAATTAGATTTAAATCCGTCATCGTTACTTGTTTCAAATAGTACTTTGGTCGTCACCAAAAACCTAGAGGGTGATTTTTCTTTTGAAATGAAAGAGGCTGAAAAAAACTTACAGGGCATCAGATATAATGAGGTTATGGATGTAATAGGGTTAATCGACGAAATTTTTGATCAAAAACAACTTTCACGTCTATCCCTTTTTTCTGCTAGAAACACTAATATTGCTTTTGTAGATCAAAAATCGGGTAAAACTTGGTGGCTTAATCAAGGGGAGTTTAAGTTAGAAAATATTGACCAAAAGTTATCTGCCCAATTTTCAGCTAACTTACTTTATGGTGACGATACTACTGCTAGAGCAATGCTTAAACTAGTCAAAAACGAAGGGGAAGAAGTTAAACTCTCTGTTGCAGTCGAAAATATTGCAGTTGATCAGCTTTCTGAGCAATTTCCAGAATTTGGTTTTTTATCTAATTTAAATTTACCGATATCTCTTTCGCTTTCTGCGGTTGTATCAAATAATGGAGAATTTGAAGTAATTCAGGGTGTTTTGGAGGCTGGTGAAGGCAGTATACTTTTTGGTCCTCAAAAAGAGAAATTTTTCATAAATACTGCCAAATTTTATTTTGAATATTATATCGGATCTGAAGTTTTGAAGGTAAAACAAGCAACCTTTGATACAGAATATGGAACTACTGTTGGATCTGGTAACATTCTTATTGATAGTAAGTCTTTGAATGAGGGAACTTCACTTGTTGGTCAGTTTGAATTCATAGATACAAATTTATATGTACCCAAATATTTTACAAAAAACCTAAAAATAAATAATATTTTAACAGATCTAAAATTAGATTTGAAAAAGAAAACTTTAAGAATTGGACAGTTAATTGCAAGCAATAAAAATTTTGATATTTCAAGTACTGGAGATTTAAGATTCACTGATCAGGGAATAAATGGTAAGCTCAATTTTCACTTGAGTGATGTGGAAACTAGACAGTTTGCCGAAATGTGGCCACTGGTTGAAGGAGCTAAAACAAAAGCCTGGGCATTAAGAAATATCAACAGTGGCTATTTAAAAAATGTGACTGGGGAAGTATCGATTAATCAAGAAGAAAACAACAATTTTTATGCTACGTTTGTGTTTGATGAAACTAGCCTTAACTTGCCAGAAAAAATCTCACCAGTAATCAAAGCGTCTGGTAATGGCGAGTTAGGGAAGAATTTTTTTCACATTAACTTTGAAAAAGGACATATATTCTCTGAGCCTGTAAGTCTAATGGATGTTTCTGGATCTTCAATAAGGTTGCTAACCGGAGAAAATGAAAATCCTTTAATGAATATTCGCTTAAATACCGTTGCAAGCGTGCCTTCAACATTAGAGATTTTGAAAGATTTGCCTAAAGACTATAGAATATTGGAAAGTGCAATACCAAAAAGAATACAGGGGATGTTTTTTGCAGAGACAGATATTTTATTTCAGTTAGAGAAAAAGCTTTCTGAAACCGAAATTATTTTTTCTACAAATGCTAAAATAAAATCAATTTCTGCTGATGATATTTTTGGTAATATGGATCTAAGGGCCGAAAAACTATCATTTTTTGCTAATAATAAAGAAGTGGTGATTTCAGGTGAATTAGATCTTGATGGTAATCCAGTTACTGGTAAATGGAGTAAAAATTTTCAGAAAAATGTAAGCACAAAGAGTATTGCGCAAGGAAAATTTTTGCTAAATAAATCTTTGCTAAGTTCACTAAATATTAATTTATCTCCGGTAATTATTTCAGATGAAGCTTTGGCAGATGTTTCAATCCAGTTTTTAGATGGAACTTCACCTTCATTTATGGTTAAGTCAGATCTTAGTGGACTAAATTTAAATTTGACATCACTGGATTGGATAAAGAAATCAAACGACAAAGGTGAGTTGATTATAAAAGGTGTCTTAGATCAAGTTCCTACAATCACCGAATTAAGTTTCTCTTCAAGTGACCTAAAGATAAATGGGAAAATTGGTTTCAGAGATTATGAAGAACTAGATAGTTTGGTTTTCACATCTGTAAAATTTAAGGAATTGTTTGATGTTAGCCTTGAAATTAGTAAAAATGAGAGAAATACTCTAGAGGTTAAAGTGTTGGATGGGGAAGTAGATTTAAGAGGCTTTAATTTTTATTCCGACAATAACGTTAATCTAGATAAGGTTCCTGAGTTAATTCAGTTAGAAAGTATAGTCTTGTCTGACTCTATAGTTCTAACAGACTTAAAAGCTCAGTTTTTAAAGGACAATAAAACTACTGGAACTTTCCAGTCGCGGATAAATAATGGTCCAGCAATAAAAGGGTCAATAGTGGTTGGAGAAAATGGCATTTCTTTGAATATTAACTCTGATGATGCTGGAGCTGTTTTGAAGTCCATTGGAATTTTTGATAACGCTCGAAAGGGAGACTTGGATGTAATTCTTATTCCAGAGGCAGGCGATGGAGTTTATAATGGCGAACTTACTGTAAGAAATACAAGGATAGTAAATGCACCAGCTTTGGCTGAATTACTATCTGCTGTGAGTGTGATTGGCCTGTTAGAACAGATGGATGGACAGGGCTTAGCTTTCTCTGAGAGCAAAGCTAATTTTAGTATATTATCCGATAAAATCCTTATACATGATAGTAGTGCTATCGGAGCTTCAATGGGATTAACGATGCAAGGTGAAATTAACCCGTTGACTGAAGAGATAGATGCAATAGGTGTCGTTACACCTTTTTATGCCGTGAATGGGATATTCGAGCAAACAGGACTATTTGCAGGTCTTCTGGGAAAAAAGGCTGGAGAGGGTGTTTTTGGGTTTAATTATCAAATGCAAGGTAAGGGTGATAAATTAAAAATTGATGTTAATCCTTTATCAATATTAACACCTGGCGTTTTTCGAGATTTGTTTAACTCACCTATGCCAGAAAGAACTCAATGAATTTAAATGACTTTGATTTTATTTTACCAAAAGAATTAATTGCACTAAGGCCGGTCAGGCCGAGAACTAATGCTCGACTTTTAGTTGCTGAGGATGGATCAATTATCGATTCTAGCTTTCTCAAACTCCTGTCTTTTTTGCGACCAGGTGATAGGTTGGTTTTCAATAACACAAGAGTTTTAAAATCACTATTACTAGCAACCCGATTGAGATGGGTTTCCAACTCTTTTGTTGAAGCAAAAGTGCAAATAAATTTGTTTGAAAGGATATCTGATTGCTATTGGAAAGTTCTAGCCAAGCCTTTACGAAAACTAAAGAAAGGGGATTTTTTAAAACTTTCAGATGGTCACATAGCGGCGGTAACATCTGTTGAAAATGATTATGCATTAATTGATTTGCAATTTGATAAAACTAACGACATCGAAAAATTTCTGGAACCAAGTGGTTATATGCCTATACCGCCATACATATTGAAGAATAGGTCCGCAGATGTAAGAGATTTTGTGGATTATCAGACTGTTTTTGCGAGAGTTGCAGGGTCAGTCGCTGCTCCCACCGCTTCATTGCATTTTGATAAAACTATTTTGTCAAACTTAAAAAAAGCAGGGATCTTATCTTCTTATTTGACCTTACACGTTGGGGGTGGAACATTTCTGCCCATCAAATCTGACAACGTTGCAGACCATATAATGCATAGTGAAAAAGGAAGAATTTCTCAAAAAACGGCAATGGAAATTAATGAAACTAAGCGAGCTGGTGGAAGAATTATTGCGGTGGGCACTACCACAGCTAGATTATTGGAGGCTTCTGCAACTGGCAATTATTGTTCGCCTTTTGATAATGAGACAGATATTTTCATAAAACCAGGTTTTAAATTTAATTTGGTGGATGGTTTGATTACAAATTTTCATTTACCAAAATCCACATTGCTGTTGTTGGTGGCTGCTTTGGTTGGAGTGGAAGAGTGCAAACAGTTGTATGCTCACGCAATTACAAGCAAATATCGTTTTTATTCGTATGGTGATAGTTCTCTGTTATTTAGGAAGTCTTAAAAGTCTATTTTTTGTCGCTTTTAGGTGCTATACGCTTTCATTTTTGGTTAAAGACCGAGGAAAGCTGATTGATCAGTGAAGTTTCTGTTTATTTAGAATTTTTGTCCTTTCGAAAGTAAGTAAATGAGTGTTGGTTTAACAAATTCTTGGCCCTTGTTTTTGGGGATGTTGATGTTGATGATCGGAAATGGTCTTCAAGGAACATTATTAGGGGTGCGTGGAAGCATAGAGGGATTTGACCCAACCACAATGTCTTGGGTTATGGCGGGCTATTATATTGGTTTTTTGGGTGGATCTAGATTAGCACCTCTTTTGATCAGACGAGTTGGACATGTGAGAGTTTTTGCTGCCCTCGCTTCCTTGATTTCAGCATGCCTCTTGTTATTTCCAGTGTTTACTATTGATTTTGTTTGGTTTTTTCTCCGAGTTGTAATAGGGTTTTGTTTTTCCGGTGTTTATGTCGTGTCTGAAAGCTGGTTGAATGATTTTTCTGACAACAGGAATCGTGGTAAAATATTATCATTATACTTAATTATCCAAACTTTAGGTCTTGTTTTGGCCCAATTTGTTCTAAATATTGCAGAGGTAAATGGGTATATCTTGTTTATACTTGCATCTGTAATTCTTTCTTTGTCTTTTGCTCCTATACTATTAACAGTAACTCCAGCACCTCCTTTTGAAACGACAAAACCCATGGGTTTAAAAAAACTTTACCAAACATCTCCTTTGGGAGTTGTCGGTTTATTTATTTTAGGGGCAATACTTGGCGCAATTTTTGGTATGACAGCGATTTTTGGTTCAGAAATTGGAATGTCAGTGACAGAAATTTCGATATTTGTGGCCACAACTTATTTTGGAGGTTTGTTGTTTCAGATGCCTATTGGTTGGCTGTCAGACCGCGTGGACCGACGATTTCTTATTATTATCGTATCGGCAACTGGTGGAATTTTTTCTCTGATACTTTTTGTGATGAGTTATAATTATCTAATTTACCTGGTAGTTATTTTTTTTATTGGTGGTATGATTAACCCGCTTTATTCTCTTTTTATAGCGTACACGAATGACTTTTTAGAACACGATGATATGGCAGCGGCGGCTGGTGGTTTGATTTTTATTAATGGCTTAGGTGCAATCATAGGACCATTAGCTGTTGGATTTTTAATGTCTAATCTTGGACCTGATGTATTTTTTGCTTATTTAGGATTAACATCATGCCTCATTTCCGCTTATGCACTATATCGAAGGACACAAAGAGAAGCTCCTTTAGTTAGTGAAACCTATTCTTATACTACCATTACTCCCTCTTTATCTCCCGTAGCAGTGGAGGTGGCACAAGAGATAGCAATTGAGGCAGCTCTGGAAGATGAAAGTTAGTGTATCTAAAAATTTAATCATACATGATTCATGTATAAAGTTGAAATCAGACATTTTACAAAATCTATAATAAAAATTTGGTATCAGTTCTTAACTTAGATTGCTAAAAAAATTATCGAATTGAAGTAATTTGTATTAAATACTAAGTGTCAGAAAAAGAGTATAGGAATAATTTAATGAAGAATTATGATATGGCAGTAATAGGTGGAGGTCCTGGTGGTTACGTCGCTGCGATTAGAGGCGCTCAATTAGGATTATCAGTAGTTCTGGTTGAGCGTGAAAGCCTTGGTGGAATTTGTTTGAATTGGGGATGCATACCAACCAAATCACTACTAAATTCTGCAAAAGCTATAAAAATTGTAAAAGAATCAAATTATTTAGGCATCAAAACTAATGACCTAATTATCGATCTAGATCAAATTTTTCAAAATTCGCGTCTGGCATCTGATAAGTTGGTTCTTGGAGTCTCGTATTTGCTTAAAAAGAATAATGTTACTGTTCTGAAAGGTGAGGCTAGTCTACTTAGCTCGTCAGAGATTAAAATTACTAATGAAAA
>Ga0163111_10000107_pt1 | contig 46557 bp, 60 predicted proteins | sample CRUFie1St18metaG_FD_109645 | JGI IMG/M metagenome (GOLD analysis project Ga0163111, IMG submission 109645) | Marine microbial communities from the Costa Rica Dome - CRUD Field 142mm St18 metaG | ecosystem: Environmental > Aquatic > Marine > Oceanic > Photic zone | place: Costa Rica: the Eastern...
CGAGACCGTAGTGGCAAACTGCCTCACACGGTTCCTTACGGTGTCCAGGAAGCGTCCTTCATCCGATCCGTTGATCACGATGTAAGAGGCACCAATCTCCTCACACAGCGCCTTAGCGATGGTGGTCTTGCCCACACCTGCAGTGCCGCTGAGCAGCAGGTTAGGTAGTTCTCCTTGGGTGACAAAACCCTCGAACACCTGCTTGATGCTGTCGGGTAGAATACAATCTTCAACTTTTTTTGGGCGGTATTTCTCCACCCACAAAAACTCTTTACTCATAATTAAATCCAATCAGGTTTGCGTTCTGGTTTGCGAAGGTAGTTATCCTTTACCCAAGGTTTAGACGCAATATAGCGTTTGTACGCTGTAATGTCATCAATGGTATCGTCATACTTCCATTGATCAGGCATAGCCCTAGCAAATACTGTAGCACGATCTGCTACAGATCTCAAGTATTGAAAAGGAAAGATTTTCTCAGCATGGAGAAGTGTCTTCTCGCAACTGTGTACCTTACCATACCTGTATGTGTACTCATCACACAACGCAAGACCATGGCGTATCAACCACGACCAGTTTTGCTGTGCCCAGATAGTACAAGGATGATTACGAAATGCACCCTTGTCTGTCTTGTATGGAGTGCCATCAAGTTTGGGTAGATCTCCAAAACCATGACCCCACTTAGTAGATGCCACAATAGATAACATCTGACATGTCTCTAGAGGCATCTTTACAATATGTTTGTCAGGTAATACCTGAGCAGATTTGATCGGACAAAGATCAGTGACGAATATGTTCATATTCTAAGTGTAGCATAATATTATTATACACACCATGTCACCCATGAGTATCGTGTACCTGAAGTGACTGGTTGTACTTCATGCGGGAACATAAAAACTGATGGAAATGCAACTACATCACCTTTCCTCAGTTCAACTACATGTTCATTCCAGAATGTCAGTTGTCCACCCTCATAATCTTCGTTCAATGCGCCGATGATACTGACAGTAGGAATGCCTTTGATTTTACCATCGAACATATCATGGATATGATCGTGGTGTGGTTGGATGCTTTCTCCAACAGAATACTTATTGAATTTTATGGACGATGTTACCGACCAGAAAATGTCTGAGTTAGTATTTTCTTTCACATAATATTTTTCATGGAACTGCATACACAGTTCTCTAATATATGGAAAGATTTTAAGTCTACATTTCTCATCCTTGACAGTCAGAAAATCTGCTTTAGTATCTTCTGACTTAGTGACAGCATCATACCAACCATGAGGTTCCCATTTGTTTCGTTTCTCAAGTCGTTTGACGATACTATCACATACATCTCCTGGTAGAAGATTATACTTAAAAATATAATCTTTGACTTCAGGATACTTTAGACTCACGGTTCAAGTGCAATGTAGTAGAGGAGATCTGTGTTGACATTAGTCCACTCAGAAATCAGGTGCTTAGAAACTTTGACATTGTAGTCACCTGGGAGGACACGGATGTTTTCAATTTTGACATCCAATGAGAAACTACCAGTAACACAACCAGAGATTTTTTGTTCGTAAGTATTACTGGTATCATTCTCTTTATCGTGAAGGACTAGAGTAACTTCGTTGCTATCTTCTGACGCTTTGAATGTCAGGTCAGGCAGACTGTATACTGCAGATGCCTTACGCAAATCATTCAAACTCTCTTCATCCATGTTGAACTGGATGTCTGCACCAGGAAACTTTACATTTTTTTCTGGAGCAGATTTGAGCGTAATCTCAGGATCAGAAAAATAGTAGCGAGCAGACTGACGACCGCCACGGACAGTGACATAATTTTCGTTGTCAAACTCAAGCTGAGGATTGCTAAACAGATTGATCCCAGAGAGAAACTGACTGAGATCATAAATTGCGAAGTCCATAGGAAATACTTCCTCGCTAGTGAACTTCGCCAGGATGTTTTCTGCGTTACTGATAGTACGAACCGTGTTCCCTTTGCGGAACACAATGGACGAGTTAATGGTACTATAGTTTCTGAGAACATTTAGTGTGTTGTTTGATAGTGTGACAGTGCTCATTGATTGTAAGTTTCAGTGGTGTTGGATTTGTCAGAGAAGTGCATCAGAAGCACAGCATAGTGCAAGATCTTCATGATGTCACGGCGAGCAGTGCCTTTCTTATCATATCGTGATGCATACTTTAGAATGTTGGATCGGCAGAAAGATTCAGCATCACCACATGCTTCGATAAGATCTAGTGTTTGGACCTGATCGTTGCCTGCCGAATAGTGTTGGGTGTAAGTAGAAATAATATAGTCCTTCATTTCCTGAAGGATTTTGTCTTCGTCATACTTCATCATGGCATACAGACATACTCAATTTGATCATAATAGCAAAAATCTGACTCGCCGTCAAGATTAATAATGTGGATATGTTCACCATCCACTTTAGTGACTCGGGCAGACCCACCTCCGAAGAGGCGGATCACGCTACCGATAAAGTTACAGTCTCCTGGTTCAGGCATCTTCCTCCTCGGTGTTGACATCAGCATCAATCTTATCATACAACTCGATGAAGGATTGCTTTGTCTCGTCATCAAAACGATTGACACAAAGTTTGATCGCCTTCATACGATTCTGCCAGATAGCAAATGCACGGATGATGTGAACAAGTCTACGAGTAGAGATCACTTCATCAATACCACCGTCTTTGAAAGTACGACGGATGATGTCTGCCCAGTTGGCAAGATTTGTACAAAATTCTTTGTCGAGGACACCAAGATTACCAGCAACTTTCTCAAGAATCTTAGTCTCGGTAGCAGGAGTAGGATACTCTTGCTCAAAAGTGAGAGCGAAACGCTCAAGGAATGCTTCGTTCAGAACATTAGTACCGATGAAGCGACCGTCATCAGAACCCTTACCTTTTGTATTAGCAGTGGCGACGACATTGAAACCAGGGTGGCGCTTGACATAGCGACCAATCTTCTTCAGGAAGACACCCTTACCTTCGAGAACAGACTGCAGACAAAGGATCTTGTTAGATGCCAGATCAACTTCATCTAGAAGCAGCACAGCTCCCCTCTCAAGAGCTTCAACAACGGGTCCGTTGTGCCAAACAGTCTCGCCATTAACAAGACGGAAACCACCAATAAGATCATCCTCGTCAGTCTCAATGGTAATGTTTACACGAATGAGTTCCCTATTTAGTTGGGCACATGCTTGCTCCACGGCAAGAGTTTTACCATTACCAGACAGACCAGTGATGAAAGTCGGGTAGAAGAGTTTGGATTGAAGAATCTTCTTCACATCCGAGAAGTTACCGAAAGGAACGAAGTTAGGATCCTTGTCAGGAATGAAAGATTTCTGCTCTGCAGGTTCTGCAGCAGGTGCTTTGACAGTAACTTCGAGATCCTTACGCGCTTGCTCTACATCGATAGACCAAGTACCACGCTGGACATAGTATTCCTTAAGACGCTTTGTAGCGGTAGCATACTGCACACCGAAATGCCTAGCAGCAATGCGAACATGAGTAGCATTGATGTCTGTACCAAACTTGTTGGAAAGGTAGTTGGTCAATTTCTTAGTAGTAAGATTTGAAGGAGCGGGCATTTGAGGTGTTTTGTGTTGTATGCACTTATTATATACAAAAAAACCCCCCTGTTAAGGGGGGGTGTGCCACTAATTGAACTGGATCACTGTGCCTTCTTTGGTCGTTAGCGATGCAATATCAAACATGCTCAGGAGTTTCTTAATCTGCTCCTGCTTGCTGTCTGCTGGTGGTTCAAATTGAATCTTGGTTTGAACCTCAACAAACTTGTCTGGTTGTTCAACAGTAGATTCTGGAATGTCAGAGTCTACACCTTCCCATACATCGAAAGGAAGTTTAACAGAAGTATCTGCTTGATTCTTTCCGCTGTAGAAAAGTGCAGGATACAACTCACGCTGCTTTGCAAAGACACTGTTGTAGGTTCTCTCTTTACACCACATAGCACTCATGCGCTTTGCGACATCTGCCCAGTCTGCATCTTCCATCTGTCTATATGCAGATGGAAAGTGCTTCATGCAGTAGTCTTTACATGCCTTACGCATGAATTTGAGGCGGGTAGAGTTTTTGTTGCATCTGATCTGCATCTGGAGTGCCAGAAGCATGATCTTCTCCTTATGGAGTTGCTCGTATTTTTTGTATTCGATACAAATCGATTTCCATTTACGCATGATCGGGAGTCAAATAGGAATACTGAGATTATATAGCATGTAAAACAGGTTGTCAAGCAATATAACCGACAAACGAGTTAAGAAGTTTCTTGTTCGTGGATTTACCCTTCAGCATTTTCTTAAATGCTTTGGTGATCTCACCCTTCTTGGCACCAGATTCTACATTAAATTCAGTGTCAGCCTCAAGACTGTTCTGTGCAATGGCATAGAGAGCAGTGTAGGAAATGGGGTTATCGATGATCGCAGACTTCTCTTTCTTCCACTTATCACGAATACGATCGTATTCGCTATGTCCACCAGCAGCATAATTGTGAACAAAGTTCAGCAAGTTGCTACCCTGCATGACACGGAACCCAAGAACATTGAGAGAAGGATTGCGGTCACGCAACTGTTGAATGAATGTGTTGGTCACAGCATGGTATGAATCATTGAACTGTGGGTACACACGACCAGTCTTACGGTCACGGAGTGCGTTACCACAATCTACACGACCACGAACGATGCATTCTTCCTCATCAGCATGGTTCCAACCTCTACGACCATAACCAGTCATACAACCATCACCATCAGTCAGGATGCAGAGGTTGACTTTCTGAAGATCGTTCTCTTTTTTGAACTTAGGGATCACATAGTTCATAGCAATGATCGCTTCATTCAAAGGAGTACCAGACAACTCAAGACCAGGAGGTAGACCAATGTAACCAGCAGCAGAAGATGTGTATGAGTAGGTGATCTTCCAGATGTTTTGACACTGACGCTCGTATTCCTTGGAGTTGGAACGAGAAGAAAGAATATTTACGAGGTGGAAGTAGTTCTTACCACCGAAAGAGACTTCACCTTCTACGAGATTATCTTCACGAGAATCATGATAGTAGTAACTATGGCGATGCTCCTGAACAGTATTACTCTTGATGTGATTTACAATGCGCCACTCATTAGTGAAAGCATAAACCTCAAAAGGAATCTGAACTTTCTTACAGAAGGCAGTAAGGTTCAACAATTGTTTGTAAGTAGAGTGCAACTGAGGTGCAATAGAACCAGACCAGTCCATGAGAAATACAAGACCGTGATTCTTACCATCAGGAACAACAGTTACTTTTTTGAAGATGTCTTCGTTATAACGATAAGTGTGTAACTTTGTAGTATCAAGCACACCAGTTTTAGATTCACCAGCACGAGCGTAAGCGTCAGCAGACTTACGGCACTCAAACTCCTTAACAAGATAGTTTACCTCCTTCTGAGATTCCTTACGGAAATCTTTGTATTGTTGAAATGCATGTGCGAAGAAGTCTTCACCACGACCTTCAAGACTGTTGTAGTATTGATCAATCCAATCGTGACATTCTGACCAATCAACTACAATATCATTTAGGTCAACATTCTCAGGAATTTGTACATAAGTCACAGACCTATGACGATGATTGTCAATCAAAGTATCAACAGAAGAATCAAAAGCGCGTTGAGTTTTAGAAGTCTCACCACCTTGAGTGCTGCTACCTGCTGGTTCAGTCATCTCACCATCTTCATCGTACCAGTCGTCACGCACATCTTCTAGATCTGCACCAGAGGATGTAGAACCACCAGCAGAACTACCACCTGACTGAGGTGTAGAGTTAGGTTGATCTTCTTCGGAAGACTCAGAGTCTTGCTGCTCAGCAGATGTTTGCTCATCACCTTCTTCACCACCATCTTGGTTGGAGTCAGCAGGCATCTGTACATCTACTTCCTGCTCCTCTTTACCAGCATTCACGAAAGCATAGATGTCATTAGCAATAGAGCAGACTTCTTCAAATGTCTCAGCAAGATCGCAGCGAGCAACGAATACTTTCTCTTCGATGCTGAAAGGCATGAGTGCGTTAGCACCACACTTGAAATGAAGGTTAATGCGATCGATCAGACTCATCTTGCTGAGATCTTCGTCAGCAATACCGAAGAAGTCTTGCTCGTTTAGTTCGGCATAACCGTTGGAAAATGATTTACGAAGACCAGGAAACTTACGCTTCATCAACTTCTCAATGCGAGCATCCTCTACAACATTGATATAGTCTTTGGGGCAATCTGCAGCATCACGCCAGTCTTCGTTTGGTGTGAACAGTGCATGACCAACTTCATGACCTACGAGAAGGTCGTACACTGTGCTGCTAGCGCGGTCCCAGTTAGGGAGAGTCAGGACACGCCTGTCAACATCAAAGGAAGCGGTTGCGACAACTCTGTGCTCAACGATGAGGTTCTCAGTTGCGAGGAGGCGGGCAAGGTTACCTTTGATTTCTTGGCGTGACATGTGTTTCGTGCGTGTATGTACATAGCATAACGCAGAAACTGATCATCCGACCAGTGCATGGGACACTTCGTTAAGTGTCTCATGGACCACAGAATAATTTTTCTCTTTCTCAACTGTGATCGTTCTATCAAATTTATCTTCTATATTAGATTTATGACTGATGACATAGACTTTGGTGCTCTCATCAAAGTTACGAAGGATCCATCCTAGATCAGATGTGCCAGATTGGTCAAGCGATCCATCAAAAATCTCGTCCAAGATCAGGAGGTTAGTATCCACAGAATTCTTAAGTTTAGCGATACTACGCCAAGTAAGCAGAAGAGCGATATCAATACGAGCCTTTTCTCCTTCACTGAAAGATTCATACGAAAACACATCACGGTATCTAGACTTAATAGTTTCCTCAAAGTTCTCATTGAGAGTAAAGTTTACATAAAAGTCCATACTCTGAAGATACTGATTGATCAGTTTGTTCATCGTAGGCAAATATGTCTTGATGATTCTAGTCTTAATACCGCTGTCTTTGAGCAGTTGTGTAGCCGTTGTTAATACATCACGGTCAGTCTTGAGGACCGCCATGTCTTTACCAAAGTTTTTCTTACCAGCAACCAATTCCTGCAGTTTGCTAAACTCTGCTTTCTTATCAGGATTCATATCGGTAAGAGTTTTAATTTCACTCTCAATTTCACTAACACTATTTCTAATAGAAACTAACTGATAGTTTGTCTGAGAAATAGTCATGTTAATTTCATTGACTTGCTTAGACAGTTCAGTCATCTTTGCAAATCTAGCAGTCTCTTTGACAATTGCTTCCTTAATTTCATCGTGACCGATGTTCATCTCGTCCAGTTTAGACTGTCCTGCTTGCAACTTTTCGTTACGAAACTCTTCCGACAGGTCCTGTGTACATGTAGGACAGACTTTATTTTTTTCAAAGAAAGCGTGTTCTTTCTTGCAAGTGTTCAACTTAACTTCCAGTTTATTGAGATAAGTTGTTAACTTCTGCAGTTTTTCGTCTGACTTTTGATACTCCTGCATTTCTTCATTAAGTTTTTCGATTTGTTGTGTCAGAACAGCAACATCTTCGACCCCCTGGAGTTCTGTTTTTTTATACTCTTTAATTTTTTCCTTCTTCTTTGCTACCGCTTCCTTGTTTTGTTTCTCCAACTCCAGCATGTACTGCTTCTGAAGATGAATCTTCTCCTCAATCAAATGAATATCATAATCAAGTGTCTTGATCTCTTCATTGTTCTCTCTGATTTTATCTTTGAGTAGAACATTCATGGTCGAGAACATTTGAATGTCTAGGATGTCTTCGATAATGTCACGACGCTGCGTGATAGGAAGACGCATAAATGGTACGAAGGTGCTACTACCGAGCACCACAATCTGTGTGAATGACTTGAAGTTCATCTTCAAAACATTCTGTTCAAAATTCTTTTGTTGATCTACTACAGACGCTTCCTGATTCCAAGCATGTCCATTGCAATAGATCTCTAGTTTGTTAGGTTTGATGCTACGAGTTACTTTGTATTCTTTCTTACCAATACTAAACTCAATCTCTGTAACACAATCCTTTTCATTAATACTGTTGACCAGCATAGCTTTGCTGATCTTACGGAATGGTTTACCGAACAACGAAAAGGTAAGAGCATCCAAAATGGTACTCTTACCTGCACCGTTAGCGCCAACAATCAAATTTGTCCTGGATGATACCAGATCAATCTCACTGAAAGTATTACCCGTGCTCAGGAAGTTCTTCCAACGGATCTTCTGAAAATGAATCATAACAATTTGGTGGTACGATGAAGTCGTCTTCTGTGATTATACTATATCTTTGTCCGCTGTGAAGGCAAGCGGCAACCATTGCTTCAACATCTACCTCAGCAAGTTGCAAAGCAGGATTTGTTGGGTCATCTTCCAAGAAAGAAATGTATCGTTCTGCATCACACTGAGTTTCAAAAATAGGAATGATTTTGTCATCGTCTTCATCGAAAACAGAATACACACCCGCAGGTTGATTCTCTAATGTAATTACATACATAGATTCCTCTAGACTACTTCGCATGACTCTATGTATAAAGACTGCATGAGTTTCTTGAGTTCGGTTTTATCAACCTTCAATTCAATCTCATCAATATACTCGGTCAGCAAAGTCAATGTGTCTTTCACATTGAATTCTACATCCTCTACCTCGCTTGTGTCAACTAGGGTCTCAACAATTTTTACATCATGAGCACCTACATTGTAAAGACGATCAACCAGTGACTCAAACATTTGGTAGTCACGCTTCTCTTCGACAATAACTTTGACGAATTTGTTGGCGTAGTCTGAAATATCGAACTTGTTATAATCAGACTGTGTGTCGTCGTAGTAGACTTTTGCGAAAATTTCATACGGATTCTCCACAAACTTGAGCTTGTCAGTCTCTGTATCGAATATATGAAACCCGCGAACTGCTTTATAATCATTCCAGAACATCTGATATGGGTTGCCAAGATACTGGATGTTTCCTTTCTTGGAGCGGTGATGGAAGTGTCCAGACCACACACGCTTGAAGTTGGTAAAGTCTTTACGAGAGAACCCACCTTCAAAGCGCATACCCTCCATGACTTCAAACCCTTCAATCTCGATGTGACTGATCATGATGTCTCCACCCTGCTGAATCAGTTCAACTGCTTGCTCACGGTTCTCCTGGTTGATCCAGGGCATCATCAGGAAGGTCCTACCACCCAGTTCTAGTTCAGTAGGTTCACTGTAGATTGTAATGTTATCGTAAGCGTCGAGAAGCAACTCTGGTGAGTTGATACGGTTTGTATTCTTGTAGTATGTACAATGATTACCAAGAATCATATGTACTTTGTAGTCCTTAAGGCGACTGAAGTAATTCTCACTGATTCTATTGAAGGTGTTGTAGTCCATCGACTTACGATTGTCGAAGGTGTCACCCAGATCAATGATAGTATCAATGCCTTCTTTCTCTAGAGTCGGAAAAAAGACATCATCATAAAACTTCTGAAAGAAATTCCAGAAGTGGATGTTGCCTTTCCGTCCGTCTAGATGTTGATCAGTTATCAGTGCTATTTTCATGAGGAGTATGATCTTTCATTCCATCGTGATTACCATCACCAGGCAGTCTACCATATTCAATGTAGAATACTGTCTGGAGAGACCCTTCTAGTCTAGCAAGATCTCTCTCTATTTTAACATACTCGTCATAAGATGCTTGCAATTCATCCTTTCTCTCTTGGAGTTGTTTGGTTCTCTTAGTGAACCTCTGGATAAGTTGCACATTGTTTTCAACTTTCTTCATAGTTTCCCTCCAACGATTCCATCAAAAGGCTTGGAAGTCCTGCAGTTTTCCCAGTTAGTAGCGACACCTTCCAGGTGGAATCTCGTTCCTGAAATGCAAGCGTCTTTCGTAAGTGCGGTGATGAACGGCGTGCCATCTGTACCATAGCTAGACCACGTTCCAAAGCGTTTCTTCTCGACACGGAATTCTCCATAGGGTGACTCATGCCATTCATAGGTATGATAATCTCCACTCACTTACCAACTCCATAATCAGGTGCGTTCTCTTCTTCAAGTTTACTAATGATGTCTGCATTGGCATGAAGTTTCTGTAGTGCTGCAAGGACCTCAGGAGTTTCTTCCCACTCCCAAGTTTCACCTTTGCTGCTCACGAATTGTCTAGTAGTCATCTATTCATCCTCGTTTCAATGTTTTCTTTAATGGTTCCCATATCAGAATGAGAGGCATTCATTCCTTGCATATCACCAGTGTATGAATCTGTATGCATCACTTCATCGTAACCAGACTTTTCAAGAATTTTATTTTTAATTTCTAGTTGCTTCTTTTCTTTCTGGATACGACGCAGAAATGCGTAGTAAATAATTTGCGTAAAGTATGCGAAGGGATTTTTCGATTTGTTAGGATCGAAGTTGTCAATATATTGCAGGCAGTTTTCAATGCCGTCGCAAATCATGTCCTCCCGAAACATGTAATTGACAAAATTTGGTTTATAAGATAGGTGCGTTGCAATCTTAAGAAAGCAATCTCCAATATAATTGGGCACTCTTGGTCGAGGTTGACCATTCTCTTTCGCTTCAATCACGCTATTACGATAGATAGTGATTGCCTCAAGGAACTCTTTGTTATTTACATAGTTCTCTGTTTTCTTTCTTGTCATTCCTTGTATTGCCACATCGAATACTTTAGACGCTTGTTTATTATAACACTTGCGTCTTGAAGTGTCAACAGAGCTTGACATTCCTCAGAAATATCAGTACAATAACTCTGTCAAGGGTTCAAGGGAACTTATAGCTTATATAACTTCTCTAAGAACTTACGGTTCTCACTGACGGAACCTAGTCTTCCCATCTTTCTAGTGAACTGACTACCATCAACACCTGAGTTGAGTTTTTTAAGAGTCCTCTTATAGAAGGACTCTATTTTTTTATCTGTTTCAGAAATGGTAAGTACATGTTGTTTAGGTATGATGAACATCTGATCGAATGTAGATCTGATCCATTCAACCAGAGTAAATCCATTTACCTGAAGTTTGTTTTTCTGTTGCTCGATTGGAATTACTTCTAGAGGGTGCTCTAGAATCAAACTATCTTCATCTGGCATGTAGCAAACCTTAGATACAAGTTCTTCGCCAGTGACTAGTTTGATTGTCGCATAAAATTCTTCTTCCATTTAGTTTGCTCTAAGGTTGATTTTTATAACCTCATACTTAAAATTCTCTTCATTATAAATGGTGACTCTCTCATTCAAATGACGAAGTGTGTAATTCTGTCCACCGATGTCATCGGCAATGTCGTATAAGGTTGCGATATCTTTGCCCTCACCTTTACGAAGAACACGACCAATACTTTGTAAGTTCCTGATCCGAGACTTGCTTGGTGATGCAAATATAATATTGTGTAATCGTTTGATGTTAATACCAGTAGAGAAGGTGCCGTAAGAAGCAATAATAACAGCGTTGTTTTCCGTCTCAGTAATTTGACGAACTTCTTCTCTATCTTCTACATCAGTGCCGCCGTGAACAAAAAAGATTTTTCGTTCAGGGTCTATGGTTTTATTTATTAATTCATACAATGGTTCCCCGTGCTTCTCTACATAGTTGAAAAGCAGCAAGGTATTACCATCTAAATCATTAACCAGATTCTTGATTAGATTATTTCTACCAGTATGTTCCACGAGATACTCCATCTCGTCATGATATGAATCAAAATATTCAGGAGCATGTTGACATAGTAGGACTTTGATTCTAAACTTAGAAAGGTAACCCGACTTGATTAAATCATCTGTCTTGGTTACACGCTCACAGTCTCCAAACAATCCCTCAAGTACCCACTTGTGAGTCTTGGTTCCGTCTAGAGTACCAGTGAATCCAAAACGATACTTGGCATTGTGCAGTTTAGTCATGATGCCCGTTAGGGACTTTGACTTAAATAGGTGTGCTTCATCACCGATAACACAGTCAATATCATCAAAGTATCTTTTGGGGAATTTGTAGATTGATTGCCAGGTTGAAATAATAATTGGTTTATCCGTATTTTTATCCTTGCCCGAATAAATCTTATGCACATGATCGTCAGCATTCCACCCGTAATCATTAAAGTCATTGACCATTTGTTCTACGAGGGACGTAGTAGGGACGATGATCAGAATTTTCTTGTTGGTAGCAGTATAGTATCTGACGAGGGAATAGATCATCAGACTCTTACCGCTGCCCGTAGGAGAAAGTAACAACTTACGGTTGTACTTAATAGCTTCATAAACTGCGCGATACTGATAGTCGCGTGGTTTAATTTCTGCTTTGGTAATTTTATCCATGAACATCTTGATGCCTGCTGGAGAGACAAAATCATTTGTCTGTACTACTTCTCCATACCAGTCATTGTTCTCAAAGTCAATATGATACTGACGCTCAGATGCCCACTCATATAGATGCTTGAGTAGACCGTTGTATAACTCACCAGTTCCAGGTGAGTACAGTCTGATCATGCCATCCCAGTATTTGTATCTTGGATTCTTCTTTAAGAATTTTGCTTCTGGAACCTCAAAAGAAAAATAGTCTGCTAACTCATGATGAACATGAGGTTCTGCAGACTGAATTGTGAGATAGACTTCGTTCTTCTTTTTTACCGAGAGGCGCGTCATTACTGTCCATTAATAAATTTTTCCCATTCAATAGCACTCTTGACCTGGAAACCCCTGTTAGATATCTGCTTCATTACTTGATCGATCCAGTACATCATCTGGTCTAGATACTTGATCTTTGCTTCTAGGTTGATGATTTCCTCATCAGACTCTAGATACACTTTCATTTTTTCTGAAGTCTTGATGCTTGATCCAAATGGTTTAGAGGCGTAAGTTTTTGCGTCTGCTTCGCCTGAGTAATACTCACGTTTCTCCCTAACCAATTTACGGATCTCAAACTCTAAAGAAGTCTTGATCTGTGAGATATCTGTGTAATGGTTTAAGTATTTATTGTGTTGGAAAGGGATGTTTAGAGCAAGTTGACCTAGATCTGTGGTATACTGTTTGTTCTTAAATTGAAAATCTACTTCAGAATCTTCTGCCCATTCTTCTCTAAGTTTGTCAAATTTATTACGAAGAGTTTCAAAATTCATAAATCAATGCCGCTCTCATTCTGTATGCGATATCGTGTAAACTTGAATGTTGCTGTTGCAGTTAGATACTCGATATTTGTTAAGCTAGCATCATATTGCACTCCTGTCAAGCTTATTGGGAACAGGTCTTCAAAGTTCACATAGAAATTACCGTTGAAATTTGATGTCAATACTTTGATGAGACCACGACTCATTCTGTCAGGTGCATCAGAATGCCCCTCAGAGAGTCCAAACTTACGAATCCAGTTCTGGATCGACATGTAGTTAGTAAAGTCCTCATCGATCAGGAAGGTGACGGTTAGATCACCATACTCAACACCACCACTACCTGGCACAGGTACATTTCTAAACTTACTTGGAAGTGTCGCTACAGACATACTGATGTCTGGAATATTTGCAGACTGACAAAAGAAATCTACCCCCTGAAAATGTTCCAAATAAAATTGGAATCCTACAGGTGATAGATAATTTCTATTTGAAGGTTGCTCTTTATACCATTCAGCAGGCATGTCAACTTCCCAAGCTAATAGTATTTAGCGTTCAGCAGGAGGGTCGTGATAGAACGAATGATCCATCATTGCACGGAACATTTCATCTCTTAGATACCACATGTGCTCTTGCTCCTCAAAGGGTCTTGCAGGAGCACCAGGCCAATACTTGATTCCTTCCTTGACACAGTAGTGTAGAAGTTTGATGTCATGTATTGTTAGATGCAATGTATAACATTCCTCATCTCTTTCCTCTGCCATTATGGATTCCTCGGGTCGATTCCTAGTTCTTCCAGATATGCGATCCACCAATCTGGATCCTTCTTCTGTTTCCAATTAGGCACAGGTTTGCCCATCTCAGAATAATATTCATACAGAGATTCATCGATAATCTGTGCGATCTCCATATTCCTCTTCCTCTTCATCAACATCTGCATATGGATTTTCCAGGTAGGGTCCTCGTTTTCGTAAAGGTTCTTTTCTGACATAATCCGTTTCAGCATTGATAGCACTAATCCAAACAACAAACTTCATGAGTACGAAGATGATTAGTAATGGAGACAGACAGAGCAGTAATCTATATGTCATCATACGAAAATCCTCGGTTCTCCATCCTCATCATCATCCCCCCAGTATCCGTCAAATGGTTCCTGGCACAGTTCTCTGTGCTTTAGAAACTGCATCGCCTGACGCAGTTTCTTTTCATCTTCTTCTGTGAATTTTACTTGATCTTCCATTTTACTTTTGTAGTACCCAGTTTTCTGCATACTCCTCTGCTTCGGTTTCATGACTGAAACGCTTAGTATGAGAAGCGTCTTTATAGATGGTCAAGACTTTGAAGTGATGGTACGCTTCGTCAGTCACCAGGCAGACATGTGCTACCCGTTGTTCATCATCACTGTAGAAAGTGGACATGGTTTTCATAACCGATACTCGTCGAAGATGTCTAAGGCATGTGTGAGGATACGCTGAGCAGACCACTTTTGTTCAGCGGTCCATTCATCGTACATAGTACCATTGTACAGGTCATTCTTAATTTTGAGAAGCCTGCATTTCAAAATATCCTTAGTTATTTTTCCCTTCATTTGGTTTCGGTTCATTAAGTTTCATAAGGGCGTATGCCTTATTATAATAAGGTGTCTTGGTTTCACCCGCTTTCTGGAGTTGGAACACAATACTTTGCCAAATGAAGTATTGCATTGTACTTCGCATAATTTTAATTACAACTATAGTATCTATTTAACATAAAAAAAGGACCCCTTGTGGGGTCCTTGTATTGATTTGTGAACAAATATCACATGAGGTTTTGAACCATAACACGACGGTAATACTGGTTGCGTGAAGCAGTAAGTGCTTCAGCATCAGGATCACCATTTGCCTTTCTAACGAATGGATTAGCGACCATGCCGTAGCGAGTCTTAAATCCAATTTTTGGTTGGAAGGTGTCAGGACCAATAGATCTGACCATCTGGAGTGGTACATATGGGCAGTAGAAGAGTCCTGCGTCATATGGAGAACTACCTTTGTAACCGACCACATAGTAGTGAGAGTCAGAAACATTAGCAGAGTAAGGATCAACGAAGACCTTGATGCGTCCGTTGATAGTACCAACTAGTAGGTTACCAGTGTCATCAACTTCACCGATGGAAGGACCACCAGCACCAGTTAGACCAGAGGTGTAGTCTAGAGTACCAGACATCGCGAGAGCAGAAGCAACATCAGCAGAAGTGATGATGAAGTTGCCCTTTCCTCTACGAGTTTCCTGTGCGATTGCGTTTGCGTCTCTTTCAATCTGGAACATAAGTCCCTTGAATTTCTCAACCGACCATCTGCCGTTGGAGTCAACATCGAGGTCGAACTTACCAGCGTTTGCAGTGTTGTTCTGAGCACCAGGCTTAGCGATGGTGTACACAGTTCTAACAACTTCACGGTTGATTTCAGCAAGGATCTCGCTAGACAGAATGTTAGCAAGTTCCTGCTCAGCATCAAGACCATGGATCGCCTTGAGGTCTTGTGCCAATTCTAGAGTGTATTCTGCTTTGAGAGCTCTGGACTGTGCAGTCACAGAAGTCTTCTCAATGCTGAACGACATTTCTCTGAACAGCTTTCCGCTTTCTCCTAGTGCCTCAGCGTCGTCACGATCCATTGGCTTAACACCACGGTCGTAAGTACCAGAGTCGTTGAGGAGACCAGGGTTGCTACCAGCAACTGGGTTAGCAGTATCGTATGCGTTTGCAGTAGCATCGAAACCTGCAGAGAAGTCGCTGTCAGGCTCGTTGTAGAGTGCTTCTGCACCGTCTCTACCTTCGTAGTGAGACTTCATTGCGAAGATTAGTCCAGTAGGACCACTCATTGGTTGAACGCCGCAGATGTCGTATGCAACCAAGTTAGGCATTGCACGACGGATGAGGCTGATCATTACAGGGTCGAAACCTGCAAGACCACCAGTTTGAGTAGTTAGACCAGAACCAGATAGTGCGTTACCACCGATAGCGCCAGCAGCGTTACCAGCAGAACCACCTGCTTCGTTAAGCATTCCACGCTCTTCGCGCATGAATCTTTCTTGGTTTTCTAACAGAACAGCGGTTACTGCCTTTCTATAGTTATCTTTGATGGAGCCTGCGCTCTCATGACTTAGAACAGGAGACCACTTTTCCGTTAGAGCTTGTGCGTTAAACATTTTGTTTAGCTCCGTTTGTTTTCTCTAAGGATAAAGTGTTAATATTATTTTGACCAACGGTTGAGTGCTTGTAGGTAGTTCGCCATTGCTGGAGATACTTCCTCACTTGCTTCAACTGGTGCCTCTTCAGATACTTCGCTTACAGTCGCCTTCTCTTTAGGGAAGTACGACTCTTTGATTGTGGTGAGTTTCTTCGAGAATTCCTCCTCGGTAGTAAAGTCAACACCTTCAGATAGTGCAGCGAGTTTGTCCTTCTGAGTATCTACTAGTCCTTCTGAAACAGTGTTCAGAACAACTTGCTTAGCAGACTCATTCAGACGATTTTGTAGTTTCACATTTGCCTTGACCTGTTCGTCTAGGCGCTCTTCCATCTCACGAATTGATTCAGCCATACCTTCGACCACATCAACTTTGTCGTCTGGGATCGAAATGTAGTGCTCTTCAAAGAGACCCTTCAGACCTGCAATGAAGTCTTCAGTGATCTCATTTCTGATGCCACGGTCAATAGCAACTTGGTTTTGCTCTACCCATTGACCGATAGCGTAGGACACTGTGCCGTTAACTTCTTCAGAAAGTTCGCTCTTAGCTTCAGCGACTTGCTTCTCAAGTTCGTTAGCGAAGTGTTCTACAAGCTTGTCATACTCTTCAGAGATCTTTGCTTTGACAGCAGCTTCAAAGATTGTCTTTGCTTTCTCAGCAAACTCTTCAGAGAGTTCAGTACCTTCTACGAGGGCACTTACATCTGCGGAAAGATCAAGTTCTTCAAAAGAAGGCTTGATTGGATATGTTACATCAGGTCCTTTGCCAGTTCCGTATGCTACTTCAGCACCAACGGAAGGTTGTGGATCTTTGCCAGGTTTGCCAGAAGTAGATGTAACACTAGAGTCTTGAGACACTGGTGCTGCAGCCTTTGCTCCTGGATTGTCTTCGCCCTCTTCCTTATTGCTATGGAGAGGCTCCGACTGAGACCCACCAAGATCAGTCGTTGACTGATTAGGTGCTACCGAAGGAGGGACGGTTGGCATTGGGTCTTTTCCACCGCCGCGTTGCTGTGGATCACCCGAAACTGCTGAGGGATCTGAACCTGTACCAGGAATTACTGTGGCAGTAACACGAGGCATGGGATCCTGTGCTCCCGCTTCCATAACGACCTGCTGCTCGCCCAGAAACTCCTCAAACTTTTCGTTTAACATATCTGACATTTTGAGTCTTCCCGTAAATGTTATGATTATATCTTTATTTATGAATTACAGTCCACCAAGGAAATCCTCGAACACTTTAAGCGTTCTTTCCTCTAAGGACTGGCGAGTAGACTCGCTCATGTACCTGTGGTATTTAGCAACTTTAGATTCTTTAAGGATACCGTTATCCCAGACCCACTCTTTACCTTCCATGATTCCATTGACGAAAGCATCAGGTGCGGATGGGTCTGCAACGATGTCCGCTGCAGTTGCAAGCATGAAATCATCCATTACATAGTTAGCATCTTCACGCTTGTCGATGCTACCCATGCCTCTGGAAGATACGCCGAGTTGTACACCCTCCCCGAGGAGAGACTCAGCAATCTTACCCATAGGTGTGCCAAGGATTTGTGCTTTACCCATAAAGTTATTTCCCTCTGCTTTGAGAGAAGTAATTCTGTGAGACACTCTATCCAAGTTGACGGATGGACCGTCTGGATGACCTAGTTCACCGAGAGCACGATTTGTTTTTACATACTCTTCGTTGTAGCGATTAACTTCTTTCTCAAGAACTGCAAATGGATATACTCTTCCATTACGATTTCTCAATTCGGATTGAAGAAAAACGCCTTCGATGTAAAGCTTCTTACTATCACCAGTACCCTCGGTGATAATTTTTACATCTTCAATCTGTTCCGTTATCAGTTTCATTTGGAGTATCTCCTACTGGTTCATCAAAGAAAGACTTTGCTACAACTCCTTTGTATGAAGTCATAGCGTCCGATGCTTTTGCATACAACATATCGTGTATAGCATCGATCGCTTCTGCTCTTTTATTATCTGAAATTGCGTTAACGATGTTCACAAATTCAGACTCTGGGTTTGATTGGTCTGCCATGTTAAGATTACACTATAATTTATTTAGTATTTGGGGATGGTTTAGGCGCGGACTTCTGCATTTCTATCTGCTTTTTATGTGCGTCGTCTGCCTTTTCCTGCTCACGAGCAGCAGCATCGTCTGCCTGCTGTTGCTGAATCTCTGGAGCAAATGCAGCATTCTGGCGATCCATCGTATCAAAGGTATTCACATCAGCAGGTGACATAACGAGACCGTTATCGATCTCACTCTTCATCTGCTTATCAATTTCTTTGAACTCAGTCTCTTTCTGCTGTAGAATTTCTCTGCGGATATGTTCGATAGAGAAATACTTTCCGACGAAAGGATCCATTTGAGTGACTAGATTCATACGCTGAGTAGTCATCTCAAGTTCTTTCAACTCATTGAAATGATTGTCGAAGAGATAATCATATTGAATATGATCCTTCATATCATCCCAATCTTCAGGGGAGATTACTCCCTTAAGGATGAGCTGAGTTTTGAGAATATCGTGGAAGAGTTCGCTGAATCTCTTACGGAGACGACCGATGAACTTAGTGAACTTAAGTTCGTCACGGAGGACCTCAGTTGTTTTACCAAGATTGAATCCTTTATTATCGTCGGTGAGTCTAGAAGGAGGAAGGTTGAGTGAGTTATAAAGTTTCTTTTTAAAATACTCAACATCCTTGAGTTCGCCAAGGTTCTGTCCTCCAGGCAGCGTGGTAATCTCAGTTCCACGACCACCCTCTCTACGAGGTAACCAGAAATCCTCAAGCATACTCATATGCTTTTTGTCGTCACGAATCTCACCAGTGCTAGCGTCATACACTAGTTTATTACGATAGCGTGCCATAACATCACGCAAGTATTGTTCCGCTTTTACCTTCGGTAGATTACCAACATCAATGTAGAAAATTCTACGCTCAGGTGCGCGAGACAAACGATAGATAACCAAAGCATCTTCAATCATTCTAAGTTGATTGAGAGACTTGATTGCTTTATGCAAGAAACTTAGAGTAAGTCTCTTGTTTAAATCTTGGAGACCAGATGAGCAGAATGTGATGGAGTCTGTTGCCATCTTGATTCCTTGATTGTTGGACATGTCTCCAACAGGACCAAGGGCACCACCGCGAATGTATCCGCGTGGATTGTACAGATAGTAATCAATATAACCACCCCAATCCATGCCTTTTGCAGACTGTGCTTCTGCAGGTGTTAGGGATTTTTGTTGCTTTGTTTTCTGGCGAATCTTTTTAATCTTTAGAGGATCGATGTACCTTAATTCAAGGATACCTTTCTTCGGTGCCTCTAGATCGATTACTTTATGATAGAAAATTCTACCATCGACATACCAATTTCTGATGATCTCATGTGCGCGATCATCAAAGTTGAGTAGACGCTTGATGTAACCAAACTCCTCACGGATCTTTTTCTTTACACCAGCACCAAGTTCTAGATTTTCTAGATTGATATCTACACAACTATCGTTGTTATCGTTAACAACAAATTCATTTACTACTTCATCAACAGCACTGTCAACTTCTGGATGTAGTGCCATGTCACGATAGCGACGAATGAGTTCAAACTCATCGCGACCATTGTTATCAAGATCTACATAAGTACCAAAATAGCCCCCTGCAGCAACTGCAACGGGCTCGTCAGCAGAAGGAGGGACAGGGGACGCACCCTTCTTTCCCTCCTTTCTGTTAATTTGAAAACCAAATAACTGACTCATTACTAAAAACTAAAATGACTCGTAAGTCTATTTAGTCGATCAAGGAATAGCGATTCCGCCTTCCGCTCCGCTAGACTCAACGGTCCAGTAAGAGTATTGGAATTCAACTGAGAACTCCTCAACCTGATCGTTGCTATCATAAGCAAGATCGATTTGAGAAACACTAGTTGGGAATGCATACCAGAGCTTATACTTTCTAAGTACATCTCCACCATCACTTGCATCTTTAGCAAGTTGAGAAACATATAGATCAGCAGTATACTTGCCAGTCGAAGTTGGACTGAATGCAGCAGCAGTGTTACCTTCATGAGAGTTCATTAGGTTCATCCACTTCTCGAAGTATTGACGAACCTTCATGTCCTTATCATTGATAAAGGTTGCTGTCCAGTTATCGAATGTTCTGTCACCAGCGATCTTGACTGTTCTTCCACGGAAAGGAACTTCAATAGTTCCAACACTAGAAGCAGGAAGTGCTGCAGACTTGCATAGAATGTTAACCAGACCAGTTTCTGCACCGACATCTGAGGGGAAGTTAACTTCCACCTCAAACATATTTGGTCTTACGCCAGACGCTACCTTCTGTAGGAAACCTTCGACGTTACTTGAAATTGCCATTTGTTTTTAACCTCTTAGAGCTTATTTATTGTAACGATGTTATAATCAGCGTCCGACTACTTCTTGGAAGGAAACGCCAGTTCTAGTTGCTGTAAATGTTACAGTAACATAGTTGATAGAGCGTGTTGGCTTCAAGAATAGTTCAGCAACAAATTCGTTGCGATCAATGACATCAGGTGTGTTGTTGGAAGTGTCGCAGACAACCAGATAATCCTGGAGTCCTTGTCTTGCCTGAACTTCACTTAGATATGCATTAACTGCAGCGGAGAAGTTGGAACGAGTCAGGTCATCATTGAGTTCAAATAGAACTCCCTTAGCAAGTCCTTCAACTCTCTTCTCAATGTTGAGGAAGAGACGGCGAACATTGATTCTGTCGAATGCAGAAGGAGATGCAAGTGCAGTCTTGTCACCGTAAAGAACGATGCCGCTGCCGCTAACAGAAACAATTGGGTTGATTCTTGCACTATAGAGTTCGTCTCTGTCTGCCTTAGTTGGGGAATAAGCAAGCTTCACAGCGTTACGAATACCACCTCTGGACAAACCAGCAGGAGAGAACCAATCATCTAGAGCAGTAGAGGTAGATACACACAGACCAGCAACATCACCGTTGCAAGGAATGTAGCGATACTTGTCATTGAAGCGGTCATACATGTACTTGTAACCACTGTCAAATACTGCATAAGAAGTAGAAGTCATACCAGCAAAGAATGCTAGAGTCTGCTCTTTCTGCTGTACTTTGTTTAGAGCGCCAGCACTACCGATTTGGTTTCCTCTGAAAGGAGAAACGAAAGCAATAGAGTCTCTGCGACCTGCAGCAATTGCAATTGCCTTGAGTGCCTTGACTTTAGTGTCTGCTTCGTTAGCACCAGATCCACCCATTAGGATGAAGTCAGCACGGACATTCTCGCTATCACCGAACTCGTCATATGCAGCAGAAATTTCACCAGCAGAGTATGCGTAGTCGTCAGTACCACCAGATAGACTTGTTTCTAAAGAACCACCAAGTGCCATAGCACCGTTAGTAGAATCAGATCCAGAGTACCAACCAGCACCAGTAGTTAGAGGAGATAGTCCTGCACCATGGAAGACAAACTCAGACTGCTCATTTAGAACAGACTTGAAGTAAGCATTAGCACCTTCAGCAGTCTTTGCATCAGACAGTTTAGAGAGATATGTTAGACGCTCTACGACTGTGTTAGCAGCACCAGTTACAGCACCAGATACATCAATAACTGCCACATGAACTTCGTCCTTGCTGATGTTATTAGCAGCAGCAAAACCAGATGTACCAGGACGAGGACCGATAGCGGATAGTTTCAATCCAGTACCAGCGATATCGGTATTTGTATACCAGTCAGAAACTGCAGAAACTGCAATCTGAGTATCAGTAACAGAAGCAACATCGAAGGTTGCGTCAGCACCACCACCAGAAACCGTTACAGTATCACCGACTAGGTATCCAGTACCACCAGCAACGATTGTTACTCCAGTAACTGCACCCTCTACAGTGTCAACAGTAAATGTTGCGCCACTGTTACCACCAGCGATAGAGACTACATCTCCAACTGTGTATCCAGTTCCAGGTGAATTAAGTACAACAGATGTGACAACACCAGTTGTAACAACAACATCAACTGTCAAACCAGAACCAGTACCACCTGTGGTAGCAATGTTAGCACCCGTTGCATAAGATGCACCGCCAGATGCTAGTGTAATTGTTTGAGGAACACCAACTGCAACTGCAACATCAACAGTTAGACCAGATCCAGAACCACCAGTGGTAGCAGCACCAGATGCTGCTTGATATCCAGTACCACCGACTAGAGATGTGGTGCTTGCTGCGATACCAGTGTCAGGAATGTCTAGTTGATCAGCAGTTGTGAGTCTAGTTGCACCATCGAGAGCGACTGCAGCAGTTAGAGTAGCAGCGTCATAGCTGAGAACTCTACCAGTTGCACCACCAACAAAGGTTAGTTGACTATCAACTGCAATACCAGCAGGTGCAGCACCGAAGGTGACATACTGGTCAGCACCAGCGTCAACTACAACAACCTTCAGAGCAGAACCCCATGAACCTGCAGAGCGTGCTACAAACTTTTTAGATGTGCCAGTGCCGCCTTCCCAATCTGCCTCGTTTCTGACTAGGACACCAGTCCCATCATCAGTTGCGTTTAGAGCACCTGTCTCTGCTCTAACGACAGCGAGTTGACCGCCATATCCTAGGAACTCAGATGCAACAAACCAATCTTCTGCGTTAGCATCAGAAGGCTTACCGAATACTGTGAGTAGATCCTTTTGGGAAGCAATTTGAACGACTTCACCAATCGGTCCTTTTTGGAATGTGGAGGCGAATGCACCAGTAATACTAGATGTATTGACAATTACTGCATTCGACAGGTCTCGTTCTCTTAGAACAACACCAGGCGAGATTTGACTTGCCATGTTTAGACTCCTATTGAATGTCCAATTAATCTAAAAATATTTATGAATAGGAGTATTTTCAGCGGGGAAACAATGCATGAACATACTACCAGTCAGGATACTCCCACTTTGTAGTATCAGACTTTCTCTTACTTAAAATTCTTTTTTTAGTACACTCCTTACATTCATATGAATATGCAGATCGCATATTCTTTTTATGTTTGCGAATCAAATAGTAATCCATAAGAAGATCTTTGCTCTGTCCACATGACCTACATCTTCTCTCTGTAAAAAGAAGGTGATCCAGACTGAATTGATCTCCAATATCCATTAGTAGTTCCACATATAGGATACTTCTTCCTGAGTTGTGCCGTACCACACAGTTCCGTCGTCATCCACGAAGGTATCGTCACCCAAGCCGTCATCAACAAACCCAAAAGGAGCCATATCTTGTTCAATTTGATTTCTTTGTTCTTCATAAATTCTCCTACGGATGTCCTGGTCGGTCATCTCTTTAAAGTATTCTTGCATGACCAACCATGCAAATAATACCATGCACATAACTAAGTCATCATGGTATCCTTCATCTGCTTCCCACGCTTGTTTCTTCTGTACAAATGTGGTAAGTTCCTGGAAGATCTGGAAGTCATTGAATAGTAACTTGTCCTCCTCAACAATTGCTTTTAAGTTAGCACAACCAATCTTCTTGACGGTCACACTCATCTTAACACCTAATTGTGTTTTGTTTCCTGAGAATCCTTGTCCGACGACTTGACCTGCTCTGCCACGCATAGCACACATAAGGACATTAGGGTATTCAAGATCGTAATTGAGAGTAGCAGCAATAGAATCTCCAATGTCGTTTACCTCTACTAGGATGTATGGCATGTTATATTGCTTGGCAACCTTAAAGATTACCGAGGGAAACATGACAGGTTTGATTTCATTATCTCTGAACTTTGCAACAATTTTATACGGAACAGTGGTAATGTCAAACACGACGAAAGCACTGTAGTCACCACCGATACCTCTGGCAACATCAACAGTAATAATATATTCGTTACCCTCTTGTGCTCTTTCGTAGATATCAAGTCCTGCATTGCTAGCAATTGGATCGTGGAACGGTATAGTCTGTAGTTTCGATGGACTGATTAATGTGTCAGCAGAACCAAGGAAGTCACACTCAAATTCCTGTGCGAACTGTCTTGGTGATGTGTTTTTAATTGTTTCTTCTTTCCACTTGGCATCTCTTCCAGGGACCTGCGACCAGTGTACTTCGTTTGTGACATAATCATTCTTGTTTCTCCTAGCATCCTCCCACATTTTGTAGAAGTGATTCATGCCATTAGGCGTGGAGATGATTATGACTTTCGTTGATTTACCAGACGTAATAGTAGGATAAACAGAGGCAAAGAATTGTTCTGCAACATGGTTTGGAACGAACGCAAACTCATCGAGGAAGAGGATATTGAACGACATGCCTCGGACAGCACTTGCAGATGTAGAAGCAGCCAGAATTTTTGATCCGTTTTCAAGTTCGACATTACCTTTGTTCCATACAAGGATACCATGCTGCATCCACTTTGGCAAATTTTCGTATGCTAATTGAAGACGACCGAGTAGTTCCCTTGCGGTAGATGCCTTGTTAGCCAGAATACCAATGTTAACACTATCGTAGAAGATAGCGTAATAAAGCAAATAAGCAACAACAGTGGTCGATTTGCCAGTTTGTCTAGGAAGTTTTGCAATGTTAAATCTATTGTTATGGAAGTCACGAAGGATCTCTTTCTGGAAATCATACATGTCAAAAGGCACAAGACCTTCATCCAGAGAGATGATCTTAATATAATTCATAGCAAAATAGATTGGATCATTTTTACATTTGATCCATTCATCAATTTGCTTTTTTGTAAAATTAATTGAGGTCCCTGCTTTCTTCAGGTTCGGGTTACCCAAATATACATCATTACTAGACATTATTTCTCAGCAGCATATAGAGCAAAGGTGGATGTCGTTATGACAGTCATCATATTAGCAATATGTTGTTTAGTGTCACTATCACACTTATTAGTTATAGGAAGAAAGCATCCAACTATCGTCGTTGCAACTATCACCAACTGAAAGAAGATGACGAACCTAATTAAATCAATAACTTTGTGCTTGGTATCCATTTAATTATTTAGAGGTCACCAAATCTGTCTCTAAGATCTTCCATCGATTTTTTCTTTTCATTAATCATGCCGTCGATGTATCCAGCACGATATTCCCAGGTTTGACCACCTTGCTTTCCTTTCATAGGATTGATACATTGGTGATTGCCTAGTTTGTTGCAAACAAGTCCTGCTAGGTCCAGTTCACTAGAGTCTCCTGTGTTACCTGTACCACGCCAGACATGCTGTCCGTTGATCCAAGTTGCACCGCACTTCTCGCATTCTTTCCGTTCTATCTTAAGATCAGAAAGCTCTCGGTCATCGGTCATCTTTCTTGAGCTCCTTAATGAGTTTATTATAATCAGGTAGGTCTTTGATAAGTTGTTGTTCTAACTTACGACGCATAAGATACATCCTAAAACGGACCCACGCATAACGCAACTGGAGGTCTAGGTATGCAAATAACCGCATCGTTTCTTCTACACCTGCATATGTAATGCATAGAATAACGACTGCGATTACAACATAAAATCCTAGCATATGTACCACTCAGTTACATCTATTATAGGATATGTAGGTAAAAATTGTGTAACAACGGGCTACGATTTATGTCCTTTGTCTTCATCATCCCATGTAAGTATCCTATAGATGACATAACTAACTCCCATCAGTAGAAGGATGATCGATATTATCACACTCCACACTGGATCGTTCGTGTTCTCCAGTGGTCTCAGTATGAGGTTCATGTTTACTAAATGGTTCCCAGTGTTCCCAACCATATTTATGGACAAGGTGCATACCAATAATTGGTACGAACACAAGAAAAAACCCCATGACGCCAAGGCACCAGGGGGTCTGCATCACTGACCTAACAAACAGTTGGACATGTGTCATGACACAAAATATTTCTGTAGAACTGCAATACGCTCTTCTTCATGAGCAATGATATCTAATTGATCTTGAATGGCAGCAAGCACATCGGGATGCTCTCCAATACCAACAGGATTCTTCAGATAGATCTCAATGTTGAGTCTCGCTTTCTCAATATTACCTGTTGCGTTTGCTTTTAGAGCGGTAAGAATTTCATTTCTCATGCTGGATAATCCCAATCTGTGATAAAGTTTACTTTGTGTGATGGTCCCCAACCACCAAGATAGAGGTAAGGAACAGTGCGAACGGGACAACTGTCACCAGTACAGAGAAGGTCATCAACGATTCGCCAGGATTCCATAACTTCGTCAGCGTGGACAAAGTGTGATTGGTCTCCATTAATAGCATCATAAAGTAATTTTTCATATCCGTCAATCGCTCTATCCTGAGGATAGTCATGTGTTAGAGTTGCTTCTTCAAGGTCGTCATTCAAACCAGGAGATTTAATATCCATGCGGATATCTAAGTGAGGGTTGGGTTGAAGACGCATGACAATGCGATCGTTAATTTCACCCTCATATAATTTGAGTGGTGGTGCTTTTAGTTTGATGACTACTTCGACGCATTGATATGGTAATTTCTTACCAGTCATGACGTTAAAAGGAACTCCCTCCCAACGCCAGTTATCGACGAAAAGAGAACCAGCAAAATAGGTAGGAGTGTTACTGTGAGGATCAACCCCCTCTTCATTACGGTAGCCATCATACTGTCCCAAAATCAGATTAGTACCTAGTCTAGTGGCGGCAAGCACCTTTGTCTTCTCACGTCTTACTTCCCTAGCATTCATCTTGCTAGGTGGTTCCATTGCTACGAGAGCAAGGACTTGTAGGATGTGATTCTGTAGCATGTCACGGACTGCACCAGCAGTCTCATAGTATTGTGAGCGACCTTCGCATCCAATAGTCTCTGATGCAAAGATCTGAATCTCGTCTATGTATTGGCGATTCCAAAGTGGTTCCAGAAGTATATTGCTAAACCTAGTGGCAAGGATATTATTAACAGTATCTTTACCAAGATAATGGTCAATGCGATATACTTGTTTCTCGCGTAGATGTCCAGCAACCACTCGCTGTAAACTATCAGCAGATTTAAAATCAGTCCCAAAGGGTTTTTCGATAACCACTCTGGAGTGTTCTGGGTCATTGAGTTTATCCGCCTCTTTAAGATTGATAATTGCGTTAGCATACCTTTCTGGCGGCACAGATAAAAAGTAAGTATTATCGTGGAGATAATTAGGAAGGTGACGAAGAGAGTCAACATTGTCCAAGTCCGCTGAGATGTAATCTAGATGATGTAGAAATTCATCAGGATAATCACCAAGAGATTGTTTCCATTGTTCTGCTGTTGGTTGTCTTCTAGCACAACCAGTAATTAAAAAATTCTCTGGGAGAAGACCTTTCCCCCAGAGTTTGTAGAGTGCTGGTATTAATTTCTTCTTACATAGATCTCCAGTAGCACCGAAGATTACGATGCCCCTAGTGAGCTGTTCCGTTTCCGTCATAATTATCTGATTCGTAGTAGACATTTTCACCTTTTCGTAGCCCGAAGTATACCGTGGAAAGTACAAACGGTATGGCCAACCATCTAAGTGCTTCACCTAACATCGTGACCACCGAACATAGCTCTCATACCATTTAGGACTTTGTTTGCGAAGCGTCCGAGTCGTCGTGACTCGAATCTGGAGTATAGAGCAGAAGAAATAACAGGGGCTGGAACACCGAGATCCACAGCAGCGTGGACAGTCCAACGACCCTCACCACTATCTGATACTCCCCCATCGTATCCGCTAAGCTCGTTATCGCGGCGTAGAACATCAGCGGTAAGGTCAAGTAACCAACTACCAACAACGCTACCACGACGCCAAAGCTCAGCAACTTCAGCAACATCAATGTCATAGCAATAATCTTCTGGGTTATCCATTGGAGCAACCTCAGCATCTCCTTCCTTGACATATTTTGCACCAGCATTTCCTTCGTGTAGAATATTAAATCCCTCCGCGTATGCTTGCATAATACCATACTCGATGCCATTATGGACCATCTTGGTAAAGTGACCTGCTCCAGGACCCCCACAATGCAACCAACCGTGTTCTGCTGATGTGAAGTGACTCATAGGATCGGTACGTTGGGCAGCGGCAACTCCTGGGGCGAGTGCCCTAAAGATAGGAGCGCAGACGGATACTGCAGTATTTGCACCACCAACCATAAGACAGTATCCACGGTCCAAACCGTAAACACCACCACTAGTACCGCAGTCAAGATACTGGATGCCCAGTTTCTCCAAGCGTTGTGCTCTGCGACGGGTATCCTTAAAATTGCTATTGCCATGATCAATAATAATATCTCCTTCACCACAAAAAGATAATAGCTCATTAATTGTATCCTCTACTGTTTCTGCTGGCACAACCATCATAAAGATGCCAGGTTGATATGTACCTTTGTCTGTGGTTTTAACTACTTTAACAAGGCTTTCCAAAGTATCTGCAGCTGAAGTAATATACCCACTTTCTGCTGCCTGCTTTGCTTTCTCATAATTTCTACGATATCCTACTGTTTCAATTCCAGTCTTCATCATGCGGCGAGACATACCCTCACCCATTCTACCTAATCCGATGATACCTACTTTCATAACTTTATAGTGTGATTTTTAACCATGGTAATAGAGGTGGAATTACTCCGATAAGTCGAAGTAGACCCTCAGCAAAAAGTGCAAGAACAACCCAACCAACACAAAAACTGATAATTGAAGCGTTACGATTATGTTGTCGTATGGCATCATCTATCATCTCCTGTACTTCTTCTTTGGTTGTTAAGTGTGGCGGTTCAACTTTTTTTCCACGCCACCACCATTCTTTATGCATTAATAATCTCCATTGCTTTTTGTAACTCCCTAGAGTGATCTAACTCGTCATTCAATATTTCAAGGATCTTGTCGTCGTGACCGTGGAATGCTAAGTGTTTTGCATATGTTTCTGCTGCATGAATTTCTACTTCATACGACAGATGGTATGCAGACTTAGGAGCCAACCAGTAATAAACCACATTGACCCAATAATAGATAAGGACGAGGTGCTTGGCGACAAAGCGATCGATAAAATAAGCATTACCGCCCCTGCTTTCCATATATTCCAGATGTTCAGTTTCATTAATACTTTGATCGAAGTGTTCTTTCATTAGATAGAGATGTTCGGGTCCGCGAAGACCCATGCTCTCTCGAAAATGTAACACGCTCAAAAACGCAAAGTAGGGTGCCCGAGCAATTTCCTCAAGCACCCAGAATCTCTGGTAGTCTCTCCCTCTATAAAGGAAGTCTAGTATCGCAACAGTGATGTCTAAAACAACAGTGTTGAATTTTTTCATTCTACATGTACTGTGCCTATCATGCCCGCACCTTTATGTGGACCGCACCAATACTCGTAATCACCAGCATCCGCAAATGTGATGTCTTGTGATTCGCCAGGAGAAAACATTAGTGACTCTCTGGATAGATCGGGGCGACCCTCCACAATAATATTGTGTGGTGGTAGCATGTTGTTTTCAAAATGAACCGTGTCTCCTGCAGAAATAGTAATCTCTGCTGGATCAAAAACTAGGTTCCCATTAGAACCCATGATTACATCTACAGCCCATGCTGGAGATGCAAGAAATAGTGTAGCTAGAAACGCAAAAATAAACTTCATTCGTAATCAACCGAATATTGTTCTTGATAAACCCTGAGTTTATTAATTAGAGCATCATATTGATCCCACATAAATTCGGAACCTGTCTTCTCTTGGTAGAGTTTACAGGCTTCGATAAGGCGGAAAAGGTCAGCGTCGTTAAGTCGCATCGTCACTTCAAAACTCATAATTAATTATAGGTATGTCAATCAGTTTTTGCGAATTTTAATAATAATTTAATAAGTTTGTCAGCAATTCCAAGCACGAAGAGACTTATTGATACGACTGTCTTTATCGTTAGCAGTTTTCTTAGAAGTCAATTTCTTTTTCATGCCTTTCATCCTCGCACAAAAACTTGCTCTACGAGGGTTCCCAACTTTTTTTGAAGGTGCCTTAAGATCGCTTCCTGGGTTCTCGCGCTCATACGACTTTCTACCTTTTTCATTCAATCCTCCAGATTTGTTTTTACCTTCCTTGCGTGTCCATGCTGCTTCCGCAAGTTCTTTAAATTCTTTATAGTTTTTCATCGCTTGCCGCCTCCCATTTCCTTGAGCATTTTTTGTAACTCAGTCGTGCTACCGACAAACATTGCATTATTAGTGACAGAAGATGGACCCTTCTTTGCTTCAGCATCAAGATCCTTCATCTTTTTATGTAGGTCTTGAAGTTTCTCGGTCATGTCAGCGACATGCTTCATTGCCGCTACAGCGACTTCATACGCTCTTGGGTGCCCTGACTCCTGAGCGACCTCTAAAGCGCCTCTGACTGCCTCCTGTCCCTGATCTATGAGACTGTATAGTTCTCCCCGAGTATACTCGTAATCTTTTGTTTTGTCATCCTTGTCAACTTTAGGAGGAACAGGTTTGATTGGTTTACTTTCCTCAACAACTTCAGTGTCAATGTTGAGAATGTCTTCCATGTTTTCTTCTAGACTACTCATAATACCTCAAACCCTTCATTGAATCCAAAGTCATCTGTGCTGACAACTAGTGCATCATCCGCTGCATCGATGACACCATCCTGATTCTTATCCTCCAATGCTTTTGGTGAGTAAGATAGTTCTGCTTGTCTCTTACTGACATTCTTATCACCAAGAGTTTCAATGATTCTCGCCTTACGAATAACCTCTGCCTTGCTGTAAGGACCGTAGATGTAAGACTTAACTGTGAAACTGAGTGTCCATACAATACTTCTTCTGTCTAAGAAACTATCATCCCAGTCATCTTCATAGTTTACATTGTTGAGTTGCACTGCAATGTCACGCTTCTCATCCATATCTGGAATGAAATTAACTGAGACATTAAATGCTGGTTGGAAGTATGGAAGAATCTGCTCTAAAATTTGTAGTCCGTCATCGCTAGACTTTGCAATGATACCTAACTCAAATGTTAGATCATATGGTACTGGTACATATTGTACTCTGATTTCATTAGCATCATCTTCTGCTGGTTTAGATGCTCTAGTTTTTTGTATAGAACTTGTCTTCCTATTTGCATCATAGGACACATCTACCAACTCAAAGTAGAGTCTTGGTAATGTGATAGCAACCTTTCTTGTGGTTGGGTTTTCTTCCAGTCTGGTTAGGAATTTCTGCTTCGGTCCATATGCCAGCGGAACCTTCGTAGACTCAATGACAGTATTGTCTTCGGGATTTTTCTTACGAAGTTCTATGTTATTAAAAAGTGTTCCGAAAGCAATTACAGTCTTACGAATTGCCTCGTTATAAAAATGTGGTCCCAACATCAGAAGTCACCTGTTGTAAAATTACCAAATTCACCAAATGGATTGACTTCGCCCCAATCAATTAGATCGTCAGCTTCATCTTCTATTTCTCTGTTCTGTGCATATCCTTCATTCTCCATCGATAAATTATCGACGGTTGTGATTGCTCTAGCAGTACCAGATTCGCCACCAGTCAATGTCTCACCAGTAACAAAGTTACCAGTCCTATTTATTAGCGTCAGTACATCGGTATCACGATCCCAGAAGGAAACCTCTGCAGTGACACCAGATGTAGAACCAGTGACAGTCTCACTTAGATGGTAGTCTCCAGTTCCTGCGGTATCCATCTGCAACTCAATCGAGATAGATTGCTCTTCCTCAATTGTATCGATGGTTGGAATACCAGTTTCAAATGTATCACTACCAACCTCGTAGATCTCTGCAGTCATCTGGTAGATGTATGTCTGACCTAGTTGATAGAATGGTGCTTCTCTTTCTACAAATTTAATTTCGTATAGATCTTGAGTCAGTGGATAGTAGATTAGATCACCCTCATTAGGTCTACCATCAACGGTGGTGATGTCTGCAAACTCTTGGAATACATGACTCCATCTATTTTTAGAAACCACAAAGGTGATTTCATCTGTGATGCGAAGACCAAACTTACTTACAAATTCTGATGGAGATCCAAATCCTTCAACATTTACTAGAAGCATCTCAATCATATACTGAGTCTTAAACTCAGAATATAAAATGTCATCTAGAGTTTTGTCCATGATCATCTTCCTTGGAAGATAATACACATCCGTACCAAACAGTTTTATCTGTTCGTCTACTAGGTTTTGGATGAGCGACTGCTCAGATCCAATACCACCATGTTGAGGAAAATAGATACTTTTCATCCGATCATATCTAGTGGGGGAAGTTCAAATGTGCTAGCAGATGCTGCCATCATTTCTGCTATCTCTGTGATTGCATCTTGATACAACTCTCTACCATTTAAGGATACTCCACCAGGAAGAGTTACTCCATTAAACTTGATTAAGTTTTGTCCCCACTGCTTCTTGATTAGAGAAGTAGCGTACTTTTTTACAAATGGATCGTTATAAGTCTGAACAAACGAGTCAGGGTCTAGAGCTCTATAACAATCAATGATCAAATAGTTATCTGGATTGATCATCGATTCATCTACATCAAGATATAATCTATCTTGACGCTGATTAAATCTATACTCAATGAACGATCCATTGTTGAGAACCATATCCATGGTCTCTAGATATTGCTTGATCATAAAATAATTGAGAATATCAAGTGATCCAAACGCATATAGATCGTTTAGAAAAATTTGATACTCTAGTCCAAATAGATTATTACGAATAGTATTACTATTCAGACCAAATACTTTTGAGATTCCAACAATGTGTGGAGGAATATCAAGATAGTTATCAGTTCTTTCCCAGTCTGTACTGTTGATAGTATCAGTCTGAGTCTGTGGAGTTGCAAACTTTGTCTTATCAGCATCAGTAAATTGATGCTTCAAGTACATTCTTTCGACACCATCAAAGTGACGCTCTCTGTAGTATTGGAGAGCGTCATCAATAGCGTCATCAATCTGGTCATCATCTACATTGATTTCAAGAACTGGTGCGCCAAGTTGTCTGAGGCAGTAGTCCCTGAGTTCTGATCGACTGGCTGGTTGTGCCATTACTGCCTCCTATTATGCCTGTGCTTCTGCCCAACGCAAGTTAACCGTAGCGTTGAATGGGTTACCTGATGTAGCATACACAGTGATTGCTAGAACATCGGGACCATTCGGGAATGTACCTCTACCACCGATAGGAGTGTTGGTAAGTTCCTTCAGTTCAGATAGATCGATCTGGTCTCTACTGCCAGGAGATGCCACGAAGGAGAAGACTCTCTCACCAGGCTGAGCATATGGTGGAGTTTCAAACACATAGGTAGAAGATCCAGCTGTGCCTGCACGAGTACGCTGAGTGAAGAAGATTCTAACTTCAGAACTAGTATAGTATCTAATGTTAGTAACCGTGGTTCCTCCAGGTAGGTTAGGTCCAGTCACCTGCATACCTACGCCAACGCCATTAACAGCAGATCTGTTAAAAATAACCCAGTTAGCATAGTAGTTCTGGGTTCGTGAGTTGGTAGCAGAGATGGTAGAACCACCACCAGACCAGTTTGTCGTTGCACCAGATGCAATCTGTGCAAACGATGGTTGTCCACCAGATCCAGATGTATTCAAACCAAACCATTCAATGTCTGCTGGATTGGTTGGATAGTTGATTGGGTTGAGAATACCCTCAACAACAACACCCTGAGAACTTGTACCACCCTGAGTCGTGATCTCACAGTTCTTAAGTAGCAACTGTGCTCTATTGATCAGTTCTCTCTCACCTAGGTCACCAGTCAATGCGTTAGAAACGCTAGGTGATAGTCTGATGAGGAACAGAGTTTCTTTAATCGTAGAGATCTCAACCTCAGTCGCCTGATAGTTGAACAAGTATCCACGGTCAGAGTCAAATCCACCATCAGTTAGGAATGCAGAACCCCAGTGGTTGATCTGTGGAGTTGCTGTATTAGATAGTAGAATGACACCAGAGTTCTTGGCGTGCTGTGTTGGAGTGCCTGCAGTGTATGTCCTGTTTGCACCTGCAACATAGTTGGTCAAGTTAGCATTTCTAGTTAGACCTAGAAGTCTATTTGTTGTAGCATTCTTAGTTGAATATCTAATCAACTCATTACCAACATAGACAACACCTGTTGGTGGGAAGAGGGACACATCAGCAACATCTAGATGTTCGATTGCTACATCATCAATTTGCTGTGTCAAGAAAGACTTAGGACCTTCGTTGATAACTTCATAACGGACGGGTAGGTTACCTGAACGCATGAATGCTTCACGGTTTCTGTTGTTGTTCTTAAGTCTATGACAGAAGACGAAGTTACCAGATGGACCTCTGAACATCCAGTCAATGAAACCAGCACCATACCAGGAATACTGGAATCCGATCATCTGCATCTTATTGATAGCAATGTTGTAACCAGATTTACCAGTTCCATCACACTTGTCAATGTTCCACTGTGTTTGTGGAATAATAATATCTTTAGTTAGAGCACACTTGGTATTGTTAACTGCGACAACTCCTCTGAAGTCAGGGTTAACTGTCATCTGAGTGTCAGTTTCAATCGATGTGACCACATGAGTCATACCTCTGATGACAACTCTGTCACCAACAACCAACTGTTCAGTAAATTTGGTGTTAACACCTGTGATTGCGTTGCTATCGGGAGTAGCAGAAACTGTACCAGCAATCTGGAATGTAGAAGATCTCAAACCAACTGCAAGGTTGGTTCCGTCATACTGGAAGAAGATTCCGTTCTGGTCATCAAATGCACCAGATCTGACAGTAGAACCTTTCCACTGATAGAGAGCAACCTGTGGTTGTTCACCGAATGTTGGAGTTGTAGTACCAAGAGTTTCTACTGCGAGGACAGTAAATGTAATTTCATCAACAATCGATGCAACAATATAGTGGTTATTGTATCCGACAGTATTGATACCATCAAGTGCAATTTCTGCACCAACCTGTAGACCATGGTCAACATCATCTGTAGTAACAGTGATGATACTACCAACAGCAATACCATTAGCAGTAACTTGTCTTAGGTCATATGAAGGAGCAAACAGAGCACCAGTGGTATACATGATACCTTTACCTGACTGATATCTGATATACTTCTTAGACTGACGAATTGCCTGAGCACTGTGTGATGGGGAACCCGTTCCTAGTTGAACACCACCGTCAAATGGTCTGTGAGTGTAGAAGCAATCTGGTCTTGCATAGATGGATCCAGCAAGAGTAGGAGATGTGGAAACAGTTCCTGTAGATCTAACTGTGTAGATAAACTCATCTGGTGCAGGAACTTCTTCTACGAAGAATGGTCCTGCTGCTAGATCATGTCCAGTACCAACAGATGTGATCGCTGTTAGAATTGTATTACCTGGAACTAGTCCGTGGTTGTTGGGGAACTGAGCTTTAATTCTCGCAATTGCTGCGTAAACAATAGTTGCTCCGTTCGCAATATTACCAGTTGTTGGAGCAGAGATAGCAACAGATGGATAGAATGCAATAGAGTCTCCAGAAACTGGAGTACCAGTTGCGCTAACTGCAAGGATAGCACCATTAGTAAAGTCAACATCAGTGACTGTAATGGTCATATCGTTGGCAGGAGAAGTACCACCAAGTTGCTCACCACCGATTGTAAATTGATATCCAATTTGATAACCAGTACCTGCATTGTCAATGTCAGGATTGTAAGCACCACCAGTAATTCTAGGGAAGAATGTAGCGTTGAAAGCAGTGCTGGTTGGTGTTATTGACTCGAAAGATGCGTCACCAGATGCTGCAGTACCACCAAGAGTGAAAGCAGTGATAGATCCAGATGCATCAACAGATGTAACTGTGATAGTCAGGTCATGCTCAATGTTGTTACCGCCAAGATCACCACCTAGTAGTGTGATAGTATCGTTAGGAGCATATCCAGAACCTGGGTTTCCAACAGTTGCGGAATATGTTGGTGATGTGGATGTATTTTCGTTAGGAATAAAGTTGGTGCTAGTGAGTGTCTGTGAATCTGCTGCAGATGCATCACCTTCAAATGTAGAAGTTGCAACAGTGAATGCAGAACCAGGAGCAATAGCTGTGATTCTTACCTTACCCTCGCCACCTGCCTCAGCATATACATATGCAGATCCTGTGGATAGATCATTAATAGCAGAGATCAGACCGTTTCTAATGTCATTGACACCATCATTTGCGATAGCAGTAACAGAGAAGTTCTCAAGTGTACTAGAATTTGTGTCTGTGATATCAACATTGAATACATCACCAACCTCGATGGATCCACCAACTTCGATTTCATCGACCTGAGCAGTTTTGACACCACTACCAGTTCTTTGTACTGAGAAAGATGAGTTAATACCAGTTCCAGATGTGGATCCAGTAACATTCAAATAGTCTTGGTTGGAAGGAATACCTTGACCAAGAACCTTGAATGACTGGATAGCACCAGTTGTACCGTCAACACCAGTAAGAATTAATCTAAGATCATTTGCTGGGGAGATACCACCAAGTGTGTTACCATAGATAACAACTGTCTCACCCACTTGATAGAGAGCACCAGCATTAGGGTTGTTGCTGCTTGCAGTACCAGTAGCACTGATACCAGTAATACCACCGTTAGCATCAACACTGTTGATTGTGATACTAATATCATGGGTGGTGTCATCACCACCTACTGCAGAACCGTAGATGATAATAGTTTCGGTTGCTGAGTAACCACTACCAATGTTTGATACAAATACATCTGTATAAAGTCCAGTAGCAGCATTCTGTGTAACATTGAATGTTGCATTAGTACCAAGACCAGGGTAGCTACTTACCGCTACTTCATAGTGGAATACAATTGGGTTGATTTGTACATTCTCATATGCTCCTGAATTTCTATCAAGAACAACAAATGCACCAGAACCCAAACCAAAGTTAACTGGTTGTGGGGAAGTTGCAGATGAGATAAAGCTGTTACCAGTTCTATCTGCTTGATAAGGAGAAGATAGAGAAATAGTATTTTCTTCGATGTTGGTAACAAAGATTGCATTACCAGAACCATCGTCTAGTGCAGAACCAACTTCCAGATCAGTCGTTTCGTTTAATGTGATCTGAGATGCTGGTGCTGTAAAGCTAGTTGTGATTGCAATGGTTGTATCAGTATCGACATAACCAGTAATCTGTGTACCAGCAGCGATGTTTGTTCCAGAAATAGGAGCACCTGCTGGAGGTGGAGATCCAGGAACTGCAATACCAACTCTATTGACACCAGTGGTGTTAATACCTCTAGTAGTAAACTGACCAGAAGCACCGTTAGATGCAACTGTTAACTGAGGAGAACCTAAAGAAGCACCTGTGTAGAATCCTGCTTTTCTAAGTTGAATGAATCCAGAGAACAAAGATGTTGCAGGAGAAGTTCCTACTTTACCTTTTGCATAGAATTGGAATTGATCTGTTTGTGGAACAGCACTGATAATAAAAGATCCTTCTGATTTAGCAAAACCAGTAACACCATCATCTACACCTTTGAGTGTGATTGGATCTCCTACAGAAAATCCATGGTCTAGTATGGTGTCAACAGTAATAAGGGAAGGACCAACTCCACCAGATCCTTGTGAAGCATCGGTAACAATTGCACTAACTTCTACATCTGCTCCAGGGAATTCAAAGCTAGAAGGGTAACCTCTCATGAGGTCAATAGTTTGCCACTTCGTTGGTTGGATACCATACTCGAAGTCAGCGTCAAGCATGGACAGGGTATTTGATACACGCTGTCTCTCAATAGCGTCTGTACCAAAGTCGTAAGGTCTAGTTCTTACAACTTCATCCTCAACAAAAATCTGAATCTCATCATTGAGATCGAAAGCAGATGTGTCAAATAAGAAAGTAATTGTAGTAACACCATTCGACAAGGTGTTAGCGAATGGGAAGTCTGGGTCAGAACCATCCGTAGTTGCTTGGAATGACACACTAATTTGATTAGTTGCATCACTAAAGTTGTAAAGAATCTGATTCGCAGTCGCATTACTAATCAGAAGAATCTGATCAGCGTTGACTTTATCCAGAACTTTTAAGGTGCCTAAACCAGATAGTCCTGGTTTGAAAGCATAATCTCTAAGTTGCCTTTTAGCCATTTAAAAAAACCCCGAATCCCTTATGAAAGTGCAATGGACAATGCGGTGATCTGTGCGTCCACGAAACCGCGACTTGCCGCATCGGTAGGCGCAATCGGTCTACCCAAATTTGTTACCCTATTATTTAGAAGATTCAAATCAGACGATACACCAGCAGCAGCAAGGTTGCCAGCTAGAGTTGCATTACCCGAAGAGTCTACAGTAAAGTTTCCACTACCAGAAGATAGGGTTCCTCCGATAGATGCACCACCACCAATAGAAGCACTGCCATTTGTAGTAAAGACACCAGCATCAGTGAGACTCGCTACAGGTGCAAGAGGATCTGCACCAACACTGAATGTTCCGCCAGCGTGAAGACTGGATCCAGTTGTTACAGCACCAGTCAGTGTTGAAGTGCCGCCAACAGATAAGTCTTGACCAACAGTTACATCTGATTGTAAATCCGAATCACCAACTACAGTAAAGTTGCCGTTAACAGAGAAGTCTGTCGCGACAACATTGTAGTTAAACTTACCATATATAGCAAAACTTAGTTGGTTAGCATCTTCAACCCAGATTACAATTTGCTGACCACCAGATGCTTTGATGTTTGTTCTTTGGTAGAATGACCTTGGGAACAATACTGTGTTATAATTTAAATAATTTGCACTATTCTTTGCTTGACCTACTTCTTGAATTGCAATTCTAAATCTAGATCTACTTGATCCTTGGTTGGAAACAAAGATAGAAAGGTCAACTTCCTCAGTTCCTGGTACAGTATATAAGACAGTATCTTTTCTTGCTTCCTGTACTTTGATTGAATTTAGGAATCCAGATGTAACTGGGTTGTCAACAATCTCACCATGTAGTAAGAACGATGTGTTCTCATTGTCGGTATATACTACAAGTGATTGATTGTTGGCAAAATAAATAAGATCAGTCTCGTAAGTTTCACCCTGGTCGATCACTAGATCATACAGGATGTAGTTACTTGGGGCGAAAGAAGTAAGAGCTCCACTAGATACACCAACACGAACTCTAACGGGAACCGAATTTTGGTGTGAGATAGAGAGTCTACCTTCGACTAACTTGTCGGTAGGGGCTACATGGAGCAGGGTCCTGGTCTTTTTCGCAGGTACGATACTCGCCAGATAACCATAGGTTGCAGCTGGCATAAGTTTAGGGTCTATACAGTCTCTAGTTATTTATAAAGTAGATTGAAATGAAGATTATCACTGGTTGTAATGGATTTATTGGCAAGAAATTTGCCGAAAAGGATGAGAGGTATATTGGAATGGAGTATTGGAACTGCTTCCAATTACTAGATAATCTTCCTGTGTGGGATAGAATTACTGAAATTGTCCACATGGGAGCTATCTCATCTACCACAGAAACTGACATCGGTAAACTCACCATCTACAATGTAGAGTTTTCCATTCGTCTATTCAAGAAAGCAATTGAACTGGGCATTCCAGTAAAGTATGCGTCATCAGCATCTGTATATGGAAACACAACTGATGGGACAATCAACCCACTGAACTTTTATGCTATCTCTAAAGTTCAATTAGACTACTGGGTTCAACAACATATGGACATGTTCAGTAAGATTCAGGGATTTAGATTCTTTAATGTTTATGGTGATGGTGAAGAATCAAAAGGCGATCAGCGTAGTCCAGTAAGTAAATTCACTGAGCAAGCAAAACTTACAGGTAAAATTAAAATCTTTGAAGGATCTGAAACGATGTTCAGAGATTTTGTTTGTGTTGATGATGTTGTTGATGTTGTCACCAACAACAAAGCAGGTTCTGGTATCTTTGATCTTGGATCAGGAACTCAGCATTCATTCAGAGACATTGCAGAAATCATTGCAAAAAAATATGGGGCAGAGATCGAAGAGATCCCTTTCCCCAAACACCTAGAAGGTAAGTATCAATATGATACTAGATCTAACTTAGTATGGAAAGATCATAAGTTTACTACAGTAGAAGAGTATATCAATCGCCCTTGACTACTCTATAAGAATCAGATTCAAAGTGTGTAGTTGAAAATTCATACATCTCAGTATCTTCAATAGCATACATTTGATGTCTTAATTCCCTGGGGATTTCAAATTTATCTCCAGGGTTTAATGTTACGCTATCTGCCATATTCATATCATCCTCAAAACCATAGATGAGGTGTAACTTACCAGAGTGAATATAGAAAGTTTCTTCTTTTTTTAGATGGTAGTGCCATGAACATTTCTTTCCTTTATTGAAATACAACAACTTACCACAGTATTTTTCGTTGTTGACAATCCATTTTTCATAACCCCAACCCTTTGGAACATGTTTCATTGGACTTGAATACCGAACGCCAAACTCATTCTCCATCCCGATTCTGGTGCCTCCGCATTATGTACATAGGTGGAAGGAAAAGCAACAAACTTCCCTTGCTTGTATTTACACGAGTGGATAACATCGTCTCCATCGTATATTAGGGTATCACCCGAACTGTCAGTAATATAGTATAGCACAGTCCAAAGTGATGTGTCACTTTCATCATCACAATGTATACCACCACGCTGCCCTGGACATGCAGCGTTCAATGCAATTCTCCTCAACCCTGCAAACTCTTTGCCAGTCACAGCAGGCAACCATGTAACTACAAAATTGGTTAGGTAATCTACACTGGCGGGGATGTTCTTCTGATGGAACTGCTCACGCCATCCGTCCCAAAAAAATATTCTTCCAAAAAATGTATCTCCATCTTCGGAAGCTCTGTGTCCGTATGCAACAGGGTATTCATGAAGACTATTGTTGATCCAATCAATAGTAAACGGATCAAGAAGAGCGTCGTTTTCATGTATCAAAGAAATCATTTGCATTCACTCCCTTATCATCAATATAGTAATCACCAGCTGGTTTACCCAAATGGAGTTCATGAAACTTGCATCCCCAGAATACTAACTGGTTCCAAGTATCTCTGTAAAATTCTTCTTCTGCTAATTTTCTGTCGTTTTTGTAACGACCCATGCCTCTAGCAGTAAGATAAACAATCTTATGACCTTGGTCATATAATTTATTTATTTGACGAATCCTGGTGGCGATAGGAATCGAATCTTCATACTCATCACTAGGATCTAATTTCTCACAGATAGTCCCATCAATATCAATCACATAGTTCAAGGACTTCCTCCTCCGTAAGAACATGAGTACCTCTCTGCTGAACAGCAAACGCAGCAGCTTTGTTGGCGTATGGAATTGCATACTCCACCTTTCCGAGTCTAAGATAGAAGTAAACCAAACTACTCAGGAAAGTATCTCCAGCACCAGCAACATCAAATACATTGACTTGCTCACCAGGATACATTCTGCCTTTATATTCTGCCCCCTTAGATCCTCTAGTAACAATTAGATTAGGATAGTCACCATCTAGTTTATTTGATTCAAACTCATTGAGTTTCAAGTAGCAGTTTTTGGGTAGATTAGTCTTCTTACTATCTATGAATGTAGGTCCATCAAACCATTCTGTCAACTCAAATAATTTTTCTTCTGTTAGGAATCCCTTATTGTAATCAGAAATTACTAGAGCATCAAATTTTTCTTTAGGTAAATCATAATCGAATTCTGACACCTGATCATTTTGATCACATCTCATAATTTGTTGATTAGATCTAACATCAACATACCTAGTTTTAATAGGTTGTTCCATGCTAGTCATCATGTATACTTCAACACCGAAAGACTGTAGATTGTTTTTAACATTCCACGCCATACCTTCGTTGTATGTTTTATGTGTTTCAACTAGAACTGGAACTGGTGCCTCAGGACTCAACCTAGAGCACTTACCATAAACATAAACATCCTGACAGGTATCACCTATAACTAATACCCTGAACTGTTTGTGTTGTGGAATATTCTCCGAGTCTATCGAAAAACCGAACTGATTTGGCATACTGTGAACCTACTACTTCTTTTCCTTTCCAGTCGGAACCTACGACCATTATATCAGGTGAAATGGAATAGAGCAATTCTTCTAACTCTTCCTTAGTATCAAAGACATGCACTACATCCACATACCTAATTGACTTGAGCATCAATGCTCTATCATACTGCGAAAAAATAGGTCTCTCGGGACCCTTCATCTGTGCTACCTTCTCATCAGAGTCAATAGCAACAATCAGGTAATCTCCAAGAGACCGTGCAAATTTTAAAAGTTCAATATGTCCTGGATGTAAAACATCAAAACAACCATTAACAAAAGAAATCTTCACTTCGTTCCCCAGTATTTCTGATAAGGACAACCATGCATTTGGTTTGGATGCTGTGCTGCTTTTAGATGAGGAGCATCAATATCCATACAAACAAATGCTGTGAACACATGCTTACCATTACTAATCGGTTTGTTTCCTTTGTGTGGATACAATTGATTGCATGGGAACATCAGCAACTTACCCTTTTCTGGTTTTACCTTATAACCCAACTCAGTGAATTCTGTCTCACCACCTTCATCAACATCATCCAGGTACACAATAATTGCATACAGTCTAGACACCAACAAAGGATCCATCGGAGACACATCAATGTGTTCATTGAACCAACCATCATTCTTCACATAACAACGCAAAGAATAATCATAAGAAACAAGAGGGGCACGCCACAATAGTTTGCTTCTCTTGTAGTATTCATCAATTGCATCTTTAACTACAATTGAAAGTTGACACCACACATCATTACCAATTTGTGGATGCCACTGAGTTGCTTTCTTATGAGTGTAATCAACACCTCCATCACCAATTCCACCATCATGATGTTTGTTGGTATTGTTCCAGAATTTTTCTACAAAATTTTCACAATCTTCTTCGGGAAGGAATCCTGGCAATTCCAGAATTAAATCAGTTAGTTTCATTGGGGAAGTATAGTAACTTATTTTCTTCAGGTAGATATAGGTATTCAATCAAACTTTCATTCATAGTATTGAAAGCATCTTCCATAGTTTCTACAATAGTATCACCAGCAAGATTAAAAGATGTATTGAATAAAATAGGAACCCCAGTGAGATTATTAAACTCACTAATTAATTTATAGTAGTTTGGATTCTGCTTTTCTGTAAGAGTCTGAATCCTACAAGTATTATCTACATGAGTAATACATGGAATTTCATCTGGTCTGAGAACTTCCATAGCATACATCATGTATGGAGACTCTGGTAATCCAGCCATATCAAACCACTCATGTGCATATTCTAGCATGACTGTGCCAGCAAATGGTCTCCAATGTTCTCGTAACTTGACAGTGTTGACTTTATCTTTACCATTAGGATCACGAGGATCATACAGGATAGAACGATTTCCTAAAGCACGAGGACCATTTTCAGATCTACCTTGTGCCATAGCAACAATGTTTCCATCAGCAATCAACTTTGCAACATCAGAAGGTGTTGCAGGTCTTTCGTTCTCATACTTTTCTTCATATTGAAGTTGCTGACCAAAGTAAATATTATCAATTGGCATCAATGGTTTCTTAGCATAACGCATTGGCATTTCTTTACTATAACCAATGTATGCAGCACCAAGAGAAACACCAGAATCACTAGAAATTGGTTCAACATATAGATTAATTTCTGGTGGTAGTCTTTTTTTAATTCTATAATTAGCAACACAATTTAATGCACAACCACCAGTAAAAATAATGTTGGGGCATTTAGATAATTGATATGCCTGCATGATTCTCATATAAACATAATCTTCAAACTCAGATTGAAGTTTATATGCTAGATCAGCATCTCTCTGAAACTTTTCTTCTTCATTTCTAGCAGAACAAATATATTCATATGGACGGACTACTACCATCACCTCTTTATGATTATTATAATCTGCTAATCCAAACTCTTGGTATCTACCACCATTTTCATCTAAGACAGATTTGATTTTTGGATTTGGTTTACCATATGAAGAGAGTCCCATGGTCTTACCACACTCCAAACCATCCCATCCAAGATACTTTGTTATACCAGAGTAAACATAACCAGCACCAATACGAGGTGTTGGGTCAACATATGATGGTGCATCCGCTTTTAACTTAGCACCGACATAACCAACAACACTCTGATATAAACACTCAGCGTGCGCTGCACTACCAGGAATATGAATGATACTTTCATTCTCCTTACCATATTCATGGTCTGCACCTGCTCCATCAATTACTAGAACAGTTGCATCATCAAAAGGAGAATGAAAGTATGCACATGCTGCATGTAAGGAGTGGTGGTAATCCTTTGCTTCAAGATAATTCTTGACATGCAGTCCAAGTTTGCGTTTGATATATTTAAAATATGGTCCAAAATCATTTCTGCGATTATACAGATGTGTATACACACAGACATCGATTACTTTTGTGTACTCTAAAACTTTATCCAAGGAATAGAAACACTCATTATCATATTTGATGTGAGTAAGTCTTTCTTCTTGAATTGAAAGAACAACTTTATTGTCTTTCAATAAAGTAATACCACCATCGTGAGATCGATTTACACCAAGTATCCACGCCATAATTATACAGGAGCAAAATTAATATTCAAAACCATTCGTTCGGGAGTGCTCTCTGGATAAGAGCTTGCATGATATCTTCTACCATCAAACAATACCAGTTTCCCCTGTTTAGGTTTGACTGATTTTGCAACAGTAAAGAGACTGGGATCATACCCATTAATAAATCTCTTGATATTTGGATCTAGAAATTCATTAAAGAAATAAGTATCACCATCACTATCATTTAGATAATAAATTGCCGTGTATTTCAATCCATCATCTTGATAATCCACATGTGGAACATGATATGGTTGACGGTTCGTGTTCAATGTAAAGAGACCCAATCTTAATTGAACAAGTTCCGCGATGGTCATATTGATTTTTTCTTCCATTGAATATAGAAGGGGAACGAAGATATCATAAAAATCCGATTCTTTTCCCTCTCTACCCCAAAGGATGTGCATGAACCCAGTAAAGGAAGACTCCTCCACCTCAAGGGTGGAGTCGTTTAAATGATTCTGTTGCCAGAACCACAGTGGTGATGTGATGTCTCGGTTAAAATACCAAGGAAATTTTGCATCCATCACCGTTTGTTTTAAGTGCTCGGCGTACCGTGGAGAAATAAAATTATCAATCTCCACGATATCATCAAAGTGATCACTCATTAGGAACTTTCACCAACTTCTGAATTTCTGGAAGATACATATACTCGATTCGACTACGACTCAGAGTGTCGATTGCATCTGAGATTGTCTCGACCAGCGGGTCTCCACCCAAATTAAAAGAAGTGTTAAACAGAATAGGTACATCCGCAATCTTATCGAATGCATCAATGAGATTGTAGTAGTGTTCATTCTGCTCTGGTGTAACTGTTTGAATTCTACAAGTGTTGTCAACATGAATAACGGAAGGAATTTTCTCTTCCACACCATCATGACATTTGACTGCATACATCATGTGAGGAGTCTCTTCACGACCTGCTAGGTCAAACCAATCATGAACTTTCTCTGCCTTAATAGAGCAAGCAAATGGACGGAACCACTCACGACGCTTGACTGCATTGACATGATCTTTACCATCTTGGATAGTAGGATCAAACAAGATAGAACGGTTACCAAGAGCACGAGGACCACCCTCAGAGCGACCTTGATAGATGGTGACGATATTACCATCACGAATCAGTTGTGCTACAGACTCATAAGATGCATCAGTAACATCTAGACCTTCTAGTTCTTTTTCGTATGTATTGATATCATACTGAGGACCATAGTAGACAGATGCCTGTGGTTCTGGTTTTTCGTTCTCACTCACCTGATGATAGATGTATTTTGCACCACCAATAGATGTGCCACCATCATGAGAGATAGGTTCGCAATAGATGTTCAGGTCAGGGAAACGCTGCCAATACTTGTAGTTAGCAACACAGTTCAGACCGTATCCACCACATACAACAATGTTTTTCTCACCAGTAATCTCAACTGCTTTCTCGATCAAGTCACACATACGATCAGAAGTTTCTTCCTGAATCTTATATGCAATGTCTTTCTGAATGTCAGTATATTGTGGGATTGCTTCTCCACGAATATGTTCACGAGAATCCTGCTTAAGGATAGGGAAACGCTCAGTATTGATAGCTGCAGCGTTTGGATATGTAGGAACAATCAAGTCACGGTTACCCCAACCATCCTTAAAGAAGGAAGGTAGTTCGTCGTTTGGTTTACCGTATGGA